>Ga0335069_10001800_pt1 | contig 33906 bp, 25 predicted proteins | sample Lox_Sample_11_FD_206714 | JGI IMG/M metagenome (GOLD analysis project Ga0335069, IMG submission 206714) | Soil microbial communities from Loxahatchee National Wildlife Refuge, Florida, United States - Lox_Sample_1.1 | ecosystem: Environmental > Terrestrial > Soil > Wetlands | place: USA... | reverse complement strand
GCGCCGACCTCGCGGGCGGCCCGCCCGAGCTCGGCACGCAGCTGCGCGTCCTCGAGCAGGGCGCCGTTCGGGAGGCGGTGCAGCGCCGTCAGCGGGTTGATCGCGCAGTTCGCGGCCAGCTTGGTCCAGGCGATCGGCGGGAGGTCGTCCGTCGTCTCGACCCCGAGGCCGGCGGTCCTCAGCAGCCGGGCGAGCGCCTCGCCCCGGCCGCGCGGGTCCCGCTCGAGCACCACCCGGCCCGCGACCAGGCGCACCTCGCCGGGGCCGAGCACCGTCGCACCCAGGATCGCGACCCCGGCCAGGACGCGCTCGCTCCCCAGCACCGCCCGCAGCGTCTCCCGGTTGCCGAGCCCGTTCTGGAGAGTGACCGCGAGGCCGTCGGGCTCCAGCGCGCCCCCGAGCGCCGCCGCCGCCCGCGTCGTGCTGTGGCTCTTCACCAGAACCAGGGCCAGAGAGACCGGGTCGAGCCCGCCGTCGACGGCGACGGCTCGTGGCCGGGCCGTCCACGTCTCCTCCTCCTGGTGCACGACGATCCCCCGCGCCTCGATGGCGGCGAGCGCCTCGCTCCAGCTCCCGGCGAGGGTGACCTCGCCTCCCGCGCGCGAGAGGCCAGCCCCCAGCGCGCAGGCCAGGCCGCCCGTGCCCACGACCAGGACGCGTGGCGCGGCGGTCACCGCCGATCGACCACCGGGCCGACCGCGGCCAGGAAGGCGCCCCACTCCTCGTCGGCGATCGAGAACGACTCGTCCGGGGCGGGGAAGGCGCCCGAGGCCACGTCGGCGCGCCAGGCGGCCACGGCCCGCGCCATCTCGTCGGCGAGCCCGGCGTAGCGGCGGGCGAAGCGGGGGGACCGCGCCTCCAGCCCCAGCAGGTCGTGGCTGACCAGCACCTGGCCGTCCGTGGCCGCGCCGGCGCCGATGCCGATGGTGGGGATGCGCAGCCTCTCGCTGATGGCGCCGGCCACCTTCGCCGGCACGCTCTCGACGACGATCGCGAAACAGCCGGCGGCCTGGAGCGCGAGCGCGTCGTCGAGCACCCCGGCCGCCTGCTCCGCGGTGCGCCCCTGGGCCCGGAAGCCGCCGAGCCGGCGCACGCTCTGCGGCAGCAGGCCGACGTGGCCCATCACCGGCACGCCGGCGCGGACGATCGCGCGCACGGTGTCCGCGTAGTCCCGCCCGCCCTCGAGCTTGACGGCGTGCATCCCCGCCTGCAGGAAGCGGCCGGCGTTGCGGACGGCCTCGGCCGTGTCCGCCTGGTAGCTCAGGAACGGCAGGTCGCCCACCAGCAGCGCGCGCCGCGCCCCCCGCGCCACCGCCCGGGCGTGGTGCAGCATCTCTTCCATGGTCACGGACAGCGTGGTCTCGTGACCCAGCACCACCATGGCCAGCGAGTCGCCGACCAGCAGCGCGTCGACCCCGCAGCCGTCGAGGACGCGCGCGGTGGGAAAGTCGTAGGCGGTGAGCACGCTGATCCGCTCCCCGCGGTCCTTCTTCTGCTGGAAGGTGAGGACGGTGGTGGGTCCGTCCGCGACAGGCGCGCTCATGGGACCTCCGCTCGCCGCCCCGCCGGGGTCGACGGCACCCCCACGCTAGCACGGCGCTGGCCCGGGTTCGAGTCGGTTCGCGCTCACCTGGCCGGGGCGGGAGCCGCTGCTCCTGCGTCCCGGGGTGGTACGGCCCGCGCAGCCTGGAGGAAGTCCGCCGCGGCTGCCGCGGGGCTCCGGTGCCGTGCGTCCACCTCGCGGCTGAGCGCCCGCATCCGCTGCACGTCGATCCTGCCCTCGAGCCTCCCCAGCGCCGCGAGAACGTCCTTCGCCTCGCGGGCGAGGCGGGGGCCGACCAGCACCACCGCGTCGTAGGGCGGGATCGCGTGCCGGTCGTCCTCCAGCACCACCAGCTTCAGGGCGTCGATGCGGGCGTCCGACGAGTACGCGGTGACGACGTCCACCTGCCGGGCGGCGATCGCGTCGTAGAGCAGCGACGGGTCCATGCTGCGTCGCTCGCGGAAGACCAGGCCGTAGGCCCTCTCCACGGACCGCCATTCCCCGCGCAGGAAGAACTCGTAGTCGCTGGCCAGCGTCAGCCGCGGCGCCAGAGGCGCCAGATCGCCAAGCCGGCGCAGGCCGAGGTCCCGGGCGGCGTCGTCCCGCACCGCGAAGCAGTAGGCGTTCTCGAAGCCGAGGACGGCGGCGACCACGATGCCGTGACGCCGCAGCAGCCACCGCCGGACTTCGGCGAGCACCTCCTGGCGGGACATGCCGGCCGCCTCCGTGCGGCCCATGAGGGTGGTCCAGAGGGTGCCGGTGTAGTCGACGTAGGCGTCGATCTGGCCGCGCGCGAGCGCGTCGAAGGCGACGGTCGAGCCGAGCGAGGTCAGGGCCTCGACGGGCCGCCCGGTTTGCCGGACGGTGCCGGCCAGGATCTCGGCGAGGACGTACTGCTCGGTGAAGGTCTTGGCCCCGACGCGGACGGGCCGCGCGCCGGTGCCGGCCCCGCCCGCCGTCCAGGCCCAGAGGCCGAGCGCCAGGACCCCGAGGCCCCCTCCCGCCGCGAGGGCGGGCCGGTGACGTGCGACGCCGCTGGCGACCGCCGATACCAGCAGGTCGAGGCCGAGGGCGAGAGCCGCGGCCGCCGCGCAGCCGACCAGGACCGACGCCGGATCGCGCGTCTGCAGGCCGCCGAAGATGTAGTTGCCGAGGCTGGGCGCGCCGACGGGCGTCGACAGCGTCGCCAACCCCACCGTCCACACCGTGGCGGTGCGGATGCCGGCGACGACCACCGGCAGCGCCAGCGGCAGCTCCACCTGCAGCAGTTGCTGGCGGCCCGTCATGCCCAGGGCGCGCGCGGCCTCGATCACCGCCGGGTCGACGCCGTGCAGGCCGGTGACGGTGTTGCGCAGGACCGGCAGCAGGCTGTACAGCACGAGGCCGAGGAGCGCGGGCAGCACGCCGATGCCGGGCAGGCCGAGCGACGAGAGCAGCGGCACCATGACCGCCAGCAGCGCCAGCGCCGGCACGGTCTGGATGACACCGGCGAGGCCGAGCACGACGGGCTCGAGCGACCGCACCCGGCTCACCAGGACGCCGACCGGGACCGCGAGGGCGACGCCGGCCGCGAGCGCGGCCAGCGTCAGCCTCACGTGGGCGGACAGGTACTCGGGGAGCAGCGCCAGCGGCCCCGTCATCGGTCCGCTCCCAGCCGTTCCGCCACCAGCCGCGCCTGGCGGCGCGGGGTGTCGAGCAGGCGGGCGACTTCGTCGTCGGCCGGGCGCGAGGCCAGCTCCCGGGGCCGGCCGATCTGCACCAGCCTCCCCGCCCGCATGACCCCGATGCGGTCGGCCAGGGCGACCGCCTCGGCCACGTCGTGGGTGACGAAGACGGCGGCGAGCGCGAGCTGGCGCCGCAGGCGGTCGAAGGACTGCTGCAGGCGGTCGCGGGTCAGCGGGTCGAGCGCCGCGAAGGGCTCGTCCAGCAGCATCACCCGCGGCGAGGCGGCGAGGGCGCGGGCGACCCCGACGCGCTGCTGCTGCCCGCCGGAGAGCGCCGCCGGGTAGCGCGCGGCCAGCGCCGGCTCGAGCTCGACCAGGTCCAGCAGCTCGAGGACGCGGCGGCGGGCGCGCTCGCGCGGCCACCCCAGCAGCGCCAGCGGCACCGCGACGTTGTCGGCGACGCTCAGGTGGGGAAAGAGCCCCACGCCCTGGAACACGTAGCCGATGCCGCGGCGCAGCAGGTGGGGCGGGAGCGAGAGCGCATCGCGTCCCTCCACCACCACCCGGCCGGCGTCCGGCTCGACCAGCCTGTTGATCATCTTGAGGGTGGTGGTCTTGCCCGAGCCGGAGGCGCCGACCAGGGCCAGCAGCTCGCCCGCGCCGACGTGGAAGGAGACGCCGTCCACGGCGGGCGTCGAGCCGTAGCGGCGGGTGAGGCCCTCCACCCGGATCATCGAAGCGGGAAGAAGGCGGTGGCGGCCGGGCTCCGCCGTCTCGATCGATGATGTGGTCGGCGGTGGCCGGCTGCCCGGTCCGACCGCTCACGGCCGCGAACGGCCATGTGCGCCCGTCGCCTCGGCGTGGCACAGGCCGGGCTGCTCACTCCAGCGCCCTGCGGCCGGCAGCCTCCAGCGCGTCCGGCGGCTGGTAGCTGACCAGGTGGCGCACGATGACGCCGCGGCGGTCCACGAAGAAGAAGGTGGGGAAGACGCTGACGTCGCCGTAGGCCTGCAAGGTCGCCGGGTCGGCCTCGACGCGCGGGAAGCTCCAGCCGTGCGCGCGGGCGTAGGCGGCGCGCTGCTCGGCGGTCGCCGGCACCTCGAGGAGGCGGTCCGCGTTCAGCGCCACGATCACCAGGCCGCGCGGCCCGAGGCTCTTCTGGAGCTCCGCCAGCAGTGGCGCGGTGCGGAGGCAGGGCGGGCAGCCGGTGAACCAGAAATAGAGGAGGTGCGGCGTGCCGCCGAGCGCGTCCGAGCTGACGGGCGGGCCCCCGTCGCCCCTCGCCGAGAAGGCCGGGGCGGCGCGTCCCTCCCAGCCGGCGACGGTGCGCTCGACCTCCTTGCCGAAGCGGGGGTGGGCGAGGATGGCGTCGACGTCGACGCGAGTGATCTCGCCGCTGCGCGGGTCGCGCTCGAGGAAGCGCGGCACCCGCGGGTCGGACTCCATGATGCGTAGCACCACGTCGGCCTCTCCCGGCACCGGAAAGCGGAACTGCTCGGCGATCTGCGCCAGCGTCGGCGGCCGGCCGGTCGCCTTCTGCTGCTGCGCCACGAACAGGGGGATCCTGAAGAAGGCGTCGAACAGGCGGTCGAGGACGGCCCGCTCCGGCGGCGCGGTGAAGACGGAGTTGTACAGCGCCGACACCACCACCGGCTCGCCGGGCCTGACGTGCGACTTGAGGTAGTCGACGACCCGCACCTCCGCCGGGGAAGGACCGGGTACGAAGAGCCCGGCCAGCAGGATGAGGAGCACGCTTCAGTCTAGACCCCTGGGTCGACTCCTTGGGTCAGGTCTCGTGTCATGCCCCAACCGGTCCGTGGCGCGCAACGTTCATCCAACGGCGGTCAGTGCAGCGGCGGTACGGGGCGGCCCGCCGTCCAGGGGGCCCCGGCCTGCTCCAGCCGCCGCTCGAACGCGGGCAGGCGCTCCTCGAGCAGCAGGTTGAGCCGGTCGCGCAGCGAGGCGAACTCCGTCTCGGCGATCTCCAGGCTGCGGCGGTGGGTCGGCGTGGGACCGTAGGTCGAGCCGGCGCCGGCCGCGGCCACCATCACCCGGCGCGACACCGTCTGCGGTCCGTTCTCGCCGACCTGTGCCCGCGAGCGGTTGCCGCCGAGCGCTTCCTCGATGGCGTAGAGCTCCTGCTCGATGGCGTGGAGCTCGGCGTCGAGCGAGTCGGGAGCGGTGCGGGAGCGGTCGAGCGCCGTGCGCAGGTCCTTCGCCCGCTCGAACGCGCGCGCGAGCGCCTGGGAGGCGGCGGTCGTCGCTCGCTGCGCCTCGGCCACGCGCCGGGCGAAGGCGGCGGTCTCGGCCGGCGCCGATCCTGGCAGCGCCCCCTGGCGCAGCCGCGTCACCTCGAAGGCGACCGGTCCGGCGAGCTCGCTGGTCCGGCCCTCCACCTCCTGCTCCAGGGTGACCGCGTAGCGGCCGGGGCCGGCCAGGACGCCGCGGGAGCGATCGTCCTCCTCCTCCTCGGACGCCCGCTCCGGGCCGATCGCCCGGGTGGAGGGCAGCCGCAGGTCCCAGGCCACGCGGTGGAAGCCCTCGTCCGCGGGCGCGTCGATCCGGCGCACCACGCTGCCGCCGGCGTCGCGCACCACCAGCAGGACGCGCGGCTTCGGCTCCCGCCTTTCCTTCTCGACCGCCTCCCATCCCGGGAACGGCGTGTCCTTGCCCGCCTCGGCGAGCGGCTTCTCCTTCTCCTGGCGCTGCCTCTCCAGGCTCTTCAGCCCCTGCGCCAGGTGGTAGGTGAACACGGCACCGAACGGCGGGTTGGGCGCCGTGAAGAAGGCGGCGCCCTGCGAGGTCTCCGCCTCGCCGAAGGGCTCGCGCTCGACGTACCACCAGGCGCGGCGCACGGGGAAGAGCGATGCCGTCCGGCTCAGCGACTCCTCGCTGGCCTCCCGCAGCGCCGAGTAGTCGTCGAGCACGAAGATGCCGCGGCCGAAGGAGCCGCCCACGAGGTCGTTCTCGCGCCGCTGGATGGCGAGGTCGCGGAAGGCGATGGTGGGGACGTCGCCGCCCAGCTTCACCCAGTGGCCGCCGCCGTCCACGGTGAAGAAGAGGCCGAACTCGGTCCCGGCGAAGAGCAGGCCTGGCTTCACGTGGTCCTGCACCACCCGCCACACCAGGTGGCGCGCGGGCAGGTCGCCGGCGATGGACCTCCAGGTCCGCCCGCGGTCGCCGCTCTTCAGCAGGAAGGGCCTGAAGTCGCCGTTCTTGTGGTCGTCGAGCGCGACGTAGACGGTGTTGGCGTCGAAGAGGTCGGCCTTGATGTCGTTGACGAAGGCGGTGGCGGGCACTCCGGGCAGCGAAGCCACCTCCACCTTCCGCCAGCTGCTGCCGCCGTCCTCCGAGACCTGCAGCAGGCCGTCGTCGGTTCCGGCGTAGAGCAGGCCCTCCGCCTTCGGCGACTCGGCGAGCGAGGTGACGGTGTCGAAGCTGGACATGGCCACCAGGTCCCAGGCTGCGTCCCAGCTCCACTGCCGTCCCATCAGCGGCAGCCTCATGCGGTCCTGGTTGCGGGTGAGGTCGGGCGAGACCGGCCGCCAGCTGTCGCCGCGGTCGTCCGAGCGCCACACCCGCTGCGACGCGTAGTAGATGCGCGCGGGCGCGTGGGGGCTCACCAGGATCGGCGCGTCCCAGTTGAAGCGCTCCGGCGGATCGCCGGGCTCGCCCTGCGGCTGCACGTAGACGTGCTCGCCGGTGGTGCGGTCCACCCGCATCAGGTTCCCGTTCTGCCACTCGGAGTACATGATCCCGGGGTTGCCGGGCTCGGTGGCCGGCTGGTAGCCGTCGGCGAACAGGGTCACGAACCAGTCGCCGTTGGTGATCCCGTTGACGCTGTCGGTGCGCACCGGCCCGCCCTCGGTGCTGTTGTCCTGGGTGCCGCCGTAGACGAAGTAGAAGGGCTCCGCGTCGTCGACCGCGATCTTGTAGAACTGGGTCACCGGCAGGTTGGCCACGAAGCGCCAGGTCCGCGCCCGGTCGAAGGTCTCGTAGAGCCCGCCGTCGGTGCCGACCAGCAGGTAGTCGGGGTCCTCGGCGCGGAAGGCGATCGCGTGGTTGTCGGAGTGCTTCTCCTTCTCCTCCACCTGGCGGAACGTCCTGCCCCCGTCGTCCGAGACCTGCAGGCGGACGTCCACCAGGTAGAGGCGGCCCTCGGCGTGGGGGTCGGCGTACAGCTCCTGGTAGTAGTGGGGGCCGGTGCCGCCGGCGACGGCGTCCGAGCGCTTCTCCCAGGATGCGCCGCGGTCGGTCGAGCGGTACACGCCGCCCTTGCGGCGGTCGAGCTCGATCGCCGCGTACACCACGTCGGGGTTCTGGGGCGAGAGGGCGAGGCCGATCTTGCCCATGGAGCCCTCGGGCAGCCCCTGCTTGAGCCGCACCCAGGTCCTGCCGCCGTCCGTCGAGCGGTGCAGGCCGGACTCGGGGCCGCCGCCGACGTAGGCCGCGACCGTGCGCTGCCGCTGCCAGGTGGCCGCGTAGAGCAGGTCGGGATCGCGCGGGTCCATCACCACGTCGGTGACCCCCGTCCACTCGCCGGCGCCCAGCACCTTGGTCCAGGTCCTGCCGCCGTCGCTGGTCTTGAACAGGCCGCGGTCGCCGCCCTTCGACCACAGCGGGCCCTGCGCCGCCACCCAGGCCACCTCGGAGTGCTTCGGGTGCACCAGGATCTTCGAGATGTGCTGCGAGTCGCGCAGGCCCAGGTTCTGCCAGTGCGCGCCGCCGTCCTCGCTGCGGTAGACGCCGTCGCCGAAGCCGACGTGGCGACCGCCGACGTTCTCGCCGGTGCCGACCCAAACCACGTTCGGGTTGCTCGGGTCCAGGGTCAGGCAGCCGATCGAGTAGGAGGTCTCCTTGTCGAAGAGCGGCTTCCAGGTGGTGCCGGCGTTCTGCGTCTTCCACACCCCCCCGGAGCCGACGGCCACGTACCAGGTGCTGGGGCGGCCGGGGTCGATGGCGATGTCCGCGATCCGCCCCGACATGAAGGCCGGGCCGAGGTTCCGCAGCCTCAGCCCCTCGAAGGTCGTCGCGGACAGGCGGGGCTCCCCCTTCGGCTTCGGCGTCGGCGCGGGCGGCGCAGCGACGAGCAGCGCGGCGGCGAGCACGGCGAGCGTGGGCGTGGGCATCGCGGCCTCCAGTGCGGAGCGAACTATATCTCCGCCGCGCTCGCGCCACGCCGCTCGCGCTGGTCTAGAATCGCCCCCTATGCTCGTGATGAAGTTCGACGCCGGGTCGATCGCCTCCGAGGACCGCCTGAAGGCCGTCGCCCGGCTGGTTCGCCGCCATCTCGGCCGGCGCCCGCTGGTCGTCACCTCCGCCCTGCCCCGGGTCACCGACCTGCTGCTGGAGGCGGCCCGGCAGGCCGAGGCCCGGGACGGCGAGTACGAGGACCGCCTGGAGGAGATCCGGGGCGAGCACGAGCGGGTCGCCCGCTGCCTGGTGCCGGAGGGCGCCGGGCGCAAGCGGCTGCTGGAGCACGTGGCCGGCCTGCTGGGGGAGGCGCGGACCTTCTGCACGGCCGTCTACGCCCTGGAGGAGCTGACCCCGCGCACGCTCGACGCGGTGGCGGCGATCGGCGAGCGGCTGTCCTGCGAGCTGGTGACGGCGGCTCTCGTCCAGGAGGGGCTGCGGGCGCAGACGGTGGACGCCAGGGGGGTGCTGGTCACCGACGACACCTTCTGCTCGGCGACCCCGTTGATGGCGGACACGGAGCAGCGCGCGCGGCTGGCGCTGCGTCCCCTGGTCGACACCGGGGTGGTCCCGGTGCTCGGCGGCTTCATGGGCGCCACCCAGAAGGGCGTCACCACCACCCTGGGGCGCGGCGGCGCCGACGGGACGGCCGCCGTGCTGGGCGCGGTGCTGGGCGCCGAGGAGATCCAGATCTGGACCGAGGCGGACGCCATGACCACGGTCGACCCCCGGGTGGCGGCCGGTGCCCGCGTCATCGCCCAGGTCTCGCCCGAGGAGGCGGCGGAGCTGGCCTACTTCGGCACCAAGGTGCTGCACCCGGTGATGATCCGGCCGGCCGTCGAGCGCGGCATCCCCGTCCGCGTGCTGAACACGCAGGAGCCGGAGGCGCCCGGCACGCTGGTCAGTCCCCGCGAGAACCTCGGCCCCTCGGGTCCCTGCGCCGTGGTCTCGCGCAAGGGCATCACCGTGCTGCTGATCTCGCAGCCGCGCATGCTGATGGCCTCGGGCTTCCTGGCCCGGGTGTTCGAGGTCTTCGAGCGCCAGCACACGCCGGTGGACCTGATCGCCACCTCCGAGGTGTCGGTCTCGGTCACCATCGACAACGTCGAGCGGCTGGCGGAGATCAAGGCGGAGCTGGCGCGGCTGGGCGAGGTCCGGATCCTGCGCGAGATGGCGATCGTGGCCCTGGTGGGCCGCGGCTTCTTCCGCTACGCCGGCCTGTCGCGGCGCATCTTCGACGCCCTGGCCGACGTCAACGTGGTGATGATCTCCTTCGCCGCCTCCGACGTGAACATCTCCGTGGTGGTCGAGGAGGCCGACACCGAGCGCGCCGTCCACGCCCTGCACCGCGAGTTCTTCGCGGAGCCGCAGGCGTAGCCTGCAGGCGTCGGCGACCGAGCCGGGCGCTCGGTCATGACGCCGCTCTCTGGCCGCCATCACCCGCGTCGTTCGCTTCTTTCGCCCCACTTCCGCGAGCACCTCTAGTACCATCGGCGTTTCCGCCGGCGGCGCCGGTCACCTTCTGACGCGCGCGCCGGCGGCTTTGGGGCCGGAGGGACGCTCGCAGATGGCACACGTGTCCAGTCCTCGCGCCCAGGGGCTGTACGACCCCCGCTTCGAGCACGACTCGTGCGGGATCGGGTTCGTGGTGGACGCCCACGGCCGCCGCTCGCACGCGATCGTGGCGCAGGCGATCCAGGTGCTGCTCAACCTCGAGCACCGCGGCGCCTGCGGCTGCGAGAAGAACACCGGCGACGGCGCCGGCATCCTGGTGCAGATGCCGCACGCCTTCCTGACGGAGGAGTGCGGGAGGGCCGGCATCGCGCTGCCCGCCCCGGGACGCTACGGCGCCGGGCTGGTGTTCCTGCCCACCGACCCGGCCTCGCGCCGGCGCTGCCAGGAGCTGTTCGAGAAGACGGCGGCGGAGGAGTGCCTGCCCGTCCTCGGCTGGCGCGAGGTGCCGACCCACAACGCCAGCCTGGGCGCGACCGCCCGCGCCGGCGAGCCCGCCATGCGCCAGGTGTTCGTGGGCCGCCCCCAGGCGCTGGAGGACGACCTCGCCTTCGAGCGCAAGCTGTACGTGCTGCGCCGGCGGGTGGAGAACGCCGCGCGGACGACGGGGGCGGCGGGCGAGGGGATGTTCTACGTCCCCAGCCTGTCGCACCGCACCCTCGTCTACAAGGGCATGCTGATCGCCCCGCAGCTCCCGGAGTACTTCCCCGACATCGTCGACCCGCGGGTGGAGTCGGCTCTGGCGATGGTGCACTCGCGCTTCTCCACCAACACCTTTCCCAACTGGGCGCGCGCGCACCCGTACCGCTTCATCTGCCACAACGGCGAGATCAACACCCTGCGCGGCAACGTCAACTGGATGCACGCCCGGGAGAGCCTGTTCGGCTCGAAGCTGTTCGGCGAGGACCTGCAGAAGGTGCTGCCGGTCATCGACGCGGACGGCAGCGACTCGGCCATGTTCGACAACGTGCTGGAGCTGCTGGTGCTGGCCGGCCGCTCGCTGCCCCACGCGGTGATGATGATGATCCCGGAGCCGTGGGCTGGGCACGAGTCGATGAACGAGAAGAAGCGGGCCTTCTACGAGTACCACGCCTGCCTGATGGAGCCCTGGGACGGGCCGGCTTCCATCGCCTTCACCGACGGCGTGCGCATCGGCGCCACCCTCGACCGCAACGGCCTGCGGCCCTCGCGCTACTACGTCACCAAGGACGGCCTGGTGGTGCTGGGCTCGGAGGTGGGGGTGCTCGACATCCCCGCCGACCGCGTGCTGCAGAAGGGCCGGCTGCAGCCCGGCCGCATGTTCCTGGTCGACACCGAGGAGGGCCGCATCGTCGGCGACGAGGAGATCAAGCTCCGCACCGCCAACGAGCGGCCCTACGGGCTGTGGCTGCGCGACAACCTGGTCACGCTGCAGGAGGTGCCCGAGGCCCCGGAGGCGCAGGGGGTCGACCACGAGACGGTGCTGCAGCGGCAGCTCGCCTTCGGCTACACCCGCGAGGACCTGGAGCAGCTGTTGCTGCCGATGGCGAAGGACGGCGTGGAGCCGGTGGGCGCCATGGGCAACGACACTCCTCTCGCCGTCCTCTCCGAGAAGCCGCAGCTGCTCTACAGCTACTTCAAGCAGCTTTTCGCCCAGGTCACCAACCCGCCGATCGACGCCATCCGCGAAGAGATCATCATGGCCGTCGACACCACCATCGGGCCGGAGCGCAACCTGCTCGAGCCGACGCCGCTCTCCGCCCACCAGATCAAGCTGGCCACGCCGATCCTCACCAACGAGGAGCTGGAGAAGCTGCGCGCGCTGGCCACGCCCAAGGGGCGCTCGGGGGCGTGGGCCTTCAAGTCGCGCACCATCCCCATCCTCTACCCGGCCGGGGAGGACGGCCCCGGGCTGGCGGGGGCGATGGAGGAGGTCTGCCGCCAGGCCTCGCAGGCCATCGGCGAGGGCAGCAACGTCATCGTGCTCTCGGACCGCGGCGTCACCGCGCGCCGGGCGCCGATCCCGGCGCTGCTGGCGGTGGCGGGCGTGCACCACCACCTGATCCGCGAGGGCACCCGCACCCAGGTCGGCCTGGTGCTGGAGAGCGGCGAGCCGCGCGAGGTGCACCACCTGGCGCTGCTGATCGGCTACGGTGCGGGCGCCGTCAACCCCTACCTCGCCTTCGAGACGCTCCTCGACCTGGGCCGGCAGGGACTGCTGGGCGGCCTCGACGAGGAGCACGCGGTCAAGAACTACATCAAGGCGCTCAGCAAGGGCGTGGTGAAGGTGATCTCCAAGATGGGGATCTCCACCATCCAGAGCTACTGCGGCGCGCAGGTGTTCGAGGCGATCGGCCTGGACCGCGCGCTGATCGACCGCTACTTCACGGGGACGCCGTCGCGTATCGGGGGGGCCGGCCTCGAGGTCGTGGCCGAGGAGGTGGCGCGGCGCCACGCCGCGGCCTTCACCGCCTTCGACTCTGCCCTGGAGAGCGGCGGCCAGTACAAGTGGCGGCACGACGGGGAGCGGCACCTGTTCAACCCCGAGACCATCCACCGGCTGCAGTACGCCTGCCGCACCGGCAGCTACCCGCGCTTCAAGGAGTACTCGCGCCTGGTCGACGAGCAGAGCCGGGAGCTCTACACCCTGCGCGGCCTGATGCGGCTGCAACCCGCCGGGGGGCCGGTGCCCCTCGAGGAGGTGGAGCCGGTCGAGTCGATCGTCAGGCGCTTCAAGACGGGGGCGATGTCCTACGGCTCGATCAGCCAGGAGGCCCACGAGGCACTGGCGATCGCCATGAACCGCATCGGCGGCAAGAGCAACACCGGCGAGGGCGGCGAGGATCCGGCTCGCTACCAGCCGGAGGCGAACGGGGACTCGAAGAACAGCGCCATCAAGCAGGTCGCCTCCGCGCGCTTCGGCGTGACCAGCCACTACCTGGTGAACGCCCAGGAGCTGCAGATCAAGATGGCCCAGGGAGCCAAGCCCGGCGAGGGCGGCCAGCTGCCCGGGCGCAAGGTGTACCCCTGGATCGCGAAGGTCCGCCACTCGACGCCCGGGGTGGGCCTCATCTCCCCGCCGCCGCACCACGACATCTACTCGATCGAGGACCTGGCCGAGCTGATCCACGACCTCAAGAACGCCAACGAGAACGCCCGCATCAGCGTGAAGCTGGTGGCCGAGATCGGGGTGGGCACCATCGCCGCCGGCGTGGCCAAGGCGCACGCCGACGTGGTGCTGATCAGCGGCCACGACGGCGGCACCGGCGCCTCGCCGCTGTCCAGCATCAAGCACGCGGGCGCGCCCTGGGAGCTGGGCCTGGCCGAGACCCAGCAGGTGCTGCTGATCAACAACCTGCGCAGCCGCATCGCGGTGGAGACCGACGGCCAGCTCAAGACCGGCCGTGACGTGGTGGTGGCGGCCCTGCTGGGGGCGGAGGAGTTCGGCTTCGCCACCGCGCCGCTGGTGGCGCTCGGCTGCATCATGCTGCGCGCCTGCCACCTCAACACCTGCTCGGTCGGCATCGCCACCCAGGACCCGCGGCTGCGCGCCCGCTTCGCGGGCAGGGCGGACCACGTGGTGAACTTCATGCGCTTCGTCGCCATGGAGGTCCGCGAGCTGATGGCGCAGCTCGGCTTCCGTCGCCTCACGGAGATGGTGGGCCGCACCGACTGCCTGGAGACCTCCGCCGCCGTCGAGCACTGGAAGGCCCGCGGCCTGGACCTTTCGCCGATCTTCCACCGTCCGGAGGTGGGCCCGGAGGTGGGCCGCTTCTGCCAGCTGCCCCAGGACCACGGCCTCGAGGAGTCGCTCGACCGCTCGCTGCTGCTCACGCTGTGCCGCCCGGCGCTCGAGCGCGGCGAGAAGGTGAGCGCCACCCTGCCCATCCGCAACCGCAACCGCGTGGTCGGCACCATGGTAGGCAGCGCGGTGACGCGCCGCTACGGTCCCCGGGGGCTGCCCGAGGACACCATCCACCTCACCTTCCAGGGCTCGGCCGGCCAGAGCTTCGGCGCCTTCCTGCCGCCCGGGGTCACCCTGGTGCTGGAGGGCGACGCCAACGACTACGTGGGCAAGGGCCTCTCCGGCGGCCGCCTCGTGGCCTACCCGCCCAAGGGCTCCACCTTCGTGCCCGAGCAGAACATGATCGTCGGCAACGTCGCCCTCTACGGCGCCACCGGGGGCGAGGCCTTCCTGCACGGCGCGGCCGGCGAGCGCTTCTGCGTGCGCAACAGCGGCGCCTGCGCGGTGGTGGAGGCGGTGGGCGACCACGGCTGCGAGTACATGACCGGCGGCCGGGTGGTGGTGCTGGGCGCCATCGGGCGCAACTTCGCCGCCGGCATGAGCGGCGGCATCGCCTACGTGCTCGACGAGGACCGCGACCTCGCCACCCGCTGCAACAAGGAGATGGTGCAGCTGTACCGGCTGGAGGACCCGGAGGAGGTCGAGCTGGTGAAGGACCTGGTCTTCCGCCACGCGCGGCTCACAGGCAGCGCGCGGGCCGGGAAGATCCTCACCGACTGGAGCTACTTCGTGCCCCGCTTCGTCAGGGTGGTGCCGAACGACTACAAGCGGGTGCTGGAGGCGCAGCGCCGGATGCGCGACACCGGCCTGAGCGCGGAGGAGGCCGAGATGGCCGCCTTCGAGCTGAACGCGCAGGACGCGGCGCGGGTGGGGGGCAAGTAGCATGGGCAAGCCCACCGGCTTCCTGGACCACGAGCGCGAGCTGCCCAAAGACCGCGAGCCGCTCGACCGGCTCTCCGACTGGAACGAGTTCCACGAGCCGTTTCCCGCCAAGAAGCTGCGCGACCAGGGCGGGCGCTGCATGGACTGCGGCACGCCCTTCTGCCATACCGGGGCGCTGATCGCGGGCATGGCCAGCGGCTGCCCGCTGCACAACCTGATCCCCGAGTGGAACGACCTCGTCTACAAGGGGCGCTGGAAGGACGCGCTCGAGCGCCTGCACCGCACCAACAACTTCCCCGAGTTCACCGGCCGCGTCTGCCCCGCGCCCTGCGAGGGCTCCTGCGTGCTGGGCATCAACGCGCCCCCGGTCACCATCAAGGCGATCGAGGTGTCGATCGCCGACAAGGGCTTCGAGGAGGGCTGGGTGGTGCCCCGGCCGCCGGTGCTGCGCAGCGGCAAGCGCGTGGCGGTGGTGGGCTCCGGCCCCGCCGGGCTCGCCTGCGCCGATCTCCTGAACCGCGCCGGCCACCAGGTGACCGTCTACGAGCGCGCCGACCGCATCGGCGGCCTGCTGGTCTACGGCATCCCCAACATGAAGCTCGACAAGGGCATCGTCGAGCGGCGGGTCTCGCTGCTGCAGGCCGAGGGCATCGAGTTCGTCACCGGCACCGCCGTCGGCCGCGACGTCACCGGCGACGCGCTGCGCTCGCGGTTCGACGCGATCGTGCTCTGCGGCGGCGCCACCGCCGGCCGCGACCTGGCGGTCGAGGGCCGGCAGCTCGACGGCATCCACCTGGCGATGGAGTTCCTGCACCGCAATACCAAGAGCCTCCTCGACTCGAACCTGCAGGACGGGGCGCACGTCTCCGCCCGCGACCGCGACGTGGTGGTGATCGGCGGCGGCGACACCGGCACCGATTGCGTCGGGACGGCGCTGCGCCACGGCTGTCGCACCCTGGTGCAGTTCGAGATCCTGCCCCGGCCCCCGGAGGAGCGTGCTTCCGACAATCCTTGGCCGCAGTGGCCGAAGGTCTACCGCGTCGACTACGGGCAGGAGGAGGCGGCCGCGCGCTTCGGCCAGGACCCGCGCCACTTCGCCCTCCAGACGAAGCGCTTCCTGGGCGACGCGAACGGCCGCGTCCGCGCCATCGAGACGGTCGAGGTCGAATGGGTGAGCGACGACGGCCGCTTCGTCCCCCGCGAGCTGCCGGGGACGGAGAAGACCTGGCCGGCCGACCTGGTGCTGCTCGCGCTGGGGTTCCTCGGCCCGGAGAAGGGCGGCATCCTCGAGCAGCTCGGCGTGGCCCTCGACGGCCGCGGGAACGTGGCGACCGGAGACGACCAGGCGACGAACGTCCCCGGCGTGTTCGCCGCCGGCGACATGCGCCGCGGCCAGTCGCTGGTGGTGTGGGCGATCGCCGAGGGCCGACGGGCGGCGGAGACGGCCGACCGGTACCTGAAGGCGGCCGCGGGGCGCTGAGCGACACGCTGGCTTCTGACGAAGGTGGCGGTGGTGTACCCCGGTCCGAGGCGCTACCGGCCCTCGCCCATGGGCCCGCTGATCGTCCCTCCGTGGTCATCACCTTGCCGTCCGGCGTGTCGAGGGCGACCTCTCCCACGATGGCCTCGTTCGTCACCGGCTGGCCGGAGGCGCTGAAGCGCGCGGCAACAAGGGCCGCCGCCGCCGTGAGATGATCCGGTCACACCCCGGGAGAACCGAATGGCTGGAAGCACCGCGCGTCAGCGTGGCGCGGGCGGACGCGAGGCGCTCGCCCGGCTGCGCAGGATCTGCCTCGCCCTGCCGGAGGCGCAGGAGAAGCTGTCGCACGGCGAGCCCACCTGGTTCGCCGGCAAGGGCAAGGTGTTCGCCATGCTGGACGACCACCACCACGGCGCGGCCCACCTGTCGGTGTGGCTGCCGGCCGAGCCCGGCCTCCAGCAGGTGCTGATCGAGTCGGACCCGGGGCGGTACTTCCGGCCTCCGTACGTAGGTCCGAGCGGCTGGGTGGGCGTGGTGCTGGACCGTCGGCCGAACTGGGCGAAGGTGGCCTGGCTCGTCGAGCAGGCCTATCGGCTGGTGGCGAAACCGAAGCTCGTGGCCTCTACTCCTGCCGCAGCGCCACCACCGGGTCGAGGTGGGCCGCGCGCCAGGCGGGCACGCCGCAGGCCGCCGCAGCGACGGCGATGAGCACGACCGTCGCCGCCAGGAACGCCAGCGGATCGTGGGGACCCACGCCGCCCCTGAGGAGCTCGGAGCTCCTGCAACGCGGGTGGCGGTCCGCCCGCCAGGGACGACCGGCGGTTCAGCCGCGGGCCGGCTGGCCGCCGACCAGAGCGCCCACCGGCGCCGGGTACTCTTGCGGGGGCGCCGGCTGGTTGATGTGCATCAGGTACAGCCACAGGAACAGGCCCAGGCCGATGAGCGCCAGGACGAAGGGGACGATCCAGCGCTTCCACCAGGGGCTCGCGATCACCACGTAGCGGTGCCGCTTGTGACGGTGGTGCCGGTGGTGATGCTCGTGCCGGTTCTCGCCGGCGCCGGTCGCCTGCCCCTCGGCGCCCGCCGGAATCGCCGGCGGCGCTGCCTCGACGGCACCCCCGCCTTCGGCCGGCCGCTCACCGGGGGCGTCTGCCAGGACCAGGGCGGGAGGCGTCGGCTCCGCCTTCGGCAGGGGCGGCGGCAGCTCGTGCGCGATCTCCGCGATCCGGCAGGCCGGGATCCAGTCGGGCCGGCCCGTGTACCAGACGAGCGTGTCCTCCGGGATCGTCCCCGAGAGGATCAGCTCCACCAGCCGGCTCAGCTCCACCGGTCCCTGTCGACGCCCCTCGGCGACGTAGAACCACCGGGTCGGGATCGCCATGCGGTCGCTGCGGAGGTTAACGTCCGCTACGCAGGAGCGTCAACCTGGCTCCGCCGACGCAGGTCCGGCGAGCGGCGAGCGCCTGGCCCCCGGCGGCCCGGCGATAATGGTTCTCGCCGGTGGCCGCCGCCCGGCGCCGCCGGCCCCGCGGAGGTCGGTGCGATGGCGAAACGTGACTGCTACCTGGTGCTCGGGGTCCCGCGCGACGCGCTCCCCGCGGCGATCCGCAGGGCCTATCTCCGGCTCGCCAAGGCCCTGCACCCCGACCATGCCGGCGAGGACGGGACCCGCTCGTTCCAGGAGCTCCGCGAGGCGTACGCGACGCTTTCCGATCCGCGGAGCCGGCGCGCGTACGACCGGTCGCTCGACGACGGGCGCCGAGGGGAAGCCGCCGTCAGCTCCTCGCCGGACGCCGTGGCCGAGCCGCTGTCGATCCTCCACGCCGACGCGCGATACCGCCCGTCGCGAGAGGAGATCCGCGAGCGCTTCTCGCGCAACTTCGCCGGCGTCGGCGTGCCGAAGGGTGAGGCGGTCGCGGGCTTGAACGTGGAGGTGGTGCTCAGCCGCGACGAGGCAGCGCGCGGCCTCGTCGTGCCGATCGACGCTCCTGTCTTCCAGACCTGCCCATTCTGCGGCGGAAGCGGCCGCGACTGGCTGTTCCCCTGCCTCTATTGCGGGGAGGAAGGGACCGTCGAGCGGACCGAACGGCTGCACCTGCGTGTCCCGGCCAGGGTGCGCGCCGGCAGCGTCTACGAGATCCCGCTCGACAGGCTGGGCGTGCGCAACTTCTACCTCAGGGTGCACGTCCTCGTCGACGATCGCCTGACCTCCTGAGGTCGAGGGCTGCCGGGTCGCCCACGAGCTGCGCGACGTCTCGGCCAGGGGCGTCTGAGCAACGGCCGCCTCGGCTCTGCGTCAGACGAGCGCGTCGGCGCTCCAGCCCGCGCGCTCGAGGGCGATCTCCGGCCAGCGGCTGGTCCCGAGGCCGTACGTCTCGTCCGCCGCCGCCACGCACAGGGGCGGCGGCGACAGCGGCCAGGGCTCGCCGCGGAGCGCCCGGCGCTTCGCCTCGATGATCCGCAGGCAGACCGTCTCCACCGCCACCGGGTCGGTGCCGCCCACCAGGGCGTTGTAGTTCCACATGTACCGGGGGTCCGGCTGCGGACCCTTGTCGCACAGCGGCCGCAGCGCGTCCACCACCACCAGGCGCGTCTTGCCCTTCACGTGCGGCAGCAGCCAGATCTCGCCGAGCCTCACGTTGTTCGCGCCGTGGTAGCTGGAGGGCGAGCCCGAGTACTGGATGTAGTTCTTCAGCACGGTGCCGATGCCGGTCAGCCAGTGGGCCTTGAGCGCCGGCAGCGCCAGAAGCGCCGTGCAGGCGCGAGCGGCGTCCGGGCCGCCCTGGGCCATGTGGATGCGGTCGGCCCCGGTGCCGGCGGCCACCAGCGCCTCGCGGACGGCGGCCGTCAGCTCGGGATGCGTGGGGTTGAGGTGGTCGGTGGTGACGAGCCCGATCGCGTCGGCGGGCGTCACCAGCGCGCGCCAGGCCTCGGTGGCCGACGGCTTGCCGGTGACGCGCATGACCAGGTCGCCGAGCATCCGCCGGAGGACGGTGACGTCGACCGCGTGCTGCGCGTCGAGCGCGGCCTCCTCGCGGACCAGGACCACCCGGCTGCTCCGTGCGCCGCGGGCGAGCGCGGCGTCGGCGACCACCGACACTCCCAGCGCCGCCCCGACCGTCCCGCGGACGAAGTCGCGCCGGGTCACGTTCGCCTGCCGGTCATCGCTCATCGGAACCTCCCGCAGCAGGGCGCAGCTGCGCGACCGCCGCGGCGGCCGTCGCCGCCTCCCTCGCCTGGAACACGAACGCGAGCCGCCGGCCGCTTCGCTCGCCGGCGAGCCAGCCGTCCTCGACCTGCTCCGCGACGCCGCTGCCGCCGGGCGCGGCGGCAGCAGGGCGCAGATATCCCGCCTGGAAGTGGGCGAGCGCCGCCCGCGCCGCGTCCTCGGTCGGGTAGCGGACCACCAGCGCCCGGAGTCGTGCCGGCTCCTCGGCTGCCTCACCCCGGCGCTCGTAGGTGGCGACCACGGCCTCCGCCGCCGGCCCGAGGTCGAGCAGGTTCTCGGTCGCGAGAAAGTAGGTCGAGTTCAGCACCAGCGGCGACCGCAGGAAAGTGACCCGGTCCAGTCGCAACCGGTACTCTCCGGCGACGGCATCCGGGAGCGTCGTCACCATCTCGGGTGGCTTCACGACAGGCCGGCCGGCGACCACCGCGCGTCCCAGCTCGAGAACGGCCGCCTTCGCCGCCGGCGTCTCCTGGCTCGCCAGGATGCGGACGTACAGGTCGAAGGACCAGGCCCGCAGCAGGCCCGCACCGTAGAGCGCCCGCGGCGGCTGGGACGGCCAGGTGTCGTCGAGCCGCACCGGCTCGCCTTCCCAGTCGCCCGACAGGAGCCCGTAGCCGTCGTCCGAGGACTCGAGCCAGTACAGCTCCAGCAGGATCGGCCCTTCCATCGGGGAGGTGTACTCGTAGACCTCCAGCCGCGACAGGCGGTACCCGAGGTACAGCTCGCCGGCGCCGTCCATGTAGGAGAAGATCTCCGCCGGGCTCACGCTGCGGGGCTCGGCGGGGCGCGACCAGCCGCCGGCGGCGCGCGGAGCGAGGGAGACGGCAGACGCCGCTCCGGCCAGGACGAGACTCGTCAGCATCGGCCAGCCTCCGTGCGGACGCGGCGACCTTACGCCACAACGGCGCCTGCTGTCACCTGCGCCGCGCCGGGCGATCCCTAGCGCGGGACCAGCGGCTTCGCGCTCGCGGGCAGCGGCGGCTCGGGACAGGAGGCGCGGGCGAGAGCGGGGAGCCCGTGGTGCCGACGGACGAGCATCCACAGCACCGGGGCGAAGAGCAGCACCAGCCCCAGCGTGACGGCGGTCTCCCGGGTGGGGACGTGGAGCAGCTTGAGGGCGGAAGCCAGGAGGACGAACGCCAGCGCGCGGCGGACCAGCGCGCCGGGAGCCCGGGCCGACAGCTGCGCGCCGACCCAGACGCCCGCCACGGCGCCGAGCAGCAGCGAAGCCGTCAGCTCGAGCCGGAAGTCCCCGAAGAGCACGTGGCCGAGGGCGGCGGAGCAGACCAGCGGCACCGCCTGCACCAGGTCGGTGCCCACCAGCTCGCTGGCCTTGAGCCGCGGATACAGCGCCATCAGGGCGATGATGATCAGCGACCCGGATCCCACGGAGGTCAGACCGACCACCAGCCCTCCGAGCGCACCCACCACGACGGTGGGGGCCACCCTCAGCGCGACGACGGGCCGACCCTGCGGCAGCGGATCGGCCCGCCCGTCCCGCCGCCGCGCCCGCTCGAGCAGCCGGAGGTACGCCCGTGCCGCCAGCCCGGCGGCGGCCAGCAGCAGGGCGACGCCGAGCGCGACCCGGACGACCTCCTGCACGCCCTCGCCGTGGCCGAGCGCGCGGGCGATGAGCACGCCGCTGAACGCGCCCGGGACCGAGCCGACGCTCAGCCACTTCACCAGCCCCAGGTGGACCGTGCCGCGCCGCAGGTGGACCACGGAGCCGACCGGCTTCATGAAGGCGCTGGTGACGAGGTCGCAGGACACCGCGGTCAGCGGCGGGATGCCGAAGAAGAGCACCAGGACCGGCGTCATCAGCGCGCCACCGCCCATCCCGGTGAGGCCGACCACGGTGCCGACCGCGAACGCGGCGAGGGCGAGCGTCGGGTCGAAGGTCACGCGGGAGCCTGAAAGGGGCGCGGCGTTCCGAATCGTAGCACCGCTCGTCCCAGGTCTCCCGTCGTCGGCGGGCCCGCCAGTGTGGTACGTTCCTGCCCGCCCGCGGGAGCGGGCAGCGGAGGCGAGGCGCGGCGATGAAGACAGCGGTGGTGTGCGGGGCGGGCGGGTTCATCGGCGGCCACCTGGTGGAGAGGCTCAAGCGCGACGGCTACTGGGTCCGCGGGGTGGACATCAAGCAGCACGAGTTCAGGCGCACGGCGGCCGACGAGTTCCTGCAGCTCGACCTGCGCGAGCCGGCGGGCTGCGTGAAGGCGGTGCGCGTGGACGACCGGCCGGCGGACGAGGTCTACCAGCTGGCGGCGGACATGGGCGGCATGGGGTTCATCCACTCCGCCGAGTGCGAGATCATGCGCAACAGCCTGCTGATCAACACCCACATGAGCTACGCGTCCGCCTGCCAGGGCGTCGGCCGCTACCTCTTCTCCTCTTCGGCCTGCGTCTACCGCGACCAGAGGCCGGACGAGCCCGACCTCACCGAGGCCGACGCCTACCCCGGCCAGCCCGACAACGAGTACGGGTGGGAGAAGCTCTACTCGGAGCGGGTCGCCCTGGCCTACCAGCGCAACCAGGGCCTGACCGTGCGCATCGCCCGATTCCAGAACTGCTACGGCCCCTACGGCACCTGGCGCGGAGGCCGCGAGAAGGCGCCGGCGGCGATGTGCCGCAAGGTCGCCGCCGTCGCCGACGGCGGCACCATCGAGGTGTGGGGCGACGGCACCGCCATGCGCGTCTTCACCTACGTCGACGACCTGGTGGACGGCATCCGGCTGCTCATGGACTCGGACGTCGGCGAGCCCACCAACATCGGCTCCGACGAGCGGGTGTCGGTCAACGACCTGGTCGCGATCGTGGCCGAGACGGCGGGAAAGAAGGTGAGCATCCGGCACGTGGACGGTCCGGTGGGCGTGCACGCGCGCAACCACAGCTCGCGGCGCATCCGCGCGATGGGCTGGACGGACCGCCACACCCTGCGCCAGGGCATCGCCAGGACCTACCCGTGGGTGAAGGAGCAGACCGAGCGGGCGGTCGCCCGCGGCGAGGCGGTCTAGAGCCGCCCGCAGCGCCGGGGCGCCGGCGCTCTGCCATCGGCCGTCTGCCGCGAGGCGCTCGCCCGACACGCTCGTGCGGGCCCCCCCTCGTCGTCCCCGCGCTGGAGCTACACTCGTAGCCATGGGAACCCCACGCCGGTTGCGGCCCTGCCTCTGTCTCTTCGCCGTCCTCGCGTTGGTCCCGCCTCTCCGCGCCCAGGCGCCGGCGAAGGCCGAGGTCCTTCCGCCGGTGGGCGTCGAGGTCGTTCGGATCGACGCCGTCGTCACGGACAAGGGCGGTCACCCGAAGGCCGGCCTCGCACGCGACGACTTCGCCGTCCTCGAGGACGGTGTACCCCAGAAGCTCGTCCAGTTCGAGGCGTACGCCCGTCCGGCGGCGGCCGCGCCCTCTTCTGCAGCGGGCTCCCCATCCATGCCGGCCGCAGACGAGCAGGCGGCCAGCCCTCGCCCGCCCCGCTTCGTGGTCTTGGCTGTCGACGACGTCCACGTGCAATTCGCCAACATGGCGCGGGTCCAGAAGGCGCTGACGCGCTTCATCGACGAAGACATCGGCCCCGGGGACCGGGTCGCCCTGGTGACGACGAGCGGCGCGCAGGGTGCCTCTCAGGACTTCACCTCGGACCGTGGGCTTCTCCAACAGGCCATCTCCCGTCTCTCCGCGAAGGATCGCCGGGCCGAGTGGGTCAACGTGCCCCGCATCACCGAGTACCAGGCGGAGCTGATCGAGCGCGGCGACCCCGACGCGCTCTGGCTGGCCGTGATGGACATCCTGTGTGATCACCCGGCCGACCCCGCCGAGCTGGAGGCGAGGCTGAAGGCGCGCGCGGTTCTCTCAGAAGCCGTCGACAACTCGAGGCTGACCCTGGAGACGCTCGAACGTCTCACCCGGGGCCTGGCCAGCCTGCCCGGCCGAAAGGTGATCTTCCTCCTCTCCGACGGGTTCCTGACCGGTCTTTCCGCCCCCGGTGGCGCCGGCTTCGACATTCGCCGTGTCATCGACGCGAGCACCAGGGCCGGCGTGGTCATCTACTCGCTCGAAACACCCGGCCTGAATACCGCACCTGGCAGGAGCGCATCCGAGAACCCATTCCCCGATCCGCAGACGCTCGAGGTGAAGTTCACGATCGAGCGGCAGAGCGAAGAGGCGGCGCTCCAGGCCATGCACGCCCTGGCCGCCGATACCGGCGGGTTCCTGTTCGACAATTCGAACGACCTCCACGCCGGCCTGAAGCGGACGCTGGAGGACACCGACAGCTACTACGTGCTGGCCTACGAGCCCACGAACACGAAACGCGACGGCGCCTACCGGCACATCGAAGTGCGCCTGCCCAACCAGCGCAACCTCAAGGTGCGAGCGAGGACGGGGTACTTCGCCCCTGGTGAGCGCCGTGCGAGTCCTCCGTCGATCGTGGCCGAGACAGGGACTCGGGGCGTGCCAGCCGCGACTGCCGCGGCGCTCGCCCCGCTCCCCGTGCAGCTTTCCGCGGACTTCGTCAGCGTCGACCGCGGCGTGAGCGAGGTCGTCGTGAGCGGGCACGTGGACACGACGACGCTGGCCTTTGTCCGGGACGGCGACCGCTACAAGGCCGCGCTCGAGATGGCGGCGGTCGTCCGCGACGAGGCAGGGACGGTCGTGGCGACGGAACCGGAGCGGCTCTCGATGGACCTGACCGAGGCGGAGCGCGAGCGCCTCTCGCGCGAAGGCCTGTCCTATCAGAAGACGGTCACGCTGAAGCGCGGGACGTACGACGTCCTCCTGACCGCGGGCGCCGCAGGGGCGCTGGGGGAGGCGTCGCAGCGGGTCGAGGTCCCCGACCTCGCCCCCGGCCGGCTGACGCTGAGCAGCCTCTTCCTCCTGAAGGCTGGCGCGGGTACCGAGGCGGCGGGCCCGGGCGGCGACCTCGTCCTCAGCCAGGCGGTCCGCCGCTTCCGGCGGGACGAGAGCCTGTTCGTCCAGCTCTACGCCTACAACGCGAAGCGGGATTCCTCGGGAGCGACGAGCCTCGTCTCGCAGGCGGAGGTCCTCCGTGGGGGTGCGGTCCTGGCCAAGGCCGCGCCCGAGCCGGTGGTCACGGGCGAAGGCGATGGGACGCCGGTCCCCCACGTCAGCAGGATCGGCCTCGGCTCGTTCGAACCGGGGGAGTACGAGCTGCAGGTGACCGTGACCGACCGGAATGCCAACGAGGCGGCGACGCGCCAGGTCGAGTTCACGGTCGATTGACCGGTGTCGCGCCAAGCGGAGCCGCAGCATGTCGCGGGGTGACGAGGTCCGCTTCCGGCACGAGATCGCGCGCGCTCACCCTTCGGGCCAGTACCGTCGCATCTTCCCGCGCAGGAAGGCGACGCTGCGGCGCATCTGGTCCATCCCAAGGACGCCGTCCTCGATGCTGATCCAGCCGTCGAAGCCGGCGCCGCGCAGCTCGCCGAAGATGGCGTCGTAGTCGTTCAGGCCCTTGCCGATCTCGCCGTGGCGCAGCCGTTTCGCGTAGCCGACCGAGGTTTCCTCTCGCCGCAGATCCTCGAGCGTCCCCACGGCGAGGTAGCGGTCGGAGGCGTGCATGGTCACCACGCGGTGGCGCACGCGGCGCAGCAGCTCCAGCGGGTCCTCGCCCGCCAGCAGCGTGTTGCTGGGGTCGTAGTTGACGCCGAAGTGCGGGGAAGCGACGCGGGCGACCAGGTCGCAGAAGACGTCCATCTTCTGCGCGAACTCGGGGTACTCCCAGAAGTCGTCCTTGTAGTGGTTCTCGATGACGAGGATGATCCCGGCCGCTTCGGCGTGCGGCAGGCAGGCCTCGATGCTCTCGGCCGCGAAGCGCAGGCCCTGCTCCCGCGTGAGCCCGGGCCGGCGCTGGCCGGAGAGCACCCGGCAGGTGCTGCAGCCGAGGGCCGCCGCCATCTCGATCCAGCCCTTCTCCTTTTCCACCTGGTCGCGGCGGTAGGCCGGGCTGGGGTGGGTGAAGTCCGGCGAGCAGCAGAGCATGGGGACGCCAAGGCCACGCTGCTCGACCAGGCGACGGTAGCGCGGCCAGGCAGCCTTTTCGCGCAGGTCGAGAAAGCCGCTGTAGAACTCGAGCCCGTCGATCTCCAGCTCGCCGGCCATCTCGATCCAGCGCTCGAGCGACAGCGAGCCGTCCCGGCACAGCCCCTGCATCCAGGCCTTGGGGAACGCGGCGAGCTTCGGCATCAGCGGATCACCTTGGGCGGGTTGCGGCCGATCACCGGGAACTGCGCCATCTCCACGATGCTGCCGCTGATCGGCCGGCTCTCGTCGGAGATCCAGTAGACGGCCGCCGCGGCGATCTCCTCCGGCAGGATCAGCCGGCCGGCGGGGGCGAAGACCTTGGGCACCTTCAGGTACCAGTCCGGCGCGTTGCCCTGCCGCTCCTGGATGCGCTTCTCGTTCTCGGTCAGGACCCAGTCCGGGTTGATCTGGTTGACGCGCACGGCGTGCTCGCGGTGCAGGGTGTCGCCGAGGTTGCGGGTCAGGGTCATGAGCGCGCCCTTGCTCGCGCTGTAGGCGACGAAGGTCGGCTCGCCGGACCAGGCATTGATGCTGCCGATGTTGAGCACCGCTCCCTGCGCCCGGGCGAGCTCCGGCAGCGCCGCGCGGATCAGCAGGAGCGGCGCGCGCGCGTTCACCGCCATCACCCGGTCGAACGCGTCCGCGTCGGTGGTCTCCAGGGTCCCGCGCTCCACGCGGGCGGCGTTGTTGACGAGCGCGTCGAGCTTCCCGAAGGCGGCGAGCGCGGCCTCGACCAGCCGGGGTGCCGCCTCCGGGTCCCCCAGGTCGTCGACGTGCAGGGCGGCGGCGTCGCCCAGCGAGCGGACGACCGCCTCCCCGAGCCCCCGCTCCAGGCCGTGGACGAGGACGCGGGCCCCTTCGGCGACGCAGCGGCGGGCGATCGCCTCGCCGATGCCGCTGGTGCTGCCGGTGACCAGGACGACCTTGCCCGCGAGCCTCATGCGCTGGCGGCCGGAAGCGCGCGCACCCGGGTCACCACGTCGCGCAGGACGGCCTCGAACTCGTCGCCGCTGGCGAAGCGGTCCGCCTGGATGGCGAGCGGGGCGCCGATGACCACGGAGCGGGCGCCGCGGCGGGCCGTCTCCAGGGCCTGCTCGATCGACAGCCCGCCCACCGCCTGCACCGGCCGCTCGACCGCCGCCACCACCCGGTCGAGGTCGTCGAGCGGCGAGACCCCCCGCAGGTGACGGCGCTCGTCGAAGCCGGTGTGGAGGATGATCCAGTCGGCGCCCAGGTCCTGCATGGCCCGCGCGTCAGCGGCCTTGTCCTCGGCCCCGAGGACGTCGGCCATCACGAAGCCGCCCATGGCGTGGGCGACGCGGACCATCTCCGCGACCGAGGCCCAGTGGGCGCGGCTCATCACCACCACGTGGGTGGCGCCGGCGCCCAGCATCATCTCGGCCTCGAGCCCGGCCCCGTCCATGGTCTTGAGGTCGGCGACGATCGGCACGCCGGGGAACTCGCGGCGCAGCGCCGCCACCGCGTGCAGGCCCTCGCCCAGGATGAGCGGCGTCCCTGCCTCCAGCCAGTCGATGCCCGCCCGCCGCGCCCCGTGCGCGAGCGAGAGCGCCTCGGCGATGGTGGTGACGTCGAGGGAGACCTGGGTCGTCACCGCGCCGGCCATCGGCTCACCCCTTTCGCGTGTCGAGGACGGCCTTGACGATCTCGCCTCTCTCCATCTTCTCGAAGGCGGTCTTCCAGTCGGCGAGCGGGAAGACGCCGCCCACCAGGGGCGCGACGTCGAGCGCGCCGGACGCCATCAGCGCGATCACCCGCTCCCACACCGGCCAGTTGTGGCTGAAGCTGCCCTGCAGCCGCACCGCCTTCTGGACGATGGGGTCGAGCGAGACGCCGAGCGGCTGGGGACCCCAGCCGACCTTGGTGATGAAGCCGGCGGGGCGGACGAGCGCCATCGCCTCGCGCAGCGCGTCCGAGTGGCCCGAGGCGTCGACCACGCCGTCGACGCCGGCGCCGTCGCGCTCGCGTGCCCAGGCCGCCAGCGCTTCGCTCCCGGAGCGGAAACGCAGGCAGCCATAGGCGGCCGCCGCCTCCAGCCTCCGCTCGTCGGCCGGCAGGCCGGCCAGTGCCACCTCGGCGCCCCGCAGCCGGGCCATGGCGGCACAGAGGATGCCGATGGGGCCGGGGCCGAGCACGACCACGCGGTCGCCGGGCTTGACGTCGCTGTTGACGGCCACCGCGCTGTAGGCGACGCAGGCCGGTTCGGTGAGCGCGGCGTGCGCGTCGGGGACGTGCGACGGCAGGCGGTGCAGGATGCGGGCGGGGACCGGCATGGTCGGCCGCATGGCGCCGTCCACGGTGGCGCCGTAGCCGCGGCGGCCGGGGTCGAGCTGGTACAGGCCGGCCCGGGCGAGCGGGCCGTCGGGGTCCACGACGGCGTGCGTCTCGCAGGCGACGCGGTCCCCGGGGCCAAAGCCCCTCACCCGGCTGCCGACCTCGCGCACCGTGCCGCAGAACTCGTGGCCGAGGACGACGGGGTGCCGCACCGGCCAGCTGTTGCGCGCCTGCCACTGGTGGACGTCGCTGCCGCACACGCTGACGGCGGCCACCTCGAGCAGGACCTCGTCCTCGCCGGGGGCGGGCACCTCGATCTCCCGCAGCTCCACCGCGCCGGGCTGGGGAGCGTAGTTGACGACCGCGGGCACCTTCACGGCGCGGCGAGTCTACACCCCGGCTACTCGGCGCGCAGGGCCTGGATGGGGTCGAGGCTCGCGGCGCGGCGCGCCGGGGCGACGCCGGCGACCAGGCCGGTCAGGACGCTGACCACGACGCCGGCCAGGACGAACCGCATCGGCGTCTCCACCGGGAGGGCGGGTACGACCAGCCGCAGCGCCACGCCGGTCCCCAGGCCGACCACCACGCCGAGGAACCCGCCGAGCGCCGCCAGCGCCGCTGCCTCCGCCAGGAACAGGGCCTGCACCTGGGCGCGGCTGGCGCCCAGCGCCCGCACCAGGCCGATCTCGCCGGTGCGCTCGCCCACCGCGATCCACATCATGGTCAGGATGCCGGTGGCCCCCACCAGCAGCGAGATGCCGGCGATGGCGCCGACCGCCATGGTGACGATGTCCATCACCTTGCCGAACACGTCCAGCATCGCCTCCTGGGAGGTGACCGTGAAGTCCTCGCTGCCCCCGTGGCGCAGGCTCAGCAGGCGCTTCACCTCCGCCTCCACCCGGGCCGTCTCGCGGACGTTGGCGTAGATGAGGTCGATCTCCATCAGCTCGTCCTGGTCGAAGAGCTGCAGGGCCGAGGCGACGGGGACGTAGGCCATGTCGTCGATGTCGAACCCCATCATCTCGCCCTTCGGCTGCATCACCCCGATCACCCGGAAGCGGCTGCCGGCGATGTGGACGAACTGGCCCAGCGGGCTCCGCTCGCCGAAGATCTCGTGAGCGAGCTTGGGCCCGAGGACCGCCAGCGGCGCTCCGCGGCGGGGGTCGCCCTTCGGCCAGAACGTGCCCTGGCGCGCGCCGAAGCGCCAGAGGGTGGGCAGGTCGGGTGTCGCCCCCAGCACGCTGACGCTGCGCCCGCGCTCGTCGGCCTGCACCCGCGCCTCGCCCATGGTCACCGGCACCACCGTCTCCACCCCGGAGATCCTCTCGAGCGCCTCCGCGTCGTCGATGGTGAGCTTGCGGGTGGTGCCCCCGAGCACGCCGGGGATGCCGATCGTCTTCGCCTTGCCCGGGTTGACGGCCAGGATGTTGGTTCCGAACTGCGTGAACTGCGACACCAGGTAGACCCTCGTGCCCTCGCCGATCGAGGTGAGGAGGATGACCGCGGCCACGCCGATGGCGATCCCCAGCATCGAGAGGAACGAGCGCAGGCGGTGGGCGCGCAGCGCGGCGGTGGCGAGGTGGAGGAGGTCGCGCACGCCTCACCTCCCGGCGAGCGCCGCCACCGGCTCCAGGCGCGTCGCCCGGCGAGCGGGCAGGACGCCGAACACGGCGCCCACCGCCACCGACAGCGAGAAGGCGGCGAGGACCGCCCACACCGGCGGCGAGGCGGGCAGGGCGGGGTAGACGAGGACGAGCGCGCGGACCGCCAGCCACCCCGCCGCCAGGCCCAGCAGGCCGCCGGCCGAGGAGATGAGCACCGCCTCGGCCAGGAAGGCGGCCAGGATCTGCGGCCGCGCCGCGCCGAGGGCCTTCAGCAGCCCGATCTCGCGCGTGCGCTCGGACACGGAGACCAGCATGACGTTCATGATCCCGACGCCGGCCACGGCCAGCGAGACGCTGGCGATGCCGGCGAGGGCGAGGGTGAGGGCGCCCAGGATCGAGGTGAAGGCCCCGAGCACGGCGTCCTGGGTGATGGCGGTGACGTCCTCCTCGCGGTGGCGCTCGGCGACCACGCGCACGGCCCGCGCCCGGGCCCGTTCCAGGTCGGCGTGGGTGCGCACCTGGAGGACCAGGCGGAACAGCGAGCGCCGGTCGAGCATCTTCATGGCGGTGGCCACCGGCACGATCACCACGTCGTCCATGTCCACGCCGAGCTGGTGGCCGCGAGAGGCGAGCACGCCGATCACCCGCATGCGCCAGTCGCCCACCCGCACGATCTGGCCGACGGGGTCGCGGCCGGGGAACAGCTCCCGCGCGGCCTTCTGGCCGAGCACGGCGAGGGGGGAGCCACGCTCCCAGTCCGCGGCCGGCAGGAAGCGCCCGCTGGCCACGCTCAGGCGGCGGACCTCGAGCGCTTCCTGGGTCGCGCCGATCAGGGCCGTCTGCCGCCGCCGCTCCCCGAAGGCGACGGTCTCGGTGCCCATCACGGTGGGAGCGGCCTTGTCGATCTCGGGAACGCCGCGCAGGATCGCGCGTGCGTCCTCCAGGGTGAGGTCGTTCGGGGCGCCGCCCAGGCCGGGCATGCCGCCGGTGGTCTCGGTCTTGCCGGGGACCATGATGACGAGGTTGGTGCCGATGCTGGCGAACTGGCCGACCACGTAGCGCCGGGCGCCCTCGCCGAGGGCGGTGAGGGCGACGACTGCGGCCACGCCGATCGCCACGCCCAGCAGGCTCATCCCCGTCCGCAGCCGGTGCCCGCGCAGGGCGCGCGTCGCGAAGCCGAGGACGTCACGCAGGCTCACCGGCCGTCCTCCGCGGAGGCGAGCAGCGCCACGGCCTCGTGGATGTGCGCCCCGTCGCCGCGGTGGACGACCCGCCCGTCCTTCAGCACCAGCACCCGCTGCGCGCGCCGGGCCACCGCCGGGTCGTGGGTGACCACCACCAGGGTGAGCCCGGCGGCGTTCATCCGCTCGAGGATCTCGAGCACGTGGCGGCCGGAGGCGGTGTCGAGGTTGCCGGTGGGCTCGTCGGCGAGGAGCAGCTTCGGCTCGAGGACGGTGGCGCGGGCGATGGCCGCCCGCTGCCGCTCGCCGCCCGAGAGCTGGTCGGGGCGGTGGGTGGCCCGCGCCTCGAGGCCGACCGTTCGCAGCCGGCCGAGGGCCCGCTCGCGCCGCTCGCCGGCCGGGACGCCGGCGAACACCATCGGCAGCTCGACGTTCTCGAGCGCGGTGAGCCGGGGCACCAGGTGGAAGAACTGGAACACGAAGCCGATCGTGTGGCGGCGCACCAGGGTCAGCTCCGCCTCGTCGAGGCGTGCCACGTCCCGGCCCAGCAGCTCGTAGATGCCGCGGTCCGGGCGATCGAGGCAGCCCAGGATGTGGAGCAGGGTCGACTTGCCGGAGCCGGACGGCCCCATGATCGCCAGGTGCTCGCCGGCAGCGACCGTCTCCTCCACGTCGACCAGCGCGTGGACGGGCTCGCCGCCCACTTCGAAGGTCCGGCAGATGCCCTGGAGGCGGATCACTCGCGAGCCTTCGCCCCTGCCTTGACCTCGGGGCGGTCGAGCGACACCACCACGCGCGCCCCCGGCTCCAGGCCGCCGGTCACCTCGGTGAAGTCCCAGTTGTGCAGCCCGAGCTGCAGCGCTTTCTCGACCAGCCGGCCGCCCTCGAGGACGAGCACCTTGCCGCCCTCGAGCAGGGCCGAGGTGGGGACCCGCAGGACGCCGTCGCGGGCGCTCAAGATCACCTCGGCGTCGGCCGAGGTGCCGGGGAGCAGGGCGGCCGCGACCGCGGTGTCGTCCAGCTCCAGCTCGATCTCGACGGTCCGGTTCTGCTCCAGGCGGTCCTGAACGTAGGGGGCCACCTCGACCACGTGCGCCGCGAAGTGCCGGCCGGGGCGGGAGTCGACGGTGACGCGTGCCGGCAGCCCCTTGCGGATCCGGGCCGAGTCCACCTCGTCCATGGGCGCGCTGATGTAGATCGACCGCGTGTCGATGAGGTCGAGGACGGGCGGCACGGGGATGGCGGGAGGCGAGGGGGTCGTCCACTCGCCGACCTCGATGAAGGTGTCCGCCACCACGCCGTCGAAGGGGGCACGGAGCACGGTCTTCTCCAGCGTGTCCCGGGCGAGGACGACCGCCGACTCCGCACGTTCGGAGGTGGCCCGCGCGGCGCGACAGGCGGCCGCCGCCGTCCGGGCCTGGCTCTCGACCTCGTCGGCTTGGTCCGTGGACACGATGCCCTGCGCGGCCAGGCCCCGCGTGCGGTCCCGCTCCCGCCCGGCGCGCTCGGCGGCGAGACAGGCCTGATCCCGCTGGGCGAGGGTGGTCTTCCGGTCGTCCTCGGCGAGCCGGAGCTGCGCGCCCTGGAGCACGTCGTCCACGCGGAGGAGGAGGTCGCCCTTGTGCACGCGGGCGCCGCGTCGGCGTGGCAGCTCGAGCACGCGACCCCCCGTCTCCGGCGCCAGCTTGGCGCGGCGGCGGGCCTTCACCGTCCCGGCGCGGGAGTTGGTGACCGTCTCCTCGACGCGGCCCTTCTCCGCGGCCACGGCGCGCACGATCACCGGCGTGGGCGCGAGGACGGTCAGGCGCAGGACGACGGCCAGCGCGACCAAGCCGGCGACGAGCAGGAGGCGAGGCCAGAGGCGACGGGCGCTCATGCGCAAGACCCCGCAGATTCTGCCGCAACCCGCGGCCGCAGCACAGGGGGGGGGTCGCCACCTCCCGCTCCTCGTGCCAAGATCCGCCCCGGCAGACAGGCTAGGATGGCAGCCCACCGTTGCGTCCTGCTCCACGAGGCGTGCTTCGCCCTCTTCGCGGTGGCCGCCTGGCTGCGCTTCGCCGGCGCCCTCGGTCCAGGCAGCCCGGACGCGCTCCTCTACCTCGGCCTCCTGGCCGGCAGCGCGGCGCTCGCCGCCTCGGGTTCCGTGCTGTCCGGCGAGGCCGGCGCCAAGCTGCGGCTCGCCGTCTACCCCGCCGCGATCACGGTCTCGTACCTGAACCTGGGTCCGGCGCTCGCCCGCGCCGGCGCACGGCTCTGGGACGCCGAGCTGCTCCGCCTGGACCGGCACCTGACGGGGACGACGCCCAGCCTCCTCCTGCAGTCGCTGGTCCAGCCGCGCCTCACCGACCTGCTGAGCCTCTGCTACGCTCTCTTCATCCCGTACTTCGCCACCAGCCTGATCTGGTACCTCCTCGGCGAGCTGCCGCTGGCGCGGCGCTTCTTCGTAGGGCTGCTGACCCTCTACTCGGTCGGCCTGCTCGGCTACCTGCTCCTTCCCGCCCGCGGGCCGTACCTGGCCTTTCCGGAGCTGTTCACCGTCCCCCTCGTCGGTGCCGCCATCACCCGCGCCAACGCCGACTTCGTCGCCATCGGCAGCAACCACGTGGACGTCTTCCCGAGCCTCCACTGCGGAGCGTCCGCCTTCGTCCTGGCCTTCGACCGCCGTCACTCCCCGACGCGCTTCCGGCTGTTCGCGCTGCCGGTGGCGGGGCTGTGGTTCTCGACGCTGTACCTGCGCTTCCACTACCTCGTCGACCTCGTCGCCGGCTTCGCCCTGGCGGCCCTCGCCTGGCGGGCGATGGCCGAGGCCTGCCCCCTGCCGTCCGGCGCGGAACCTCGCTGACGCCCCGGGTGTGGTAGCGTGCGGGCCGATGCGGCTTCGCCCCACGCGGCTCCTCCCGATCGCTCCGCTGCTGGTCCTGTGGGCGGCCGTGCCGGCCAGGGCCGACAAGCAGCTCGACGCCGCGGTGACGAAGGCCGAGCAGCAGGTGTCCCAGGGCAGGCCGGAGGAGGCCGTCGCCACGCTGCAGAAGGCGGCGGCCAGGGCCAAGCGAGACCCGGAGGCGCAGCTCGCGCTGGCCAGCCTGCTGGCGCGGCTGGGCAGGCTGGACGAGGCCGGGGCCGCGCTGGCGAAGGCCGGCGAGCTGGCGGCCTCCTCGCCGCCGGCGGTGCGGGCCCGCGTCCTGCGCGAGCGATCGGCGTTCGCGCTGCGCGCCGGCACCGTGCGGGAGGCCCTCGAGCTCGCGCGCGCGGCCGTCGAGGCGGCTCCTGCGGCCGAGAGCCTCGCTGCCCTGGCGAGGGCGCAGGCGCGAGCGGGAGACCCGGCGGCGCGCGAGACGGCCGCGCGCGCGGTCTCGGGCGGCGCGGCGTCCGCCGCCCCCCACCTGGCGCTCTGCGACGCTCTGCGGCAGGCCTGGCTGGGCAAGGAGAGCGAGGCGGCCTGCCGCCACGCGCTCGAGCTGTCGCCGCGCTCCGCCGCCGCGCAGACGGGGCTCGCCCTTTCGCTGGCC
>Ga0335069_10001798_pt1 | contig 33914 bp, 28 predicted proteins | sample Lox_Sample_11_FD_206714 | JGI IMG/M metagenome (GOLD analysis project Ga0335069, IMG submission 206714) | Soil microbial communities from Loxahatchee National Wildlife Refuge, Florida, United States - Lox_Sample_1.1 | ecosystem: Environmental > Terrestrial > Soil > Wetlands | place: USA... | reverse complement strand
CTCCGCGGCAACGCCGCCGCGCACGCCCGACGCCCCGCGGCCCGGCGCACCCCTTATCGAGCTTAAGGGGGTATCACGACGCTTCGCGCGACCCCTTGATGCAGCGGCGAAGCTCGCGAATCTCCTCGGCGCCGGCCTGCGCGAGCAGGTCGTACACGCGGTGGACTCCGTCGATCTCCGTGTCGGCGAGCGGGAGGTCGTGGGCCTCGTGGGCGAATCCGGATGCGGCAAGTCGACGCTCGGCCGTATCGTCGCCGGGCTTCTGGCTCCCTCCGACGGCACGGTCCTCTATCGCGGGCAGGATCGCGCCAGTCTCGCCGGAGAGGTGGCCCGCGCCGCGGCACTCGCCGTGCAGATGATTTTCCAGGACCCGTTCTCGTCGCTCAATCCGCGACGCCGCGTGCGCGACATCGTCGGCGAGGCGCCGCGCATCCATAAGCTGGTGGCGGCGGTCGAAATCGACGGCTATGTCGACGATCTGCTGCGGCGCGTGGGCCTCGATCCCGCCTATCGGCGCCGCTATCCGCATCAGTTCTCGGGCGGCCAGCGCCAGCGCATCGGGGTGGCGCGAGCGCTTGCGGTGAAGCCCGAGTTCATCGTCTGCGATGAGGCGGTCGCGGCCCTCGACGTGTCGGTCCAAGCGCAGGTCCTCAATCTCTTCATGGAGCTGCGGGCGGAGTTCGGCCTGACGTATCTGTTCATCAGCCACGATCTCGGCGTGGTGCGGCATCTCTCGGATCGGGTCGCCATCATGTATCTTGGGCGGATCGTGGAGGAGGGGCCGAGCGAAGAGCTGTTCCTCAACCCCAATCACCCCTACACCGTGGCACTCCTGGCCGAGATCCCGCGGCTAGACACACGGGGGCGCCTCTTCGCGCCGGTGGCAGGAGAAATCCCGTCCCCGCTCGCGCCGCCACCGGGATGCCATTTCCATCCGCGCTGTCCGCACGCGATGGCGCGATGCCGCACCGAAGCGCCCGCGCTGCGCGAAATCGCACCCGGCCGACGCTCGGCCTGCCATCTGAATGACGGCTGAGGCCTTCGATGCCCAAGAAAATCCGTCTCGACAAGCTGACGCAGCCGAAGCCGTTCGCCGACAAGGGCGAATACGAAGCGCGGCTCGACGAGTTTCAAAAGCAGATGCTGCTGATCCAGCAGACCTATTTTCACGAGCGACGGCGGGCCATCGTGGTGTTTGAGGGATGGGACGCGGCCGGCAAGGGTGGCGCCATCCGGCGGTTGACCGAAACGCTGGATCCGCGCGGCTTTCACGTGTGGCCGATCGGTCCTCCGCGGCCGGATGAGCAAGGCCGGCACTATCTGTACCGTTTCTGGAATCGGCTGCCGGAGCCGGGGATGATCGCGGTTTTCGACCGGTCCTGGTACGGCCGCGTCCTGGTCGAGCGCATCGAGGGCCTCGCCGCCAAGCCGGTGTGGCAGCGCGCCTATCACGAGATCAAGGAGTTCGAGCGCATGCTGGTCGATGACGGCGTGCGGGTGGTGAAACTGTTCCTCCATATTCCGCAGGAGGAGCAGCTGCGGCGGTTCGCAGAACGGCTGTCGAATCCCTACAAGCGCTGGAAGCTCACGGAATCCGACCTTCGCAATCACCGGCGCTGGGACGATTACGCCGAAGCGATCGAGGACATGTTCGACCACACATCCACGAAATTCTCGCCCTGGACGGCGATCTACGCGGAGAAGAAATGGGCCGCCCGGGTCGAAGTCCTGAAGACTGTGACCGAGGCGCTTTCCGCGAAGCTCAAGATCACGCCGCCGCCCATCGACCCCGAGGTCAAGAAGATCGGCGGCATGGCCTATCTTCGCCGCGAGATGAAGAAGGTCGAGGACAAGGAGAAAAAGGCCCGCAAGGGCGAGTAACGCCCGGGCGACGGGTTACGGCGCGAACTGCTCCTTGAGCACGCGCTCCTCGAGGTTGTGCTCCGGATCGAACAGGAAGGTGAGCGCGATGCTGCGGTCTTCGCGCACCTCGACCCGGGTCACGTCGCGAACCTCGGTATGGTCGGCGGTCGCACTGACGGGCCGTTTCTCATCCTCCAGCATCTCGAACACGACAGTTGCCGTGTGCGGCAGCAGCGCGCCCCGCCAATGGTGGGGGCGGAAGGCGCTGATCGGCGTCAGCGCCAGGAGATTGGCACCCAGCGGCAGGATGGGGCCGTGCGCCGACAGGTTATAGGCGGTGCTGCCGGCCGGCGTCGACAGCAGCACGCCGTCGCAGATGAGCTCGGGCAGGCGCTCGACCTCATCGACGAGGATGCGGATCTTCGCCGCCTGGCGCTTCTGGCGCAGCAGCGACACCTCGTTGATGGCGAGGGCCGTGCGCCTCGTACCCCGCACCGTCGTCGCGACCATCCGCAGCGGATGGATCTTGACCCGGGTTGCCCTTGCCAGCCGCTCGACGAGCCCGGTCTCACGATACTCGTTGAGAAGAAAGCCGATGCTGCCGCGGTGCATGCCGAAGATCGGGACGCCACGTCCCAGATGGCGATGCAGGGTCTGGAGCATAAACCCGTCCCCGCCCAGGGCGACGACGACGTCGGCGCGATCGGGGGGCGTCTGTCCGTAGCGGCGGATCAACGCCTGGCGTGCCTGCCTGGCCGCGGGGATATCGGCCGCGACGAACGCGATCCGTTGGCGCCGTTTCATGCGTCGACTCTGAAGGAGGAGGGGACAGCCGGGTGGAGCGTGTTATCCGCCGGTGACACTCATGTGGCGGGCCACGGCGGCGTGGCGATGGCGACGATCGATGATGAAATCATGACCTTTGGGCTTGCGGGCGATGGCGGCGCGGATCGCGGTTTCGAGAACCGCGGGATCGTCGCTCGCGCGCAGAGGCGCCCGCAGGTCGGCCGCGTCGTCCTGGCCGAGGCACATATACAGCGTCCCGGTGCAGGTCAGGCGCACGCGGTTGCACAGCTCGCAGAAATTATGCGTGAGCGGCGTGATGAACCCCAGGCGCCCGCCGGTCTCCTTCACGGTCACGTAACGGGCGGGACCGCCCGTGCGGTAGTCGCTCTCGGCGAGGGTCCAGCGCCCGGCGAGGCGCGAGCGCACCATCGAGATGGGCAGATACTGATCCAGGCGGTCGGGGCCGATATCGCCCATCGGCATGACTTCGATGAGCGTCAGGTCGTGGCCTTCTTCGCCGCACCACGCGATCAGACGGTCGAACTCGTCATCGTTCACGCCTTTGAGAGCCACCGTGTTGATCTTGACCCGCAAGCCGGCGGCTTTCGCGGCGGCGATGCCGTCCAGGACCACGTCGAGTTTGCCCCAGCGCGTGATCGCCTGGAATTTGGCGGCATCGAGGGTGTCGAGCGAGACGTTGATGCGGCGCACACCGCACCCTGCCAGGTCCTGAGCGTACTTGGCGAGCTGGCTGCCGTTGGTCGTGACCGTCAGCTCGTCGAGGGCACCGGTCCGCAGATGCCGGCCCAGCGCGCCGAACAAGCTCATGATATTCCGGCGCACCAGCGGCTCGCCGCCCGTGAGGCGCAGCTTGCGTACGCCGAGACCCACGAAGGCCGAGCACAGGCGGTCCAACTCCTCGAGCGACAGGATCTCCGCCTTGGGCAGGAACGTCATGTCCTCCGCCATGCAGTAGATGCAGCGGAAGTCGCAGCGATCCGTCACCGACACCCGGAGGTACGAGATGGTGCGCTGATAGGGATCGATCAGCGGCGCGCCGGTCCCTGCCCCCTGCGGCGATAAGTCGTTCATATGGCAAACATAGTTAGGTCGACAGGGAAAATCACCCCCCAATCTCGCCCGTCAGGGCACCCGGCCGCCCACGGAAAGAGCAGGGCCGACAAGCCGTTAAAGGCCGCGATCGGATGCGCTTTGGCGGTCATCCCGGCCAGGCCCCGAGCGGCGGCATGGTGCGCCACCCTCGACCAGCACCCGCGCGGCCTTGTTCTCGGGCGCAAAATCGAGGCCGGGTTGCAGAGTGATGGCGTGCTCCGGACACACCGACGCGCAGAGGCCACATTGCACGCACGCCTCCGCCACGATGGCGAGCCGCGACCGCTCAGGTGTGCCCACGAGAGCGCCGGTCGGGCACACGGTCACGCAGGACAGGCACAGCGTGCATGAGGAATCGATCGCGATCGTGCCGAACGGCGCACCTGGGGGGAGCGCCACGCGGTCGACGGGGGCGGGGGCCGTGTCGTGCAGGTGCCCCAGGGCGCGCGCGGCGGTCCGCCGCTTGCCTTTGGGCGGCGAAAACGGCGCCATCCGCGTGGGCGACGGTGGGACCATGCGTACGACGCGGTCGAGCCCGTCCGGGCTCGTGCCGGTGAGCAGCACCACACGTGTGGTGCCATAGCCAAGTTCCGCGAGCGCACGGTTGGCCAGGTCGGCCTGTGAGCTGAGGCCCGCGGTCTCTTCGTCGCGCGCCGGGTCGATCAGCAGGCACAGCCTTGATGCTCCGTAGGCGAGCGCCAAGGAAAAGAAGTCGAGCCCCAATTGGGGGACGGCCGCGACGTGGAAGGGGATGACATGGGCCGGAAGTCCGCGCCCTCGCCGGGCCAGAGTGGCGATGAGCTCTTCGCCGTGCGTGCCGTCATGCACCAAGAGGACCGGGGTCTCGCCGCCGGCCCGCGCATACGTCGCGAGCAGGGTGTGCAGCCGCTCCAGCAGCGTCTCGCGTGCCGGAACGGTGTAGGCGGCGGCGCCGGTTGGACAGACGCTGGCGCAGCCGCCGCAGCCGGCGCAGATGAACTCGTCGATATCGACGTGATCGCCGGCCGAGGTGATCGCCTCGGTCGGACAGGCGTCCAGGCACGCGGTGCAGCCGCGTCGGCCCGCGCGGCCGTGCACGCAGAGCGGCCCGTCGTAGGCGATGTAGACAGGCTTCTCGAACTCGCCCACCATTTCGACGAGCTCGAACAAGGCTCGCTGGACCGCCGCCGGATCGCGCGGGTCGGCGCGCAAATAGCCGTCGCGCCGCTCGTGCGCCGGGAACAGCGGCGGCCCGCCGCTGATGTCCAGGATCAGATCGCAGGAGGAGACCGCGCCGTGGCGGGGCGGCTCGAAGCGCAGGACATCCCGCGACGACGGGATGACGGGCGCATAGTCGTCCACGACCACGTCGAAGGCGCCCATGTGTCCCTTGGCGGAAACCAGGGTGCCCTTGAAGATCGGTACGTCCGCCAGCGACGGCGGGACGATGTCGCCCGGGCTGCTCAGCAGGACCGTACAGTCGAGGCGGTCGGCGATCTGCCGCGCAGCCTCGATCGCCGTCACGTCGCAGCCGTAGATCAGGGTCACGCCGGCGGATTTGACCGTGACCATCGGTATGGCCGGCGCGTCGAGAGCGGCCTCGGCGAGCAAAGCGGCCATCTTCGGAGCCGCGCGCATCGCCTCGTCGGACCATCCCGCGTGTTCGCGGATGTTGACGAACCTGATGTCCGTGTCGAGACCGGCTTCGGCGCGCGCCTCGGTGAAGAGGGGCGCCTCCTGCGTGCAGGCGACGATCACGGGCCGCTCCTGCCGCAGGGCTGCCTCGAATTTCGCGAGCTGCGTGCGGCAGAGGAAGGTGTGGACTTCGAGGCCGCCATGCGGCACCTGGCCACCGGCGCACGCGGCCGCCAGAGCCCTGCCGTCGAGCGGCATGGTTCCGTTGCAGTCGCAGACCAGGAGACGTTTGCCGTTCACTTCCATGGCCTGATCTCCCCGGTCGACGATACCTCGCATACAGGGGCGTTTCATCCGCTATCTTCGAAACGGAGGCCGTTCGGCTAACACGCGGGCCGCGACCGCCGCTATACTGCGCGCCGATCCAAGGTGGGAGCGACAGGGCGAATTCGATCATGGCGGTCAACGACACGGACGAACGGCTGCGGCAGGCGGTCGAGGATCACAAGGCGGGAAGATACGACCAGGCGGCGGCCGGTTATCAGGTCGTGCTCGCGGCGGAGCCGAGGAACGCGCGCGCTGCGCATTTCCTCGGCGTCTTGACCTTGCAGGGCGGCCGGATCGACGAGGCGGCGGAGCTTCTGGCGCGGGCCGTCGCGGAATCGCCCGACTGGCACGACGCCCGGAACAACTACGGCGTGGCCTTGCGCGAGCAGGGGCGCGTCAGCGACGCGATCGAGCAGTTTCGCACGGTGACGGGCGCCCTGCCGAACGAGTTCAACCCGCGCAACAACCTCGCGGCGGCTCTGTTGATCGCGGGCGATACGGCCGGTGCGATCGAGGCTGGGGAGGCCGCGCACCGCCTGGATGCCGAGCATCCCGAACCGCTGTTGACGATCGCGACGGCGCTCCTGCTGCGCCATGATCCGGAGGGAGCCCTTGGGCGGATCGCCCACGTCCTGGCGCGCCAGCCGGAGAACGAGCGCGCGGTGGCGCTCTATCGGACGGCGATGAGCCGCATCGTCCAGCCGTGGCATTTCCCGATGATGAACGACCATCTGCGCAACGAGGCTTACGAGGCGGCGATCCGGCGCGCCGTCACGCCGGATGCGCTGGTGCTGGATATCGGCACGGGAGCGGGGCTGCTGTCGATGATGGCGGCACGGGCCGGCGCCCGCCAGGTCGTCACCTGCGAGATGACCGGCCCCGTCGCCGCGAAGGCACAGCAGATCATCGCGGCCAACCGGCTGCAGGACCGGATCACCGTTTTCAACAAGCCCTCGCATGCCCTCACCGTCGGCGCCGATCTGCCCGAGCGGGCCGACGTTCTCGTCTCGGAGGTCTTCGACAGCGACCTCTTGAGCGAGGGCGTGCTGTCGACCCTCGAGGACGCCCATGCGCGCCTGATCAAGAAGGGCGCGAAGATCATACCGCAGGCTGCTTCGGCCATGGTCGTGCTGGCCGGCGGTGACCAGCTCAAGGCGATGGTCCATGTCGACCGCGCCGCTGGATTCGACGTGGGCATGTTCAACCAGTTCATGCCGGAGCGGTTCGTGTTCGATGGCCAGCGCTTCAAGTTCGATTGGCTGTCGGAGCCGGCGGCGGCGCTGAGCTTCGACTTCCGGCGGACCCGCTATCCGCACGATCAGCAGATCGTCGAGATCAAGGCCGCCCGCTCCGGCCTGTGCCTCGGCGTCGTCCAGTGGCTGCGTATCGATCTCGACGACACGACGGTCTTCGAGAACCGTCCCGACACCCCTCCCGAGTTTCCCTCGGGATGGATGCATTCGCTTTACACGTTCGCGCCACCCATCGAGGTGCGTGCCGGGCAGACGGTGCGCCTCATCGCAGGCCACAGCCGGCAATTCCCGTATTTCCGCTTTGCGGGCCTGACGGACTGACGGCGGCCCCGTGCTTGTGCCGGCGCTGCCGGCGCCTCATATTCCTCGTATGAAGGAATTCACGATTGCGCCGGATCCGGCCGACCCGCGGCTGACCCAACAGGTGAGCGGGCAGGACCAGACCGGGCAGGCGATCGAGACCTCGGTGGTGGTCGAGCACCCGCTGACGCTGTATCTGAACAGCCGCGAGATCGTCACCATGATGACGATCGGCGACTATCCGGACTATCTGGCGGTCGGCTATCTCGTCAACCAGAACATGCTGCGGCCGGACGACGAGATCACGGCGATCGAGCACGACCCGGAGATCGACACGGTCGTCGTGCGGACCCGCCGCCAGACCGATTTCGAGGCGAAGCTGAAGAAGAAGACCCTCACGTCGGGCTGCGCGCAGGGCACGGTGTTCGGCGACCTGATGGAGAAATTCGACGAGATCAAGCTGCCCGCCGATGCGGTCCTCAAGACGTCGTGGCTCCATGCGCTCACCAAGAAGATCAACACGGCCCCCAGCCTCTACCTCGAAGCGGGCGCCATTCACGGCTGCGTCCTCTGCGAAGAGGACCGGCCGCTGATCTACATGGAGGACGTCGGCCGCCACAACGCGATCGACAAGATCGCGGGCTACATGTTCCTCAAGCGCATTTCGCCGGTGAACAAGATCTTCTACACGACCGGCCGCCTGACCAGCGAAATGGTGATCAAGACGGTCCAGATGCGCATCCCGATCCTGATCTCGCGCTCCGGGTTCACGGCGTGGGGCGTCGAGCTGGCGCGCAAGGCGAACCTGACTTTGATCGGCCGGGCGAAGGGCAGCCGCTTCGTGGTGCTGGCCGGGCCGGAGCGCATCGTCCGCGACGCCGATGCGCGCGCGGTCGTCGAAGAAGGGCGTCAGCGCAAGGCCAGCCTGGTCGATGACTGAGCCGATGGTGATCGGACCGGTCGCAGGCGTGATCCTGGCCGGCGGGCTGTCGCGCCGTATGGGCGGCGGCGATAAGTGCTTACGAGAACTTGGCGGCCGGCCGATCCTGGCGCACATCGTAGAGCGGGTGCGCCCTCAGGTCAGCGATCTCGTGCTCAATGCCAACGGCGATGCGGCCCGCTTCGCTGCCTTCGGGCTGCCGGTGACGGCGGACACGGTCACCGGCTTCGCAGGTCCGCTTGCCGGGGTCCTCGCCGGGCTCGACTGGGCGGCCGCGAACGCGCCGCAGTGCCGCCGCGTCGCGAGCTTTGCCGCCGACGCGCCGTTTCTGCCGCGCGATCTCGTCGCACGGCTTGTTGCCGCCGCAGATCGCAGCAAAGCGGATTTGGCGTGCGCCGCCTCGGCCGGTCAGGCGCATCCCGTCTTCGGTCTGTGGCGCGTCGACCTGCGCGAGGCCTTGCGCGATGCGCTGGTGCGGGAGCAAATCCACAAGGTCGACCGCTGGACCGCGCGCTATAAGCTGGTCCAGGTCGAATTTCCGGTCGACCCGGTCGATCCGTTTTTCAACGCCAATACGGTCGAAGACCTGGCGGACGCCGAGCGTCAATTGTCGCATTAACGATTGTGACAGCCGGCGTGCAACCTGCTTGCAAAAGGCCGCCGGGGCGGGCAAGGGTAGGCGGGGAGGAGGGGCAATGACCGAACTGCAGTTGGCGGAACTCATGGCCGCGCGCCTGTGCCATGATCTCGTTGGACCGATCGGTGCCGTGGCCAACGGCATCGAACTGTTGGGCGACGGCGGTGCCGGACCCGATCCCGAGGTGACCGGGCTGATCGCGTTGTCGGCGCGCCAGGCAACGCGGCGCTTGCAGTGGTTCCGCGTTGCATTCGGGAGCGCCAGCGGCCTGCCATCCGCAGCCATGTTCGGCGAGACGCGCAAACTGGCCTCCGGGCTGTTCGAGGACGGTCGCGTGGCTCTCGACTGGGCGGACCCCGACCCGGCGACGGAGGCGATCGCCACCCGCGAAGCGGCCAAGTTCGCCCTGAACATGAGTCTCGTAGCGCTTGAATGCCTGCCCCGCGGCGGCAGCGTACAGGTGCGGATCATGCCCAGCCGCAACTCGGTCAAGATCAGTGTCGCGGCGATCGGGGCGACCGCGCGGGTGCCCGATGACATGCAGCAGGCGCTCCGCCCCGACGCGCCAATCGTCGAACTCACACCGAAGTCGGTCCCCGCCTATCTGGCGGCGCGGCTGGCGTATCACGCGGGAAGCCGGCTCGACGTGCGCATGCCCGCCGACGATCGCGTTGAATTCGCTGCGGATCTGCCGGCCCGTTCGTAAGCTTCCGAGGCGTCCATAAACGTCTCGGATTTTAGTCAAACCACCGACGACGAAACGCCAATCGCTCTTATTTCTTCGGAGGTTACACCTCTTTAACCTTCCTCTGTCACCGTCTGGCACATCGCGCGCCGGACCATTACTTGTGGTCAAGAACGCGCGCCTGGAACGAGGGGCTTCGCCCCGAAACGCTAAGGACCGCCGCCGATGGATGACTTGCTTCGCGAATTTCTCACCGAGACGACGGAAAGCATTTCGTTGCTCGATCTCGAGCTCGTCAAGCTCGAGCAGAATCCGAACGATCCGGAGCTGCTGAGCAACATCTTCCGGCTCGTTCATACGATCAAAGGCACCTGCGGGTTCCTTGGACTGCCCCGGCTTGAAGCCGTGGCGCATGCATCCGAGAACATCCTGGGCCGCGTCCGCGACGGCGAGCTCACGGTGACGCCGGCGGCGGTGAGTCTGATCCTCGAATCGCTCGACCGCATCAAGGGCCTTCTCTCGGTGCTGGAGCAGACCGAAGCGGAGCCTGCCGGCGAGGATGGCGATCTCATTCAGCGTCTGAACGCCCTGGCCGAGGGTGCCGCGTCCGCGGCGCCGGCCGCGGCCGAGCAATCGCTCCCCGTCGTCGAAGCGTTGGCGCCGGTGGAGGCGGAGGAGACACCCGCGATGTCCGCAGCACCAATTGCCGAGCCGGAAGCCGCTCCCGCGCCCGCGCTCGTGTCGGAAGAGGCGCTCGCCGAGTCCAAGCCGGCGGGCAAGTCGCTCGCCGCCGAAGTGGTCGAGGCGAAGGAATCCACGGTCGCCATGCAGAGCATCCGCGTCGGCGTGGACGTGCTTGAGAACCTGATGACGATGGTCAGCGAGCTCGTGCTGACCCGCAATCAGCTCCTGCAGATCCTGCGCAGCCAGAAGGACACCGAGTTCACGACCCCGCTGCAGCGGCTCAACCACGTGACGTCGGAGTTGCAGGAAGGCGTCATGAAGACGCGAATGCAGCCGATCGGCAACGCGTGGTCGAAACTGCCGCGTCTCGTGCGCGATCTCTCGCACGAGCTCAGCAAGAAAATCGACCTTCAGATGCTGGGTGCGGAGACTGAGCTCGACCGCCAGGTGCTCGAGCTGATCAAGGATCCGCTGACCCATCTCGTACGCAACTGCGCCGACCATGGTCTGGAAGGCCCGGCCGACCGCAAGAAGGCCGGCAAACCCGACACCGGCCGCATCACGCTGAACGCGTTCCACGAAGGCGGTCACATCGTCATCGAGATTTCGGACGATGGTCGCGGCCTGCCGCTCGACAAGATCCGCGCCAAGGCGCTGGCCAACAAGCTGGCGACCGAAACCGAGATCGCGGCGATGACCGACCAGCAGGTCATGCAGTTCATCTTCAAGGCCGGCTTCTCGACCGCAGCGCAGGTCACCAGCGTCTCCGGGCGCGGCGTCGGCATGGACGTGGTCCGCACGAACATCGAGAAGATCGGCGGCACCGTCGAGCTCAAGTCGCGCCCCGGCAAGGGCACCTCGTTCATCATCAAGATCCCGCTGACCCTCGCGATCGTTTCGGCGCTCATCGTCGAATGCGGCGGCGAGCGGTTCGCGATCCCGCAGATCAGCGTGCTGGAGCTCGTCCGCGCCGCACCGGGCTCGGAGAGCACGATCGAGCGTATCAACGACGCCTCGGTCCTGCGCTTGCGCAACCGGCTGCTGCCCCTGGTCAGCCTCCGCGAGCTGCTCCACCTCGATGACGGAAAGGTCGACGAAAGCAAGCGCAGCTCGGGCGAAACCTTCATCGTCGTGACCCAGGTCGGAAACTACACGTTCGGCATCATGGTCGACCGCGTTTTCGACACCGAAGAAATCGTCGTCAAGCCGGTGGCTCCGATCCTGCGCGACGTCGGCATGTTCTCGGGCAACACGATCCTTGGCGACGGCAGCGTCATCATGATCCTGGACCCGAACGGCATTGCCGAGGCGTCGGGCGGCCAGGGCCATGCCGAGACCGCGCACGCCGCCGAAGAGCTCGCCGGACCGGCGACGCACGAGAACGAGCGGGTCACCCTGCTGGTCTTCCGCGTCGGCGGAGGCACGCCGAAAGCGGTGCCGCTGTCGCTCATTGCGCGTCTGGAGGAGGTCGACGGCAAGTCGATCGAGTTCGGCGATGGCCGTCCGCTCGTCCAGTATCGCGGCAAACTGATGCCGCTGGTGCCGGTCGATGCTACGTACGAGACCAAGCGCGAAGGCCGCCAGCCGATCCTCGTGTTCACCGACGGCAGCCGCAGCATGGGCCTGCTGGTGGACGAGATCGTCGACATCGTCGAGGAGCGCCTGTCGATCGAGATGTCGGCCAAGCGGCCTGGCGTCATCGGCAGCGCCATCGTCTCGGGCAAGGCGACCGATATCGTCGACACCGGCCATTACCTGATCCAGGCCTATCCGGACTGGTTCGGCAACATGGATCGCCAGGGTGCTCGCGCCGCCAGCGACGGCAAGCGCCTGCTGCTGGTCGATGACAGCCCGTTCTTCCGCAACCTGCTGGCCCCCTTGTTGTCGACCGCGGGCTACGAGGTCACCACGGCGGAGAGTGCCGATCAGGCGCTCGGCCTCTGCGAGGCCGGCCGCGACTTCGACGTGATCGTCAGCGACATCGAGATGCCGGGAATGGACGGCTTCCAGTTCGCCGAGACGGTGCGCAAGAACAGCCGCTGGCAGGAGACCCCGCTGGTGGCGCTGACTTCGCGCACGGCGCCGCAAGACATCGACCGCGGGCGCCAGGTCGGCTTCACCGACTACATCGCCAAGCTCGACCGCGAGGCGCTGCTGCGCACGCTGTCGGAAACAACCGGTTCGGCTAGAGGTGCCGCATGAAAGACAAGTCTATGGATGCCGGCCTGACGGAAGAGTCGCGCGAATACGTCACGATGACGGTCGCCGACCAGCTGTTCGGAATTCCCGTGCTGACCGTGCAGGACGTCCTGGGCCCGCAGCGGATCACCCGGATTCCGCTGTCCCCGCCGGAGATTGCGGGCGCTCTCAACCTGCGCGGCCGCATCGTGACCGCGATCGACGTCCGTCGGCGGCTCCAGTTGCCGGCGCGCAGCGCGGACACGTCCAGTATGAGCGTGGTCGTGGACCACAAGGGCGAGCTCTACAGCCTGATCGTCGACGCCGTCGGCGAGGTGATGAGCCTGCCGGCCGATTCTTACGAGCGGAACCCGGCGACTCTCGACCCGCGCTGGCGCGAGGTGTCGGGCGGCATCTATCGGCTCAAGGGCAAGCTCCTGGTCGTTCTCGAAGTGGCTCGTCTGCTCGAGATGCGTCGGGCGGACGCAGCCTGACACTGGCTCACGCGGCACCTGACGCCGCGCGCGTGGATTGGTGCGATGAAGAGCTGTCTCATTGTTGATGACTCTAAAGTGATCCGCATGGTGGCGCGGCGCATTCTCGAGAGCCTGCATTTCGAGATCGCCGAGGCCGCCGACGGCAAGATGGCCCTCGAGGCCTGCCAGAAATCCATGCCGGACGCGATCCTCCTCGACTGGAACATGCCGGTCATGAACGGCATCGACTTTCTTCGCGAGCTTCGCCAGTTGAAGGGCGGAGCGGCCCCGATGGTCGTGTTCTGCACGACCGAGAACGACCTGAGGCACATCCAGGAGGCGATTTCCGCTGGCGCGAATGAATATATTATGAAGCCGTTCGACAGCGAGATCATCGAGGCCAAGTTCTCACAGATCGGCCTGATCTAATCCCATGGCAAACGTCGTCGCCGAAACCCAGACCGCGCGCGGTGCAGGGCAAAGCCCCATACGCGTCATGGTCGTCGACGATTCGGCGGTCATCCGTGGCCTGTTGACGCGTACGCTCGAAGCCGACCCCGACATCACGATCGTAGCCTCGGTCGGCAACGGCCAGATGGCGATCTCCGCGATCGCCCGCCAGGACACCGACGTGGTGATCCTCGACATCGAGATGCCGGTGATGGACGGCTTGACGGCGCTGCCCAAAATTCTGGCCGCGGCCCCCGACGTCAAGGTCATCGTCGCTTCGACCCTGACGCAGAAGAATGCGCAGATCAGCCTGAAGGCGATGTCCGCCGGTGCAGCCGATTATCTCGCTAAGCCGTCTTCCTCGGAGCTCAACGCCGCCACGGCTTTCAAGCGCGAGCTGATCGACAAGGTCAAGGCGCTGGGGGACGCGCGTCGCCGCCGCCGGGCGACGACGGCGAAGCCGGCGACCGCCGAAGAATTGCCGTTTCGTCCGGTGGTCAGCAGCCGGCCGACCGCGCCGACGACGATCGCACTGCGCGCCGCATCGGCGGTGCGGCCGAGCGTGATCGCGATCGGCAGCTCGACCGGCGGGCCGCAGGCGCTGCTCGCCGTCCTGGGCGGCCTGCCGGCTTCTGTGCAGCAGCCGATCATCATCACGCAGCACATGCCGCCCACCTTCACGACCATCCTCGCCCAGCATCTCAGCCGGGCATCGGGCCGCCAGGCGGCGGAAGGAGTCGACGGGGAAGCGATCGTGCCCGGCCGGATCTACCTGGCGCCGGGCGACTTTCATATGAAGGTCGAGGCGCGGGGCGCTGCGCGGGTCATTCGTCTCGCCAAGGACCCGCCCGAAAATTTCTGCCGCCCCGCGGTGGACCCGATGCTGCGCAGCCTCAGCGAGGTCTATGGATCGGGCGTGCTGTGCGTCATCCTCACGGGTATGGGCGCCGACGGCACCAAGGGCGGGGAAGCCGTGATTGCCGCCGGCGGCACCGTGATCGCCCAGGACGAAGCGACGAGCGTCGTCTGGGGGATGCCGGGTGCGGCTGCAGCGGCGGGAATCTGCAGTGCGATTCTCCCGATCTCCCACATCGCCCCCCATATCGTCCGGCTCGCCGGCGGGGGGCGCGCATGAAGCCGGAAGACTTCACGTATTTCTGCAAGCTGATCCTCGACCGCACGGGGCTCGTGCTGGGCAGCGACAAGACGTATCTCATCGAGAGCCGCCTGACACCGGTCGCGCGCAAGCACAAGCTGCCGGGACTGGATGCGCTGGCCACCGCGCTGCGCCAGGGCCGCGATGCGACGCTGTTGCGCGATTTCACCGACGCGTTGATGACCAACGAGTCGTTCTTCTTCCGCGACGGCAAGCCGTTCGAGCAGTTCCGCCAGGTCGTATTGCCGCGGCTGATGACGTCGCGCGCGCAACAGAAGCATTGTCGGATCTGGAGTGCTGCGTGCTCGACCGGCCAGGAGCCCTACACGCTGGCGATGATCCTCAAGGAGGAGGCGGCCAAGCTTGCCGGCTGGAAATTCGAGATCGTCGGCACCGACATCTCGCAAGAGGCGCTCAACCGGGCGCGCGATGGCATCTACACGCAGTTTGAGGTCCAGCGCGGCCTGCCGATCCAGCTCCTGGTCAAATACTTCAAGCAGGACGGCGACAAGTGGCAGATCGCCTCCGAGCTGCGCGCCATGGTGCAGTATCGCGAATTCAACTTGCTCGAGGAGCTGACGTCGCTCGGCCGGTTCGACGTCGTGTTCTGCCGCAACGTCCTCATCTATTTCGACCAGGCGGCCAAGTCGGCGATCCTGGAGCGCATCAGCCGCGCGCTGCCCGCGGATGGATTGCTCTACCTCGGCGGTGCCGAGACGGTGCTCGGCGTATCAGACCGCTTCGAGCCGCTGGCAGGCCATCGCGGCATCTACGCGGTGGCGCAGACGCCGGTCACCAGCTTCCCCTCCAGCGCTCCCAAGCTCGCCGCGAACGCCTGACCGGAGATCCGCCGCCCGTCGGCTGGACACTCCCGGACGGGATTGATACCGTTATTGGACGGCCGTTCAATAATGGTGGTGCCATGGCGCAGATACCGAATAGCGTGGAGGAAATCCTGAAGTCGTCGACGGCGCGCGCTTTGCCGCGGCCGGTCGAATATCCCACGGCCGATACCGCGGCCTATATCCAGGCGCTCGACAATTTCCACCGCGTTTTCGCGATCCGGCCCGGTGAGCACGTCGTGATGCTGACCGACCCGCTGCTGGACCCGCGCGTGATCCAGGCGGTCTACGGCATGGCCCGCGCCAGGGGGGCCACCTTCGCCTCGTATATGGGCAAGTCGACGCGGTATATGGCAGTGCCGGACGAGGCCAAGCAGCTCCTCGAGCGCGCGAACTTCGTCGTATCGACGTGGTTCGCCTCGGTCATCGATCCGTTCTGCATCGGACTGCGGCGGAACAAGGGCCAGCGCTGGGTGAAGATCACGTTCTTCCGCAACCTCGATCTGCTGCACACGCCGCAGGCGCGGTTCCCGATCGATGTGCTGGGCGAGATCATCCAGGCGACGTCGAGGCTTTATCCCGACAACGGGCCATTCGAGATGCGCTTTGCCGACGAGCGCGGAACCGATCTGGCGGTCAAGTTCACGGACAAGATGCGTCAGTCGATGAAGTCGGACAACCGCTGGCGCGGGCACAATTTCGCGGACGAGGACGGCTGCTACGTGCACTATCTGCCGACGCACGGGCCGAACCTGTTCGAGACGAAGATGGTCGACAAGGATCCGAACGTCCGGGTCGAACTCAACGGGACCGTCTATCCGCAATGGGCGGTCGGATTCGAGAGACCCTTCGAGGAAAAACTCGGCGTCGAATTCCGCGACAACAAGGTCGTCGCCGTCCATGGCCGCAGCGAGCCGGCGGCGATTCTCCGGGAGTATCTCATCGGCGGGGTGCTCGAGGAGCTCGGGTGCGGACACAATCCAAAGGCACCGCGCTTCGACATCTATCCGGCCGGCCCCAACTCGCCGGGTGCCCTGCATTTCGGCATCAATGCGCCGAAGGAATCGCCCTATCTGAGGCGCGTCATGCCGAACTGGGAGGAGCCGCACGTCCATATGGACCTGGTGACCTTCGACAGCACGGTCACGGCCGGAAACCGGACCATCATCGAGGAGGGCTTCCTCAAATCGTTGCGCGACCCGGCGGTGATCGCCGCGGCGGAGCGCTACGGCGATCCGTTCGAGCTGCTCGAGAATTTTCCGGTCTGAAGCTAAAGCCCGCCGCGACAGGGGCGGGAAGGGGAGGGAGGAACAATGTCTGACGTGAGACGTCTCACGTCCGTCGGCCGTCTGCTTGCCGGTGGGCTTCTGGTCGTTTTTGGCCTGCTCGCGGGCTCGCTCACGGCGGTCGCGGATCCGTCGAGCGCGCGACTCGACCAGCTTGCCGCGCAGGCCGCAAAGGCGGGCACGATCATCTGGTATGAGAGTTCGCCGGACGATCAGGCGGCCAAGATCGTCGCTGGTTTCGAGCAGCGCTTTCCGGGGCTCAAGCTCGAGCATGTGCGCGATACCGGCGGCAATTCGATCGGCGCGCGGATCGTCCAGGAAAGCCAGTCGGGCGTTCGCACGGGCGATCTTGCGACCACGGGCTCGTCGATCATTGAGCCGATGATCGCGCGCAATCTGCTGCGCAAGATCGACTGGGCGGCCGACGGCCTGGACGCCAACATGGCGCCCTCGCCGTATGCTGTCCGGACCACGGCCGTGGTCTACGTGATCCTGTACAATTCATCGCTGGTCAGCGAGGCCCAGGCGCCGAAGAACTGGCTCGATCTGCTCGATCCCAAGTGGGACGGCAAGATCGGGATCTGGGTGCGCGGCGAAGGGCAGGGGGCTCTGGCTGCGGCGTGGGGCGAAGACAAGGTCGTCGACTACGTGAAGAAGATGAATGCCCGCCATCCCGTGGTGCTCAAGAGCACGTTTCCGCTGGCCCAGCAGGTGGCGGCCGGAGAGATCCTGGTCGGGTTCAGTCTCTATCACAGCGCGCAGCCGCCCATTCGTCGCGGCGCTCCGGTGAAGGTCGTCGTGCCCGAGCCGGTGCCGGTCGAAACGCTGTATAGCGTCGTGCCGGAGAAGGCCGGTAATCCCGCCGGCGGCGAGTTGGTGGCGCTGTGGCTGGCGACGCCGGAGGGCGGGAAGGTCTACGAGGATGCGACAGACCGCGGCAACCCGCTTTTGCCCAACACGAAGACGCACGCGCTCCTCGCGGGGCATACGATGGCCGAGTATCCGGCGGCGGATGCCGGCAAAGAAGCCGTGATCGTGGAACGGCTGAACAAGCTGATCGAAAGTGGCGCCACGGAGTGACGGCTCGCTGGCGGCGGGGCTCGCGCCCTCCGCGAGTCCGGGCCGCCGGCGCTGGTCCTCCGTCGTCCGCTGGGTGCCGTCGCTCGCGATCGGGGCTGTCCTCGCGTATCTCGTCGTGGTGCCGATCGCCTTGATGCTCCTGAGCAGTGTGCGGCCCGGGGGCTTTCCGCTCGATCCTGGCTTGACGCTCGGGCACTACGCCAGCGTCTATGGCGATCCCGGTTTTCCGGCTCTTCTCTGGGCGACGGTCGAATTCGGGGTCGGATCGAGCGTCGTGGCGCTCGCCATCGGGCTCGGCCTTGCGTGGCTCATCGAACGGACCGACCTGCCGGCCCGCGGCGTCGTCCGCGTCCTGATCCTGCTGCCCATGGCCACGCCGCCGCTGCTGATGGCCATCGCCTGGGCGATGCTGCTCAGTCCGCGCGTGGGTTTCATCAACCAGATCCTGACCGACGCGTTCGGGCTGCGGACCGCGCCGTTCAATATCTATTCGATGTTGGGTCTGATCTTCGTGCAGGGGCTCGCGTTCGTGCCCACCGCATACCTGATCCTGGCTCCGTCGTTCCGGAACTTCGATCCGAGCTTCGAGGAGGCGGCGATGACCTCGGGCGCCGGGACGTGGCGGCTGATCCGCCGCATCCTGTTGCCGGTGCTGTGGCCCTCGATCCTTTCGGCGGCGGTTTTCCTGCTGATGGTGTCGCTGGTGGTGTTCGATGTGCCGGGAACGCTCGGAACGCCCGCGCATATCACTGTGCTCAGCACTCGTATCTATTATCTCGTGTCGGATAGTCCGGGGGGGATTCCGCTCTACGGCCGCGTCGGCGCGTTGGCGGCGCTGTTTCTGGTCCTCCTGCTGGCGCTGGCCTCGGCATACCACCGCTTGACGCTGCAAGCACAGCGCTACCGCACGGTCACGGGCAAGGCGTTCCGGCCGCGCGCGATGCGCCTGGGCCGCGCCCGGCCTGCCGCCATCCTCGCCGTGATCGCCTATTTCCTGCTGAGCGTCGCAGCACCGGTGGCCGCCCTGGTGTGGATGAGCCTGATGCCGTACCAGACGCGCATCTCATGGCCCGCTCTGCGGCTGGCGACGTTCGACAACTACCGCGATTTGTTCGTCAATGGCCGCGTGGTGGCGTCCGTCGCGCACTCGGCCGCGATCGCCGTCTCGACGGCAACGGCCGTGACCGTCCTCGCATTGCTGGTCTCCTGGTTGGCAGTCCGCTTGAAGGTGCCAGGCGGCCGGGTCTTGGATGCTTTGGCCTTTGCGCCGGTCGCCATTCCCGGAGTCATGATCGGTGTCGCCCTTGTGTACGTGTATCTGACCCTCAATGGGATCGTACCGATTTACGGCACGATCTGGATCATCGTCGTGGCTTACGTCACGCAATATCTACCGTTCGGCTCGCGGACGATGAGCGGGGTGATGCTGCAGCTCCATCCCGAGCTCGAGGAAGCAGCACTTACGTCGGGAGCGGGGCGGGTTCGTATCCTGTGGAGGATCACGCTGCCCCTCATGTGGCCGGCGGCGGCCGCCGTATGGATATGGGTCGCAGCACACGCGCTGCGCGAGCTGTCCTCGGCGCTGATGCTGCAGGGCCGCGAGAACAGCGTCGTGCCGACCCTGCTGTGGGATTATTGGGCGGGGGGCGAGCCGACGCGCGCTGCGGCGGTCGGCGTGGGACTGACCTTGACGCTCGTCCTGATCTTGGGGCTGTGGCAAGCGGCATCGCGCCGCGGGACCAAGTTCGTATGACTGTCATGCTGCGCGTCGACAGTCTCACGAAGATCTATGGCAACGGCTCGACCGAGGCCGGCGGGGTGCGCGGCGCCAGCTTCGGCGCCGGCGCCGGCGAGTTCCTGACCTTGCTGGGGCCCAGCGGCTGCGGAAAAACAACCAGTTTGCGATGCATCGCCGGTCTCGAGGAGCCCAGCGGCGGAGAGATCGAGATCAACGGCCGTGTCGTCTACTCGGGGGCCCGGCACATTCGCGTGCCCACCGCCGCGCGCGACCTCGCGATGGTGTTTCAGTCCTACGCCATATGGCCGCACATGACCGTGTACGAGAATGTTGCGTTTCCGCTCGAGGCGCGGCGGTTGGGAAACGCCGAAATCCGTCGCCGCGTCGAATCCGTTCTGGCCATGGTCGGGCTGTCCGGAATGGCCGACCGGCCGGCGCCATTCCTGTCGGGCGGACAGCAGCAACGCGTGGCTCTCGCGCGCGCGGTCATCAAGGACGCACCGGTCCTGCTTCTGGACGAGCCGCTTTCGAACCTCGACGCCAAGCTTCGGGAGGAGATGCGCGCGGAACTGCGCGATTTACAGCGGCGGATCGGTACGACCGCGGTGTATGTGACGCACGACCAGGAAGAGGCGCTGGCGCTGTCGGATCGCATCGTCATCATGCACGCCGGATCGGTGGTCGAGACAGGCACCCCGCGTCAGCTCTACTTTGCCCCGCGGACGAGCTTTGCCGCCCGATTCATCGGACAGGCCGACCTCTGGCCGTGCCGAATCGCCGGACGCGGCGAAGACGTCATCACGGTCGAGGCGCCCTGGGGGGTCGTCCACAGCCGCTGCTTCCCGGACGATCTCGGTGCGGCGCTGTCACTCATGATCCGGCCGGAGCACGTCGAGATCGCTCCCGCAACCGCACCGGACGGAGGAGCGTCGCTGACCGGCACGGTGGCACGGGTCACGTTCTCGGGACGGCTCGCGGAATATGAGATCGAGGTCGGGGGAGCGCTGATCCGGGCGCAGGGGACAACGGCGCGCCTGTGGGAGCCCGGCAGCAAGGTCCGGCTCCGGCTTCCGCCGGACCGCTGCGTGATCGTGAACGGTGGCGGGGAGGCCTGAAAGCAAGAACGGCGGCCCGTAGGGCCGCCGTTCGATTGCTCGCAGGGGATGCGATTGTCAGGCGGTCGCGGCCTGCTTGTCGGCGCGGGCGCCGGATTTGGCGGGCGGCGGATCGCGCAGCACGTAGCCGCGGCCCCACACCGTCTCGATATAGTTCTCGCCGCTGCAGGCCGTCGCCAGCTTCTTGCGCAGCTTGCAGACGAACACGTCAATGATCTTGAGCTCCGGCTCGTCCATGCCCCCATAGAGATGATTGAGAAACATCTCCTTGGTCAGCGTGGTGCCCTTGCGCAGGCTCAGGAGCTCGAGGATGCCGTACTCCTTGCCGGTGAGATGGAGAGGCTGGCCGTTCGCCTCGACGGTGCGCGTGTCGAGGTTGACCGTCAGCTTGCCGGTCTTGATGACCGAGTGCGAGTGGCCCTTGGACCGGCGGATGATCGCCTGGATGCGGGCGATGAGCTCGCGCTTGTCGAATGGCTTGGTGAGGTAGTCATCTGCCCCGAAGCCGAGCCCCTTGATCTTGTTGTCCAGCTCGGCAAGGCCGGAGAGGATCAAAATCGGGGTCTTGATGCGCGCGGCGCGCAGCCGCTTCAGGACCTCATAGCCGTCCATGTCCGGCAGCATGAGATCGAGGATGATGATGTCGTAATCATAGAGCTTCCCGATTTCGAGCCCGTCTTCACCAAGACTGGTCGTATCGCAAACGAAGCCCTCCGACTTGAGCATCAGTTCAATGCTCTTCGCCGTTGCCGAATCATCTTCCACCACGAGGACGCGCATTCACCGCTCCGGGGTTGCCTGTGGATATGTGGATAACTTCTTACCCATTTACCCTATCACTAAAGGGTCACCCTTAAAAGTTCCTTAAAAACCGCGTAGTCGCTCGAGGACAATTTGGCTGCGCCCGCGAATACGGGTTTTCTTCTTGTTTTGTGGTAGTTTAGTAAGTGACCGTGGCGCCATAGTATGACGCTAAACTTTCTTAACCGTTAATTTTACCGAAAATTAAGTACGTTTCGTCCACCATGTTTACCCTGATCGGCTCGACCCATAAAACGCCCAGTCTGGCGCCCAGATAGACGCTATGGATCCCACCGGGCTGATTACCGCGATCGATCGCATCCCCAGCTATCGCCTGTTTGGGCGCGTGACAGCCATCCTCGGCATGCTGGTCGAGGTCGGTGGCGTGGAGAACCGGCTGGCGGTCGGCGGCAGGTGCGTCCTGACCGCCCGGGACGAGCGGCGCGTGGCGTGCGAGGTCGTCGGCTTTCGCGAGAATCGGGCGCTGCTGATGCCCTTCGGGGCCCTCGACGGTGTGGGAGTCGGGTGTCAGGCCGAAATCGCCGACAGCGAGACCTACGTGTACCCGCATCCGGCCTGGCTCGGCCGGGTGATCAATGCCCTGGGCGAGCCAGTAGACGGCAAGGGGCCGCTGCCGCTCGGCCCGACGGCCTATGCGCTGCGCGCCTCACCCCCTCCGGCCCATGCGCGCCAGCGCGTGCAGGGCAAGATCGACCTTGGAATCCGGGCGATCAACACGTTTCTCACGTGCTGCCGCGGCCAGCGGATGGGCATCTTCGCGGGCTCGGGAGTCGGGAAATCGACCGTGATGTCGATGATGGCCCGCTACACCGCCGCCGATATTTCGGTGATCGGGCTCGTCGGCGAGCGCGGCCGCGAGTTGCAAGAGTTCATCCAGGACGATCTCGGCCCCGAGGGGCTCAAGCGCAGCGTCGTCGTGGTGTCGACGTCGGACGAATCGCCCTTGATGCGGCATCACGCCGCGTACATGACGCTGACGGTTGCCGAGTACTTCCGCGACCAGAACAAAAACGTGCTGTGCCTCATGGACAGCGTGACGCGCTTTGCCATGGCCCAGCGCGAGATCGGCCTCGCGGCCGGCGAGCCGCCGGCCAGCAAGGGCTACACGCCCTCGGTCTTCGCCGAGCTTCCGCGGCTGCTCGAGCGCGCCGGACCAGGGGCGGGAAAGGGCAGCATCACGGGGCTGTTCACCGTGCTGGTCGAGGGCGACGACACGAACGAGCCGATCGCGGATGCCGTGCGCAGCATCGTCGACGGACACATCGTGCTCGACCGGGTTATCGCCGAACGAGGTCGCTATCCGGCGGTGAACATCCTGCGGTCGATCTCGCGCACGATGCCGGGCTGCAACTCGCCTGCCGAGAACGAGCTCGTCGGCCGGGCGCGCGCTTTGATTGCGCAGTACGATGACATGGCGGAGATGATCCGCCTGGGCGCGTACCGTCGCGGCAGCGATCCGCAGGTCGACGAGGCGATCCGCTACAACCCCGACCTCGAGCGATTCCTCGCCCAGGGCAAGACCGAACGCGCCGATCTACCGACCGGATATGCGCAGCTCGCGGAAATCCTCGGCATGGCGGCACCGACCTGAGGGAGCGCTAAGTCGTGAAGGGATTGGCGGCCCTAATACGGCTGCACACATGGCGGCTCGACGAGAAGCGTCGCGAGCTTGCCGACTTGCAGCGGCTGGAGGATCAATTTCTGGGGGACGGCCGCCGGCTCGAGGCGGAAGTGGCGGCCGAGCAGGAATTCGCCAAGACGTCGGATGCGGGATCGTTTTCTTACGGCGGATTTGCGGTCGGTGTGATCGAGCGGCGCAAGCGGATCGAGGCATCTGTCGCCGAGGTTCGCCGGCGGATCGACGACAAGCGGGCGGAGGTCGCCGACGCGTTCCAGGAGCTCAAGCGATACGAGATCACCCAGGCGGAGAGGCTCAAGCGCGAGCAGGCCGAGGCTGACCGGCGGGCCCAGGCCGATCTGGACGAGATCAGCCTCGTGCAGCATCAGCGCCGTGCCAAGGAGTAGGCCGTTAGACCGACACGCCCGGTACGGGCGACCTGCTCATCTCGTCGAACGGCGAGACGGGGAAGGATGGCTGGGCCTGGAAGAAAATCTTGCCGCTGAGGCCTGCCGCTTCGCAGGTCCGGGTGAAGACCTCGCTGATGCCTGAGCGCAGCGCGCTCGGAAGCTCGCCGTGCGACCGGAGGATGAGATCGAAGCGCGGTTTTTGAACCAGGCCGTCGAGCTGCAGCGGTCCCAGGCTCTCGAACTCGAATTCCACGACGAATCGTCCGCTGTCGCGCTGTCCGTCGGTCCCCGCCTTGCGGCGCCGCGTATACACCCGGAGCTGGCGGATCTGCGTCGGATCGAGCAGCGGCAGGTAGAACACCCGCCAGTCGGTCGCCGACGCGTTGAGGCGGCTCATGTCGTTGATGTCGCTTTGAAGGCGGGCCAGCACGTCGCTGTGCCCGGCCTGCAGCAGAGCATCCACCGCGGCGTGGCCCAAAAGCGCCTTCACGTCATCCACGGAGGTTGCGAGGAACGCCAGAACCTGCGCCACGAAGCGCGGATTGCCGAGTTGCGGGATGACCGTTTCCACCACTTGCCGCGCCAGCGCCGGATCGATTGCGCTGAGAGCCGAGACGGCGTCCTTGAGCGCCGGCCACTCGGCGGTCAGTCCTGCGAGTCCGCGCCCGGGAGCCGGAGGGGCATTACCCAGGGCGGCGGCCGGCCGCAGGGCGGGGGCTGCGATTTCGAACGCGATTTGGCTGCCGACCGGTGCCGCATCGGTGGCGGGCGCCGCGAAGGCAAGCCGCCCGATGGCGGTGTCGACGATCATCTGGCCGGCGGGAGTGCGAGCGACCACGGTCGCGACCACCTGTCCGCTCGATGCGCCGCTGGCCGCTGCGGTGAGGCTGGGCAAGGCGCCCACGAAGCGGAGCGGGACAAGCGTGCCCGGCGGAGGTGCCGGCAGGGCCGCCGCACTGACTGACGTTGGTGGGGCGCTTGCGGCCGTCGGTGTCCCCGCGGTTGCGGACGCGGCATAGCTTGCGATCGCCGCGGACAGCGCCCGCGGCGGCAGCGCTGCGTCGGGGGCGGCAGAAGCCCCCGGCGAAGCGGCTGGTGGTGCCGTTGCCGCAGTCGATAGAACGGTCTGTGCGCTGGTCGCAGATGCGGCCACTGATGGAGGCCCCGGTGCGACGCTTTGCACCGACGCGGATGCGGCCGTGATGGACGCCTGTGGCGGCGCAGCTGCCGTCGAGGTGCCGGGCGACGGGGCGGCACCGGCGGCGGCCGGCGGTGATGCGAGAGCGGGAGAGCTTGGCGTCGCCGCCGCGGAGATCGCCGCAGGTGCAGGGGGCGACGCTGGGCTGGGCACGGCACCCGTGGTCGCCGGCGCTGACGCGGCGGCCGTCCCTGGGACTGAGACTGGTGCAGCCGCCGTGGCACCTGGGCCGGTCGAGCTCGACCGGACCGATGGTGCCGCAGACTGCCCGGCGGGTGCACTGGCAACCACCGTCGCCATGACGATCGACCCGCTCGTCACCGTGGGGGCCACGGTCGCCGCTGGGGCCGCTGTCTCGGCGGGCGCCGCATCAGGCGCTTGCGCCGGGCTCCCCGCCGAGGCGATCTCGTCCATGGCCTTGGCCTCGGCGGCCAGGATCATCGCCTGGACCTGACCTCCGGCCGTGGACTGGACCTGTAACGTGACCTGCTGGCCGACCGACACGCTGACCAGGCTTTGAAACCCGACAACGCCCGCACTGGTCTGCAGCAAGACCTGGCCCTGGCCGTCGACCGCGACCACGGTGCCGCTGATCACGGTCCCCCGGCCGGCGGACTGCAGTTCCGGCGGCAATTGCGTCAGCAGCGCCGTGAGATCGACGCCGCCCGCGAGAGCAGCCACAGCGATCGGGATCGAAGGCGGAATCGTGGTCATGCGCCTTCGCTCCCAATGGAGCTACGGCGCACGAGACTCGCCCGCCGAAGCTTTAGCGAAGGCGTGGTCATGCCGCCTCCATTATAGGGTCAACTGCTCAGCAGATTGCGCGCCAGCGCGCGCACGTCGGCCGCCGCCTCGCTCGTCGGATAGCGGGTCAGCAGCGGGGCCTGGGCGCGGATCGCGTCGCGCACCTTCGGGTCGCGGCGGACGATGCCGGCCAGCGGCGGCTCGTATTTGAGGAATTCGCGGCACGCCTTGGAGATCGTGCCATAGGTGCGCTCGCCCTCGCGCGGGCTGCCGGCCAGGTTGACCACGACGCGCAGATCGCGCGCCGCACCTGATGCGAGCGACAGCTTGATGAAGGCATACGCATCGGTAAGCGACGTCGGCTCGTCGGTGGTCACGACCAAGCCGACGCGCGCCAGCGCGCCGAGGGCGCGCACCGGCGGCTCGACTCCGGCACCCAGATCGAGGATCACGCGGTCGTAGCTCACGGCGAGTTCGGCGAGCGCGCCCATCAGTTTCCCGAGGCGCTGAGTGTCGAGAGCCGCGAGCGTGCCCGAGCCCGAGCGCCCGGCGATGATGTCGAAGCCGCCGGGCGCGAACTTCGTCACGACTTTGTGCAGGCCGATACCGTTGCCGAAATGGCCGAGATCGCGGGTCGGCACCAGGCCAAGCTGGATGTCGACGTTGGCCAGCCCCAGATCGCCATCGAACAACAACGTGCGCTGGCCGGCTTCGGCGAAACTTTGGGCGAGCGTGATGGCGAGCCACGTCTTGCCGACGCCGCCCTTGCCGGAGGCCACGGCCACGATCGATGCGTCGGATTTTCCGTTCAAGGCTTTCACGTGTTCAGGCTCCGGATCCCTTCAGCACTCTTAAACAGGACGATCGGCAACAAAGAGACGGGCGAGCTGCTGAGCGCTCAAGGGCTGCAGCCCGTGGGCGACGATCGGCGAGGCGCCGGTCTCGCCGAGCGCCAGGCGTCCGGCCGCCGCCGCGGACAATATGCCGCCGAGCCGGCGCGCGATATCGAGGCGCGTGGTGACGAGCCGCGTGCAGCCGATATGGGCGAACGCCTCCGCCATCTCCGCCGCCTCGTGCGCATCGCCGCCCGCGGGCAGCACCAACGTCGCATCGGCGCGCGACGCCACGATCAGCGCCGACAGCCCGGCCATCTCGACGGCATCGAACGGATTGACGCCTCGCGTATCGATCACGACCTGCGGCCGGTCCGAGCCGGCGGGCTGTGCGAGAACGCGGGCGAGGTCCGCCGGACCGTCGGCTCGTTCGAGCTCGAGTTGCAGGGGCTGCGTGAACGCGGCGAGCTGCTCGATGGCGCCGGCGCTGTCGATGTCGGTCGTGATCACCCTGATCGGTTTGCCCTTGAGCGTCGCTTGCGCGGCCAGTTTCGCCGCCGCGAGGGTCTTACCCGCGCCGGGCGGGCCGGCCAGCAGGATCGGCGATTTTTCGCGGCGGTCAGCCAGATTGGCAAACCGCAGGAGGCTGCCCACTCGTGCAGCCAACGCCGCCGCGGGCGAGGGGGCGGCCGGCAGACCGTCGACCAAGCTTGCGATCAATGCGTCGGGGACGCGGTGGTGGGCTAACGCGCGGGACAGCGCGAGGCCGATGCCGTTTGCGCTCGGGGCGCGCGCCGGCCGGTCGGGCGTCTTGCGGTCCAGAGCCTTGGGAGCGGCTGGAGCCGGCTTTTCAGCGACCGTCGGCCATACGACGGGCCGTGGCGCCGGCCGGACGGGAACTGCCGGTGCTTCCTCGGCGTCGACGGCCGCCACGACGCGTACGCGGTCGCCTTCGCTATCGGTCGCGACGATCTTGGCGTCTTCGCCCAGTTCCTCGCGGATATGTTGAAGCGCCTCGGCGAGTGTCGCGGCGGTGTAGGCCTTCAGCCGCATGTCGCCTCAACACCCTAGATCGACCCGACGGTCTTGATGCGCGATTTCGGATAGATCTCGTTCTGAGACATCACCGTGGTGACGGGGCGGAACCGCTCGACGATGGAGCGGACGAACGGCCGGATGAGCGGGCTCGTCAGCAGGATCGGATTTTCTCCCATCATGGCGAAGCGCTCGAAGGTCTGGCGGACCTTGGCGATGAAATCCTGGAGCTTGCTGGGCGCCATCGATAGCTGGCGATCGTCGCCCTGGCCAACGATGGACTCGGCGAAGGCCTGCTCCCACTCCGGCGAGAGCGTCACGAGCGCGATCACTCCGTCGGCGCCGGTATTGGTGTCGCACAGCTGGCGGGCGAGACGGCTGCGGACGTGCTCGGTGATCGCGGTGAGGTTGCGCGTGTGCGTGACCGCTTCCGCGATCGCCTCGAGGATCGTCGGCAGGTCGCGGATCGACACCCGCTCGCCGAGGAGGTTCTGCAGGACGCGCTGGATGCCGCCGACCGAGATCTGCGAAGGCACCATCTCGCCGATGAGCTTCTGGTGGGTCTTGCCGGCCTCGTCGAGCAGCTTCTGGGTTTCGCTGTAGGACAACATCTCGGCCATGTTGTCCTTGATGACTTCGGTCAAGTGGGTGGTGACGACCGTCGGCGGATCGACGACCGTGTAGCCCTTGAAGATGGCTTCCTCGCGATGGGGTTCGTCGACCCACATGGCCGGCAGACCGAACGTCGGCTCCTTGGTGGGCGTGCCGGGAAGCTGGATCGGCTCGCCGCGCGGATCCATGACCAGCAGCTGATGCGGCTGCAGATCGCCGCGGCCGGCGACGATCTCCTTGACCCGGATGACGTAGCTGTTCGACTGAAGCTGGATGTTGTCCTGGATGCGCACCGAGGGCATGACGAAGCCCATGTCGGCGGCGATCTGGCGGCGCAGCGCCTTGATCTGGTCGGTGAGCTTCGGCCCTTTTTCGGTGTTGATCATCGGCAACAGCCCATAGCCGAGCTCGAGGCGGAGCACGTCGATGTGAAGCGCCGTCGAGATCGGCTCTTCGGCCGGGGCCGGCGGCGGCGCCGCCGCTGCTTCGGCCTTCTTCTCCGCGGCCTTTGTCCTGCTTTGATTGGTGTAGTACGCCGCGGCGCCGCTCATACCGCCAAGCAGAAGGAACGGCAACATCGGCAGGCCGGGGACCACGGACATGACCGTGAGCAGTGCGCTCGCCATCGCAAGCGCCTTGGGATAGCCGCCGAGTTGTCCGATCAGCGCGTCCTCGGGCGCTCCCTGGACACCCGCCTTGGACACCAGCATACCGGCCGAGATCGACACGATCAGGGCGGGGATCTGCGTCACGAGCCCGTCACCGACCGTCAGGAGCGTGTAGTTCTGCGCCGCCTGTGTGATCGTCAGCCCGTGCTGGAACGTGCCGATCACGATGCCGCCGATGATATTGATGAAGACGATCAGCAGGCCGGCGACTGCGTCACCGCGCACGAATTTCGAGGCGCCGTCCATCGCGCCGAAGAACTGGCTTTCGCCTTCGAGCTTTTCGCGTCGCTGGCGCGCACCATTTTCGTCGATCAGTCCGGCAGACAAATCGGCGTCGATCGCCATCTGTTTGCCCGGCATCCCGTCGAGGCTGAACCGGGCTGCGACTTCGGCGATACGGCCCGAACCTTTCGTGATCACGACGAAGTTCACGATCACCAGGATCGCAAAGACGATCACGCCGATCAGGAAGTTGCCGCTCATGACGAGCGTGCCGAAGGCCCGGATGATCTTGCCGGCAGCGTCCGTTCCCTCGCTGCCGTGGCTAAGAATGAGCCGTGTCGTCGCGAGATTGAGGGCGAGTCGCAACAACGTCGCCATCAGGAGGACGGTGGGGTAGGTGCTGAAGTCGAGCGGCTTCTTGATGAACAGCGAGACCAGCAGGATCAGGATCGAGAATGCGATCGAGGTGGTGAGCAGGATGTCGATCAGCCAGGGCGGAATGGGCAGGAGCAGGACGAGAAGAATCGCGATGACGCACGTGGCGACGATCATGTCGCCCTGGCGCAGCAGGTCCTGCAGCCGCCCGGTAAAAGCCGAGCCGGCCGGAGCGGTGGTGACGTTGGTCTCAGCCATGCGCGAAGCCCCCCGAAGCGCCTCCGACGGAGATTAGAGGTGCGGTCGGTCCAAGTCGCCGGCGGGCGTCACCGGCACGCCTTGCTCGCTGTAGAGCTTGAGCTTGTTGCGCAGCGTGCGGATCGAGATCCCGAGGATGTTCGCGGCATGGGTGCGGTTGCCGAGACAGTGCGTGAGCGTGTCGAGAATGAGATCGCGCTCCACGTCGGCGACCGTGCGCCCGACGAGGCCGCTCGCGGCGGTGGAGCCCCCGGGCGGGGTCGCGGTCGCGGTCGGCCGGGCGCCCGTTTCGGCTGCAAGCCCGCTCGAAATCTGAATGGCTTCGGGCCCGATGGCATCGCCCTGGGCCAGGAGGACCGCGCGATGCATCGCGTTCTCGAGCTCGCGGACATTGCCGCGCCAGGTGTGGCTGCGCAGCTTCTCGACCGCGGCCGGCGACAGCAGGCGCACCGGCACACCATTCGCCTCGGCGTATTTCTTGACGAAGTGCTCGGCCAGCGGCTCGATGTCGTCGCGGCGCTCGCGCAAGGGCGGCATGGTGAGCGGCACGACGTTGAGCCGGAAGAAGAGATCCTCGCGGAACCGCCCGGCGCGGACCTCGGCCTCGAGGTCGCGGTTGGTCGTGGCGAGAATGCGGATGTCGACCTTGATCGGCGTCGTGCCGCCCACCCGGTCGATCTCGCGCTCCTGGATGGCGCGCAGGAGCTTCGCCTGCAGACGCAGATCCATCTCGCTGATTTCGTCGAGGAGCAGCGTTCCGCCATTGGCCTCCTCGAATTTACCGACGCGACGCGCCACCGCACCCGTGAAGGCGCCTTTCTCATGACCGAACAGCTCGGATTCGAGCAGGTTCTCAGGGATGGCGGCGCAGTTCACGGAAACCATCGGCTGGTTCGCGCGCCGGCTCTTGCGGTGAATGTAGCGGGCCAGGACTTCCTTGCCGGTTCCGGATTCGCCGCTGATCAGGACGCTTGCATCGCTCGCCGCGATCTGGTCGGCGAGGCGCAGCGTCGCCGCGGTCCTCGCGTCGCGGAATATGACCGCGTTGCTCTCTTCGGTGACCGCTGCGAGCACGGCGGCGATCAGATCGGCGTCTGGCGGCAGCGGGATGTATTCCTTGGCGCCCGCCTTGATGGCGCGGACCGCGGCTGCGGTGTCGGCACCGATGCCGCAGGCGACGACCGGAACGTGGATCCGCTCGGTCTTGAGCGAGGCGACGAGCCCGGCGATATCGAATGCAACGTCGATCATCACCAGATCGGCGCCGTTCCCCGCGCGCAGCGTGGCGAGCCCGCTGGCGACGTCGTCCACCTGCGAGACTTTTGCGCCGCGCGACATGGCGATCTTGGCCGCCGCGGAAACTTGGCCGGTGAGGGGGCTGATGATGAGCAGTCGCATCGTATTATTCCGGGTCTATCGGGTTTTTGTGATCGTCGCGTGTCAGGGTCCGGAGGATCAGGTGCGATCGACCTTCACGATTTCGGTCATGGTCACGCCCAGCCGTTCGTCGACGACCACGACTTCGCCGCGGGCGACGAGCCGGTTGTTGACGTAGATGTCGATTGCTTCGCCGACCTTGCGGTCGAGCTCGACGACGGCGCCGCGTCCCAGCTTCAAGAGCTGGCTGACCTGCATCGTCGCCTTTCCGAGAACCGCAGAGACCTGCACTGGAATGTCGTAGACGGCTTCCAGCTCCTTGGCGGTCTTGGCGGGCTTGCCGGTTTCGGCTTCCGCCATGCCGGTCTGGCCCTCCATTTCATTGAGATTCATGTTGTCTGACATGGGTCACTCCTAAAATTGGGTACGGGCGCGTCTTATTGAGGCGTGGTGGAGGCGATGAAACGTTGGATGGCAGTCTCGATTTCTTTCCAGATCTGGGCGGTGCTGCGCTCGACGCCGCCGTCCGCCCATTCCACGCGGGCATCCTCGGCGGCCAGCGCCGGGTCCGCGACGATGGCGACGCGCCCGGAAAATCCGGTCGCGGTCGCGATCTGCTCGATCTTCTGACGGAAGGAGTCGACATGCATCTCGTTGAGACGCACGACGATTTTCGGCGCGTCGTGCATGCGGCCCAGGCACTCGGCGACGAGGGCTTCGATCTCGGCCATCGCCTCGCGGCGCGCAAGGGCCGGCAGCAGCTTGCGCGTCATGGCGACGGCGGCCGCGACCGCGGCCTTGTTCGTTTCTGCGCGCTGCGCGTCGACCTGCTGAATCATGTTGCCGAGCTGGGCCGAGATGGACTGGAAGGCGGCCGCCGCGCGCATCGCGGCATCCTGCTGGGTGTCGGCGACGCCCTTCGCGTGACCCTCGGCGAACGCTTTGGCCTTTTCGGCTTCGACCTCGGCCGCGGTGAAATTCCGGCGGATCGCCTTGGCCACGGGTGCGGTCTTGGCCTTGCCGAGATCGTTATCGAACAGGAATTTGCTGATGGATGGCATGTCGATGTCCGGGATCAGTAGATCAGCTCGTCGTCGCCGCCGCGCTTGTCGGCGATGACGAGCTCGTCTTTGGCCGCGAGTTCCTTGGCGAGAGCCACCATGTACATCTGCGCTTCGTCCACGTCGCGCAGCCGGACGGGGCCGAGGCCATTGATCTCTTCGCGCAGGAGCTTTCCGGCGCGCTCGGACATGTTGGCGAAGAAGAGATCGCGCAGGGGCTCGGAGGCACCCTTGAGCGCCACCGCGAGCTTCGCCTTGTCGACATTGCGCAGAAGGGTCTGCACGCTCGACGGATCGAGGCGGCCGAGGTCTTCGAAGGTGAACATCAGCGCCTTGATGCGCTCGGCCGAATCGCGGTTGCGTTCTTCCAGGGCGGTGATGAAGCGGCTTTCGGTCGTGCGATCCAGGCTGTTGAAGATCTCGGCCATGGATTCGTGCGGATCGCGGCGGGTGGTGCGCGCGAGGTTGCTCATGAACTCCGAGCGCAAGGTGCGCTCGACGTCGTCCAGGATTTCCTTCTGCACCGCCTCCATGCGCAGCATGCGCATGATGACTTCCATTGCGAACGCTTCCGGCAGCTGCCCCAGGACGCGCGCCGCGTGCTCGGCGCGGATCTTCGAGAGCACGACCGCCACGGTCTGCGGGTATTCGTTCTTGAGGAAGTTCGCCAGCACGCCTTCGTTCACGTTGGCGAGCTTGTCCCACATGGTGCGACCCGCGGGACCGCGGATCTCTTCCATGATGTTGTCGACGCGGTCCTTGCCGAGCACCTTCTCCAGGAGGCGCTCGGTCGAATCGAAGGTGCCGACGAGCGAGCCGGTGGACGAGATCTGGTCCGCGAATTCGACGAACAGGCGCTCGACGATCGAGGAATGGACCGTGCCGAGATTCGACATGGTCTGCGACAGTTCCTTGATCTCTTCGTCGTCCATCAGCGCGAAGAGCTTGGCCGCGTGCTCTTCGCCGAGCGCGAGCATCAGGATCCCCGCCTTCTCGGGGCCCGTCAGCGTTCGGTAGTCTTCGCGGACGCGCATGACTTGTTGGTTCCGGGTCTGATTTTGCTTTTATGTGACTGTGTGTTGCACCGTGTCGAAGGTCAGCCTCAGCCTTCTTGATACATCCAGGTGCGCAAGATGGCTACGGCCTCGTCCGGGTGCTTCTCGACGATTTCGCCGATCTTTTTCATCGAGGATGCCTTCACGCGGCCTTCGACGCGCGCCAGGTCGATCAGGTCGTCGGCGGTGACCTGATTCTGGCGCGGAACGCCGAGGAGAGGATCGATTTCGGGCGCGGCGAGTGCGGGCGCCATTGCCTGCGCTTCGGCCTGGGCGCGGGCCTTGGCGGCTTCGACCTCGATCTGGCGCACCTCAGGCGGCGTAAAGATGTGGCGGATCATCGGCCGGGCGACCAGCATGATGACCAGGATCGCCACGATGCCGAGCACGAGGATCTCGGCCATGCGGAAGTAGTCCTGCTTGGCAAGGCCGAGGTTCAGGAAGCTCTTGTCGGTCGGAATCTCTTCGCCGATATCGGCGACGGCGAATGGGACATTGACGACTTCCAGCGTATCGCCGCGCTTCTCGTCGAAGCCGATCGCCGAGCGGACGATCGCCGTCAGGCGCTGCATCTCGTCGGCGGGCCGCGGCGTGTACGTCTTCGTGCCGTCGGGATTGGTCTTGGTCGTCCCGTCGATGATGACCGCGACCGACAGCCGTTTCACGCTGCCGATCTCCTGGACGTGGCTGCGGGTCGTCTTGGTGACCTCGTAGTTGACCGTTTCCTCGCTGCGGGTCGAGCGGGCGTTGTTCTGGCCATTGCCGCCGGCATTCTGATCGGCGCCCGGGAGGTTGTTGGCCACGGTCACGGTGTTGTTCTGGTTCGCTTCCGTGGAGTCGGAACTCTCGGTCACCGTCTGGGTCGAGCGCACCACCTGGCCGTCCGGATCGAAGCTCTCGGTGTTCGTGACGATCCGGTCGAAGTTGAGGTCGGCGTGGATGTCGGCGCGCACCTTGCCCGGGCCGACCGCACGCTCGAGAAGCTGCTCGACGTTCTGCTGGAGCCGCTGCTCGTAATTGCGGGACTGCTCGGCGTTGTTTTCCGCGGTTGTCTGCGGGTCGTTGTCATCGCTCGAGCCGCGCGCGAGCAGGGTGCCCTTATC
>Ga0335069_10001797_pt1 | contig 33917 bp, 38 predicted proteins | sample Lox_Sample_11_FD_206714 | JGI IMG/M metagenome (GOLD analysis project Ga0335069, IMG submission 206714) | Soil microbial communities from Loxahatchee National Wildlife Refuge, Florida, United States - Lox_Sample_1.1 | ecosystem: Environmental > Terrestrial > Soil > Wetlands | place: USA... | reverse complement strand
CAATCTGCACCATCTGCCAACATCTTCAAGACTCATGTTGATAAAGTCCATATCCGTCAAAATGCTTGACCAGACCTTGAACCACTTCTTTTGATCTGCCACGCGCCCCCCTACTTCGCTTCTTGGATTGTGATTTCGATAGGTTTCTTCAAATACTCATGCAACTTGGGCACATCATCCCCATGTACCTCAATCGTTAATGTGTTGATGGAATCCCCGGCCGCATTGATGCGCCATTTGATCTGCGTGATTGATCCTTGGATTTCCATTAGAATGGGATCTCCACGCCTTCGGGTAGCTTCTTGGATGTCATTCGGGGCGTCACGGTGTATTTCTTGGACATATTGGAGCCGGTGGCCTCTACCTTCAGATCGACTTCCGTGATCTTTTTGCCTTCTTCAGCCAACGTCGTATCGATGGCTTTTAATTGTTTTGCTACGCTGGTTCCGAACTCCCAGTTCAATGTTCGTCCCAATTTCCAGTCATATACTTCAGCTGAGAATCGCTGCTTGGCTTCGGCGCCATCGGCGCAATTCGGGCATCCCTCGCCGGCGCAATCGACCGCATCCTTGCCAAATCCATGCAAGATGCGCTGCTTGGGCGCCGGGGATAGTAGGCGAATGTCATGTGGGACACCTGATTCGATCTTTAGGAATTTGCTATTGGACCTTATTTCTATGTCTCCATACGATGTCATGCGATTTTCTCCTTTTCTTTTGGCTTTCGCTGATACGGGAAACGCTCTTCCCATTCTTGCTGTGCCTTGAAGATGTGTCCACACGCTATGAGAACATCGCGAGCGGTTTCGATAGAGGGGAATTCGTTGCGCTTGAAGATCTTTACTTCTGGTTGGCCATCTTTTCCGAAGCGTCCAATGAATATTTGACGATAAAGTCTTGACGCATTTTCTGTTTCATCAGCGAGAGCATACCCCCATCCCTGGATAACGTAATTGAAAAAAATTCCGGTACTAGTCTTCCAATCCCCAAGAGATAGTTCGCCGTCAAGATTTCCAAGCCAGTCAGCTGTTCCGGCGTAATTAAGTCGGCAGTTGTAGAAGGTCTTTTCCGTATGCAATGTTTCAAGTTTATGCTCCTTTTCCCAAAGCAAGTAGGCATTGACGGCGTTTTGGGCTTTCTCAGGCAGGGCGGCGAGTTCAATCCATTTACCTTGCAGATGCGCCTCGACCCAGGCATGGACCATCGTCCCAATGTCGGCTGCGTCTTGCCCGGTCTCTTTGCCTGATTTCCAGAAGGCCGTATCTTCGGTGAGCTTCCAGCGGGTCTCGGCTGCTTTGGCTATGGCCTCAAAATAGACATCGCCCATCGCTTCTCGCGTGACAGCGCTCATGACATGGAGCTTGGCCGTTCCATTCTTAGCCATCCATCCCATGAGCGCCGGGGATGCTATTACGTCAAGAATGGTCGTGATGGACGGGTGAGAATCGCCGCACTTCGGGCATGGATACCATCGCTTTTTGCCTATTTGCTTTGATTCAGCCTTGGGCATATTTACTCCTGTCCCATTCCCGGTCCGCTTGATCCCATTCGTCCCACTCTTCGTCCTGGCAGAGTTGGCATATGACTTCTTCCCAGGGAGCGAGCCATTCCTTGCATTTCACGCAAAGCTCTTTATCCATTGACATCCCCACCAGTTCGCAGGAAGCTCGGCTCTTGCGGTTTATCGCTTGAATCCCGCGCACATGCCGAGAAAAGTAAGCTACTCAAAAGTAGTAGGACGGCGATTTTCACGAATAGCCTCTCTTCTTGCCACCCGATAACGCGCTAAAACTAGCTCCAATATGGCTCTGGCCCTAGCTTGATCCTTCCGCAAGCCTTCATAGCTCCAGATATTGAATCCATGGAATTCTCTAGTGGAGCGCCGGCATTGGGCGTAGTAATAGGCGGCCGCTATGACCATGCTGAATTGATGAGATTCTTTCATCGGCGGAAGTACGACTCGACTAAATCCATAATGAGCCAAGGCGCCATGCAAGCGATTACGGCAACCAAGCAGCCCAGGGTAAAGAAGATCCCGCGTCCCAAATCATCTTCCCAATGCCATAACACTCTTTGAATCCTTCTAATCAATGCAGCCTCCTTTTTTCGTTAAGTTTGGCTAGGCGCCTAATCATCAAATCCTTTTCGTATTCCAGGAAATCAGCATCGATATCTTTGGGGTCATGGCGGGATATGACATAGATCACGATCCCCACCAGCGCCAAACATAGGCCAGGAACGATAAAACTCATAGGAATTGCCCCCAAAATGGGGAATAGGCGGGTTTTGTTACGCAATATTGGGCTAGGATCTCGCTAGGCGCATGGAAATGGGGATTTAAGGGGCCATGAAGCCCTTTAGGGCTGAATACTTCCGATAACATATATTTCCTCTTAAATCTCGTAACAGAGGCCTTCTGAGCGATTTCCCATGATCCATCTTTAGCGCAGCCCAGGCATAAGGAGAACTCGCCTTCTTGAAGGACGGGGCATTGGCATAGAGTACAGCGATATTTGTAGCCCCGGCGATCCTTCTGGGATTCTGGTGAGAATGACAGCGATCCACCGGGGAAATTGGGCATGAAAATAGCCGCGTCAGGCTTTGACTCGGCTTGGCTGGCTTTATTTTCTATCATTCTCACCATGCGCCAAATATAGATTCCCTTGCTAAATTTGTCAAGAACTATTTTTAATTATCGTCAGCAAAAAAGATTATAATGGAAATATGCCTCACAAACGCGGCGCTCGGAATCTATGGATTGATGGGAAGGTCTATGGGCTATTACAGGATAAGCTCAAGGAAGAAGAATGGCCTTGGGGATTAACAAAGAAGATCGAGATGATCTTGCTAGCCTATATCCTTGACCAATCTGTTCCCCAATTATTTGAAAAGAAATCTTCTCGTCACAAACAACTCACCAAGGCTTGACAAACAAATAAACGCGTACTAGAGTAAAGGCACAGGCCACTTGCGGCCCTGAGACCATTAGGCTGATTAAGAGAGGGCATCGAATACCACAAGGTACATGCCTAAACCTAATAAGATCCAAAGGCAAGCCATCACTCACTTAATTCTAAGGGGATAAAGGGGTAATTTATTTTAACTTTAGACACCTGCAAACACCGCTGGTCTCAACTCAACAAAATTATCAAGGATAAGCTAAACTGGACTTCTATTGAGAAATGTAGACGGTGTAAAGAATTTAGACAGTTGAATTGGAATGTCAATATTTCTACAGGCCGTATTGTGACCAATTGTGAAATTGTGCAGATTGTGCCTCGTGAGAGAATGAGGTACGCAGCAGAAGATGAGCAAAATGAGCCAACAGAGCCAATCTCCGTCGATAATCAGGTGAAATGATGACGATAACTAGCACTCTAGTATCACTAACCTACCTGCTCTATAAATCAATATGAATCGCATTTCACTTTTCTTAATTAGCGGCTTTTGGGCTAATAACGAATGTGGTGAGATAACTTGAAATCTAATACATATTATCAGGAACTATCGACGGAGGGATGATTGAAAGTTAGCAATCGCGAAAGGCAAAAAGTCAATCGTAAATCGTCGGATGATGATAATTATAGATCTAGCCCTCCGAAAAACTTTTCTCAAAAATTAACAATAGGCAAAATTCGCCAAGCCATAGACAAATTGAAAAGTTTGCAAGTGAGACCCGACATGGATGGAAATTTGCGATTTGCGAAGATGTCTGACGGTCATTGGCAAGCATTTGATGAGCGTGACAGTTGGCTTGGCGGCTACAAGCCGGTGGGTGGCGCGTGAGGGTTTACGATGGGAGGATTGGTGAGAAGTCCAGCGATGAGTTAAAAATGAAATATGCGATTGGTGAGACTGTCTATCGGGTGTTTTGCAAATGTGGTGGGGTGTTAAGGGAATGGTGGGAAGTATGAATCTTTTGAAATTCAGGTTTATCTTTCAATGGAGTTGGCCTAAGTTTTACATTAGCTCAGGAAGCTGCAAATACAGCGTTAGAGGATTGTTTATTGCGATGAGAAATGGGTGGTTGCCATGACGGAGGTTAGGCGGAGGAATTATTGTGAATGTGGGAAGGAATGGGAAGAGGAATATTGGCGGGATGGGTTGCTCAGGTGTGTGAGGGGGAAGGATAAGAATCATGAATGTGAAGCTGATGCATTATTATCTCGTAACGCCTCCAGTCGTTAAGGGGATTGGTTGTTCGGCTGTTATGGGATCGCGGGATTTATATTTTTCATCGGATAAGAAATTAGCGAAATGGCGCAAGGCCAATCCTGATCTTGAGAAAGATGCTCTTTGCCATATGTTTGAGATTTCTCTCGAATGCTGTAAGGAGCTAGTGAAGTTATCGAAGAAGAAGGTCAAGCAAGTTTGCCAGGAGTGTGGACGCTGATGCCCATTCCCGGTACGTTTGACGATCCGAAGAAGAAGTTGACGGATGATCCTGGGAATGTGACTCCGATCACGATCAGCGCCGTGAGTGTAAGTGGGACGGGTGGGGGATCTGCAACGGTCACTTGGACTACTTCAGCGGCTTCCAGCAGCCGGGTGGCTTATGGCGTTTATCCCAATACGCAATTAACGACTGCTGAGACTGATACGAATCCGCTGGTGACGAGTCATTCGGTGACATTGACGGGGCTGACGGTAGGGAAGGTTTACAAGTTTAGGGTATTCAGTCGGTATGGCGGCGGGAAGGACGGGGGGAATAACTCCGTCATGGATGGCTACAGCTTTTATCAGGACGGTACATTTGTCGCGTAGGATCTCACTTGCCACTCCGTTAGAAATCACTCCGAAGATTAAGAAGGCTGTTTTGGATGTACTAGCTTCCGGTCAATTTTCTCCTGCGAAGAAGGTCAAGGAGTTTGAGGAAAAGCTCGCGGAGCTTCATCATGCCAAGCATTGCGTCTTTGTGAACTCCGGGACGGATGCCCTAAGAATCGGGCTTTTGGCGTTAAAAGAGAAATATGGCTGGAAGGATGGGGATCTCGTTTTAGTGCCTTCTTTGACATTTGTCGCGACGGTGAATGTCGTATTGCAAGCCGGATTGAAGCCCTATTTTGTGGATGTGGGGATGTACGATTACACGATGAATCCCTGGAACTACGGCCATACCAATGGCCCCAAACCCGAACTCTCGGATCATTGGAAGCGAGTCAAAGCGATAATCCCGGTGCAGCTCTTTGGCTCCGATTGCGATTCAAAGCTCTATGAGCTGGCGAAGAAGTATAACGCGAAAGTCTTGGAAGATAGCTGCGAAACGATCTTGAACCCTCTTTGGGGAGAAATCGGATGCCATTCGACTTACATGGCCCATCACTTAGTGACAGGGGTTGGGGGCTTTGCCCTGACTAATGATGACCGGCTGAATTGGATTATGAGGTCTTTGGCTAACCATGGGAGAGATCAAGCTTATATCCCCGGCTATCAGTCTCCGAAGGTTTCAAGGGCCTTGTTAGAGCGCCGTTTTAAGTTTAACCGGATCGGCTATTCATGCCGCGGAACGGAGTTTGAGGCGGCTTTAGGCTTGGCGCAGCTGGAGGATCTCCCGAAGAAAGTGGGGCAGAGAAGGTTTGTGGCTTCCGCCATTACAAGCGCCTTGCAAGATTTTGAAGATTTAGAGCTTCCCAAAGAGGATTGCCGCAAGAATCATACCTGGATGATGTATCCCATTGTACTCAAAGAAGATGCCGGGATCTCCAAAACGGATTTATGCCTTAGACTTGAGGACCGAGGCATTGAGACCAGAGAAATGATGCCCATTACGAACCAGCCCTGCTATGACTTTCTCATCAAGCCTTTAAGACAGAATCAGATGAATTGGTCGGTGGCGGATAGGATCAATAAACAGGGCTTTTATATCCCTTGCCATGAGGGTTTGACCGAAGATGATATTGCCTGGATTTATGAATCTTTCGACCTAGCCCTTGACAAAAAGGCGAATTTAGCGTATTTATAGTAGTAATACTCTAGTAAACCTCTTCCGGGTGATTCAGATTTCCCGATTTCCTCCGGAAGAGGAATCGGCGCGGGAAGGTCCGGTCACCCCCTGATCTCGTTTGTCCCGCGGCCGCTTTGAGCCCAGAAGGACTCGCATCCTCCGTCAATGACGGAACCCGCCAAGTCCGCATCCGTGGAATCAAGAGCCCCGTTCCCCTGAAATTCGATAAAGACGGAAATCCGGCCCGGACTCCTCAAGCCGTTATCCTGAAGCATTTAAATCGCGACGAGCTTTATTTCCTGAAGCTCTGGCGAGATTCGGGATGGAATATCGCGGAAGCTACAGCTAAATCCGGCGTTACGCCTGAGATGGCCGAGCGATTAGTTAAAAAGCTTTCCGTATTCCAAGAAGAAGATGAAAAGGTTCAAGCCCTCTGCAAGATCCCGACACCGGAATATGTGGCAGCAAAGAATTTAGAAGGCTTTTATACCGATTCTTTCTCTGATGGCCAGCGCGATCATTTAAAAGAACTAGCCAAAATGACTGGCGCCTACAAGACGGTTGCCAGTTTGAGTATCACCCAGAACGTCTTTAACCTTCCCAAGCTAACGCCCGAAATAGAAGCCAAATTCAAGCAACTCGCCAAAGAAGCTCTGGACACGGAGGCCGCATGAATCCTGATCCGTGGCTCCTGGCGCAGTCGTCCATGGAATACTTCACGCGCAAATTCCTGAACATGAAATGGCCGAGCCATTATGCCGATTGGGAAGATCTGATCCTGAATCATGACCGCCTACTTATTCAAGCTCCCCGCGGCCATGGCAAATCCCATTTCTGGTCGATTGCTTATCCGCTTTGGCGGGTCATCCGCGGCAAGCGGGAAATCTTGCTCATTTCGTATTCGGAGGACCAATGCCGCAAGCTCATTCGGGATTTGCGGCTGATGGTAGAAAACAATGAATTCCTCGCTCCGCTCCGTCCCACGACCAAAGAAATATGGGGAACCGATCAGCTCTCATTTCTTAATGGCTCTTTTATTTCTGGCCTTGGCTTCGGTACTTCTAGCCGGGGTCGTCACCCTGATGACATTATTGTCGATGATCCGTTGAAAGACCTGGGAGGCATGACCGATGAAGATCAAGAAAGGGCGTACTTTGGCGTCATCACCGGCATGGCGATGGAAAAAACGAAGCTCGTCACAGTTGGAACGCCCGTTAACTTCGGAGACTTGCTTGAAAAGCTTGAAGGAAACGAAGCCTATACCAAATGGAAAAAGCCAGCCCTCTCAAACGGCAAAGCCCTCTTCCCCGAACTCTGGAGCCCCGAAGCCCTTAATACCAAGCGAAAAGAAATGGGATCGATCAATTTCGCCAGGGAATATCTTTTGCAGAGAATTGACCCGGCTACTCAGCCGTTTAAGAGACAGTTTGAAACGCTCTATACGTCATTGCCTGACGGGATGCGATGGGCTAGAAAAGTAACGGTTTGCGATCCCGCTTACTCGGAGGATGATGGCGATTATACGGCGATTGTTACTGTCGGCTTTACGCATGGCAATCAAGCCTGGGTTTTAGAGGCCAAAGGCATTAGACGAGAAGATCCGGGCGATGTCGTAAATGAGCTTGTTAAGACAATTATCTACCAGAAGCCGGATGTGGTGGGGATTGAAAAGCGCAAAGGCCAAGCCATTGAATATTCCCTCCGGGAAGCGATTGCTCGTTATCAGTTATTTGATTTCAAGTACGTAGAGCTTCAGCACCGCGGCCAAGCAAAGTGGTCCGATTCAAGAATCGGCGGTCTTGTCGGCCGCTGGGAGCAACGCACAATCCATATTCATCCCGATATGGGCCTTCTACGGGCTCAGATCTTCGCTTACCGAGTGGACGACAAATCCAAAGAACATGATGATTTAGTCGATGCGCTTGCGTATTGCTTCTCGCCTGATTTAGTTAAGCCCAATTCCGGTCATCAAAACGTACCGCTTGATGCTGTAGCGGCTTCCATGGAAGGAAAGCCTCGTTATCAAGTCGGGCAAGGACAGACCTGGAAGCCAAAAGAAGTCTATGAATGGGCCTCTAATTCCAGAGACTACGGCGCCCGGTGGGGATACGCCATGGATAAAAGAATTGGGGATGCCGCATGAAACAGCAAACGATTCAGAAACCGCAGATCCAAATCCAAAGGGAAATCGTGGAAGTGCCAAAGCTGGTATCCGGATATGAATGTATTTACGGCAAACATGCCGCAGAGATCTTGCACAGAGGAACGGCCTATTGCAGATCCTGTTATGACGCAAGAAATCCGTTCCGACAGCTAATCGATAACTAGGAGGAAATATGGCGAAGAAAGATGCAGTTTCAGAACGAAGCAAAGGGACGGATGACGAGATTTACAAGGGTGACGAAGATGGATCGCCGGTCAATGGCCCCAGGGAATCGGGAGGAGGGGCGGGCGAAACGACTCGCCTGAAAGGCAAAAACGGCCGCACGACTGACAATATGGGTCGCGCTCCTTATGTGGGCGGCGCTGATGCCGGTAAAGGCAATACCAATCAGGATGACGCGGGATCAGCAAGGCTTTACAGCTCGCCTTCTATGGGTGGTGGTGTTGGAGATGAGCATCAAGAAAGCGCAGCCGATGAGGATGTGGACGATTACTATCGCTCGCTTTCAGCTCGCCGGCCGCCCAATTATTCCAAGATGCCTAATCTTCAGGCGAATCAAGCTCCGCTCGATCAAACTCCCTCCGAAGGCGGAGATGGTTTTGTCGGTTCTGATACCGGCCCTGCCGTGAAATTCAGTTACATTTCAGGGAAAAAAGGATATTCGGAGGACGTGCCGATATGGAGCGAAAAATCCTCCGGTGGAAGTCAAAAGACCGGAGCTGATACCGGCGCACCCGGTCTTGATCGACCGCAAGGACAGGATTCACGTGATGAATACGCGCCATGGAAGTATGTCCAGCATGATGAAGGACTTCCGCAGACGCATCGCAATTCCTTTGGCGCGGGTGATGCGGGTCCCGCTTCTTCTGATGAGCCGGACGAATCAGGAGTGTTTGGCAGACAAGGCGGGAAGGGCGATACGTCATACAGGACGGATCAGAACGTCCAGGATATTCCGGGCGCAGAATCTGGCGACACCGATACGGATGGTCTCCCGCAGACGATCATTACAAGTGTCGATGGCGGCGGAGCGCCGATCTTTAAGTTCTCCGGCAATGGCCGACAAGAGAAGCCCCAGGAATAAATGTGGGGTTGGCTGAAATCTCTTTTCGTTAAACGGAAAGAGAAAACGGAAAAGCATTGTGTAGTTCCGGGGTGCATGAACTTAAAAGAACCCGGTCAGACGTATGTCTGTAGCGATCATGTGAGGACAAACTAATGGTCCAAGGACTTCCTAATCAACCCGATGCCAATACGTTCCCGCTTCAATCGGCGCGTCCTGGCGATAGCCAGCTTGCGATTCAGCGGAAAGAGGAGTTGACCGCCTATGTAAAGTCCTTCTATCGGGCCTCATGGGATTGGCGAAGTACGCGCTATCACGCCCAATGGGATAAGTTTGACCGCAACTACCACTCGCTCTATGACCCAGTATTACTAGGGCGTAAAGAGCCGTGGCAATCGCATATGTTTGTGGGAGTCGCGGTGCAGAATGTCGAGATCATTTCCAACTCGATATTCAAGATCATGTTTGCTCCGAAGCCTGTCGTAGAGGTCCAACCCGGTCCTGATGGCGATTCTCTTCAAGCCGAGTTGATCCAAGATGCCACAGAATACGAGATGCATAAGGCGAAGTTTGACTTGGCCTTCTATGACGCGATGAAAGAAGGATGCCGGTATGGATCGGGCTTTATGAAGCTTTGGTGGGAAAAGAAGATTGATACCCGGAAGCGCAAAGTTCCCATCACGCAGAATCCGCAAGACTTCGCTCAGTCTTTAACGGGTCCGCAGCTTACCGGGCAAGCGCCCATGGGAACGCCGCCCTTCCAGGGCTTTGGCATGGCTCCCAAACAAGTCTTACTCAGGAATTGCCTAAGAGCCGAGTACGTTCACATTCGCAATATCTTCCCAGAACCCAATACAACGACATGGGATAAGATCCTTCACCGCGAAAAGAAGTCGTATGGCTGGATCATGGACGGGATCAAGTCGGGCAAGTTCTTTGATGTATCACAGGATCTTTACGGAGTCGTGGAGGGGGAAAGATTCGACGATGATCTAAGAACTTCTAAGGCTGATCGTAAGTTTATCGACCTAACCCGCATCTGGTCCACCTATGAGAAGCGCCATACCATCTGGGAGCTTGAGGCCCCTATTCCCCGCAAATGGATCAACTTTGACATTCCTGATGGTCCGCAAGCTGAAGAGCTAGTTCCCGGCCGCGTCTTAGTGGCTTCTGGCGCATGGCTCTTGGCCTCGATGGAAAATGAGAACGTAGAGGGCTATAACTCCATCGTCAAAGTCGATTACATAAGAACCGGTGAGCCGTATGGCAAGGGCGTAATAGAGCTTATTCTTGATGAGCAAGACGAGATTAACGAGATCAGGAACCAAAGAGTCGATAACGTCAATCTGATTATGAACAAGATGATCGCCGTATTTGAAAAGGCGATTGTCAACCGCAAAGACCTCAATTCCCAGCCCGGTGGTATTGTCCGAATCAAAGATCAAGTTTCTGATGATATCCGCAAAGTTTTAACGCCTCTTGAATTCCCAGATGTTTCGTCTAGCGCCTACAAAGAAACGATGGAAATTGAGCGTCAGATCAGGGACCGGACGGGCGCTAACACGGTAGCAAGCGCATCAGCGGTAGGCCCTAAAGACTCCAATCAAACGCTGGGCGGCATGGAACTCATGAAGCAGATGTTCAATGAGCGCCTTGCGGCTTACGGAATGATTATTGAGTCGCAGTTCCTAACGGAAGCTTGCGAACGGATTTACTCGCTTATTTATGGGAACCTGCAGCCCGAGGACATGAAGGCGATCCTAGGAGATACACCTGTTCAAATCGGGATGCTTCAGCCCCCGCCTCCACCGCCTCCAATGCCAGGTCAGATGCCACTACCCCCAGCGCCTCCCATACCCCACATGGTTCCCCGGTATCTGGCCTTTGTTTTTGTTCCACCGGAAATGGTTGCTGAAAGCTACAGGTTTAGACCCATGGGAATCTTCTCGATGGAGAACAAGATCGTCAAATCGGCGCAAGTCATGGATGCGATCAAAGTAGGGACAATGCTTCCCCCAGGCCAGATGAACATTTCAAGCGCCTTGCAGTTTGTCTTAGAGAAGCTTCAGACGATACCAGAGGCAAAGAGCTGGTTCCCGCCATTCCCATTTATGCCGGGAATACCGCAAGCGCCTAATCTTATGCCGCCCATGCCTCCGCCGGGGATGGGTGAGACTGCCCCGCCCCAAAATGGAGCACCTCCAAAGCCTCCGAGTCTTGGCCCATTAGGGCCTGGGGCTGGGCCCATTTCGCCTAACCATTCTGTAGCTCAGAATGCGACTCCCAACTCAAAGATGATGGCGCCTGGGATGAAAGGCGGCCCAAGAGGCAATCAGCCTTCTTTCTTGCCTAAGCCGATTCGGAGGCAACCCGTCGCATGAAGCCCTTTACCGCATGGATCAAGAAAGTCTTAGAGCCCTCTAAGTCTAACTTTGATGATGGAAAGATAGAGGAAGTCATGGCGGCTTTAGCCGATCAGACGGTCAGGCATGTATGGATGAAGTCCTTAGAGGACGAGATCTGGCAGTTAAACATCAAGCTAGATCGCCTTATGGACGACACAGCCGATACCGAATGGCGGCAACTAGCCATGCGGCGCAGAGCGATTTTGTTTGTCTTGAACAAAATTTTGGAAGCGAAGCAGTTAATCGAATCCGAAAGAGAGGATCTTGAGAGCCAGAACCGACGTGCCGAGCGAATAGCTCAAGCGACGGCGGCGCCTCTAGATCTGCGACAAAGTGAATAATCCCGCGAGGGACTCACAAAAGGAGACATCATGGCTGAAGTAACAGAAATCAAGACGGCGGCAGAACTGAATCAAACGCCTCCGCCTTTCGTCGCATCACAATCGGGAGCCGAAGCGAAAGCCCCGACGGTGGACGAAGAGGCTCAGATACGCGCTATGTTTCAGCAAGCGGCCGCTCAGGGATCGGATGATTTGCAGACACAGGTCGTATTGCCGCAGGCCCCTCAGGGACAACCTGTAGCGACACCAGCGCCCCAAATCACCGTTCCGCAGAAGTTCATGAAACCGGATGGGACAGCGGACGAAGATAAAATCAAGGCTTCTTCCGAGCGACTTAATGAGGCATTACAGCAGAAGCAAAAGACTGTGGATGAACTCCTCTTGGAATACCAGGAGCGAGAAAAGAAGCTGCATAAACTAGGGCAAAAGAAAGCGGAGATCCAAAGCCAGATGCCGCCTCCCCCGGTTCAACAGGCTCCCGTTCAAGATCCACAGGCATTACAACAGCGCATCTATCAAGACTTCCAGCGAGATCCCGTAGATACGGTCATCAAGTTGTCCGAGGCCATATCTGCCACGAAGCTCGCTCCGGTCTTAGAGCGTTTTCAGCAAGATGAAGAGCAGCGCCGGCTTGCGGCCATGCGCCAGAACGTAGCGAATCTGGCCCAGCAAGATCCGAGATTCTTAGATCCCAGGTTGAATCAAATGGTCAATCAGATCTTGGATGAAGATCCCGGCATGATGCGCTTAAAGAACCCTCATAAAGCCGCTTGGAATGAAGTCAAGGAACGGTTGCGATTGGGCGAGGTGAATCAACCTCCAGCACAGCCCAGCACTCCCACGCCGACGTTAGGGCGGGGATCACCACCTTCTGTCTCGACGTTGCCAGGACAAGTCACACCGCAGACCGCTTATCAACAGGTGCAACAGGTGAGTCCTTACTCTCCTGAAGGCAAAGCCTTAGAAGAGCAACTGCGAGAAATGACTCGTCATCTTTGGCAGCAGTAGCGTCCGCTAATAGATGAGTGCTTTCAAGGACTAGGAAGGCAAGCTGTAAGAAGCCCAGGAGCCTAGTAGATACAAATGGCCGATACTAATACAACCACGACTACGTTAAATAACATGCTGCTGAGTTGGTTCAGCCGCAAGATTATTGCGACGTTAGTCCCTAAAACTCCGCTGATCGAGTTCGCGCAACGCGATGAGCTCCCTCTGCGGACAGGTACCACCGCGACTTTTAACGGATGGAACCGCATCACCGGAGCATCGTCTACCCTCTCAGAAGGTACGGCGAACTCCCTGATCGCGCTTTCTTCTCGTAAAGTCTCGGGCACGATTGCAGGTTACGGACGCGGAGTGAAACTGACCGACCTCACCACCATGACGACCATCTTTGATGCCGTCAACGGAGCGATGGAACGCTTAGCGGACTCGGCGGCTGAAACCGTAGAAAGAATGTGCCAGATGGGGATTTACAAGGCTGACATCAATAAGAACCAAGTTAGCACAACTAACTTTTCTGCTTACATGTCATCCGTTGCGTCTGCCTTCTGCGCGACCACAGGGACGGAAGCGAATGACATTCAATTCCAATTCCCTGCTATCTTCGGAGCATCTGTGACCCGCCTATCGGCGGTGTCAAAGACGGCCCCGACATTCTCGGCGATGCTTTCCACCTACTCCATTCGTAAAACCGTCACGGTGCTTCGCGGCAAATTCGCGAAGCCCTTTGCTGATGGGTATTTCGTGGGCTACGCGCATCCCAATGCGCTTCATACACTTATGAAAGACACGAACTGGAAAGACTGGAACCAGTATCAGAACTCGAAAGAGACCATGTACAAAGGTGAGGTAGGAATGGCGGTTAACGGGGTTCGCTTCGTTCAGTCAGCCCTAGCTCCACGCTATGCGGTAACTGCACATAGCGTCAACGCAGTCTTTATCTTCGGCCAGCAAGCCTTTGGCTTCACGTCGCTAGACGGGAACGTCAAAATGATTGTGGCACGAGGACCAGACAAGAACGATCCCTTCGATCAATTCGTCGATGTGACCTACAAGATCTACGGCGTGGCCGTGGCCTTGAATCCTTCGGCGGGTCGATTGTTGTTCGTTCACGAGAAGCTCTAAGTAAATGAAAGCGACCCTGGCCTCTAAGCAGTCAACAGCACCCAAGATGGACGCATCTAGGGTAAACGGGAACTGTTTAGAGGCTGGGGAAGCGATCAAGTTGAACCTGGGTGGCCGGGATACGGTCATACCGGGCTTTAAGACGGTTGATTTGAAGTCTGGGCCTACAGTCGATTATGTCTCAGATATTTCAGACCTTTCGTTCTGCAAGGATAAGACCGTAGAAGAGATTTACGCCTCGCATTGCCTAGAACACTTCTCGCATCAAAGGACGCTTTATGTGCTTGAAGAATGGCACAGGGTTTTGCGGCCTGGAGGAAAGTTGTTTGTTTCTGTCCCCGATTTTGACGCAGCGATAAGGCTCTATTTGAAGTTAGGAATGGGTGATTATATCCGCAATATTCTTTGGGGAGATCAAGGCTACGATTTAGCTTTTCACTATACGGGTTTTACATTCCCTGTACTTCTGAATCTTCTGCATAAAGCCGGATTCAAAAACATGAAGAAACTTAAATGGATGCCGTATGGGATCAAAGACTGTTCACACAACGTTGATACGGTGAATAAGGACCCTATTTCACTCACCATGGAGGCTACCGCTTGAAACTCACAGCGATTGCCCCCGTATTGAACGAGGTGGACTTTATTGGCTACTCCGTGATGGCGGCTCTGCCCTATATCTGCCAATTTATTTACGCTTTGGATGAGAAGTCGGATGATGGAACGCGAGAACTCCTAAACCACATCAAAAAAACCTACGCGCATGAGAAGTTGATCGCTTTCCGTCATCCGAATTTTCACCCTTCCGACACGGCGGCTTATGACGCGGCTTTTAACGCTTGTATCGAGAAAGCCACAGGGGATGCGATCATTTTCTTGCATCCCGACATGATAATCACCGAATTTAAGCCATTAGAGCAGGGGCCTTTGGCCTGGTGGACGACGATTAAGAGCTTTGCGGGAGATTTTCAAACTGAAATCACAAAAGGACGTGCAACTCGATGGAAAAACATCCACGCAAGAAAATTTGGTCTCCATTATGCGGGAGCTTACGGTTCACAGAACGAGGACTTTTATCATCGAGATATTACCGGCAATTCCTATCGCCACTATGGAGAAGAATTCTCCAAGTATCCCTACCAAGTAGCCGATTCTGGCATAAAAATTAACCACTACTGCGAGTTAAAGGACTACTCTCGGCGCTTAGAGAAGATGAAATTATGTCTCAAGACGCTTTATCCACGATATACCGACGAATTTATTGAAGAAAATGCGATTCAGCATCCACGAGTCACGCTTGAACCGACTTCTCTAGAGTTTGGGCGCTTTGAATTTGCAAAGACAACGGAGCCAGTTCCTTTTGTCTTTGAACAATACAAGAAGGAATTTGATGCCTTCAAAAAGGAGCTAATACCCAATGGCTAATCCATACTCTGCAACACTTGTCGGCGCGTCAGACGATGGCACAAATACTTACCTATTCATTTCGGTGACAGACGGAACGCGAACAATGCAGCCCGTTCAGGTGATGGTCCCTACTGGGACATCGGCAAGTTCGATCAAGACGTTGATTCAAAATATCGCTACCAATCAGCCGACTGTGGCAACGACCTTGCAATCGTTAATTAACGTCCCTGTGGCAGGGCAATAGGAGGGTATATGAAAAAGCTAATCATTATCGGACCTTTGGGATTATGCGGGGCGCTATATGCAGCCACCGTTAACGTACCTGCTCCATCGGCTATATCAGTATTGACATTAACGCAGGTTGCTCAATCAACGCCGACTTATACCGGCCAAGTGGTTGTTTGCAATAACTGTACAGCCAATGGCGGAGTAGGGACTATTTGCGTTTCAACGGAAGCCACTACTGCACAAAATGGTTTTGTTCTTTCAACGGGAACGGTTTGCAAATGAAGAATCCACTGTTATCGTTCATCATCCCGGTCTATAAGAAGCCTCCCGATGTCTTTGAACGGTGCTTGAAGTCGCTCTTTGACATGAGCTTCAAGGATTTTGAGGTGATCTGCGTCTTTGATGGTTGCGATCCAGAGCTTGAGAAGATCGCCATGAAATACAAAACGGAGCAAGTGGTGATTGAGCATGGGGGAGCGCCCAAGGCCAGGAATGAAGGCTTCAAGCATTCCAAGGGGGCTTTTGTCTCGTTCTGGGACGCGGATTGTTATGCCAAGCCAGAAATGGCGGCTAGATGGATTGAGGAATTTGAGACTACAGATGCCGACTTTGTGTATTCCGGCTACGAATTTGCCAGTGGCCAGGGGGGGGTAGCTGGCCAGATGTTTGACCCTTATTTGCTCACTTGCGGGAATTACATAGCCACGATGTTTCCCATGAAGCGCGAAATCTTCCCAGGGTTCGATGAGAGCTTACAGGGCGCCCAGGATTGGGATTTATGGCTGACGGTCGTAGAAAAGGGCGGCAAGGGCTCTTATATCGAGGGATACGGCTTTATTACGGAGCTTCCGGATAAAGAAAGCATCTCTGGCCAAGCCTGGAATGACATCAACTTCAGAGCCACGCTGCGCCGGGTGCAAGAGAAGCATGGCATTCCGGTAAGGGATATTGTGATTGGCTCTTCCATGCATAAGCTCAAGGGCCAACATATTGCCCGTTTGATGGATGCCGACTTTAACCAATTTTTTGACTTTCGGCACAATGACTACAAACTAGCCTTTAACTTAGGTTTTGGGGAGAATATCCGCTTCGCCAATGCTCCGACTGATTGCGTCAAGGTCCAGTATTGGATGCCCTGGGACATTGAGGCCCTAGAGCAGATCCCAGGCGCTAAGATGGTCACTTGCCTAGAGCATTGCAAGAAGGAAGTTGATTACCATTTCGTCAATGAAATCTTTTCTCAGAAGCGGTTGGCGAAGTTCTTTAACTTTGTCGGCCTTCCTGACCCAGAAATCCTTCCTTTACCTTCTGAGGTCACAGACGCGGAAACCAAGCTTCCTGAGAAATATAGAGTATTACTCGATATTGACGAGCGCTGGCATCCGATCATTCGGACCATCAAACAGGACTTGCCTTACATCCAGATAGACGATCTGGACTTTAAGACCAATCCCATCTGCAAAGTCGAAGATTACTCCATGCTTGTTTCCTTCAAAGACTTCCCGACGGTAGATGAGGCCATTCGCCGGATGCTTATCAATGGCCGGAACGTCATCTCAAACGTCCAGGCTCCGTATTGCGGGTTTATGGATGCTCAAGTGGATGTCAAAGACTTCAAGCAAGAGCTGATTAGACGGATCAGGGATGGGCGCTATCTCAAATTCAATAAAGAGGCCCAGGAGATGTACATCAAAGAGGTCAATCCTGATGCCTTTATTGCAAAGCTCCGGAGCCTGATTAAAGCTCCAGAATTGGTGGCTCTATGAAACCCCCTCGCGTCTCATTCGTCATCCCAGCCTTTAATGCCGAGACCTTCCTAGCCCAGGCCATTCTTTCGTGCCGCGGACAGTCGATCAAAGAGCTAGAGGTCATTGTGGTCAATGATGGCTCAACCGACGGAACGAAAGAGCTGGCTGATTGGCATTCGGAGCAAGACAAGCGCGTGAAGGTGATTGACCTGGGCGTGAATATGGGCCGGAGCGCTGCCAGAAACATTGGCAATTCGTCGGCTTTGGCTCCCTTCATCCTGGTGCTTGATGCTGACGATATAGCCCTTCCGAATAGAGCCAGGGATACGATTGCCGCCTTTGAGTTAAAGAAGGCTGACATTGTATACGGGGCCTTTCAGGTGATTGATGCTTTAGGCCAGATGGAAGGTAAGACCGGCGCTGGCCCTTTCAATAAAGAGCTGGCGATCAAGAATCGCCTGAATTACATCTGCCATTCAACGATGGCCTATCGTAAAGGCGTAACGGCTAACGTGCAGTATGACGAGGGCGAGTATTCAAAGATTGGCTTGGATGATTGGAAGTTCCAATGGGATGCCTTCTTAAAGGGCTATAAGTTTGTCCCGACTAAGCAGACCTTGGCGCAGTATAGGAACTTAGGAACGACAGAGAACATGCGAAATCCTGAAGAGGTCAAAAAATTAAAAGATGCCTATCTTGCAACTATCGAAGAAAGAATCACGGCTAGGATCTAAGACTTTCAAGGTCGGAATGATCCCTACCATGGTCTCAGGGCAATCCTATTACCGGATGGCGGCCTTCTGCTGGCACATGCGCCAACATCCGAGAGTAGAGGCGGTATGTAGCCCTTTTGCCTTTGACCACCTGGAAGAGAATCCCTGGGAACGCGATTACATTAACAAGACGGAGCTAGTCTACAGGCACATCAATGATATTTGCGAGAAGTCGGATGTGGTGGTATGGCAGACGCTTCACTATCAGTACACGCTGGAGCTATTTGAAGAAATGCGGCTCAAGCATCAAAAGCCGTTCCTGGTTGAAACTGATGATTATCTCTTTGATATTCCTTCAACCAATATCGCTTATGACACCTGGAGACCGGGGTCAAGCATTAGGAAAGTCGCGCTTTCGCAGATCCGGCAAGCGGATGGACTAATTGTCTCGACACCGTATCTAGCCGGCATGTACAAAGACGAAAATCCCAATATCTTTGTCATTCCTAACTCCATTGACTTTCAGGAATGGAAGCACTTAGGTGGTAGAAAGCATGATCGCTTTAGGATTGGGTGGGTTGGTGGAGCTACCCATTCCTCAGATCTTGAGATGATCGCCCCGGCTTTACAGGAAGTCTTAGCTAAATACAAAGATGCCTGGTTCTACTGCATCCATGGCGTACCCAATAGCTTTAAGACCTGGAAAAAGACTTATTGGACTCACCGGTGGGCTCCTATCAACCTTTACCCTAAGTTTGTGGCTTCCTTCAAGTTTGATATCGGGATTGCTCCTCTGGAGGACAACAATTTCAATCGCGGAAAGTCTAATTTGCGCTGGCTTGAATACTCGGCACTAAAGATCCCCACAGTCGCTTCACCGCTTCCCGATTTCACTAGAGTAATACGCCATGGCGAAACGGGCTTTATTGCCAGGGATTTGAAGGATTGGAAGGATTATTTGTCGCTCTTAATTGAGGCCGAAGGGCTGCGCCGGGATATAGGGCAACGGGCACACGCGCAGATTAAGAGTGATTTCAATGTCGCTAAGACTGCCAGAACCTATTTAAGAGTGCTTCGTGAGGTGGCTCAATGAGTTATTACCCGACAACGCTTGCTGACTTACAGGCCTATATTTCACAGCTTATCAATGATCCGACTAATACCCGTTACCCATTAACTCAGATCAATAGCTTTTTAGATCTTGCCCAACACAGGTGGAACAACGAAGCCAAGATCTGCCGGCTGACTGATTATGTGGCCTTGACGGCTAATGTCTATCGCTATCAGCTCTCAACAAATTTAACCCTGATGCCGATTCAGCTCTTGCGGGTCACTTTAAAGGGCATTCCCCTCATCATCCGGTCCAAGGATTACATGGACAAATACAGCCAGATTGATTGGACTACCACGATTGGCACTCCCCAGGAAGTGATGATTGACCTCAATTCCAATAATACGGGCTTATCGCAGACCGGTCCTTCTTTGATCTTGCATCCGACTCCCCAGGCCGGGGATGTGACGGCCTATACGAATGCGGTAGGGATCTCCAATCAGAATCCATTGGGGGTCGAGTACCTTTGCCCCCATACGACCATGGTAAACGCTTCCGATCAGCCTTTTACGGTTAATTCGGTCTTTACGAATACAGCGATTTTGCCCTATTTAGCGGGTTTGGGCCTGGATGTGGCGGCTTCTATCTTAGAGCCAGATCCAACTCAAGAGACCGTAGCCAAGGCAAGGCTCTTTAGAGCCCAGGCCAATGCCTATTTGAGCTTAGTCACACAGATGTACGTTGGTTTGGAGCAAGATATCCCTATGCGCTTTGGAGGCGGCAGGACTATTCGTCCTACCGGGATCGCATCTTAAAGAACCTTACTAGAGTAGCCCTATTTGGGGCTGTAATGGCCTTTTTAGGGCCTAAATGGGGATTTGCCAACCAGATTATCGTTTCTAACTTTGGAGGCGGTCTAGATACCCTAGATTCGCCCGCCGCTATCCCTTCTAGCTTCGCCCAGGACATCCTAAATGTCAATATTCAGCCTGGTGGGGGGATGATCTACAAAAGGGATGGTTACGGGCTATTTCAGACCCTAAACAGCACTTATTCGACCATGGGAGTCCATGGGGGCTATCACTTCCAACAAGCGGGGGGAAACGATGTACAAATATGGGCTTCTAGCGGCACTCTTTATGGGATTGTTAATGATGCCTCCCCGCCTGTGGCCATTGCAACAGGAACGGTTGGAGCCACTTGGCAATGCACAGACTCCCAAGGGAAGGCCTACTGCTTCTCCAGCTCAAACGACACGCCAGTTCAGACGGATGGCACGTCAGCGAACACGATCTACTTCTCAAGCGCTCCGTCAGGTACGATGGCAACGTTTACCCCATTACAGCTTGTCGTCGCCGGTGTCGCAACCAATCAAAACACCATCTACATCTCAGCCCAGCTCGCCTTCAACCAATTCACCCCGGGAATTCTCCCGTCCAGCCCCTTCATAGAGCCAATAGCTTCCCCAGGGAGTCGCATTACTCACCTTGCCTATTACTTTGGCAAGCTCTTTTGGTGGAAGGATCAGTCATTCGGGTATGCCACTTTCACAGGCCAGAACGATTGGCAATTGACTATTGTCTCTAACCAAATCGGCACTCTAGACAACTCAGACGCTTTCTGGAATTCTTCGGGTTTTGATTCTGGGACGATGTTTTCAGGAACCGCACAGGCTAATGCCTATACAAGCCCAGGGGGGATATTCTTTCGTGGCCAGGACAATCATATGTATGTTTATGACGGGTACTATTTAACCCGTATTAGTCGCCCTATTACGCCTACGGTAGCAACTGCCAGCCGGAAGAAGGCGAATGCCTGGACTCAAACGACCCAAGGGGATTTTCAGAATGGCGTAAGTACTCCCATTCCGAATTTGAGTTATACGATCAGCCCTGGAGATGTGATTGTTTCTAGCTTTCAGGCCATTGAAAACTCTTCGACTCAATGGACAAATGGGACTGTTTCCAATCTTACAGTCAATCCAAGCTCAATAACACTTAATACGAATAATTCTGGAACTGTGACGAATCCTGATTTTGAGTCCTCTTGCTCTGGAAATTGGACTGACGGATCAAGTCTATGGTCCTGCACAGGCAGTGTTGGATATGGCATGTCTCCAGAACATGGAAGTTACATGGCATTGATTAGCGAAGCCCAATATTTTAGTGGAACCTCGATTACAGCTTTTTCATTTGATATTACGGACACATTAGGAAATCAGCTCAGTACAGATGCTTTGACAATATTCAATGACAATACCTGGAGATCAACAAGTTTTGCTCCTACAACCCCGACTATTGGCAAAAGAGTCAAATTCAGGCTTCACGGGCAAACAGGGGGAACAGATTATTATTTTACGACATCTGACTCTTATATTTGGGGGGGGTCGATTAGTTTCTATTACAACTCGGTCTACAATGCCACGGCCTTCCACAGTCTACCCATTTGGCAAGTAGGTATTGATAATATTACGAGCGGTTCTAGCACGATTACGACCGGATATTACAATTCCACTTCTTACAATTCGGGATTTTCTTCTTCGACCTATCAACTCCAGGCTAGTTGGTCAACCAGCGCCAGCAGTCCCACTTTTGCGCTCTACACTTCGACTAGTATTAACGGACCCTGGGCGACCACTTTAACAAGTACAGGAACAAATGCTATCGGAAATCAATACGCCAAATATGCATCCACGATCTCGATTACTGGAGCGGATATTACGCTGCCTTATCTAACTTCCATAACAATGCTTTCAAGATCAACTGGGACTTATTATTCAGCAGTTAACAATGCTCCTAACTTCACATCTTGGGGCACTTTCGGAGTGGATGACACAAATACTGGGATCAGTTCAATCACCTACTACACCCGCGCATCTACTAGCTCATTTACCATTCAGTCCTCAACGCCTTCCTGGGTCTTGCAAGCTAAGAATGGAACTGTAGCAGCCTCAACGGGTACTTACATGCAGATGAGGGCTGATTTTTACTTGTCAGCCGCAACAGAAACGCCTACTTTGAATGACTTTTCTTTCAACTGGTTTGAAGGCTCCGCAGCCGACAAAGCCTATATCACCTATTTCAATGATGCGATCTGGTTTGCTGTCTCTTCTAGCTCAAGCTCATCCACGAATAACCGCATCTTCTATTGGGATCTCTTAAATGGCGCCTGGAGCATTTATGACATCCCGGCCAATGGCTTCTTAATCGAAAACAACAATCTCTACTTCGGCAGTCCTAATGGGGCCTATGTCTACAAGTATGGCGGAGTCACGACTGATAATGGGAATAACATCAATTCCTACTGGCGATCTAAGGCCTTCTTAGGATCAGAAACGACTCCCAATCCAGATGATTTATTCGTTCAGAAGGAATTCATCCAGGCCGATTTCGTCTTGGGGGAATCTTCAACCTCTCTCACTTATACCTACACGCTTGATTCTAATGTCTCTACGGCTTTTACCATGACAGCCTATGACTCCAAGGCTTCGCTCATTCAACGCAATTTCTTACTTCCTGTGGGGAAGATTGGCAAGTATTACGACTTTAAAGTGGGGGACAATTCATCCGCGGCTTCGTGGAAGGTGATGGGGCACAGGGTAATTTATAACGATCTCAACTGGCGGCCGGTGACGCAATGAGACATTGGCCTATTATCCTAGTAATACTACCCACATTGGTCCTGGCTGCCGGTCCCAAGTACACCTATCCCGATGTGCGTGGATTGGATGATGAAATGAACAACATCTATCACGACATCAAATATCCCTATATTGTACGTGGGACGATTAACGGCGTGGTTGATGGGAGTAATGCCTGCACCGGATGTCTCGGAGAATACATCTCTCAGGACTGGTCAAACGTCAATCTTCCCACGTCTCTCCAATGGGGAGATGCAACGAGCATCACTTTAACGGCTGGCGATTGGGATGTAATGATGAGTTGGTCTGTATATACGTTAGGCACTTCCTCGGATTTTAGATGCGGTATCAGCGTTAATTCAGGGAATAATTCAGCAGGATTAGTTTATGGAGATAATTTTTTGGAATTGGGAGCCAGTTCAGGGAACATCATTGTATATGGCCCTATGACGATAGCAAATTATCGAATGTCATTAACGTCAACTACGACGGTTTACGCTAAACAGGAATCGAATTGGAGCGTACAGCCTACAAGTGCCGGGAGAATTTCAGCACGAAGGATTAGATAGGAGAATATATGGCTACACCTTATGACCCACCGACAGGCGAAACACCACTAGCAGAACTTCCGCAATATGGGGGAAGAGGAGGAGGCCAGCAGGCTGCTGAATACTATGCCGCCCGCGACTTTGTAGCTCAATTCGGCCGCAATCCTACGCAATCAGAGCTTAACCAACTGGCGCCCGCCTATCTTTCAAGCGATCCCAATATTGCTAATCTTTCAGGTGGCAAGGCTAATGTTTCGGCCTATTACACCCAGCTCTCCCAAAGCCCAAGCAATATCTACAACCAACAGCAGCAGCAATATCTCTCGCAAGCTGGCAATTTCAAGGATCAGGTCAACGGGGCCTTTCAATCGACACTAGGCAGAGATGCTACTCAGGACGAGCTTTCTCACTTCGGGGCGCTCATGGCTTCCGGGCAAGATCAATACCAGGTCCAGCAAGCCCTTCAGCAGACCCAGGAATATCAAAATACAGCCAATACGAAGTTCCAGAATCAATTACAGGGACAGCTTCAACAGTCCAACTCGACTTATTTCAATCAATACATCGCCCCAAGCTTGCAAGCGCAGAATGCCATGAGCGGTCAAGCGCCGGGATCATCTGCCTTATCTTCTCAGTTGGCTAATGCGGCTCTCCAACAGAACCAAGGACTTCAAAACTTCCTGGCTGGCGTGACGGCGCAGAACTATCAGAACTCAACGGCGAATGCGACGAATCAATATAACCAATTAATGAATCAGCAATACGGACTTCAGGGTGCAAATGTTAGTAATGCTCTATCTAATCAATACAACAATCAAGCCTACAATCAGCAATTAAACCTATATCAGCTCCAGCAACAATCGTACTCAAACTACTTGAATCAATACGGCAAGCGAAATGGATTGCAAGGCATAGGAAGTCTGGCGGGTGGATTGGCAGGAGCAGGGATAGGAGCTTATGCGGGTGGACCTAAAGGAGCTTTAGCCGGTTATCAGATAGGAAGTGGAGCAGGCGGAAGTATCGGATCGCTTTTATAGGAGATCAATATGGCAGACATTCAAATTCCACAGCGAACAGTTCCAAACTACAGCTTTCAGCAACCCGATCTAAGCGGGATTGCGGCAATCTATAACCGTCCAAAACCTGCTGAACTTGGCGCTCAGTTAATGGGCCAGGGCGTAAATTCAGCTTTGGAGAATTACTATAAACAACAACAACTTAAAGCAGCGGCTTTTGAAGCCGGTGGCCCCTATCTCATGAACCAGTTATACGGCAATGGCAAGCAACCCGTAGCGCCTTTGCCGCAGACGGGAGATAGCAACCAGAATCCCACACAGCAACCAGGCGTAGGTGGCGGCACTCCGACTAATGGGATGCAATCCCCTCAAGGGACAGCTCAGACGATGCCGGGACAGGGACAGGGCCAGCCTTCTATCGACCCTCATGCTCCTGGCGGGACGATTCATACGAGCGTCAATAGCCTAGGCAATCCCGACATAGGGGGAATCCATGCAGCCAAGATCCAAGCTCTTCAACAACAGATGGGCCAGAATGCTCAGATGGGAAAATATGGTCAGACATTAAATGTCGGACTTAAAGATCAACTATCGGCAGAACAAGCGTTGATGGGGCAAGAGCAGTTTCAGCAAAGCCAAGCCAGACAACAGAATCAATTTGAACAAAGTCAAAACGCAGAAGAATCACGCTTTCAAAGAGGACAAGGACAGAAAAGAGCAGAAGCGATTGCGAATAAAGGAGCCGAACAGAAGCCAGCACAAATCCAAGTAGACCTTTTACAAAAAAGCTTCAAAGATCTCGATAGCAGCCTTCAAAAATATTACAGCGGACCGGCAATCCCTGGGAGCGGAAATCTAGCTAAAGCCACAGGCGGTCATATCGGATCAAAGGCAGGTAAATCGGTCATTGAAGATAGCGAAGCACTTGTTTCCAATCTGAATAAAGCGCTTACAAGCCGTTTTGGTTTAGCCGGTCAATCGCTCTTGAGTGAGTCTTACAAAGTTTCACCGAATGAAACCCCCGATAGTGCTGCCAGTAAGATGAGCAAGATACATTCGGTCATTAATATTCTTGATTCGGCCAATAAGGAACAAATAGCGAACTTCATAGAGACTTTGAATGGTCAAGCCAATGGCAGATAAACCTAAAGAAGATTACGGGTACTTAAACGGCTATGGAAGCGGTGCGCCTGCCGATTCTGGCTCTACTGATACTTCTTATGGCTATGAAAATGGCTACGGATCTCAGGCCCAGGCTAAAGTTCCGAGCCAGACACAAGGTCAACCGGCTAATGCGACCATGGAAGCTATTGCACAGCCCATCCGTGACGTAGGGAATGCCATAGCTCCTTATGCTCAGCAAGCTTTATCGCGTCCAGAGGTTCAGCCGTTCAAAGGGATCAATCCATTTACAAAGCCTCAAGGTGGGCCAGTTCAACAGACTTTGGATACAGCAGGCCAGATCGCTTCTTTGCCACTTCGATTCTCCGCGACTTTAGGGCAAGCTTCACAGCCTGTATCTGAATATGTCGCTGGTAAGCTTGGGGAAATGAAAGCAAATCCCTACGCTTCCGCGGCGGCCGGGATGTTGGCGGGTGCAGCCGTTGATCCGCGATCTTATGTACCTGCATCTGGTTTATCTGCCAATCACCCAGATGAATTGCCCTTGGATGTTGCACAGGCAAGAGAAGCTAGGACAGGGGTTCCAGCTAGAAACTTCCAAAGGCTTTATAACGATCCTGGGGCTATTTTGGCTGGCGGTAACGTTGACAAAGCTGGAGAACAGATAGGAGCAGCAAAACAAGCAGCCGGGATAAATCAAGGCGTAACCAATGACGTAAGTTCTTTGACTCCTGAGAATGTAGAACGGATCAATCCGACAAAAGCAATAAAGATGGATGACATAAATACGGTTCTAGGAAAGATTACGCAAGGGCAAACGGCCACGCCTCAAGAGGCTCAAAATGCCTTGGATTCGATCAACAGTATTATGGCTCAGCCATCAGTTCAAAATAATCGTGACGTATTTCGACAATGGTCAGCGATCAAAACTCATATCAATGAAGAGCTTGGAAAAGCAGCGCCCGATGTGAAAGCGGCAAATCAAGTTTATGCGAGAGAGAAACTAGGGGAATCCTTTTCTTCTATGGAAGCCGTCAATAAGGGGGGAAAGCCTTCTAAATTAGCGATGCTCGCTAAACAAGTGCCGGCGGCTGCTGGCGCATCTATTGGTGGAGTATTGGGTGGTCCAGGAGGAGCAGCGATAGGTTATGAAGGCGGAAAGATGGTCGGTGGGTTATATCACGCCCCATTTGTCGCTGGATTACAAACCGCAGCCGGATCGATTGCAAATAAAGCAATGAACCCGCTTTTATCAGCTCTTGAAAAGATGGGAACTAGCCCACAAGCTCAAGCTTTGGTGGCAAGGTACTTACAACAAAATGGCAATTAATAGCCTACACAACTTTGGCAAGAACAATCTGAGGGATGTCTTTGATCTTTTGAATCAATTCGATTCAAAGTATGAAGGATTTCGAGGAGAACGATGACAACGATGGCCATTGTCCAAGTCATAGGATCTCTCCACCCCCATCTTACCCCTAGCGGATTGCTAGGTCAAGGCCCAAAAGGAGTCCTATATGAATCCTAGCGATTTACCGGAGCAAATGTTCAAGAGGAAAGGGGTAAGGGTGGCGGCGAAGGCTATAGGCACTAGAACGCCTAGCCAGCAAATGAACGATGCCGCGCAAGCGGCGATTAAGAATGATCCCGTCATGGGATCAGCGATGCCTCAAAACAGGATCGGGCGCTACACAGACGTTAATCCACAGGATTTGACATAGGAGGACTTATGGAACCTAAAAAGACAAGACAGCAGGAATTAGACGAGAAAGCTTTGAAGCGAAGGAAAGCTGTAAACATGAACACTCCAGGAGGACAATACCAGGATAACGTTGCAGACCGCATCGGCCGCCCCTCCATCATGGGCGAGCTTCCCGATCACAATCGAGATGGGAATACGAGATAGGAGGATATATGCCCTGGAATAAAGTAATGCCGAAGTTTGAAGAAGGAAAGCTCCATTCAGGCTCTAAAAAGGGACCAGAAGTCAGCAATCCTAAACAGGCAGTCGCAATCATGCTCTCAGAGAAGCGCAAGGCCCAGGAAGGCCATAAAGAATATCAGCCCAAGCGCAAGGGGTTTACCCATGTCGAATGAACCCGACGAAACAATAGAAATATCCATCAAGATCGCCAAGCCTGAGACCCCTAAAGTCATGGTGGTGCCTCAGAAAGCCTCTCCTGTGAAGGCTGTAGGCGATGCTACGGCCTCTAAGGTCAAGCGATTTGGCTCTGAGCTTGAAAAGGACGCTGTAAACGCTGTTATGGCCTTTAAACGCAAAGGAATCATGGTGAAAGACAGTAGGTCATCCTAATGGACGATATAAACATTCAAAATTCAGAAGTCTTGATTATTCCGCAGCATAGCCCGGCGCCGGCCGCAGGGGACGTGACCAAGCAGAAAGTCAATCAGTTTGGTTCTGTCTTAGAGCAGAACGCGGTCCAAGCGGCCGAGGGCTTTAAGCGCAAGGGCATTACGGTCAAGGATTCAAGGGCTTCTTAATGGCTAATCCCTACCGGGTCTTGGTCAAGAGCGTGTCTACGGATGGCACGAATATCTACATTGAGGCCGAGATCTTTGATGGTTTACATGCTTTCCCTCCCATTCGGCCTACTTTCATGGTAGGAACGCCGGCTGCAACCATCATTGCTTACTTGCAGCAAGTCGCTAATAATCAACCTATTTTAGACCCAACTTTGGGAGCGCTTACTAACACTTTCATCAATGGCCAATAAACTCAGATCATTAGCTCTAGTATTACTCGGAACCTTAGCTTACGGGGCGACTTTGCAGCCGGAAGCCCGGACTCCTATGACCGTGACTGTTCCGCAGAATGGGAATGTAGTGGGGATTACGATCAATCAGAATGACACCAATAACAATCCCGATGCTTTTACTACCAATGGAAATGTCACGGTGAAGAGCTTGACCTGTACGGGATCGCCTTGCGGATCAGGCGGTGGCGGCAGTGGAGGGAATCTAACTAACGTCGCCAACCAGTATTCAGCTACTTACTACTCTGCTTCTGGCTCCTCCAACACTCTTTCCGGCCTCTCCCCAGGCACTTCGGGCTATCTCTTAGCCACTCAAGGCTCCGCTGGCCCTCCCTATTGGACTCCGGCTCCTACGGGCGGCTCCGGCATCGTTTCCCCTGGGACGTTTACCTGGACCAACCCTTACGGTATCAACGTCAGCACGATTGTGGCATCGACGGGAACTCTGACGTATGTTTCAGGTTCAACAATTTCCTATTCGAGCGCGACGCTCGTCAATGCGTCTGTCACTAATACGCTCAATGCCGTCACTGAAAACGTTACGGGCCTTCTTTCGGGGACGACGGGTTCCTTCACGGGCTATCTTATAGCGGCATCTTCCGTCAATTCCTTTAGCGGGAACGGTGGGATTCTTACCTCTAATGGTATGAACGTCGGGACAAGTAACGGGCTTTATCTGACGACCAACGGCGGTGTTTTTATTGGGCCTGATAACCATGTGCCGAATTGGTATGACACCTCAACTTGCATAGGGGGAAACGCCTGCTATACGTCTGACGGGGGAAGCGGCTTTACGGCGATAGGGTTTAACGCCGGTTATCATGCAGGGACTTCGGCTTCTTATGACACTTACATCGGCTATAACGCTGGATATACGGCAACAAATGACAAACAAAGCACTTATATCGGCTATGGCTCTGGCTACGTAGCAGATGGCGGACAAGACAACGTTATGATTGGATATGCCGCCGGGCCTGTCTTATCAAATGGTACAGCAAACACTGGAATTGGCTCTCAAATTTTCGATCACATAACAACAGGCGATTACAATACAGGAATAGGAGAGGGAGTCGCTCCCGATATTACGACTGGAATTTCAAATGTTTGCATAGGCGGTCCAGACAATAAGGGCCATCAGACCTGCGAGAACATCATTACAGGTTCCAGCAATACGATTGTTGGTAATACTGGCGATCCGACTATGGACAATGCCGCTTCTGGTAATACTGGCATCGGATACGGAAACGGATTCTACGGGACCGGCGGAGCGGTCAATAAGGCTATCGCTATAGGCTATAACGTTATTGTCGGAACTTCTAATACGGCCATGATCGGCGCCGTTGGAACAAGCGATGCAGTTACAGTGCTCATGTCAACGTTTACAGTATCAAGCGGAACTGTCACTAACCAATTCCGGGCCGGAACCTACCAAGGCGGATCCCTTGCCACTTGCGGCGATAGCACCCACGCCCTAAGTTGGGCGGGCGGCTCCTTTGGTTGTCAGGCCATCTCTGCTACTGGTGGCTCCTCAGCCCTTGCCGTCGGAACAGGAACGGTGTCGGCCTTTAGCTGGATTGCCTCCACTCCGACGTCAGGCATCAATCTGAACGGGACGCAGTTTAGCTCACAGCTTACGGGATCAGCGACGAACTTCGTGTCGCTTCTTTCTACGCAGACGTTCTCATCGATGACAGTGACAGGGCCAGTTTATGTCGGCAGTATCACGGTGCAAGGAACAGGCGCCGGGGCGCTCACTCTGACCGAAGGCTCCGCTCCCTCCGGTGTATCAGGCTCGGACATTTTATACGCAGATTCAAGCAATCATGCGTTGACCGCCATTAACAACGCAGGAACCGCAGGGATTGTGGCGATCACGACCACGACCAATTCGGCAGGACATTGTACGTACTGGACGGCTGCGGGACAGGTCGGGGACTCTGGGGCCGCTTGCGGGACAGGATCTGGCTCAGGCGTTTCGGGCAACAACTGGGAGTTGATGGTGAACTCCGTCCATCAATCCAGCCCGACTCCTACCATGAGCCTCATTGGTGGCACGAATATAACGCTCACGCCTTCTGTCTCAGGCGGCACGACTACCGTCACGATAGCGGCGGCAGGCTCTAGCGGCACTCCTGGCGCACCTGATTACTCCGTTCAAGTCTCAAGCCCTACGCAATCAGCGTTCCTGGGCTTTAATAACTTCACCAACAACGGCTCAACCGTCACGATCAATTCGACGACCACGATCATATCGAACATCGCCACGATGACCGTCACGAATGTCTCAAGCCAAACGGCGACGGGGGTCTGGTTTGACTATACGGGATCGACATTGACTATTTCGAGCGTCACCTTCACTACGGCGACCTTCAAATCCCTCATAAGCCAAAGTTGTATCGGTACAGATTCAACAGGCAAGGTCGTGACGGGGACTTGCGGAGGAACCGTCTCTCTTTCTTCAACCCAGACCTGGACAGCGGGTCAAACCTTTGTATCGAGCATTACGGCCTCGGGAGCCCTTGTCATATCGACCTCCATTATAATAAGCGGAAGCCCAGGAACAAGCGGCCAGGTGCTTCAATCGGGCGGCCAAGGAGCCGCTGTGAGCTGGACGACTCTGACGAGCGCGGCTCTTTCTTCTACTCAAACCTGGACGGGCGGAAACATCTTCCAGTCCTACACCAACTTTACAGGATCAACGACAGTCAGTGGCATAAAGATTTCTTCCCAGGTGGTCATCAGCACTCCGACGGCTGTTGTGGCGACAACCAGCACGCTCACCTCGACCATGAGCGTTGTCCTTGCTTCGGCTCCCGCCAACACGGCCTGGATCACGCTGACGCTCCCTGCGGCGGCTTCTTATCCTGGCCTTTCAATCATGATCTACAAAGTGGACAAAACCACCGATGCGGTCAAGATCTCTGGCGCCGGAACGGATCTCATTGAAGGAACAGGGACCATTACGCTCAATGCCTACACTCAGCATGCTTCGCTCTACTCTACGGGCAACGAATGGGTGGGCGGCTTTGGAGGGATTCAATACACGCCCGACGGAGTTTATGGGACCAACAGGGTAAATACTGGATCTGGCGATACCTCAAGCGTAGCGACATCAAGCGATGTGATCCTATGTTCAACCTATATCAATGCTCCGGTGTTCATTACTGGCCTTCATTATGGATGGGCGGCAACAGCCTGTAACGTCGATTACGGCATCTATGATTTGGGAGGAAATCTCATTTACCATACCGGTAGTTTTACGCCCTCTACATCCCAAGATGCCAAGAAGTCCCTTTCGCCTCCGACCTTTATTCCGCCTGGTCCGTATTATCTGGCCATTGATGTTTCATCCACGGCTGGAGTCTATAGGGATACCACTCGCGCTGGATCTCCACTTTGCATGAAGATTGCGGCGGCGGCTTTTCCGCTTCCAAATCCAATCACATTAACCTCGCCAACGATAAGCAATATATCCATTCCTGTCTTTGGCTTTCTGATTTCAGGAGGGTCGTCGAACTAATGAAAAAACTACTCGTACTACTTCTGCTCACTTCTCCTGTCATGGCAGGAACGATCTCCACTTACGGCTCTTTAATGACCGTCACGCTGTCATCGGCGGCGGCGAGTGGGGGGAGCAGTTCAAACCCCCTGACATTTGTGCAGATTGTCTCAACCGCTACAACGGATGGGGGATGCGGTTCGACATTGAATATTACGCCATCGGCAGGAAATTTATTAGTTGTAGGATGCGGCACAAACAATAATGCTTCAGGAATTACTGTGTCTGATAATAATTCTAACTCTTGGCTAAATGCCGGAACTGTGACAGGATCGGCAGGCTATTACGCAGGCATTTGGTATGTGAAAAGCTGTAATTCAGGAGCGACAATTATTACTGCCGCTACCAATGGATGCAATGGGCAGAATTATTGTGTGGCCGCAGAATACAGTGGCCAGAATACTTCTTCGCCATTTGATGTCTTTAGCGGAAGTGCCCCCGCAGTTGCTTCCTCTATTCCCATCACAAGTCTTTCGGCAACGACTTCTGGAACGAATGAAACGATGTTCAACTTCTTATTCTCACAAGCTGGAGGTGCAGTAACGGGGCAAAACGGAACGGCAAGATATAAAAACGACCAAGCATCGATCTCCTGGTATGCCCAGGACGCTAACGTCGCTTCCGCTGGGGCTTATACCTCAACTTGGACGGAAAGTTCTTATTATACGTGGCTCTCCGTTCAGGCGGCTTTCACGCATCCATGAGGCGATGGGCACTCCTACTTTTACTGGCTTCTCCTTCCTGGGCCGTGGTGAATCTTAAAGGCACTTGCTCGGAGGACGGGGGCTACAAGATGGCCCGACAGGACACGGATTGCTCGTCCTTCTCGCCTAACCGCGCCTGGGACGGAACGACTTTGAAGCTCTTTGGCGGCAAGGGAGAGCTTGTAACCTGGGTCACATACCTCTTGGGCGGGGCTTCCGACGCTTCTAACGTCATGGTCAAGATTTCGAGCTTTACCGGATCAGCCGGAGGAAGTATCTCATCTGTGGTCGTATCAAGCAATAGCGTATGGGATTACACAGGTCGCCCGATTACGCTTTACCGCTACAGCTACCTACAGCAAGTGGGGCTGAATAACAACGGACCCTGGGATCCGTCGGAGTACGAAATAAGGCAAGAGCCTGTAAGATTTCGTGTGCCATGTACGGTCAATGGCAATAACAACTGCGTAGCAAACGGGGGGACATGGCATTGGACGAACAGACCAGATGCCAACAAGTTCTACCCCGACCCCGCGGTACCGATAGAAGAATTTTCCATATCGAGCTTTACAGTCTACGCTTCCTCTTCGCAAGCCATTGGCGGCGAAATCTATATCTCTACAGCGTTGCCAGCCGGAACCTATAACGGCCTGATTACGGTCTACGAGAACGGGGTGACAGTCTCAACGCAGATCCCCGTTCAACTCCTTGTCTATAACTTCCAGATGCCCTCGGTGGATACGGTGACGGTGATTTCCTACCTGGGGCTTTCGGATTTGTCCATGCGCTTAAACGGGGTCCGTTTCCCTGCAAGCTATTTCTCAGACCCGTATCTAACAAGCGCACTCCATACCTATGCTTTCCTGCACCGCCATCACCTTGTACCGATAGGCGATCAACCCGCTTCCACCCAGGACTACCCATCTGTCGAATATCAGAAGCTCTTGGATGGTACGGCTTACGGAGCGACTTACGGGGTAGGTGATTACAACTCATCCCCCAACTTTGGCAGGAAAGACCCGTTCTATATGATCGGCAGCTATGGGGGATGGAAAACCGTAAATTGGAGTACGTCTATTGTCACAAATGCCGGAAAGACTGGGTATTGCGATAACGTAAGTAGCTGGACATATTACTGCACGAACAATAACGTCAACTGCGCACTCTATACGTCCAATGATGAGGCCAGCTCTAGCGTCCTGGCCTCAACCGTCAACACGCTCTCTACATGGTCATCCACCGCCCCTGCTTGCGCCTATAGCGGCAATACGCTCCCTTTCATGCAGACGGGCAATCTCCCTACGGTCCAGGTGAACGCCCCCAATGTGAACTTTGTTTTGAGCGCGAGCTGGACAGGAGTATCT
>Ga0335069_10001795_pt1 | contig 33943 bp, 31 predicted proteins | sample Lox_Sample_11_FD_206714 | JGI IMG/M metagenome (GOLD analysis project Ga0335069, IMG submission 206714) | Soil microbial communities from Loxahatchee National Wildlife Refuge, Florida, United States - Lox_Sample_1.1 | ecosystem: Environmental > Terrestrial > Soil > Wetlands | place: USA... | reverse complement strand
GTCCACCGCCAGCCGAGCCGCTTCAGCACGGCGCCCAGGACGAGCATCGTCGTCATTTCGGCGATCTGGCCCAGGCTCATGACCGGCATGATCCAGTTCCCCGGCACGCCCACGCCGCCGTCCGCCGCACTGGTCCCGAGGAACACGCCCGTCCAGTTGAAGTAGCTGTAGAGCACAAAGGAGTCCACGAACGTCACAACCCAGAGCACCAGCACGAACGGGTGCTTGAGGAGCTTGACGGCCTCCAACCAGGCGAAGCGGTCGGCGCCGCTTTCCACTCTCTTGGGAGGGGTGTGGGGCAGCATGAGGCTGTAGGCCGCCAGGATTAGAGAAGCCAGCCCAGCCACGATATAGGTCCACCGCGTGGCCTGCTGCAGGGCTGGGCCGCTCAGACCGGAGCTCAGGACAACCCCCAGCCACCGGACCAAACCCTGCGGGTTTGCGGCGTGGACCTTGTCCCAATCCACCAGGATGAACGTGAACGGCCACGCGGCTAGAATCCAGCCGATCGTGCCGCCTACCCGTACCAGCCCGAACTCCTTCTGCGCGTCCTTCATATTGGCAAAGGCGATGGAGTTCGCGATGGAAAGCGTCGGCACGTATAGCAGGCAGTGCACCAGCATGAGCCAGAAGAACGGCCAGAACGACCGCGTGAAGGCCAGCAGCAAAATGGCCACCCCGCCAACCAGGTGGCTGAATCCGAGGAACTTCTCCGCTGCGAAATGGCGGTCGGCATATTGGTTGCTGAAGAACATGCCGACAATGGCCGCCACGGGGAAGGTATTGAGAATGCACGCCTGCTCCCCCGGAGAGAACTGCAGGCTGGGAAGATACCCATAGATGAGCGGCAGCCAGCAGCCCCAAATGAAAAACTCCAGCACCATCATGAGGAACAGCTTGAAGCGGATCGCCTTATGCATAGGTCAGTCGCCCGCGAGCATAGAAAGCCGACATGGAAAGGCAAGCGCTGCCAGGCCAACGTCAGTCGGCGCATGGAGCGACCCCGGGGATCGGCTCATGGCTCGACTGTCGCCCGCTATCCAGCTATGCTTGCGTAATGCGAGCCGCGCTAAAGGGTTTGCCGCCGCTGGTGCTTGCTTCGGCCTCTCCGAGGCGTGTGGACCTCCTGCGGCAACTGAAGCTGGAATTCCGGGTCGTGCCCGCTGACATCACCGAACTCCACCACGCCGAAATGACCGCGCGCGAGTTATGCCAGCTCAACGCCTACCGCAAGGCGCGGGCCGTGGCCAAGCGATTCCCCGATGCGCTGGTGCTGGGGGCTGACACGCTCGTGTACCTCGAGACCAGGCTCTTTGGCAAACCCGGCACGCTCGACGAGGCATTCGAGATGCTCGAACGGCTCCAGGGCCGCACGCACCAGGTTGTGACCGGCATCTGCCTGATCCACCTGCGGCACCATCGGCAGGCGGTCTTCGCCGAGAGCACCGCGGTCACATTCCGCCCGCTGGATGCCACCCGCATCCGGCACTATCTCAGCGCCGTGCACCCATTGGACAAGGCGGGCGCCTACGCCATCCAGCAGAAGGGAGACTTGATCGTGCGGAAGGTCGCCGGCTCCTATACCAACGTGGTTGGCTTGCCGCTGGAGCGGCTGGCGGCCGAACTGGAGCGGTGGGTCGAGGCCTGACTGGAAGGGCACACGAAGTAAGGTGTTCACGGGCAAACACTTCCAGATTCCAGCTCTTGCGCACCCCCTCCGCCCTGGAGTCACACCGGGGTCTCACCGGATACTCACCGGATACACACAGGGGATAACATTGTTATCCCTTGTGTGTATCCGGTGAGACCCCGGCGTGACTCGCCTGCCGGCGAGGATGATACCGGGCAAGCTCCTTGGCTGGAGGAGCTTACAAATTCGGCACGTAGGGCTTCCCTCCAGGCTGCGGGCCAGGGGCTTAGCCGGGGTGCCCCAGCCTCAGGCCCGGCTCAGTTCCTGCCACAGGTGCGCGCTCATCAATTGGCCCTTGGCAAAGCAATCCAGGTCGAACTTCTCGTTTGGCGAGTGGGCATTGTCGTCCGGCAGCGCCAAGCCAACCAGCAGCGAATCGGCGTGCAGGATGCTCTTAAACGAGTTCACGATAGGTATCGAGCCGCCCTCGCGCAGCAGCACGGGCTCGCAGCCGAACGCCAGCTTGAGCGAACGCAACGCGGCCTGCGCCTGCGGGCCGGTCGGCGACACCAGGTAGGCCTCGGCCCCGTGCCCGGCTTTGACCTCCAGCCGCACCGTCGGCGGGCATAGCTTCCGAAGCTGCCGTATCACCAATTTGCTGATGCGCCGTGGGTCCTGTTCCGGCACCAGGCGCACAGTGACCTTGGCTCGCGCCCAGGCAGGGACGATAGTCTTGCTGCCCTCGCCCTGGTAGCCGCTGGTCAGGCCGTTGATCTCGAAGGTCGGGCGGGCGGAGCGCTGCTCGATAGCGGTGAAGCCTCGCTCGCCAAACAGCGCTGGCACGCCCAGGAACTTCCGGTACTCGGCTGCGTTGAAGGGCAGCCGTTTCAATTGCTTCCGCTCGAAGGCCGAGAGCGGCTTCACGTCATCGTAAAAGCCGGGCACGGCTACCCGCCCGTTCTTGTCGCGGAGCTTGCCCAGCAGTTGGCACAGGGCCATGGCCGGGTTATCGAGCGTGCCGCCGAAGATGCCGGAATGCAGGTCCCGTGAGGGGCCGTTCAGCGTCACTTCAAAGCTGGTGATGCCCCGCAGGGCGTAGGTAAGGGCGGGGTGCTTCGGCGTGGGCATCCCGGTATCCGATATGACAATGGCGTCGCAGCGCAACTCGGCGCGGTGCGCCTTCAGGAACGCGGCCAGGCTCTTGCTGCCGACCTCTTCCTCGCCTTCAATGACGAAGGTGAGGTCGCACGGCAGGTCCGTGCCCGTCTTGAGGTAGGCCTCGATCGCCTTCAGGTGCGCGAGGTTCTGCCCCTTGTTGTCGCTGGCGCCGCGCCCGAAGAGCGAGCGCCCTTCAACGCGCGGCTCGAACGGGGGCGACTTCCACAAGTCCAGCGGCTCCGGCGGCTGCACGTCGTAATGGCCATAAACGACGAAGTGGCGGCGGCTCTTGGACGCCTTGGCGGGCGGGGTTTTGGCCACCACGATGGGGTGTCCCTGTGTCGGGCAAAGCTGCGCCTCCAGGCCGATGGCCTGGCAGTGCTTGACCACCCATTGGGCGCAGGCCTGCAAATCCTGCTGGTGCTGCGGTTGCGCGGACACACTGGGAAAGCGCACGTATTCACATAGTTCTTCAATGGCGCGCGACTCGTTCTGCTTGAGGTAGTCAATGACAGCTTGCATCGCGAGCGTTCTAGCAGGGAGGCGCGCGAAAGAAAAGGCTGCTCCCTGGTGATAGCCGCTAATCGTAGGTAATGCTTCTCAGCGTGCGCTCCAATTCGACGCGCAGCGCCTCGCGCTGGGCGTCCGAAGCATCCCGCGGCACACGGATCGGCGGCCGCACGTGGACGTTGCACACCGAGAACGGCAGAGGAATCTGGAAGCGATCCCAGCTCTTCGCCCGCACCTTCCAGGGCAAGTGGTAGGCCACCGGCAAAATGGGCAGGCCGGTGAGCTGGGCAAGGGACATGATGCCCTCCTGCACGGTGTAGCAGGGACCGCGTGGGCCGTCGGGAGTGATGGCCAGGTCGTAGCCGCGCCCGGACCAACTCGTCAGCTCAAGGAGGGCCTGCGGACCGCGCCGGCTGGTCGAGCCGCGGACGGGCTGCACCCTGAAGCATTCAAGAATCGCGGCCAGGAGCGCGCCGTCCCTGCTCGCGCTGACCATGGCCGCCATGCCGGGTGTGCTGATGCGCTGCCTGGCGTAGCGGTAGTACATCTCCAGGCAGAGCGCGAGCCTGTTGTGCCAGACGCAGTAGATGGCCGCCCCGGCGGGTTGCGTGTCGTAAAAGCCCGAGCGGTCGTGCCAGCGAAAGCGCAGGGTGGCCGCCACCGATCGGACGAGCGCAAAGACCAGCCACGCGCCCAGCCGCTGGTGCCACCGGGGCGCGTTGGGGACGACCACCCCGGCGCGCTTCGGCTTCATCGCTGTCGCTTTGTCCTGCATGTTCCGGGGCGCGGCAGCCCCCCGCGCAATACTCAGGCTCCTTTCTTCAGGCAGGCGCGGACGAGGTCTTCGACCGTGGCCCGCGGACCCAGCGAGTTCAGGACCTTGCGGACCGCGTCCTGCGCCTCGAGCTGTTTGAAGCCCAGCGCCATCAAGGCAAGCACGGCGTCGTTGACCTTCTGGTCTTCCGGCGAAAGGGCGCGCTGGGCGCTCGAAGCTTCCCAGGCGCCCGCCGCGCCGATCTTGTCCTTCAGCTCGACGACGATGCGCTCGGCCGTCTTCCTGCCGACGCCGGAGATCTGGGAAAGGGCTTTGACGTCGCCGTTCGCCACCGCCCCGCGGAAGGCGGTCACGCTGACCCCGCTCAGGACGTTGAGGGCGATCTTGGGCCCGATGCCGCTCACGGTATTGACCAGCAGCCGGAAAAGGTCGCGCTCCGCCGTGGTCATGAAGCCGTAGAGCGTATGAGCGTCTTCGCGCACGGCGAGGTGCGTCAGCAGCTTCACCTCCTGCCCTGGCGGCGGGAGCTTGTCATAAGAAGACAAGGGTATGAGGGCTTCATAGCCCACCCCGTGGACATCCACCGTCACCTGTGTGGGCAAGGCCTCGACCAGTTTGCCGTGAAGGAACGTAATCATACGGGCGCTAGATTCTTTTAGGGGTCTGCAAGCTGTAGCGGCCCTGCTCATGCGCAAAGGCCAGGGCCAGGGCGAGAGCGTCGGCGGCGTCGGGCGCGGGCGGGGCAGGCAGGCGCAGCATGCGTTGCACCATCTTGGCCACCGCGAGCTTCTGGGCGCCGCCAAACCCGACGATGGCCTGTTTGACCTTCCGCGGCGCCAGCTCGTAAATGTCCAAGCCCGCCTCGGCGAGCGCCGCCAGTGCCGCGCCCCGCGCCTCCCCCATAATGAGCGCCGTCTGCAGGTTCTGCGCGTAAAACAAGCCCTCCACCACGCACACGCCCGGCTGATGCTGTTTCATCACGTCTCGGAGGGTCTGGACGATCTTCACCAGGCACCGGGAGCGAGCCCAGGCCGCGGGGCAGGTGACCGTGCCGTGGATCAGCGTCTGCGGCGACGGCCGGCCAACGCGAATGATGCCGTAACCTGTGCCCCGCAGGGACGGGTCAAGACCCAGGATCACCTGATGGACCCCGGCATTTTTGCGCACCGTCGGCTCCAGGACGGGCGCCGGCAAGCGCCGCGGGCTCCCAAGGCGCTCCTGCATCTGCTTGAATTGCAACGGTGTGATGCCCATCAGCGGCATAGTGCCAATGCGCCTTTGCCGGCAAAAGGAGAAAAGGTCCGCCGCGGGTATTCCAGCTTTTTGCCCGGGCTGGTATCGCCCGCGCCGCTGGTGTATGTTCTTCTACAGCCATGCCCACGGAGCGAACCAGACGTTCCGATCTCTCGGCCATGCAACCAGCAAGGACGCGGCCCCGGCGCGCTATATCGCGTCGCGCCGCCCTCGGCCTCGGCGCCGCCGGCATCGCCGGCGTGGCGGGCGCGGCTTCGCTGTTCGACTACTTCTCAAAGTGGCGCGACTCCGAGGCTCCGGCTGACGTGTTCAAAGGCGATGCTCCCAACGCCAAGGTCTGGGAGCTGTGGCGTAAGCGCGGCTGGGTCAAGGAAGCCTCGCACTACCTCAAGCTCGGCCGCAATGTTCAGTGCAAGGTCTGCCCGAACAACTGCCTCCTCGCCCCCGGGGACCGCAGCCACTGTCGCAACAAGGTCAACCACGAGGGAACGCTCTACACGTTGGTTTATGGCAACCCATGCACCTTCCACATTGACCCGGTCGAGAAGAAGCCCCTGTTTCATTTCCTGCCCGGCAGCCGCACCTTCTCCCTGGCCACCTCGGGTTGCGTGTTCCGCTGCCTGAACTGCCAGAACTGGGAGATCTCCCAGAAGAAGCCCGAGGAGACAAAAGACCCGCGCGGCGATGAACTGCGCCTGCGCCCGCCCGTGCCAGTCAGCCTCAGCCTGGACCAGGTCGCCCGCCTGAGCCTGTTCCCGGATGACGTCGTATCTGTAGCCGAGTCGCTGCTCTGCCCGTCGGTTGCCTACACTTACTCCGAGCCGACCGCCTTCTACGAATACACCTATGACACCTGCAAAGCGGCCCGCGAACGCAAGCTCAAGAACATTGTCGTAAGCTGCGGCTCGATCGAGGACCGCGCCGCCCGCGACCTTTACAAGCTCGTGGACGCCGCCCACGTGGACCTTAAGGGCTTCGACCAGGACATCTACACCAAGCTCAACTCGGGCAAGCTCCAGCCCATTCTCAACCTGCTCAAGCTCCTGAAGGACCTCGGCGCCTGGGTCGAGATCATCAATCTGGTCGTGCCGACCTACACCGACAATCTCGACACCATCCGCCGCATGTGCGGCTGGGTGGCAAAAGAGATGGGGCCGGACCAGCCACTGCACTTCTCGCGCTTCCAGCCTCAGCATAAGCTCGATCACCTCCCGCCCACCCCGGTGCAGACCCTGCTCAAAGCGCGCGACGCCGCCCGCGCCGAGGGCCTGCACTACGTCTATATCGGCAACGTGCCCGGCCTGGAAGGCGCTGAGACCACCTATTGCCCCAACTGCAAAAAGGCAGTGGTCGAGCGCGACATCTTTGCGGTGACGGCGCAGAACCTGGCCGGCGGGAAGTGCCGGTTCTGTGGCACCAGGATTGCCGGGGTCTGGACGAGCTGACACGGCGGGCCAAATCCGAAGCCCGAAGGCCGAAGTCCGAAAGAAGCCCGAAATCCGAACTGAATACACCATGCGACTCCTCTTCCTCGGCGGCACGGGCAACATCTCGACGGACTGCGCGGCTCTGCTTCACCAGCGCGGCCATGAGATTCTTGTCCTGACCCGCGGGCGCAGCCCTGTGCCCCCCGGTTACCGGGCGGTTGTAGGCGACCGCACCAATCTCGCATCCATGCGCGCCGCGCTGAAGGGGCTCCAGCCCGAGGTCGTGTTCAATTTCATCGGCTATGACGTGCCTGACTTGCAGACGGACTACGAGCTCTTCCAGGGCCAGGTGCGGCAATACATCTTCATCAGCTCCACCGTGGTGTATGCGAAGCCGCACAACTGCTTGCCGCTGACAGAGGATTCGCCGGTGGGTAATCCCTATTGGGATTATGCGGTCAAGAAGCTGGCGTGCGAGCAGTGGCTGCAAAAGCGCCGGGAGGAAAGCGGGTTCCCGGTGACCATTGTCCGGCCCTCGCACACCTACTCGCAGCGGTGGGTGCCGAATGCCATCTCCAGCGCCAGTTTTACCTTCGCGGCCCGGCTCGAACAGGGCAGACCGGTATTCGTCCATGACCGGGGGGAGAGCCCCTGGACGCTCACCGCCACAAGCGACTTCGCCGTCGGCCTCGCCGGTTTGGTGGGGAACGAGAAGGTGCTCGGCGAGGTGTTCCACATCACCAGCGACGAGGTCCTGACCTGGAACCAAATCTACGCCGAGATCGCCTCGGCGCTGGGCGTCGCCTCACCCCAGATCGTGAAGATTCCCACCGATTTCATCTGCCGCGTCGCTCCGCAGTTCACCGGCAACCTCAAGGGGGATAAGGCCCACGCGGGCGTGTTCAACAGCGCCAAGATCAAGGGGTTTGTGCCCGACTTCCAGTGCCGCAAGCCGTTCCGCGTGGGAGTGCGTGAGTCCGTCGCCTGGCTCCGCGCTCATCCCGAGGCACAGAACCTCAAGCCGGAGATTGATGAGGTCATCGAGCAGGTGATTGGCGCCTGGCAGCGCGATGGCGGAACGAAGGCGGCGTAGCAGGACGGAGTCCGCTAAATCAGCCCCGCCGTCTCCGGAAAGCCGCACAGGATGTTCATGCATTGCACGGCCTGGCCGCTGGCGCCTTTGACGAGGTTGTCCTCGGCGCTCATCACGATCAGCCGCCCGGTGCGCGAGTCCAGGCGCCAGGCGATCTCGATCACATTCGTGCCCACCACGTTCTTGGTATCCGGCAGGGCCTTGCCTTCCAGCAGTCGCACGAACGGCTCAGCCCCGTAGGCTGTGCGGTAGCAGGATGCGATCTGCTGCTGCATCTCGCCAGATGCTGCGCCCGGCATCAAACCCTTGGTCGGCGTAAGGTAGAGCGTGGTCAGGATGCCCCGGTTCACCGGGATCAAGTGCGGCGTGAACTGGATCACCAGCTTCACCCCCGCTGCCAGGGATAGCTCCTGCTCGATCTCGGACAGGTGCCGGTGCTTCGGCAGCCCATACGGGCGCACGCTCTCGTTGCACTCCACGAACAGGTAATCCAACTCGGCCTTCCGGCCCGCGCCGCTGACGCCACTGAGCGAATCGGCAATGATGCTGCCGGGCTCGATCAGTCGCGCCCTGAGCAGCGGGATCGCCGGCAGCAATATGCTGGTGGGGTAGCAGCCCGGCGAAGCGATGAGCGACGCCTTCTTGATCTCGTCCCGGTATCTCTCCGGCAGCCCATAGACGGCCTGCGCCAGCAGCTCCGGGGCCGGGTGCTCGTGCGCATAGAAGTCCTTATAGACCGCCGCGCTCTTCACCCGGAAGTCTGCGCTCAGGTCAATGACCTGGCAGCCCTGCTCGAGCAGGGGCACGGCGAATTCCGCGGCGACCCCGTGCGGCAGGGCCAGGAACACCACCTGCGCCTGCGTGGCCAGCAGCTCCGCCTTGGGCTCGCTGAACCGCAGTTCCATGGCGCGCGGATGCTTCGCGAACTTCGGGAACACCTGGGCCAGCGTTTGCCCGGCGTACTGGCGCGATGTCACGGCGCTAAGCTCCGCGTGCGGATGCGACAAGAGCAACCGCACCAGTTCTTCGCCGGAATAACCCGACGCACCTACAATGGCGACTCGTTTCATATTTAGCAGTTAAAAGGCGTCCCTGCCTCGCCCATAAAAAAACCCCGCCGGATTGAACCAGCGGGGCGGTAAAAGTTCCAGTGCGATTAGCGCTTGCTGTATTGGAACCGTTTGCGCGCGCCCGGCTGGCCGTACTTCTTGCGCTCCTTCTGTCGAGAGTCGCGCGTGAGCAGGCCCTCGGACTTGAGCACAGGGCGGAAGTTGACGTCCACCGTCAACAGCGCGCGGGCCAGCCCGTGCCGGACGGCGCCAGCCTGTCCAGTGGGCCCGCCGCCCGTGACGGTGATCTGCGCATCGAACTTGCCCGCGCTGCCGGTTACGGTCAGGGGCTGGAGGGCCGACATGCGCAGCGCTTCCATGGGGAAGTAGTTCTCGAAGGGGCGGCCGTTAATGATGATCTTGCCCGTCCCGGCAGAGAGGCGCACGCGCGCCACCGACGTCTTGCGCCGGCCCGTGCCGCGGTTCGAGGTAGTCTTGGTTTCAGGAAGCTTGATGTCGGACATGCTAAAAGCGGTTTGGTTGTGGGTGATCGTTGGTCAGGTGCTTACTTGGCCGGGGTCAGCGGCTGCGGCTGCTGGGCGGCGTGAGGATGCTTGTCGCCCTTGTACACTTTGAGCTTGGTCATCAAAACCCGGCCCAGGCGGTTCTTGGGCACCATGCCGCGCACGGCGTGTGTGATGAGCTTCTCGGGGTGCGCAGCGCGAATCTGCTCGACCGACCGGTACCGCTCGCCGCCTTTCCAGCCGGAGTAGGTCATGAACTTCTTGTTCGTCTCCTTCTTGCCGGTCACGCGCACCTTCTCGGCATTGATAACCACCACGAAATCCCCAGCATCGAGGTGCGGCGTATAGACGGGCTTGTCCTTACCGCGCAGGACGTTGGCGACCTGCGCCGCGAGGCGGCCCAGGACGGCGCCGTTGGCGTCAATCACGTGCCACTTGCGCTTATCCATATCCACTTTCGGCAAATACGTCTTCATCTCAGATTCAAATCAAAGGAGCGGATAACATATCGGGCCGGCCGCTCCCGTCAACAGCGTATTTTCTTAGCCATTCAGCGTCCACCCGGGCCGGTAGGTGCGCTTAAGCAGCTCGTTGGCCTGCGGGTCGTCCGTCTGGCCGTCAGCCCCGTCATACTTCAACTTTTTGCCGACACGGTAAGCCACCAGCCCGAGCAGCATCATCTCGACGAGCTTGCTGCCGTAATCGAAATCGCAGGACGTCTTGAGGCTCCCCTTGCAGGCGTCCCGCCATTGCTTCTGGAAATCGCCCAGCGGCGGCAGGAGATCGGCTTTGGCCCGGGGGTGATAATAGGTCATGTCCGGCTGGTTGCCGCGCGGGATAATCACCCGCGTTGTGAAATCGGCCACGATCACGCCCTTGCTGCCTTCGAACATGGCCCCGTGATCAATGTGCTTAAGGTCAATATACCGGGACGGGTTCTCGGGCATGGCGCCGCCCTGGTACCACGAGCACCGGATGGCCGAGCGCCAATCATTGGCCGGCAGGTCGAAATGCGTTTCGAGCATCACCGGGGTCACCTCGGGATTGAAGGGGTCGCCCTTGCCTTCGGCAGACGTGGGCAGTTCGGCATCCAGCGCGTTCCAGGCCAGGTCCATCGTGTGGCTGCCCATGTCTCCCACCTGGCCGGTGCCGAAGTCCCAATACATATTCCAGGAAAGGCAATTCATGCCGGAGCTGCCCGCAAAGTAACCCGGATTCCAGGGGTGGTCGGGCGACGGCCCGAGCCACAGGTCCCAGTGAAAATCTGCCGGCGGGTCCCCCGCGGCGGGCAGGTAGCCGGGTTTCGGGTATTTGCGGTCTCCCCAGGCGCACACGTCGGTGAGCGCGCCGATGGCGCCGTCGCGCACCAATTCCCGCACCCGGTTGAAATTGTCGTAGGCGTGCCGCTGCGTGCCGACCTGCGTCGCCAGCTTGCTCTTGTTCTTTAGGTAGTTCGCCCGGACGACGCGCGCCTCCTCGACACTGATGGCGAGGGGCTTCTCGCAGTAAATGTGCTTGCCGCGGTTCATGCACCAGTTGGCGACGAACGCGTGCGTGTGGTCGGCCGTGCAGCAGACCACCGCGTCGAGGTCTTTCTGGTCCAGGCATTTTCGCCAATCCACGTACTGCTTGGCTTGGGGGAAGCGCCGCGCAGCAAAGGCGAGGTGCTTCTCGTTCACGTCGCAGAGCGCGACCACGTTTTCCTGGCTCAGGCCATCGAAATGGGCTTCTCCGCGGCCCCAGGTGCCGAGGAGGGCCACGTTGAGCTTATTGCTGGGAGCATCGGCGCCAAACAGCCTGGTATGCGGCAGGATGAGTCCGGCGGTGCCGGTGAAGGCTACGGTCTTAAGGAAGTGACGACGTTTCATGGCGCGAGTCTGATACCGGGCGGCACAGTCGTCAAGGGGTGCGCAACCAATGCCCCGCCCCGGGGTTCATCTTGCAGGTACCCCATCCAAGGACGCCAACAGAGGTGAATGCATGGCGGGCGAGTGGCGGTCACTCGCCCGCGATTTATCCGGGCCGGTCACGCATCGCCCGTCACCGTGATCACGATCGTGCGCCGCCGGGGCTTGATGTCGCACTCCAGGTGGAAGATCTGCTGCCAGGTGCCCAGGACAAGCCGGCCATCCTTGACCGGCACCGTGATCTCGGGGCCAAGCAAGGTGGCCTGCAAATGGGAGTGGCCGTTGCCGTCGTGCCAGGCCCGCTCGTGGCCATACTCACGGCTGGGAGGCAGGAGCCTGTCCAGCATCGCCGGCAGATCCTCCTGCAGCCCCGGCTCGAACTCAATCGTGCCGATGGCCCCGGTGCTGCCCAAATTGAACACGTGCGCCAGGCCACGCCGCACGCCCGACTCGGCGACGACGCGCGCCACGTCGGGCGTCAGATCGTGCATCTGGCGGTGGCCCGCCGTCTGGAGATGGATTTCGCCTTGATACGTCATATGTCCTGTTTATCGCAGTGGCGGCCTCCAGGCGAGCTTCCTGGCACGACAACGGCAACGATTAGTATGCCCGCCCCGGGGCGGCACGGAGAAACGCACATCACGTGCATTTTCCCTCTTTACAACTTAGGGCACGGGGCTATCCTGCCTGCAAGATACGATACTGTATGCGCAACATAGTTCCCTTCCTCTCCGCTGTGGCTCTCGCCGGCATTCTGGGCGGCGGTTGCATAGCGGCCCAAGATAAGCTCGGGCGAGGTGTCAAAGACTCGATGGAGTTCGCTCGCTTAGGGGAGATTCAGCGGTCGATGGAACAGACCGCGCTGTTCGAAACCCCCGGCCACCACTATGCCGAGGGCTTCATCAAAGGCTTCTGCAAGTCTGTGGCCCGCACCGGGGTGGGCGCCTATGAAATCGTGACCTTCCCCCTGCCGCCCTACCAACCCGTTTGGACCAGCTACGTCAATCCCAACGATTGGTACCTGTATCCCGACGCCTATAAGCCCGGCCTGATCGCTGACTCGATGTTCTCGACCGACGTGAACCTCGGCTTCAGCGGCGGCGACGTGGCGCCCTTCATACCGGGCAGCCGCTTCAAAGTGTTCGATTTGCATTAGGTTCGTCCGATTGTTCTTGGTCCAGCGCCAGCACCTGCGTGTTGGCGCTTTTTTTATGCCGCCGTTCATGGCAAAAGGAAGCCGGTGATGCTGGAAAAGCCATCCGGCTGCAAAGTCAACCTGCTGCTCAACATCCTGCGCAAGCGGGCCGACGGCTTTCATGAGCTGGAAACCGTCATCCAGCCGGTGCGCGTCTATGACCGCCTGACGTTCGAGCGGGCGCCCTCCGGTATCCACCTCACCTGCAGTGAACCCAGCCTGCCCACCGACACACGCAACCTGGCTCACCGCGCCGCCGAGCTGTTCCTGCGCGGGGCCAAGATCAAGGACGGGGTGCGCATTCACCTGGAGAAGCGCATTCCCCTGGCGGCCGGCCTTGGGGGCGGCAGCGCCAATGCCGCCGTCACGCTGCTCGGCCTGAACGAGCTGTTCGGCCACCCGTTGGCCCTCGACAAGCTCAAGCTCATCGCCGCGTTCCTGGGCTCGGACGTGCCGTTCTTCCTGCAGGACAAGCCGGCCCTGGCCACCGGGCGCGGCGAGCAGGTCCAGCAGCTCGAGCCTTTTCGCGCGCTCCAGGGCACCGTGCTGGTGCTGATCCATCCCGGATTCGGCATCGCTACGTCCTGGGCTTACCAGCGCCTGGCCTTTTTTCCCGAGGCCCTGCATGGGCAGCCAGGCCGCGCGCGTCGGCTCCTCGCCCTCCTGCAAGGCGCCGACCCGGCGGCGGCGGGCAAGGAGTTCTACAACTCCCTCGAAGCGCCTGCCCTGCGCAAGCATCCCTTGCTCGTGCTGTTCCAGGAGTTCCTGCGCGCCCAGGGCGCCGCGGCGACGCTGATGTCCGGCAGCGGCTCGACCACCTTTGCCGTCGTCGCCGGCCAGGCGGCTGCCGAGGCCCTGGCCGAGAAGTTCAAGGCCCGGTTCGGCCAGACCAACTGGATCGCCCTCGCCCCGGTGTAGGCCCCCGCGCCCCAGACCTCGGTGTACTGAGCGGGCGGGGTGGGAACGGGCAGCTTGAGGCTGGGGTTGCCGGTCAGCGCGGGCGTGCGCTGTGTGCAGCACTACTGTTACCTGGGTTTGCTGCCGGCCTCCCAGGACGGCTACAGCGAGGTCACTGCCCTCTACATCGCCCGCTACGGCGCCCCGCCCTCGGGGACAGTCGTGTATCGCCAGACCCGCCAGCAGATAGATGGTTGGACAGATGTCCCGAAAGTGACCAGCGCCAAGGTCCCCGCCCCCAGCGGCTACACACCCCTCCGAGCCAGCGCCTTGCGACCCGGCATGGCTGCGCTTACGGTGAGGCGGCAACCGCCTCCGAGCCTTTGCAAGAGATGAATCATCAATTGATGGCGGACGATCCGAGCGCAGCCGGGCGGCGGCGTGTGCGCCGGCTGGTCTTCATAGGCATAGTCGCACTGGTTCTGCTCGGCGGCCTCGGGGGTTTGGTTCAACGCCTGTTTGTGGACGGACATGGGGTTGACGACCTTCGCCACGCCTGGGATCGGGAGCGCCGGTTCGTCGAGTCATACCGCCGTGCGTGGGATGACAAACGCCGCTCCTGGGAGCAGCGGCGGCGCGCCGAAGAACAGGCCCGGCGCCAGGCGGCATCGCCCGCGACTAACGGCGCCGCGGCGGGAACCGGGCCATGAGAAGAGTCGAAGCGGGCCGACTGGTAAAGCGCTGGGCTAATGTCGAGTGTCCCTCCGAGACAGAACGCGCTGCACCAGCGGCCCAGGGGCGGCCAGCGCAACTATGGGCGGGATCCGGTTGAATAGTCTTTACAGCCCCGGCTCGCCGGCTAAAGTTCCGCTGGATGAAGGTCCGCGATTCACTAGCGGCGGGGGCTTGTTGGGACATCACCCCAAAGGGGTGGATTTCCAGATCCCCATAACTCCTTGTTCGGCAACAACAACACTATGAGCACCTGGTTATATCAACTTAATCCTACAGAATGGCCGCCAGAGACATTCCGCTACGAAATCTGGGAGCGGGAACGCTGGCATTGGGGTTACGGGCAAAAGAGGGGCAACGGCCTGCCTACAGTCGGCGACACCATTGTATTTTTCTACGCTCCCAGTGGAGGTACGGACCCCGGGATTTATGGGTGGGCGGTGGTCGAGCGATGCGATGTAAAAAGCCAGACCTTGTACTTCATACCAGTCACGCCAACTGATCACCTCAAGATGGATCCATGGTGGAATGAGCAAGCGAAGAAAGTCGCAGACGAGGTTCGCGGACCGATGAAGCAAGCTACGCTTTTTGGAATGGCAGACGAGAGCGTTGCTCACATCCGGGAGGGCATCAGGAACTGGCTGCACTTGGCTGCATGAAATCTGTCTGCCGAGCCACAGTGTGGCAGCGGACCGGAACCAGGCGTTCTGTCCGTGCCGCACTAGTCATTCCGTGGCGGGTGGTTCCCGCCGCTCGTGATAGTTGCTGGACGTAGCTGAGGTCATAGTTATGTTAACCATTCTCTGGAACGAGGACGACGAATCCGCGGGCTACACGGAGACCATTCCGAGTGATTGGTTCTCGAGCCAAGGGTTTCCAACGGAAGGTATTCACGATGTTTTTGGTCCTCGGTCAGGGCGCTACAAGGCGAAGTGCACCATTAGCGCGAAGGAGAACGTCACCTACTTGGACTATCGGCCCTTTGAACGTTTTAATTCAAGTCAGGGGATGCTCATTGGCGTATTGCGCATTCAGTTCACGACCTCGGCCCGGAAGAGCGTATTTCAGTTGGCGTGGCAACAGAAGGGAGATAGGGTCTTTAGGCCCTGTTCAGCAAGCACCTGGCTTGATCCGGAATCATCAAAAGAATTTGAGGCGGAGGTTTTAGACTCCAGCGAGCTTTCACCCGGCGAAAGAAGGAGGCGACTCGCGGCAGCCAGCAAAAAGCCACAGCAGCTCCGTATAATTACGATTGGCTTTCGCCGCAACCCTGACGTAGTAGCAGAGGTGCTATTCAGAGCTGGTGGAAAATGCGAGCGTTGCAACAGGCGGGCTCCCTTTAGGAGAGCGAGCGATGGAAGACCGTATCTTGAGGTTCACCATTCGATCCGACTTGCCGACGGTGGCAATGACACGGTGGAGAATGCCATCGCATTATGCCCAAACTGTCATCGGAAGGCCCACTACGGCTTGGGCTGATAATACAGGAGCGCACGGCGGGGGTTCTGGGCTTTTTGTAGCTTTGGCGCCGGGCCCAAGCTCGTTCCTTTTCGGCGTTGCCGCTCACGCCTCGGGGTTAAGCCCCTGGCAGATATGATCGTTCGCCTCGCTACCCCCGCCGACGGGCCGACGCTTGCCCGTGTTCAACTGGAGACCTGGCGCACGGCTTACCGGGGACTGATTTCCGATGCCGCCTTGAATACGCATACAGTGCCGGAGCGGGAGAGGTTTTGGAGCGAGCGGTTTCGGCAGCCCAAGGGGTCGGTCTTTGCGGCGGAAGAGGGGAGCATCATTGGGTTTTGTGAGCTGATTCCGTCGGAGGACAAGGATGCTGACCCCAAGGCGTTTGGAGAACTTGCAGAGCTGTATGTCTTGCCGGAGCACTGGCGCAAGGGAGCGGGTCGGGCGCTGTGTGATCGGGCTTTGGCGGAAGCTCGGCGGCAAGAGTATCGGACGGTCACGCTCTGGGCGCTGGAAATGTTCGGCCCAGCCAGAGATTTCTATCAGGCGATGGGGTTTCGCGAGGATGGATGCACAAAGATGATCACGCTGCCGGATGGGAGCGAATTACACCTGATTCGATTGCGGGTTTGTGTATGATTAAGCGGCTTGGCGAGCAGCCCGAAGCGGACACGGGCGGGCCAGGGAGTTCGGCGTTCGGTGAGCCACGGGGCGCCCGCGCCGCTCAGTTCCGTCGTTGGTTCCGTCGGTGCGCCTTATGAAACAGAGCAAGTGGCCGGATTTTCTTTTCACGATTGCGGTGCGGTTCGTTTGCGGCATGGTTTTAGGTGGCTTAGCGTGCTTCCTTTTCGGTTGGAGGGGCATCTTGCGGGCGTTTTCGCACAACAATATCCACGGGCCTCTGATCTGGTTGGGGCTTTGCGCATTGGGCGGTGGCATTGTCGCCGCGTCCATGATACCTCGGTGGCAGACGCCATGGTATAAAAGGGAGTCGGGAGCGCTGGACCTGCGGGCGGAGCTCGCGCGTCGGAGACCTGATGGGGCCGGGCCCGGGTCGAACGTGGTCAAGCGCTCGGTCAGCATCCAGACCGTCGGCGAGGATGGCGTGCGGCACGAGTATTCTTCAATGGAGGAAGTGCCGCCGGAAATCCGCTCGCAAATAGAAGCCCTGGAGAGGGAAGCCGCCCAGGCACCGGGCAGCGAGTTGACCGTCAGGGAGACTTCCCAGGCAGGCAGTGCGCTCACGTCGAAGATTGTCCGCCAGAAGAAGGTTTCGGTTTATAAGCTTATTGACGAAGCGGGCGTGGAGCGGACGTATCATTCGCTGGAGGAAATGCCTCCCGAGCTGCGTGCGGCGATTGCGGAAGCGGAGGACAAGCCCAAGACATGAGAGACGCCACATGAGATTGGGGCGGTGAACGGGCTTTGCGCTCCGGCCTTCTTTCGGGCTTCGGCCTTCGGGCTCCGGGCTTGGCGGCCGAACAGTGCGGCGGGTGGCGGGGGCGCCCTTTGGCTTCGGGCATGGGAACATCCAACATCCCACAACCAACATCCAACATCCAATGACCGCCACCCCAGCGCCCATTGGATGTTGGTTGTTGGATGTTGGATGTTGGATGTTTTCTCGCTCAATGCCGAGAGGGGCCTGCACCCCCGCAATTGACACCCCTTCCAGCGCGGGCTATTTGATTGGGGTCTGTGGCTGAAACGGGTTTCTCTGCTGCTTCTCCTTCGCGCGGGCAGGTGTTCCGCGTGCGCGGGTTGACGAAGGTTTATGGGATGGGGGCCGCCGAGGTGCGGGCGTTGGCGGGGGTGGACCTGGACCTGTTCGAAGGGGAGTTGGTGGTGCTGCTCGGGCCGTCGGGCAGCGGCAAGACCACGCTGCTCAATAACCTGGGCGGGCTGGACGTGCCCACCGAGGGCGAACTCTCCTACCGGGGGCTGGACCTGGCCAGCGCCACCGAGGACGAGCTGACGCAGTTCCGGCGCGGGCGCGTCGGCTTTGTCTTCCAGTTCTACAACCTCATCCCCAGCCTCACCGCGCGCGAGAACGTGGGCCTGATCACCGAGATTGCCGCCGATCCGATGGCGCCCGAGGCGGCGCTGGACCTGGTGAACCTGAGCGCGCGGCTGGACCATTTCCCGGCGCAGCTTTCGGGCGGCGAGCAGCAGCGCGTGGCCATCGCGCGCGCCATCGCCAAGCGCCCGGAGGTGCTGCTGTGCGACGAACCGACGGGCGCGCTGGATGTGCGGACGGGCATCGTGGTGCTGGAGGCGATCCAGCGCGCGAACCGGGAGCTGGGAACCTTGACCGTGATCATCACCCACAACGCGGTCATGGCGGACATGGCCGACCGGGTGATCCATCTGTCGGACGGCCGCGTGCACAGCGTCCATGCAAACGAGCGCCGCGCAACGGCGAGCAGCTTGAGGTGGTGAGCTCCCTCCTCGACCGCAAGCTTTGGCGCGACCTGCGCCGCATGGCCGGCCAGGCTACGGCGGTGTCGCTGGTCATGGGCTGCGGCCTGGCGATGATGATCATGACGCGCAGCCTCATTTATTCGCTGGAGTCCACGCGGCAGGAGTATTACGAGGCCAACCGCTTTGCCGAGGTGTTCGCGCTGCTGAAACGGGCGCCCAACTCGGTGGCGGCGCGCGTGGCCGAAATCCCGGGCGTAGCGGCCGTGCAGGTGGGCATTTCAGAGCAGGTGACGCTGGATATCCCGAGCCTGGACGAGCCGGCGAGCGGCAATGTGCGCTCGCTGCGGGACAATGCGCCGCCCGAGTTGAACCGGCTGTTCCTCCGCGCGGGCCGCTGGCTCACCCCCGGCAACCGCCGCGAGGTGCTCGTGGGCGAGGCGTTCGCGGACGCCAACCACCTGCAGCCCGGCGACGCCATTGCCATGCTGCTCAACGGCAAGCGGCAGGAGTTGCGCGTGGCGGGCATCGTGCTCTCGCCCGAGTATATCTTCGAGTCGCGCCCCGGCGCCGCGCTGCCCGACAATCGCACCTACGGCATTTTCTGGATGCCTTACAAAGAGCTGGCGTCGGCTTTCGACTTGGATGGCGCCTTCAACTCGCTGGCGCTGACGCTGGCGCCCGGAGCGTCCGAGCGGCCGGTGATTGCCGCCATTGACCGGCTGCTGACGCCTTACGGCGGGCGCGGCGCGTTTGGCCGGGCCGACCACCCGTCGCACATCCGTGTGTCGGACGAGATTCGCGTGCTGCATATCCTGTCCATCGGTTTTCCGGTGGTGTTCCTGGGCGTGGCGGCGTTCATGACGAATGCCGTGTTGTCGCGGCTGCTGGCGATGCAGCGCGAGCAGATCGCCATCCTCAAGGCGTTTGGCTTCACCAATCGCCAGGTGGTGGTGCACTACCTCAAGTTCGCCTTTGTCATGGTGGCGGCGGCGACGGTGCTGGGCGGCGGCGGCGGCGTGGTGCTGGGTCACCAGTTAGTGGGCATGTATCACCGCTTCTTCCGCTTCCCGTCACTCGAATTCCGGCTGGATCATGTAGCGCTGCCGTTAGCCTTCGTAGTGAGCGCGGGCGCGGCCGTTGCAGGGGTGTTTAGCGCCGTGCGCCGCGCGGCCCGTCTGCCGCCTGCCGAGGCGATGCGGCCCGAGCCGCCCGCCAGCTACCGCCCGGCGCTGGTCGAGCGCACCGGGGTAGGGCGGTTGCTGTCGCACACGTTCCGCATCGCCGTGCGCAACCTCGAGCGCCGGCCGGTGCAGGCCATCTTCACCGTGGCGGGGCTGGCGCTGGCCACGGGCATCCTCATCGTGCCCAATGCCTTCCGCGACGGCGTGGCCCAGGTCATGGATTTCCAGTGGGACACGGTCCAACGGCAGGACCTGTCGGTCGGGCTGGTGGAGCCGGACAGTGCCAGGATCAGGCACTTGTTCGCTCAATTGCCTGGCGTGCGGACGGTTGAGCCGTTCCGCTCGGCGTTCGTGCGGATCGGCTTCGGCCCGCGCCGGAGGCAGTTGGGCATCCAGGGCTTTCCGGCGAAGCTGATGCTCAACCGCGTCATCGGTTCGTCCTCCCAGGAGATGGTCCTACCGCCGGAGGGGCTCGTGATTTCAGCCAAGCTGGCCGAGGTGCTGGGCGCGAAGGTCGGGGACGATCTGGAAGTGGAGGCGCTCGAAGGCAAGCGGCCCGTGCGGACGGTGCGGCTGGCCGGGCTGGCGGAGGACTTCTCGGGCGTGGCGGCTTACATGAACATCAGCGCGCTGAACCGGTTGCTGGATGAGGGAGACGTCATCACCGGCGCCAGCTTCACCATCGACGAGGCGCACCGGGGCGAGTTCCTGCGGGCGCTGAAAGGCATTCCGCGCGTGAGTTGGGTGGCGATCAAGGAGTCGCTGCGCGAGAACTTCCGGCAGACGACGGCGGCCAGCATTGGGCTGATCCAGATGATCTACCTGGTGTTCGCGACCGTCGTGGCTTTCGGCGTGGTGTATAACAATTCGCGCATTTCGCTGGCCGAGCGGGCGCGGGAGCTGGCCACGCTGCGGGTGATCGGCTTTTCGCGGCGCGAGGTGGGGGCGGTGCTGGTGACGGAGCTGGTGATCCTGGCGCTGATCGCCGTGCCGCTCGGGCTGCTGCTGGGCACGGGGTTTGCCACGGTGATTCTGCGCGAGGTCAACACCGAGACGGTGCGTCTGCCGCTGGTGCTGACCGCCAGCAACTATGCGTTTGCCGTGATGGTCGTGACGGTCGCCTCGACCCTTTCCGCGCTGGTCGTGCTGCGCAAACTCAGCCATCTTAACCTGATTGGCGTCTTGAAGGCACCGGAATGACCAAAGCAAGTAACCACACCACCCGCCGCTGGTTGCCCTACCTGGGGGCGGCGGTGCTCGTCGGGGTCATTGTCGCGGGGCTCTGGCCGCAGCCGGTGCCGGTGGAGACTGCCCGCGTCGCCCGCGGCACGTTGCAAGCGACGGTCAACGAAGAGGGCAAAACGCGTATTAAGCAGCGCTTTGTCGTTTCGGCGCCGGTGACGGGTCAGCTCCGGCGGATTCCTTTCAAGGCCGGCGCCGAGGTGCAGGCCGGGCAGACCGTGCTGGCGGTGATTGACCCGCTGTCGCCCGCGATGCTCGATGCGCGCGCCCGGGCGCTGGCGGAGGCCAGCCGCGACACGGCCGCGGCGAACCTGGAGAAGTTCCGCGCCACTCACACCTTTGCCACCAGCGAGTTGCGCCGCTTCGAGAAGCTCTACGCCGAGAAGACGGTTGCTATCCAGGAGCTGGAGGCGGCGCAAATGCGCGAGGCCTCGGCGGCTAAAGAGGAAGCTGCCGGACAAAGCGCCTTGCGGCAGGCGGAGGCCGAGTTGGCGGAGTTCACTCCCAACGACAGCCGGACCGACCCGGTGCGCCCGCCAACGGAGGTCACGTCGCCGGTCAGTGGCCGGGTGTTGCGGGTATTCGAGGAGAACGCGCGCGTGGTCACGTCCGGCACGCCGTTGCTGGAGGTGGGGGACCCGGCGGACCTGGAGGTGGTGATCGAGGTGCTTTCCCGTGACGGCGCGGCCATTTCGCCCGGCACACCTGTCGAACTGGAGCAGTGGGGCGCCGCGGGTGCCACCAACCTACTGGCGCGGGTGCGACTGGTTGAGCCGGCTGCGTTCACCAAGGTTTCGGCGCTGGGGGTCGAGGAGCAGCGGGTCAACGTGGTGGCCGATTTCCTCACACCGCCCGAGCAGCGCCGGAGCGTGGGAGACGCGTTCCGAGTCGAAGCCCGCATCATTGTCTGGCAGGCCGAGGACGCCTTGAAGGTGCCGGCGGGCGCGCTATTCCGGCAAGGCGACCAATGGGCGGCCTTCGTGGTTTCAGAGGGCCGCGCCAGGCTTCGCCCCGTGACTGTCGGCCGGTCCAGCGGCACGGAAACGCAGATTCTGGAGGGGCTTAAGGAAGGCGAGGAGGTTGTGCTCTATCCCGGCAGCCGGGTGCATGCCGGGCAGCGGGTCAGGCCAGTGAAGATTTGAAGGCTACAACCGGGCTTCGGCTCCAACGGCCTGGCGGAGGTGGATCATGCCGCGCTGCTCCAGCTTTTCGAGCAGGCCGGTGACGATAGCTTTGGCGATGCCCGGCCCCTCATAGACCATGCCGGTATAGACTTGGATGAGCGTAGCGCCAGCGGTGATCTTCTCCCAGGCATCAGCGGCGTCGAAGATGCCCCCCACGCCTATTATGGGAAGGGTGCCTTTGGTCTGCCGGAAGACGTGGCGGATGACTTCCGTGCTGCGCGCGCGCAGGGGGCGGCCACTCAGCCCGCCGGGCTCAGCATAGATGCGCTGGAGGTCAACATCCTGCGCCTTGGGCCGGGCCAGTGTGGTATTGGTGGCGACGATGCCGGCGACCTCGCGCGGGCCGGCCAGTGCCAGGATTTCATCGAGCGCCTCGAACGACAGGTCGGGCGCGACCTTGACCAGGACAGGTTTGCGCTGCACGGGCGGCTGGCCCGGCGCCGCCGTTTGTTGCGCCTGGACTTCCTGCAACGCCGCGAGGATTTCATCCAGCGCGGCCTTGTCCTGAAGCCGCCGGAGGTTGGGCGTATTGGGTGAGCTGACGTTTACCACGAAGAAGTCCAGGTGCGGCCAGAGCACGCGGAAGGAATTGGCGTAGTCCTCGGCGGCGCGGTCCAGCGCTGTGACTTTGGACTTGCCCAGGTTCATGCCGACCGGATGCGCGGGCCAGCGCCCGGCGGCGCGCCACTCGGCGAGGCGTTGCGCCACGGCTTCCGCGCCAGCGTTGTTAAAGCCCATGCGGTTGACGATGGCGTCGTCCGGGATAGCGCGGAACAGGCGCGGGGAAGGGTTGCCCGGCTGCGCGTGCCAGGTCACGGCGCCCAGTTCCGTGAAGCCGAAGCCCAGCGCGGCCCAAGCCGGCAGGGCGTCGGCGGCTTTGTCCATCCCGGCGGCAAGGCCGACCGGGTTTGGGAAGGTCAGGCCCAGGGTGTGGACCGGGAGTCTGGGAGCGCCGAAGAACGAGCTGAGCGCATCGGCGGCCAGCTCGTTGCGCCCCACCCATCCGAGCGCCCGCATCATGCGGTCGTGGATATGCTCGGCGTCCTGGGTAAAGAGCACAGGGCGGACCAGGTGGCGGTAGAACCAGCTCACGGAGTTGTTTTAACAGTCCTGAGCCTTGAGTCTCAAGTCTTGAGCCGACCGCGCCAGCGGCGGGTGCGCATCTCATCAGTGCCGCCGAGTAGTAGCGTAAGCCTCCGGCTTGCGCCCGTCCCGGCAAGCTTCCAGCTTGCCGCATCGACGCCTGTGCGGCGCCAACCTGGAAGGTTGGCGGGACTGGAGCAAGCCGGAGGCTTACTCTACTAAAGTATGGGGGCTCTAGACGCGAGGGGCGCAAGACAGAATCCTTCGGAGGTTGAGGGATTTGCCCATTGGGCGCCTCTTGTATATGAGGAGCCATATACACGCCACCCGCGTGCTAGCCAATGGGTTTGAGCCGCCGGCGGCTTTGCTTTCAGGCCAAAGGCCTGCTTCATACCAGCCCAGGGCCAACGCCCTGGGTTCATGGCCCCGTTTTGGTATTGCAGGCCAAGGGCCTGCCTCATACACACCTTCCAGGACGATTCCCGCATCCTGCATGGCCGGAGGAGATGAGTCGCGCCTTCAGCGCTCCAGAGGGCTTTGGGGGCCATGAACCCAGGGCGGGTGCCCTGGGCTGGTATGAATGACGCCGTTGGCGTCTCCAACTGTGCCCACAATGCTGCTTCATTCTGGCCAGAAGAATTTTGTCTTGCGCCCAGACGCGAGGCTGCTTGGAGAACAGGCTGGCGCGGACGGGTGGTTGCTGCACAATGCACGGAAGGCTATGAATGAAACAATGCGAAGCTCCCGGCTGACTGCGAAACTGCTCCTGGGGGTGTGGCTCGTTGCGGGCGCCGGCTTATCCCCGGCGTCACGGGCTGAGGTGCGCCTGCCGCATGTGTTCGGCAGCCACATGGTTCTCCAGCAGGAAAAGCCGCTGATCATTTGGGGCTGGGCGCAACCGCACGAGACGGTCACCGTGCAGCTTGCGGGAGAGAGCCGCACCGCGCAGGCCAACGAGCGCGGAGAATGGAAGCTGGAGCTGCCGCCCATGAAAGCCGGCGGCCCGTTCGTGTTGACGGCCAGCGGCTCCAGCACGGTTCGCCTCGAGGACGTGATGGTAGGCGAGGTTTGGCTGTGCTCCGGGCAGTCGAACATGGAGATGGGCATCGGCATGGTGCGCAATGCGAACGAGGAGATCGCCGCCGCCGACTACCCCGGCATCCGCTTGCTGAAGGTGACGCGCAAGTGGTCGCCGGAACCGCAGGCGGACATCGAGGGCGAGTGGAAGCCGTGCTCGCCCAAGACCGTCGCCGAGGGCGGCTGGAGCGGCTTTTCTGCCGCCGCGTACTTCTTCGGGCGTGAGCTGCACAAGAAGCTGGGCGTGCCTATCGGCCTGATTGACGCAAGCTGGGGCGGCACGCGCATCGAGTCATGGACGCCGCCCGAGGGCTTCGCCGCCGTGCCGGCCATGAAGCAGGAATACAACCTGATCGAGCTGGCCGACCCGCACGCCGCCTCCCATAAAAAGCGGCTGGAGCAGGTGCTCCAGGACACGGAAGGCTGGCTGGCGAAGGCGAGAGAGTCTCTGACCCAGTGCACGCTCGTGCCGCCGATGCCGGCGTATCCCGAGGAGCTGCTGGCGCCACACGACGTGCAGAACCGCACCGCCCTGTATAACGGGATGATCCACCCCTTGCGCCCGTTCGCGCTGCGCGGGGCGATATGGTATCAGGGCGAATCCAACTCCACGGAAGGCAAGCTTTACACCGAGCGGATGAGGGCGCTGATCGGCGGCTGGCGCACGCTCTGGGGCGAAGGCGATTTCCCGTTCTACTTCGTGCAGGTCGCGCCCTGGACGTATGGCTACAGGCCCGAGGTGCTGGGCGAGTTCTGGGAAGCCCAGGCCGCGGCGCAAGCCATCCCCAACGTGGGCATGACGGTAATCAATGACATCGGCGACCTGAAGGACATTCATCCCAAGAATAAGCAGGAGGTAGGCCGCCGCCTGGCCTTGTGGGCCCTGGCTAAGACCTACGGGCAGCAGGACCTGGTGTATTCTGGGCCCACGTTCAAAGCAATGTCGGTCGAGGGCGACAAGATACGTCTGAGCTTTGACAACTTGGGCGGCGGACTGGCCAGCCGCGACGGCAAGCCGCTGACGTGGTTCGAGATCATAGATGCCGAGGACGGCGGGTTCGTTAAGGCGGACGCCCAAATCGACGGGTCGGCAGTCGTGCTGTCCGCCCCGGGCGTCAAGCACCCAGTGGCGATGCGCTTTGCCTGGAGCATGTTGGCCGAGCCGAACCTCATGAACGCCGAGGGCTTGCCGGCGGGCGCCTTTCGGGCTGGGGCGTTGCCGAAGCGGGACTCGCTGGCGCTCCATGTGCCGGAGGCCAGGGATTACGAGTTGGTCTATGACCTGGACCTGGCGAAGCTGGGCGAGCGGATCACCTACCAGGTGGACAACTCGGCGAAGCTCAGCCGGCCCTTCGACCGCATTGCCTATTGCCTGGAGTTACGGGGCGCGGACGCGAACACGGAATATGTGTATGTCTCGATGGACGCCTTTACTGATGACCTGGGCCGGATCGGCGTGCCGACGGCCCGGTGCGGCGCGCGATTCCAGCAGAACGTTGCCAATCTGAACGTCGTTTCCAACGTGAAGGGCGTGGTCACCGGGACCGGCCTCGCGGGCGGCAACGTCGAGTTCTGGCCCAACAACTACGGCCCGGGCAACAGTGCCAAGGTGCCGAATGCTTCGGACCAGGCGTATGACTTCGGGGATGAGCCTTCCGAACCGGCGGACGGCTACGGCTCGATGCAAGTGCACAATCACGAGGCAAAGCAGACCCTCTTCGCTCTGAACCATTGGCGCGAGGGCAGCCGCGCCGACGTAGGCATCGGGAACCAGCCGACGGGCAGTCCCGACTGGACTTTTGCCGCCAACGCCGGCTCCTACGAGGTGAAACGCCTGCGCGTGCTGGTGCATCCCAAGTGATTTCTATGGGCGCGAAACGAAGCAGTAAACGGAAGGTGCTGGTGATCCTGTCGAACCGCTGGAACCGCAGCCAGACTCCGCGGTTCATCGAACTGGACTGCGACGAGAAGGGCACCATTCTCAAGGAACGGCCGCTTGGGGGCAAGCCGGGCAAAGCCGCCTACGACGAGGTGTGGGAGAACGATGAAGGCAAGACCGCCCTGTCCTCGGCCTACCGGATCAAACGTAAGTACGGGCACCCGCTCGAGCGCCGAAAGCAATAGGGCTGCGGGCGCCGACGGCTGGTCTCGGGCCTGAGAGGGAAAGCCCTACAGTAAGTTGCGGAGTTGGGACTACAGACAGGTCGTTTGCGCTTGTGCTAGAGTTTGTAGCCTCGGGAGTGACTAGACCCGCGTCGTGCAGGGCAGAGATGTCGCTTCCTGGCATTATGAGAACACTTCTGCGCAATGGGCTGACCGGGCTTTACGTGGGTGCGGGCGAAACCTGGACGTGCGATCCGAAGGACGCGCTCGATTTCAAGACAATGCGCCAGGCGATTGGCTTTGTGGACAACGGGCACCTGAACCGAATGGAGGTGGCCTTTGAGTCGGACGATTCGCGCACCCTGCGAAGTGTGCCTTTCAGCACCTTGGTCGCAATGGTCTCCGTCAGGAGCCATTATGCGCAAGCGGCCTAGCCCGAGTCACCAGGCGGCTCTCCCCCGGGTTTTGGAACCGGGCTAAGGGGCTGGCGCTTGAGGAGGCGCAGTTGATGCTGCTCGCGCAGGAGGGCGTCTCTATCCGCATCTGGAGTCTCCGGAAGGCTAACCTTCTGTAGCGAGGCAGCCAGGAGGCGGTCAAGGAACTGGTTGCGCAGCCGCGTTGCCAGGTCCGAGAGTTGTTGCGCCGGGTCCGGGATCGCGCGCACATCGGCCGTGGCTTCGGTGATCAGGCTGCGCAACTCGGGGGTCTCGCACTCATCCAGGAAATGGGGCAGGCTCTGCCATGTTTTTTGGGCGTGCGCGGCCAGGCGCCGGGCGATGATCTGTTTCACCAGGGGATGCTGCAGCCACTCGGGATCAAGGTGCAGCGCGGCCCAGTCCAGGAGGTCGTCGTGGCGCAGGACGAGCTTCAGCAACCAGGATTCCTGCGGCAAGGGGGGCTGCGGACCGGGCGAGTCGGGCGCGGGCTCCTCGGGGGCTTCCGGCGTCCGGGGCTGTGCCCGCGATAGCTTCCGGAATTCGGCCCGGACGGCGTCGGGCGTCACACCCAGCCGCAGGGCGGTTCTTTGGGCGTACTTATCAATCAGGACAGTGCTGCCTGTTTTATGGACAGTCTCGGCCATGGCGCGCAGCACGGCGAGGCGGCCTTTATCGGTCGTGAGGTCGTTTGTGGCGCAGAGGCGCTTCAGGTAGTAGTCGAAGAAGCCCGCCGCCTGCTCGACGAGTTGCCTGAAGGCCGCGCCGCCGGAGGCCTTGATGAAGCTGTCGGGGTCATGCGGCGCCGGGACGACCGCGACCCGCACCGCCATGCCGGACGCCAGGAGGTGATCGAGCGATCGCACGGCGGCATTCTGGCCCGCTTCATCCGAGTCGAAGCACAGGACGACCTCCTCGACGTAGCGGCGGAGAATGCGGGCGTGGTCGGCGGTGAAAGCGGTTCCCTGGGGCGCAACGATGTTCTGCACCCCCGACATGAAGGCGGCGATCAGGTCGAGCTGTCCTTCGCAGACTACCGCATAGCCCGCCTCCAGGAGATGGCGCTTGGACTTGTCCAGGCCGAAGAAGACCTTGCTCTTTGTGAAGATCGGCGTTTCGGGCGAGTTCACGTACTTGGCGGTCTTCTCGTCGCCCGAGAGCACCCGACCGCTGAAGCCGACTACGCGGCCCTGCTCGTCGCAGATGGGGAACATGAGGCGCCCGCGGAACCGGTCGTAATAATGGTCGCTGCCTTCTTTGCGCAGGATGAGGCCGGCCTTCTCGACCAGGTCGGGCGGGTAGCCCTTGCTTTTGGCCCAGTTGACGGTGTCGTCCCAGACGTCGGGCGCGCAGCCCAGCCGGAAGAGCTTTACGGCTTCCTCGGACACGCCGCGCCGGGCGAGGTACTCCCGCGCGAGCTGGCCGGCGGCTTCATTGGCCAGGGCGCTCTGCCAGCGCTGGGCGATTTGCTCGTGCACCTGGAGCAACTGGTCCTTGATATGCCGCGACTGCTGCTCACCGGGGCTCTTTTCGTATTCGAGCGGTATCTTGGCGCGCTCGGCCAGCCGCCGCACCGCCTCGGGGAAATCAATGTTCTCGTATTCTTTGACGAAGGTGAAGACGTCCCCGCCCTTTTGGCAGCCGAAGCAATGGAAGATCTGAAGGTGCGGGCTGACGTTGAAACTGGGGGTCTTCTCTTTATGGAAAGGGCAGAGGGCGACGAAGTTGGCCCCGGCCCGTTTGAGCGGCAGGTACGAGCCGATGACGTCCACGATGTCGCTGGCAGCGCGGATTTGTTCCAGGGTCGCCGTCGAGAAAAGGCCGGCCATGGGGGGGAGCGTAATCGGGTTGGGCCTGGGTAATCAAATCCGAAGGCCGAGGCCGGAGCCTGCGAGCCCCATCAGGGATCTCCGAACTCCTTCTGATGGAATTCGTAATGCTGCGGTTCCGTTGGCTTGATGAGGAGGAAGCCCAGGTGCTGCTTGATCAAGGGCCCGGTGACCGATTTCTCGAACACCGTTTGCTGCACCGAATGGAGCGTGGGCCAGTAATCGCTGCCATAGTTGTCCTCGGTATACTTCTCCATCGCCTTCACCTCGGCGGGGCTGAAATACCGGGCGTTGAGGAGCGCGAGGACCACCACCAGCATGCAGGCAAAGCGCACCAGGCCCGAGGCCATGCCCAGGTAATACTCTGCCTTCCCAAAGGCGTCGCTGCCCAGCAGCCAATGGCCGCAGTAGCGCCGGATCAAAGCAAAGAGGAGCAGGATCAGGACCCCCCCGGCAATGTAGGCCGAGAGATAGCGTCCCAACGGCCCAAACAGGCTCGTCCAGCCGCCAATCACCTGGCCCCCCAATGGGTACAGCGCGGCACAGCCGAACAGGATGGCCAGCCATTGGAGCAGGTGGACCAGTTCTTCCGACATGCCATGCTTGCGGCCACGGAAGATGCCGGCCGTCAGCACGAGCAACACCACCAAGTCGAACAAATTGATGGGCAGCTTGTCCAGGGCAAGGTTCATGCCGGCGCGCCGCCCTCGGGATTGGCTCTCTGAAGCATAACGTTTAGGCCATTTGGCAGCCATTTCTGTGCCAGAAACCGTCTCCCTGGGCGGGTCGCAGCCCCCGAGCCGGCGGCCTCGCCTGGGCCCGGTGAGACCTTGGTGAGTGCCCGGTGTGTCTCCCATGTGGGTCGACCCACATGGGAGACACACCGGGGACTCGAAAGGGCCTGACCAGGCCCAAACAGGGCAATCCACGGGCACCGGGAAGCGGATTGAAATCGCAAGAGTTTGCGCCCGAGCTACTTATTCCGCCTCCACCTTGGAATGGGCAGGAGCCCGCCCGACAGTGCGCCCGGCCCCGGCTTGAGTCCAATCATGGCATTGGGAGCCCTCGGAGCGCACCCAAGTGCTGGAGGCGCCCCGGAGTTGGAGGCCCCCTCAGAACGCGATTGTCTTGACTGCCCGGTGCTGTATAGTCGGCACATGGCCGTTGAAAACCGCATTGTCAAGGTGCAGAAACGCAATCGCGCGCTGGTGAAATTCGACGATGGCCGCATCCACCGCGCCATTCTGCACGCGGCGAAATCCGGGGGGGGCTTCGGGCAGGACCGGGTCCCGGGCATCAACGACGCGATCTTCGACGCGCAGGGGAGCGACGAGAAGATCGCCGCCTTTCTGGCGGATGCCGTGGTTGTGTGCCTTAACGCCGACCCGCACCACCTGATTGCGAACTTCCCGCCGACCATCGAGACCATCCAGGACGAGGTGCTGCACGCCCTGCGCAGCTATGGCTTTCAGCACACGGCGGACGCCTACGCTTGCTACCGCTGGGGCCGCCATTGGCTGCGCGAGGGCGCCATCGGCCCCGACAAGTTCGTCGGCAACGGCTACCCGCAGGACCAGATGCAAAAGACGCTGGCGTGGAACCGCGCGCACGGTTGCGACACCGTGGCCGGGCTGAACGAGATCGTCCGGAGCGGCAAGATCAAGCCGCTGGTCGAGGCCTCGCTGGCGCTCTACGAGCAGTCGCTGGACGAGGCCGCCGCGAAGGTCATGCGGCGGCTCAACGCGGGTGACAATCTGCGCATGATGTGGGTCAGCGGCCCCAGCTCGTCGGGCAAGACGACCACAACCGTGAAGCTGACCGAACGCCTGGAAAAGCAGGGCCTGCGCTTCCTGATGCTCAACCTGGACGATTACTTCTGGTCCCTGGTGGAGCATCCGACGGATTGGATCAACGACCGTAACTACGAGACCCCGGAGGCGCTGGACATCCAACTGCTCAACAGCCACCTCGGCGCGCTGCTCGAAGGCGAAGCCATCGAGAAGCCGGTCTATAGCTTCAAGGAAGGCCGCCGCACCGCCACCAAACGCATTAAGCTGGAGAATGACCAGGTCCTGCTGCTGGACTGCCTGCATGGGCTTTACCCGCCCATCACCGAAGGCATCCCGGCTTCGTCGCAATTCCGGCTCTACATCGAGACCCAGAACGTGCTCTACGAGGGCGACGGCAGCCCGAGGCAACTGACCCACTTCACCGATGTGCGCCTGCTGCGACGCATGCTGCGGGACGTCCAGCACCGCAATCACAGCCCGCTGCTCACGATCCTCCACTGGCACTACGTGCGAGCGGGGGAGCTGTTCAGCATCATCCCCCTGCGCGGCCTGGCCGACCATTCCGTCAACGGCGGCTTCCCCTTCGACCTGCCGGCGCTCAAGCCGTTCCTCTCCGGCCCCGGCGGGTATCTGCCGGCGCCGTCCGATTTCCAGCCTTACGTCGGCTTCCTGGACGCCCGCATCCGCTACGAACGCGTGCGCAAACTGCTGGAATCGGTTGAAGGCCTCAGCCGCGAGCAGGTCACCAAGTACGACATCATCCCTGGCGACACCGTGATCCGGGAGTTTGTCGGCGGGAGCACTATCAAGATTCCCCACAACGAGTAGAGTGAAGGGAGAGATATGAGAGCGTTCATCGCATTGTTCCTCGGGCTGATCATCGGCGCGGCGGTAGTGTGGTTTATCTTCACGAACCAGGGCTCGCCCCGGGTGAAGCAGGCGCAGGAGAAGGTGGAAGGCGCGGCGAAGTCTGCCGGCGGCGCGGTGGAGGACGAATTGCACAAGCTCAACCTGCGCCCCGAGACGATCAAAGACGAACTGGCCCGCACCGGGCAGGTCGTCCGCCGCAAGGCGCAGGAGGCCGGGAAGGCCATTGCCGATGCCACTGCCGATGCCCGCATCACCGCCGCCATCAAGGCCAAGCTCCTCGCCAGCCCGGAGCTATCGGCACTCAACATCTCCGTTAACACCACCGGCGGTGTGGTCACGCTCTCGGGGCACGTCGCTTCAGCGGACGACGTCGGCAAAGCCGTGCTGCTGGCCATGCAAACCGACGGCGTCAGCGAGGTCATCTCCACCATTCAGGTGCAGGCCAAGCGGTAGTCCGTCCGCAAGCCTGCCCCCCGCCGGAGCGCCAGAGGGCGAGGGAAGCCCTGAATACGGTCAGGGCGCCTGCTGCGTAGGGGCCTTGCCGGCGGCGCGCCGGGCGGCACGCTCAGCAGCCAGGCCCGCAGGGAGGAACGCGGTGTCGTGAGGACGTTTCAGCGCACGCGGGTCACTGCCGGGAGGCAGCGCGTGCTCATAAAACAGGAACAACGTGCGGCCCGCGAGGATGCAGTCGTTCTGCTTTAGCTTGGTCTCGCGGGCGCGGTGGCCGTCCACGGACGTGCCGTTCTGGGAGCCCAGGTCCTTCAGCATATAATGCTCGGCTTCCCTGTAGATCGTGAAATGACGGCGGGAAAGCGCCGCATCCGCCACCACCAGGTCTGCGGTGTCGTCGCGGCCGAGGGTCACGGGCTCAACGCCAATGTCCCAGCGCTCGGTGACTTCACCATCCTCACCCAGCAAACACAGTGTTGCCATACTCGCTTTCCGCAGCCCGTTCGAACCCGCCACGAAGCGGCCGGACAAGCTGCAATGAGATAGACGGGAACCGCCGGGAAAAGGTTACTCGCAGGGTAGGGACGCCTCGCCGAGGCGTCCGCGGCTGCCGGAATACGGACGCCTCGGCGAGGCGTCCCTACCGCGCGGTGCCCGCACGCACGCTGCTGCGGATCCGGCTCAGTCCGACAGGGCCGAAAACAGCGCCCGCAGCTCCTCCTCGACCTCCTCCGGGCAGGAAACGGTATGGGCGATCTCCTCGCGCAGCACGTCGCGATAGTGCTGGCGCAGGCGGTGGACGGCGACCTTCACCGCCCCTTCGCTCATGTCCAGGTGAGCCCCAATCTCGGCGTACGGCACCGAGCGGCGCTCGCCGGTAATCGTGGTCTTGAGCTCGTTGAATACTCTCGCCTTGCCATCACGGGTGTACTCCTCCCGTAGGCGGGCCAGCACTTGTTCGAGCAACGCCAACGCCCAGCGGCGCTCAAAAAGCTTGTCCGCCGTGACACTCTCCGCCGGCTCCAGCCCGTAAGACGTCTCGGCGGATTGGACGTTAATTGGCACCAGGATGGGATGTGCTCCGCGCTTTTGCGCGCCTGCCTTGTCCCATTCGTTCGCCAGGAAGTGCTTGAGACAGACCAGGAGGAACGAGCGGAACTTCCCCTTGGTCCGATCCACCGCGCCCAGGTAATTCTTCTGGAGCATGCGGGCGAAGAACTCTTGCGTCAGGTCCTGCGCATCGTGCGGACTGTGGCCCTGCCGGCGGATAAACGAGTAGATCGGATGCCAGTACGTGCGGCAGAGTGTCTCCAGGGCATCCCGAGCGCACGCTGTCTGTCGCGACCCGGCGGCCAACACGACGCTCCAACGGGTCAGGGCGAACGCCCCGGCCCCGGGCACGGTTGAACTGGAATGATGCGCATCAGACGTCATGATGCGCCCATAGTCTCTGCCAAACGCCGGGACAGTCCAGCCAAGAGTTGCGGGCCAGCCAGGCAAATGGCGCTGTCCCCAACCGCTTTTCCTTTGCCCTGGAGAAGCGGATATCCTATGGTAACGGGCAAGCGGTCAATCTCAATTCGAGCTTAGTTATGTGCAGGGCTTCAGGTCTCTTAATACTCGGGAGCCTGCTGGCGGCGGGTCTGGCCACAGGCTGTAAACAGCACCACGCCGTCGGGGCGAATACTTCCGACCACTATTTTGCCACGCCATTCCAGGATGAATCGCAGTTCATCGTAGAGGCGATTGTCTCCGATCTGGCCGAGCAGGTCTCCTATGCCGCAGCCCACCGGCTGCCCGACAGCAAGGCTTTTTCGGTCACGGCGACGGAAAAGCCGGGCTCGCCGCCGGACGCCCCGGTGTATGACGTGCGTGTGAGGCTGTCGCCGGATCAGCGCGAGGTGAAGGCCGAACTCAGCACACGCGGCGGCATCTGGTCGCCGGAGGTTTACGGCCCGCTAACGAAGGAGCTGGCGCGGGCTGTCGGGCTGAAGCCGCCGCGGGCGGTCAAGCCGGATGACTCGGCGCTGGTATCCAAGCTCCTGGACAACACGGCGGAAACGATTGAGGCCCAGAACCAAGCTGTGTCGGCAGCGCTGGAAAAGGACTTTGCAAACCCGGATCTGCACGAGCAGGCGGCCCTCGTATTGGGGGCGTTCATGCTCCGCGAGAACTCAGGCGACTTCTATGAAATGCGCTCGCCGCTCTGCCGCCTCACGGCGCACCTGGCGATGGCCCGCTTCTTGCGCTCCGGCGCAGGCTATGACGTGAACGGGCGCATGGCGGAAGCCGTGCTGCTGACCCTCATCGGCGCCGAGACGCCGGCACTGGAGCGACTGAAGGCGATCGGGACGAACGCCGCCCCCATCGCCGCAATGGCTCGTGCATTGCAGGCGTTCAACACTCTCGACTACCGTCCCCTCGACGAGGCGACGAACCGGACATCCTTGGAGACCATGGCCTGGTTCACGGCCCGGGCGTACTGCACCAGCACCAGCGCGGCATGGGAGAAGCTCAGCGACGAGCAAAAGCAAAACATCGACATCGGCCGCATCGCCCACGCCTTTGGCTATTCGGTTGAGATCGGGCATGTGCTCCTGGAAACCTCCCTCCCGCTTGAACTGCAGGAGATCAACTCGGTGTACAGCCGTTCGCATGACAAGGAAC
>Ga0335069_10001793_pt1 | contig 33965 bp, 29 predicted proteins | sample Lox_Sample_11_FD_206714 | JGI IMG/M metagenome (GOLD analysis project Ga0335069, IMG submission 206714) | Soil microbial communities from Loxahatchee National Wildlife Refuge, Florida, United States - Lox_Sample_1.1 | ecosystem: Environmental > Terrestrial > Soil > Wetlands | place: USA... | reverse complement strand
CGGCTGCGATCGAGCAGGTGTTGCAATGGCTGTAACACTTCCGGCGGCCAGTTCGCCGGATCACGTTCTTCCGGGCTGGCGCCGGCCACAACTGGTTGCGTGCAACGCGGCGCCGATGCGCTATTCGTTCTCTCCGCCATTGTGATTCAGCGCCGTCTAGTCTGCCCCGGACTGCGCATTGGGACAAGCGCCGCGAGCGCCCTTCGAGAGCCTGCCCTTGAACCTGAAGCGGGCCTGGCGAATGAATTCGCGGCAACGAGGTCCGCCAAGTCCGCCTACGCGGACTCCCCTCCCCAGCCTACGCAGGTGGGCTTCGCGCTTTTCGTTGCCGCGGTTTCAACCGCCGGGGCTGAGGGGCGGTTCATCGGATGCGGATTGCTCGATTTGGAGACCGTTCCCTCGCGGACAGCATCGTCCTGACGTAGCGCGGATGTCGAGGATTCTGTGCAGGTCACTCGGGGGTGGTCGCTTGACGCTGCGCGCGTAGGCATGAAGGGGTTGCGCCCTGGACACACATCGCCATGCGTGTTGATATTACAGCATGGCTCAATTCCTATCGAAGTTTCTTGTTCACCTCATCTTCTCAACCAAAGAACGGTACCCTTTTCTTGGGATTGAGGCGGCGGGACGCAACCCTTTCAGGGTTGAAACACTCTTCTGATGATTGCCCCCAGGGTAGCCGCCAAAAGACACGGCAACCCCTGGCTGTGTTGCGCAACGCCTTCGGCGTAGAAGCCATCGGACAACCGAGACGTTGGTTGGTGCCCGCTCAATTGGGGTAGCGCATACAGGCGGCCATTCGTTCGCCCGAGGCTGCGCTCCGTATACGCTAGCCCGTCCGTTTATCGAGACGCTCATGTCCTTACGCCAAAGGCGTTACGCAACACAGCCCGGGGTTGGCGTCTTTGTGCCTACCCCGGGCGGCCGGGGCTTGCGCCCACTGTAGGCGATGAGGACATGTTGCGGCCCTCAGTTGTCGTCGAACGTGAAGTCGACCGCCGTCAGCTTGCGCGACGCGACTACCGACAGCAGCCGCGTGATGCGGCCATGCTCGTCAACCTCGCAGCGCATGACGACACGTGACGGCTCAGCGGGCCGGCCATCGGCAAACTCGCCGACAATCGCCGGCAACCCGTTGATCATGCGGACCTGGAAGCGTCCGCGGGCCATCCGCCGGTAGCCGATGTTGTAGTGGAAGCGCGCGACGCGCTGCGGACCGACGATCACCTTGCGCGCAGCATGGACCTCGCCCGCACCGTCGTTGACGGCACGGACGGAGTCGGCGAGCAACGACTCCATCGCCTGCATGTCACCACTGGCCATCGACGCCATGAATTCTCCGAGGGCCGCGCGCGTCCGTTCCTGCAACAGCCGCGTTGGTATGCTGCGGTCACGATCATAGTCGCGCATGGCGGCACGGGCGCGATGGTGGGTCGTCTTCACGTTTGGCTCCGTGATGCCGAGCGCATCGGACGTCTCGCGCACCGAGTAGTCGAACACGTCGCGCAGCAGGAGCACCGCGCGTTGCTGTGGGGTGAGCGCCTCGAGCGCGAGCAGGAAGGCGAACGACACGCTCTCCAGAAGATCGTACCGGCCCTCCATGCTCGTCCCCTCAACCACCGGCTCGTAGGCCGGCGGCGACTCTGCGTCGCCGGTCTCGATCGGCGACGGCAGCCACGGCCCAACATAGGCGCGGCGTTTGCGGCGACGCAGGAGGTCGCGTCCCAGGTTCATTGCAACGCGGACGAGCCAGGGGCGCCACGGCTCGTTGGTGCGCGCCGGGGGCATCTCCATGGCGCGCACGAAAGTCTCTTGCACAAGGTCGTCCGCGTCGGCGGCGCATCCCGTGAGGCGGTAGCAGAGCGCCCACAGAAAGCGCTCGTGGTCGCGGTAAGCCTCCGCGTAGACTGCTTCAGGTACCGTTGCCACCTTGGCCACGGTGTTCACCGTTGCCGCCGCGCCGTCAAGCGGCGGCAACGGCACGCAGCGGCGGTGTCCGCGTGATGAGATGCGCCGCCTGCTTGGCGCTCGACAGGCTCGCGTCGGCGAGCAGTCCCTCAGGTCCGACCCAATCGCCGGCGACGTAGAGGTTGGCGATGTTCGGCACTGCGGGTCCGGGACGTCCACTCCACCCGCCGGCGGCGGCGGTCACCAGTGCGTTGTAGACCACCATGTTCGGGAGAAAGCGGCGTTCGACGAGCAGCTCACGCCAGCCGGGCTGCAGGCAATCGAGCAACTCTTCAAGCTGCCGCTCATCGGATTTTGGATCCGTCGGCACATCCGGATCGAGGTACTTGGCGACGTGAATGGTCGCACCACCTGCGGGCGCCAGCTTCGCCACTGCAGAATGGACGGACAGATAGAGCGGCTGGTCGATCCCAAGTGCGAACGTCGCACGCGGCTGCGGTAATTGGGAGAGCGCGATGTCGAGACAGACTGCCTTGATCGGAATGGCGGCGTCAGCCCACTCCTGCAAGACCACATTCTTCCCGTCCGGCACCAACGCGGCGGCCTCCGTCGGTCCAGCAGCGATGACGGCCGCACCCGCGCTGTGAAGCGTCCCGTCGGCTAGACGAACCCCCTGGACTGCGCCGTCGCAGGCAACCGACTCCACGCGCATACCCGGCATGATCCGCACACCCGCCGCCTCCGCGCCTCGACGCAAGCCATCGACGAGTGTCTGCCAGCCGCCATCCAGGTAGAGCACGTTATTGCCCAAGGCGACCTGCAGTTGGCCGACGGCAACCGCAGCACTCTGCCGCTCGGGAGAGTTGGCGTAAGTCGAGACGCGGAACAGTGCTTCGACCAGGCGTCGCACATCGGGCTGGCGAATCGTGCTATCGAGCCAGCGACGTGCGGTCATATGCTGCAAGGCGCTCGCATCGATCTTCTGCAAGGAGCCGAGCAGCCGCGCGGTCTCGAACTTTCCCGGCAGGCGCAACAACCCGGTGGTGAGCAGAGACATGAAGCCGCCCGGCAGGGCATGCTTCACGCCATTTTCGACGGCATAGCCGCCGGAGGCGCCGGGGACGCCGCCGCTAAACTCGACGCCGAGTTCCTTGAGAATCTCGATTCCCCTGCCGCCACGGTAGACGGCATGTGGGCCGATGTTGAAGCGGAAATCGCCCTTCGCGTAGGTCGTTGCCCGCCCACCAATGGTGCGCGACTTCTCGAAGAGCGTCACACTCCGGCCGGCACGCGCCAGATAAGTCGCGACCGCCAGACCCGCCAATCCTCCACCTACGACGGCGACATCAGTCGTTGCTGTCTGCGTCATCAGAGCTACCTCCTACCCCCATCACGCTTCAGTACGGCGAAAGGTTACAGCGGATTGACCGCAAAGGACACGCCCGTGAAGCGCAGCCCAGCAGGTTTTGGCTGGGCGTAGCGCCCATACGTGGGTGCGGCCGATGCAATGGTCAGAAAACCACAGCGGGAAGAGGGCGATGCGCGCGCGTTTCACTGTCAGCAGCGCGACGACCCACGCGACCAGCCAGATCAGATTGAACGACACGAAGAAGACCTCCGGCCACGGGCGGAGACCAAGCAACACTGGGAACAGGGCTCACTGCTGCCCTCCGATTCCGCAGGTGCATAGGACGTTGGCACCCCCGAGCCGCAGCAACAAGCGACAGTCGCTCCACTTCCTGGGAGGCGTACTGGCACCGCAGTTGCTTTCTCACCCTGCGAATAGGAGGGCTCATATGGCTCGCGCAAAGCGGCGTCATCATGTCATCGGGATGCACATACTCACAGGCATCGGCATCTTGCTGTGGTCGGCCGCCGGCGCCTTCGGCTTCCAGCGCCCGTACGAGGTGCCGGCTACGCACGAACGGCAGTGTGTGCCGACGGGTGAGATTCCTCCAGGTGACGCCCGGACGATTACGATGACCTGGAAGCACCCGTTTGCCACCGGCGACTACGCCATCGTCGGCGCGGTGTCAGAGCCCGGGGACAGTGGTCAGGCGATCGAGCTCGGTCACATCGTCATTCCGCACACGCCAACCACTGCTGCGGCCGTCGTGTACAACCGAAACGCCAAGGGCGCGCAGTCGGGAGTCCTCTGCCTCGACGCCACGGTGGAGTAGCGACGCCGCTCCCTGCGGCCTTTAGGGCGGATCCTCTGCGATTTCTTAGGGACAACGCGGTTTGCACCACTCCAACTAGACCTTGTCGCGTTCAGCTACGGAGTGTTTGAGCGTTGAGGTTCCGAGCTTGGCGTGACTGGGCCTTCGGCCTCGATCCAATTCTGCTTGAAGAACGACGGATCGTCCGTGACAGGCCCGAACGCGACGCGGACCGCTAATGCTGACCCGCCGCTGGATCCTTCAATGCCACGCGGCCCACAACATCCCAAGCTGTGTACCGCGCCAGCCGCCCTTGCCGTCGCGGTCATCGCTTCCCTTCATACTGCGCCAGGATGCGGCGCGCCACGACCATCTTGTGGACTTCGTCCGGGCCGTCGTAGATGCGTGCGAAGCGCGCTTGGCGGTAGAACATCGACAGCGGATGGTCTTCGGTGACGCCGGCGGCGCCGAAGACTTGGATGGCCTTGTCGACTACGCTGTGTAGCACCTTCGCTCCGAAAAATTTGATCAGCGATATCTCTTCACGCGCACCCTGCTGCCCGGCGGTGTCGATCTTCCACGCAGCATGTAGGGTCATGAGCCGCGCCGCTTGAATGTCGGCGCGGGCCTCGGCGATCCAGTCCTGAATGTTCGCCTTCTTCGCCAGCGTGCTGCCGAACATCTCGCGTTGTGTGGCGTACTCGCACATCAACTCGAAGGCGCGCTGCGCTACGCCGAGCCAGCGCATACAGTGATGGATGCGTCCGGGACCGAGGCGTTCCTGCGCAATCGCGAACCCCATGCCTTCGCCACCGAGGCAGTTCGTCACCGGCACGCGGCAGTCCTCGTACCAAATCTCGGCGTGATGGTTGTCGTAGTCGCCCATCACCGGAATGCCGCGCGCGATCTTGAACCCCGGCGTGTCGGTGGGAACGATGATCTGGCTGAAGCGCATGTACGGGTTGCTCTGTTCCGGGTTGGTCATCGCCATGATGATGGCGAACGAGGCCCCGTGCCCGCCGCTGCTGAACCACTTGTGGGCGTTGATGACGTAGTAGTCGCCGTCGCGCTTCGCCGTCGCCCGCAGCAAGCGCGGGTCGGAGCCCGCGACCTCCGGTTCGGTCATCGAAAAGCAGCTGCGGATGTCGCCGTTCACCAGCGGTTTGAGCCAGCGCTTCTTTTGCTCCTCCGTGCCGAAGCGCCACAGGATCTCCGCGTTGCCCGAGTCGGGCGCTTGTGAGCCACAGGCCACAGGCGCAATCGGGCTGCGGCCGAGGATCTCGTTGACGAAGACGTAGTGCATGAACGGGATGCCGGCGCCGCCAGCTTCCTTCGGCAGATGGAACGCCCAGTAGCCGGCGGCCTTCGCCTTCGCTTGCAGCGCTTTGATCGCGGGCGGGTACGCCGGGCCACCGACTTCCATGGTCCAGCGTTCCGTCGTGCGCTCCATGGGGTAGACGTGCTCGTCCATGAACTTGCGGATGTTGTCGCACAGCTGCTCGATCTCGGCGGGGATGGCGAAGTCCATTCGAGTTCCTCCTTGCGCTCGCGACAATAGGCCTGCGACAGCGCCGGCTGCAAGATGCACGTATGACGAGCGTCAGGGCCGGCCGTTCCTACTGGTCACTGTTTACTGATCACTGGTCACTGTTCTGCGGTTGCAACTCGACAGCCCCGGCGATAGACCTGCCGCTCATCACACAACTGGAGGGCAGGAGGGACGCATGAGTCAGGGGAATCGTGTCTTCATCATTGGAGTCGGCATGACCAAGTTCGAGCGCTGCGAGAAGGACGCACGCCAACTCGGTCAGGAGGCTGCGACCGCCGCGTTGCAGGATGCGGCCATCGACTATGACAAGATCGAGCAGGGTTTCTGCGGCTACATCAACGGCATGAGCACGCTCGGCCAGCAGACGCTGTACGGCGTCGGCATGACCGGCATCCCGGTCTACAACGTGAACAACAACTGCTCGACCGGCTCGACCGCACTGTACATGGCCTACAACGCCATCCGCTTCGGACAAAACGACGCCGTGCTGGCGCTCGGCTTCGAGAAGATGCAGAAAGGCCCGCTCGAAAATCAGCTCCCGGGTCTCGAAAAGCTCAAGGAAGAGACTGAGAAGGAGAAGAAGGCGCCGATCGCGGCGCGCATGTTCGGCGACGCCGGCCGCGACCACATGCTAAAGTACGGCACCAAGGCCACAACGTTCGCCAAGATCGCCGTCAAGAACCACAAGCATTCGGTCAACAACCCGCGCTCGCAGTACCAAGAGGCGTGCACGCTCGACGAGGTGCTGGCGGCACGTATGGTGTACGACCCGCTCACCCTCCTGCAGTGTTGCCCGACGAGCGACGGCGCGGCGGCCGCAGTCGTCGTCTCGGAAAACTATCTCAAGCAGCACCCGCATCCGGGGGCGATCGAGATCCGCGGGATGGCAATGGCCACGGACAAGTTCGAGGACTTCGGTCGCGGCAAGATCGGCATGGTCGGCATGGGGATGACCGAACGCGCCTCACGCGCCGTCTACGAACAGTCCGGCATCGGCATCAATGACGTCCAGGTCGTCGAGCTACACGACTGCTTCAGCACCAACGAGCTGATCACCTACGAGGGCCTCGGCATGTGCAAAGAGGGCGAAGGCGAGAAGCTGGTGGAAGACGACGCCACCACCTACGGCGGGCGTTGGGTGGTCAATCCGTCGGGCGGCTTGCTCTCCAAGGGCCACCCGCTTGGGGCTACAGGACTCGCGCAGTGCGCCGAGCTCGTGTGGCAGCTGCGCGGTCAGGCGGAGAAGCGGCAGCTGGAGAACGTCAAGGCCGCCCTGCAGCACAACCTCGGCCTCGGCGGCGCTTGCGTCGTCGCCATGTACACGCGAGCGTAGTCGCAACATCTGGCGGGCAGGGTGGAACCCTGCCCGCCTTCCTCCCCGCAGCGTCCGTTCCGAAAACCGTTGACCACTGTGGCGACAGTGGTCTAAAGGTCGAACCGTACAGCTTGCGAACCTGTGGTAACAATGTGGCCGTCGCGGGCGTGAGATCGTGCCCCGAAGGTGCGACGGCGTCGCGACGCGAGGTGTGTCATGCGTTCGATCGTCCGCCTGTCCTCAATTCTCATCCTCCTCGCTGCCAGCGTTGTCCGAGTCGGTGCGCAATCCGCACCGCCGCCGGATAAGGAAATGCTGGCGAAACAGGCGGCGGAAACCGGCCTCAAACCCGGCGATGTCCTCGGTAAAGACAACTGGAAACTCGCCGACGGCCTGCTCCCGCCGGAGATTCTCAAGCACTATCAGAAAGGCGAGTACGTCAACCGCATCATCGACTGGCCTCTGGGGCACACGAAGCGGGACCAAGAGTTCCTCGAGGCGACGGCACATAACCGTGGCCGGTTCGCAGTCGACGAACACGGCACCATCATCGAGAAGACGACCGGCAAACAACCCCCCTACATCACCGGCTTTCCCTTTCCCGACATCGATGCGAAGGATCCCAACGCCGGTGTCGAGATCCTCTGGAACAACTTCTATGAGGGGTACTACCTCGGGAACATTCACTCGGAGACCGAACTCAACTGGGTCAACCCCAGCGCCATCGATCGACGCACCATCCAGGACGTGAACTTCGCGTACTACGACGGCCAAGCCGAGCGCTACCGCTTGCCCAATCCGAACAACTACATCTCGCAGTTCCTGACGATCGCACGCACCCCCGCAGATCTCAACGGCACCGCGGCGCTCACCTGGCGCTATCGCGATGCCGATAAGCGTGACTCGAACTGGGCGTACGTGCCGGCGCTGCGCCGCGTGCGTGCCGTCAGTCCGTCGAACCGTTCGGACGGCTTTCTTGGCTCCGACATGAGCCAGGACGATGGTCCGTTCTTCGATGGCAAGGCGGAGGACTTCACCTGGAAGCTCGTCGGTGAAGTCGACCAGCTGCGGTTGGTCGACCCGCTGAGCTTTGAAGGCAAGTCGGACGTGAAGTGGCTGCCTGGGGGTGGCTGGCGTGCGAAGTGGCCCGAGGGGCTAAAGGCATTCGGCTATATGGATCCGAGCTTTCACGGTGACGGCTGGGCCCCGATTGCCGGCGCGCTGGCGCAGCGCCGTTTCTGGGTCATCGAGGGAGTCCCCAAGGACAAGTACTATCTGTACGGGAAGATCGATCTGTTCATCGACAAGGAAACGTATCAAGGTGCCTGGAATCGCAAGTTCAGCTGGAGTGGGGAACTCCTCAACACGCTCCAAGTCATGGTCTTCGACTATCACCCCTATAAGCGGCCGGACGGTGGGGTGGAGTACGTACAGGGCTCGAACATGAGCTTCCAGTGCGCCGAGAACATCAAGATGAATCGCGCTACCATCGCCGGTATTCAACCGCCGAGCATGAAGGATCCCGCCAGTGATCGGAAGGTACCCTTCGAGGCCAGCTTCTTCGACTTCACCACCCTGCAGCGCTTTGGGAAGTGATGTCGCCGGTGACGCTCACTCGTTCAGGTCAGCGCGAAGCGGTTAGTGTCCCCGGGGCTAACGGTACCCGTTTGTCCGACGCCTTCCTGCGACATCAGTGCTTCGAGGCTCGTTCGATCGTTCGGTGTGTTGGCGATGAAACGCCGGCCATCCGCCAGACGGCCGATGACGATACCCGTCAACGGTGTCCCGTCGCGGTCGTGCAGGACGGTGTACGCTTCAATGGTACCGGTGCCGTGCGGTGACAGGGTCAGTGTTGGGTGCGGCGTCCGGTCAAGTTCCGCTTGATACGTTGCGGGATCCTCGCGCTGCCACGAGTGTCGCGGCGGCGCGGCGCTATAGATGCCGACGGAATGCTTGGTGACATACCAGCCCAGTCCGGTGACGAGGCCCTTGGTGCCCGGCTTGGCACGTAGTTTATCCATCATCGTCGCCACCGCGTGCATGGTGTAGTTGTTGCCTGGGCCGCCGTGATACGGCAGCCCGCCGGTGACGGTTAACGGCCGTGAGTCGTCCGCCGCGATGCCGAGCATGTCGCGTCCGATCTGCACCGCCGATGGGAAGCAGCTGTAGATGTCGAAGTAATCGATCTGACTGATGTCGGTTGCTGCCATTGCCAGCGCCTTCTGTCCCGCCATGCGGATCGCTGGCGAGCTGAAGTAGTTGACGCGCTCGGACATGAACCATAGATCGTGAGCGTCGGCAGCGCCCCAGAGGTACACCCAGCGCGACGGATCGATTCCCAGTTCACGGGCACCGGCCACGGAGGTCATCAAGACCGCAGCTGCCTGGTCCACTTCCATGATAGCGTTCATGTATTTGGGATACGGAAAGCCGATCATGCGGTTCTGCGCCGTCACCGTAGTGATCTCCGCGGCGCTTCGTTCCTGCTGGAACCAGGCGTACGGGTTGTGCGCCGCCACTGCGGAGAAGCTGCTGCACAGTGTCCCGAGCCGTTCACGGTGCGCCGCTAGGCTGAGGCGGTAATGCGCACGCAGCGCGTTCTCGAACAGTGGGTAGATGGTGGTCGGCAGCTGCAGCGCGTGCTGCACTTCATGGTCGGTCGTCCCGTTTCTGCGTTCCCCCAGAACCGTCGGGCGGCCCTCTCCGCCCGACGCCCACTGCAGCTCAACGCCTGCGCGCCGCGCGCGCAGCAATGTGCGCACGGCCTCCGCGCCAGCGATCAGCGCCAAGCGCGCGTGCCCGGCGGCGATTTGTGCGGCCGTCTCGTTGATCAAAAACTGCGGCGTATTCCCACCCACCGTCGTGTAGGTCTGCTGCGATGGCCGGGCGCCGAGGCGCGCGGCGAGTGCTCCCGGCGCGTTGCCGTAGTGCCAACTGAGGATGTTGACGACCGCGACGCTGTCCAGCTGCTCGAGTAGGCGCGCGGACACACCCGCATCCGCAGCCGCGCGGCGCGCCACCTCCTCCATCATTGCCAATGGTTCCAGGGCAGCTGCCGGGTCCCCGTCTCGCTGTGTCAGTTGTCCCGCGCCAATCAACACCGGCGTTCGATCGTCAGTCATCGTCAAGTCTTCCCGCTCCGTCCGTGGCAGAGGGTTTAGTGGGAAGCGCCGATCCGCGCAATACGCTCCGTTGTGGTGACTCCCTCCCCAGCGCAAACAAAATACGCTATGAGCGTCTCGGGAGAGGTGGACGGACGGCGAAGTTCTCGGTCATAGTACCGGTTCACAATGCAGCGCGGATGCTGGATGCATGTCTCGCCAGCTTGGAACGATCCACCGTCCGCGATTTCGAATGCATCGTGGTCGATGACGGCTCCACCGACGACTCCGAGGCGGTGGCGCTCAGGCACGGCGCCACGGTTGTCTCCCTCCCGAACCGCGGCGGTCCCGCGCGGGCGCGAAATCGAGGTGCTGCGCAAGCACGAGGCGGCGTCCTGGTCTTCTTCGACGCCGACGTCTGCGTCCATACCGACACACTCGCACAGATTGCGGCGCATCTGGACGAGCATCCGCATACAGCGGCGGTGATCGGCTCCTACGACAACTCCCCCGCTGATCCCGGGATCATTTCCCAGTACAAGAACCTCCTGCACCACTACGTGCACCACCATAGTTCTCCGCAGGCGTGGACATTCTGGGCGGGATGCGGCGCTGTGCGGCGCGAAGCGTTTTTCGACGTAGAAGGATTCGACGAATCCTACGCGCGCCCATGCATCGAAGACATCGAGCTTGGCCTGCGCCTGCGCAGGCGCGGTCACCGAATCGACCTGAATCCGGCGATCCAAGCAACGCATCTCAAGCGCTGGACCTTCTGGACTTTGCTGCGCACCGACCTGCTCGACCGGGCGGTGCCCTGGTTTGTCCTCATGCTGCGTTCCCGGACCATGCCGCCGGATCTCAACCTCAGGCGCTCACATCGTCTCAGCGTTGTCCTGGTGTTTCTGCTGCTTCTCCTCTTGGCAACTCCGGCACACTGGTTCCGTCTGGCGCCCTGGACGTGGGGTGTCGGGGTGGTGGCGCTAGCGGCAGCGCTCATGGGACTCAACTGGGACCTCTACCGGTTTTTCGCGCGCCAGCGGGGCGTGGGATTTGCGGCGGCTGCCGTGCCACTACACTGGTTGTATTACGGATACTGCGGTGTCGCCGTTGGCATCGGAGCGTGCGTGCACCTGCGGGACGTGATAACCGGTCGCTTGCGTGCAGCCAGCGTGCCGTCGCCCTAGTTGCGCAACGCGATGGTGGAGGCGGTGATAATCGGGGCAGACGCCGCAACCGGCGTCGCGCTTCATCTCAACACCGCTCCAACCGCCGATGGCAGCAGAAGTGAAGTCGGCGGGATGAGGTTTGAACGGCACCTCTGGTAAGAGCCGCGCGCGCTGTCGAAGGTGCCTGAACGTGAGAAGTGCAGTGCGGTATTGGGATACCCTGGGCGCGTTGTCGGACGGCCAACACCTGCAGGTCCTGTGGCGCGCGCACAGCGACGCGGTGAACACCGCATGGTTGGCGCCCCGGTTGCCGACTTCGCCGGTCAAGCGGCTGCTCAAGACCGACCTGTTCGATGAGGCATTCGCCGCCGGGTTGTATCCAACCTTGTCGGAATGCGCGCAGCACGTCGTCGGTATCGACGTCGCCGAGTCGACGCTGCGCGCGGCGCGCGCGCGCTACGCGCACGTGCACGGCGTCGCAGCCGACGTCCGCCGTCTCCCTTTTGCTGCAGGCGTGTTCGACGTCGTCGTTTCCAATTCCACGTTGGATCACTTCACCGTCGCGGGGGATATCGTTACCGCTCTCAGAGAACTCCATCGCGTGCTGCACGCGGGCGGCCAACTGCTTCTGACGATCGACAACTTGGCAAACCCGGTCGTCGCCGTGCGCAATGCCCTGCCGTTTCGCTTCCTGCATGCGCTCGGAATCGTGCCGTATCAGATCGGTGCCTCGTGTGGCCCGCGCCGCTTGGAGCACGCCGTCAGGCAGGCCGGGTTCGACCTCCTCGAAGTCGGGGCCATCCTGCATTGTCCGCGGCTGCTCGCCGTCGCTGCGGCGCGCGTCGTGGAACGCTACGGCTCGCCTGAGACGCGGCAGCGCTTCCTGAGAGGCCTGCTGCGGTTTGAACGCCTTGCCGATTGGCGCAGCCGCTTCGCCACGGGATATTTCATTACCATCGTTGCGCACAAACCCTAGTGCGCCCGTGCCCGCCCCCGCCTGACTCAGTGCGCGTCTTGCCGATCGGACGGTCGCGGCTCGTCCGGGATCGCAAACGCGTATGCGTCAAGAAATCGGTATGCGCGCGCCCGTCGTTCGACGTCACGGACGAGTGCCATCGACCACTGAACTTTGCGGCGCGTGTAGGTTGGCCTTACGAAGACGAGGCTGCAGCAGTCATCGAGATAGCCAGGGTACAGCTCGAGCCCGAGGAACGCGCAGAGGGCGGATAGGACAGCGCGCGGGTCGCGTATCATCTCTTCGTGGTGAACGGTGATCACTTCGCTTGGATCGCAGACGTCTCCGAGCGTCGCGGTCGTCCGGCAGTGGAAGAAGTAGAAGTCGATGCTCTCTGCGAGCGACAGGTCGTTCCAGATCGAGATGGCGCTGATGTTGTCGAACGGGTTGCGGACGACGTGAATGAGACGGAGCGGCACACCCACCAGGGCGCGTACCCGCGCCAGGAAGTCCGGATGTGTGGCTATGCCGCGTGTGACCGCACCACCGCGCTTGTCGCCGATCACCCGCAACGCCGCGAAGCGCCCCTGCCACTGATTGGGTACCTGGTAAGGGTAGATGCCCCGGTTGCCGAGCAGGTTGAACCACGACGCCCGCGCGATGATTCGGGAGTAGAGATCGTCCCGCGTACAGCCGTTCAGAATGATCTCACGGGCGTCGAGCTCATGCGAAATGACCGCGTTGCGATGCGCGTTGAGGAGCGCCCCAATCAGGCTGTGCCCGCTCCGGGGGTACCCAACGAAGAGACAGAAGCGGGCGATGCCGTCGAAGGCGCCCTTGTAGCGGCGGCGCGCCCACGCGCTCCAGATGCTGTGGTGCAGCTGGTAGATGGCGTCTTGGAGTGGGGCGCGCGCGTTCACAGATTCCTCGGGTGTGCTTTAGCGCTTCTCACTGCGATCGTATAGAAGGTAGCCCTGCGTGACGGAAGGGACGGTTGAGGTGGGAACTTCAGGGGCCATCATCGTCGGCGGCCACGTCAACGGCCTCGGTCTCGTTCGCGCACTGGCGGCACGCAACGTTGCGACGGCGGTGATCACGACCAAGCCGTACGATGTCGCGCACCGCTCGCGCTGGATTTCCTCCCATGACACGGCCCTCGAAATCGAGGAACAGCCGGAGCGGCTCGCGGAGGTGCTCGAACGACGGGCGCCGGACTGGTCAGGCTGGGCCGTGTTGCCCGCCAACGACGGCGCCCTTGCCGCGTTGGCGCAGCATCAGGAGCAGCTTTCCTCTCGATACCGCGTGATTGCACCGCCAAGAGAAGTGGCGCGCTACTTCCTCGACAAAGAGGTGATGTTGGACGTCGCACGCGCCGTCGGCGTGGACATGCCGTATTGCTACGGAGCCGCGACGACGGCGACGGCCGCGGTTTCGGATGTACGCTTTCCCGTGGTCGTAAAGCCCAACGTCGGGTACCGCTTCTTGTCGCGCTTCGGGTGCAAATTGTTCGTCGCCCGCGATCGCCTCGAGTTGAGTCATTCCATCGCACGCCTCGCCGAGGCGGGGCTTTCCGGCCAGGTCTTCGACCTCATCCCGGGCCCAGACAGTCAAATCTATGCCTATTGTACCTACATCGACAAAACCGGCGAGCCGCGTGGGGGTCTCACGGTACGCAAGCTCCGCCAGAGCCCGCCCCTGTTCGGCGTCGCCCGCGTCGCCGAGATCGTCGAGGACAACCCGATGCTGCGCGAGGCGACGATCGCAATGGTTCGGCGCATTGGCTTTCACGGGATGGCGGCAGCGGAGTTCAAGTTGGACCCGCGAGACGGACGCCTTTGCTTCTTGGAGATCAACGGTCGCTCGATCATCTACAACAGCTTACTCCGGCGAGCCGGTCTCGATTTGGGCGGGCTCGCATGGTCGGATCAGGTGTGCGGACAGCCTGAATCGGCGCGAGCCAATGGGTGGGCGGGGGTGTGGATCCACTTGCACGCTGACGTCTTGTACGCGCTGGTGCATCGTCGTTCCGAACGCCTCGGCTTTGCCGACTTCTTGGCGCCGTATCGGCGTCCGAAAGTCTACGCAGTGTGGTCCGCGGCCGATCCGCTGCCCTTCGTCGCACAGTGGTCCCGCACCGCAAGGGAAGGTGCAACAGCGCTCCGCAACAGGACGCTGCGCGATCTGTTTGCCGATCGAACCCGACCGACGCATTTTGGTTCCTAGACTTTTCGGCTCCGGACAGCCGCGACCGAATACTTTGGATACCAGGTAGAATCAGCCGCTGCACCAGTTCGCTCGACCAGGGTATCGAGCAGATAGGGCCTGCCCTCGCGCGTACTTTGTATCGCGCGTTGAATCGCCGGCCGGATTTGATCCGGCGTGCGTACGACCTCGCCTTTTACCCCGAAGCCGGCAGCGACTGTGGCGAAGTCGACATCCGGATCCCCGAGGTAGCACGTCATATCCTTGCCGGTTTGGGCCTGTCGCCCACGCGCGTTCAGGATCTTGTTGCGAGGCCCGTTGTAACTGCGATTGTTGAAGATGACCACGATGATAGGAACCTCGTAGCGCGCCATGGTCCAGAGCGACTCCGCCTGCGCGAACATGAATCCACCATCACCTTGCAAAGAGACGACCTGCCGGTTCGGCTGCGCGAGCTTGACGCCGATCGCGGCGCCCACACCCCAACCGAGAGCGGAGCCGGTGGTTCGTCCGATCTTCGTCTTCGCTCCCGGAGCGAATATCAATTGGCTCAGAGCGGCGTTCTCCGGTGGGCCGAGCCAACTCACTTCGGCGAGCTCAGGGACGACAATGGCGTCTTTGTCGAGCAACTGGTTCAGTTCACTACCGACGCGCTCCCAGCTCAAGGGAGTGTGGTTCCATCGCGCTTGCGCCGCCTTGACTCGAGCCGCGCGGAGTTTCTCCGTGTATTCTGCGGTGACCGCGAAGCGGGCGTCCTTGATCTCCTGCAGTTTGGCCTTCGTGGCGATTGCTTCCAACGCGGTGCGCAAATCGGCTGCTGTTTCCTTCACGTCGCCAACTATCCCGACGTCAGTGGCTGCGACCCTTCCGATGATGTCAGGGTCGATGCTAGCGTGAATGACCTTGGCGCCGCTCGGCACTTCATTGTCCTCCCCAGGCATCCTGGCGCCGAGGTTGAGAACGAGATCGACAGTCTGCGCGTTGCGCAGTGGCCGCGTCGAGTCACCCAGGAAGAGCGGATGGTTCGTCGGAAAGTCGTCGAACAGATTTTCCTTCTGCACCACCGGTATCGACAGCTGCTCGGCAAGGGCGATGACTTCGGATTTACCATCGCATCGGGTCACCTCGGACCCGACGAGCAGGACCGGATTGGTGGCTGCGATGAGCAGTCTGGCGGCCTCCTCGACCAGCGCGGGACTCGGCTTCACGGTTGGCTTGATGATGAAGCGGTCGCGGTCGATGATGGTGGCACTGACGCCCGCCGCTGACAACACGTTGGTAGGAAACGCCAGGGCAACTGGGCCCTCGGGTGGAGTCGATGCAATCTTGAAAGCTCGCCGTGTGATCTCCGGTATTCTTTCCGCTTGCTCGATGCTCCATCGCCAGCGCGTGAAGCTGGCCGAGGGGCTCAGGTAGTCGTCCCACTCCTCGAAGGCATCGCGGCCGCCCTGAAGTGTGGTCGGTTGCCGCTGCGAGCCGATGACGATCGGCGTGCGATCCTTCCACGCGTTGTACATATTATTGAGGGTGTTCGGGAAGCCCGCGGTACCGTTGACTGCGAAGGCGGTATTGCCGGAAGCCAACGTGTAGCCCTGCGCGACGGCGACCATCTGCCCTTCCTGCGGAACCTCGATGACCTGTACGTCGGGTCGATCGATGAGGGCGTCGAAGATTGCGTAGGTACCAGAACTGTTGCAGTTGAAGATGAATCGCACTCCCGCAGCCCGGAGTTGCTCAACCAGCAACTCGCCCCCGGTCCCTTTGGCGATTCTTCGCGAGGATGAACCGGCTGCGGGGGTGGTGTCGAACGCCTCAGCACGTACCAGCGGAGTCAGAGAATCGAGGATTGACGTAGCGGCGGCGGCGCTGAAGCCCCAATTCGCTAGCGTCCGGACGAAGCCTCGCCGCGACACCTTCTTGTCGAGATACTGATGAACCAACTCTCTCATAGGCGCAATTCAGATGCTCACGGAAGTTGCCACTTCGCGTGCGATCGGGTCAAGGTATTGGGTCGTCTCGCAGCGCTACTACGAGCGTTGGCACGCGATGACCGCCCGGAACTTGCCACCTGTTCCACGGTCAACCTCGCTGCGGCGTGTGGCATCGATCATCACGCCGGTACCGAGCAACCCTGCAAGCGCCGGCAGGCTGCGTGCGCGCGCCCGTTGGAATCCTGCTTCGTCAAGGGTCACCAACGTAAGGACGAAGCGCTGCGCATCGTGCTGTGTGAGCTGATACTGGAAGATATCGGAATCGCCTTTGAAGACCTGCCAAATCGTGCGCGGATGGACGAACCTGCCGTCCGGCAGTGCGATGATATCCTCGACGCGACCGTCCAGTTCGGAGAGCAGCGCAAACGTGCGCCCGCAGGGACAACGCTCCGTGGAGATCGTTCCAGCGTCGCCGATCGGATAGTTGAGCAGCACCGTGGCACGATTGACAAGATTACTGATCACGACTTCACCCTGCTGGCCCGGTACAGCGCTACGCCCGTCGGGCCCGACGATGCGAACGTGGCACAGATCCTCATGGAGATGAAAGCCGGTGCGATGTTCGCAGAAGAATCCGATCTTGAATGCCTCGACGGCGTTGTACCGCGACAGCACCGGCACGCCGAAGCGGCCCTCGATGCAGTCGCGTGCGCCGCGTGGCAGCGCCTCGCCCATGTACATCACCATCTTCGGAGGATGCAGATTGATGCCGCGCGCCGCGATTGTCTTGAAGAACACGTCGAGCCACCCGCCGTACCCGACGAGGACGTCTGGGCGTTCGGCGTTGGCGATCGCGGCGATCCGTTCAATGGGCTCCAGCAAAGACACGAAGCGCCGCCGTGGGCGGACCGGCAGCAGGCTGTTCTCTTCGTAGAAGGCCTGGACCTTCTTGAACGTCGACGTTTCGTAGCCGACGTACAGCTCCTTGGGGCGAAACCCGCCGCCGCAGATCGCGATGACCGGAGTCCGCTCGCGTTCGCCGTAGGCAATGTTGGCGAGCAATGAACGACGGTCGTGGTGGATTTCAATGGGGGTCCCAGTCGTGCCGCTCGTGGAGAAGGCCGACGCTCGTTGGGCCGCAGCAGTCTCGGCGACGAACAGACGCGGTTGGCTGCGGACGAGATCCTTGTCGAGCATGGGCAGACGGTCGAGGTCCGCGGCGCCGGTGACGTCGCGTGGATCGATGCCCTCGCGAGCGAACCACTCACGATAGTAAGGAACAGCGCGGGTTGCGTAGATAACGGTGTCGCGGATGCGTTGGTCGCGCAGCTCGTCTAACGCAGGCCGCGCGAGAAATGGCACGGTACGCTGCCCGCGCAGCTGCGCCGCGATCGCGACGTTGCCGGCGAGCCTTCTCCAGTAGCGAGCGATCATGCTCCCGGTGCATGGCCGCCGATGCCGGCCTCGAGGACAAAGGGCACCGCCGATGCCCGCGCAACCGTGCGGATGTCTTCGATGACACTGCGCGAGAGCGGGATGCCGACGCGGCAACGCTCGGCATACGCAGCGTGCTCCGGGTCTCCAGCGACGAGAACGGGCCGTTCCGCGTTGATCGGCGTACAGCCGTGCAGCGAATCGATGAGCGCATCGAGATCAGCTTCGAACTCTCCGGGCTCGCCGAATCGACGAGGGTCGAGCGCCAGGAAGAAGTGCCCCACGCTGCTGACGTCGTTCGCGGTGCCGCCTCTGGGGCGCACCCCGGTCAGGACTGACGAGAGAATTTGGACCACGACAGCGAGACCGTATCCCTTGTGACTCCCCATCCTCCGGCTGCTGCCGAGTGGCGTCAGCCGGCGCTGCAGCGCGGCGCGTCTGCCGTTCGTAACCGGCGCGCCGTTGGCGGCCAGCGCCCAGCCGGCGGGAATCGAGCGCCCCTTGCGCCAAGCCGTGGTGAGGGTGCCGAGCGATGCCGTGCTCGTCGCCATGTCGAGCACGAACGGAGGATGGCGCGTCGCCGGTGCCGCGAATGCGATCGGATTGGTTCCGAGCATTGCCTCGGCACCGAACGTCGGCACCACGGCCGGAGTGCGCGTGGTGGTTGTGGCGATGCCGATGAATCCCACTTGCGCCGCCATCGATGCGTACGCGCCGGCTGCCCCGAAGTGACCCGAGTTGCGAACGGCGACGGCTCCGATGCCCGCCTCGCCGCACTTCGCCATCGCCAGTTTCATTGCCATGTCGGCTGGGACATGGCCGAGGCCACCGCCGCCATCGATCAGCGCCGTCGTCTCGCCGTCGCGAACCACTGCGATCGTCGGGGTCATCGTCAGCGATCCCTCGGCGAACCCGCGGTAATAGTGCAGGAGCATGCTGCAGCCGTGGGAGTCGATTCCGCGTAGGTCGGCATAGAGCATGCGGTCCACGACGATCGACGCATGTTCCGGCGACATCCCCCAGGCACGCAGGAGCCCGTCGACCTGCGTGGCCAGCGCCTGCGGCGCAACCATCCTGTGCGGCCATAGACCGAGAACGCGGCACGGCAGGACCCGATCCAGAATCAACGCCGCCGTCCACAGCGGACCCGAGACGCGGGCCGTTTCGCGGATCCGCCTGGCAGCCGAACGCAGCGCTGTCACCGACATCCCATCAAGCGCGGCGCCACAACAGCTTGAAGAGCTCGTAACGGACGCTGCGCCAGCGGTTGTTGCGATAGCGTTCCTTGCTCAAGGCTTCGATGGCACGCTGTGCCACCTCGTCAGTGACTCCGAGGCCGTGATCCCCTGCGGCGATGCAATTGACCAACTCGTCGGACGGTGTGTAATCGACGAGGACATTGAGGCGCGGGCGCGTTCCCGAATTGTGAATTGCATGCGGCTTCAAGTTGTCGATGGCCCACACTTCGCCCGGTGCCATGTCGTACCACAATCCGCCGCAGTATAAGCGCTGGACGCCGTCGGCGACCACTTGGATCGACAGCCGCACAGTGCTGCGAAAGAAGCGAGGCGTGTCGGTGTGAAGCGGAATGAGCCCGTGAGGCAGCATGCGTGCAACGATGGCGCGCGTTGGCGCGGCGCCGAATGTGTCGCGCAACAGCCGACGGAGATGCGGCAACTGCGCCAGCACCGGCCGGTCGTCGGGTGGCACCGGTCGCGGGCCGCGCGGGTAACTGATGGCGAAGAATGACTCCACCGACGCCTGCACGACGGGGTCACGACTGGCTTGCCCCCACGCCGCTGCAGGCAGGCGATCGAGCTCTGCCGCAAGCAGCGCCGCATCGACGGTGTGCTGCAGACGCACGCAGCCGTCGCAGCCAAGATAGCGCAGCACACCATCGTATGGGGGTGGGTCAATGGGAACCGGCAAGAGCGCCGTGAGCTGCCTCGCCATCGCTATGACCCGGCAGCACGAGATCGGTCCTCGGTGAAGGCGGCCATCATGCCGCCGATCTCCAGCAGGTGCACGACGACGGCGGTTGCAAACGCGAGTGGCATCTCGAACACGCGCAGCCCGTAGTGCCGACCGGCACGCAGACAATCCCACCAGCTGTCGAGCGTGCGGCCGACGAGGATCAAAGGAATGGAAAGCATTCCGAGCCGCAGCATCCAAGCGTGTTGCAGCCGTGGGTCGAGCTGCCGAACCCGGATGGTGCGATACCCCACATGTCGTCGGAGGCGACGTTCCATCGGCCAGCCTTCGAACCGGTGTGTGACTCGCATCCGTGGCTCGAAATACAAGGTGCCACCCGCAAGCCGGATCGCCTCGGTCTGTAAGCGTGCCGCCAACTGCCGCGGGAAAGCCGGCAGTGGATTATTCAGCAATACATCGCGCCGGAAGATGGCATTGTTGCTTGAGACGAAGCGCGTGGGCCCGGGCCCACCAGGATCGAGAAAGGCACGCGATAGCGTCGCTAGGGCGCGGCAGCTGAACCCCTTGTCGGGATAGGTGGTACGCCCACTGACCGCTGCAACCCCCGGATGGGTACGCATGGCGTCGACCGCCGCATGCAACCAGCCCGTCGTCGGCGCGCAATCTCCATCCAGTAGCGCAACCAAGTCCGCGGACGCGGCACGCACGGCCGCGTTCAACAGCTCACGTGTCGACTCACGGGGGCTTCCGAGCACGCGCAGGGAAGGCACCAGACCCACCAGGTCAGCCGGCATCTGCTGCCCTGCCGGCGTCGAGTCGATGAGGAACACCTCGACCCGCTCGTCGAACGCCTGCCGACCCAGCGCACCAAGCGTGTCGCGTAGATAGCTCCATTCCTCGGCGGTCCGACCTCCGTAGTCGGATACGACCAGCACGCTGACGGCCGCTGCGTTGCTACCCATCGCTGGAGATTCATATCACGCTGCGGCGGATGCATGGAACTGCGGCACCTCTTGCGCCTCTTGCGGGCCGCTGCGTTCTGAACTCGCTCCGCTCTTCATGTGGGGTGAGCGACCGCGGAATCACGATCGTGCCAACGGCACCGCTGGCTCGGCGGGTAACGGGTCTAGTCTGCAACCTGACGAAAGCCGAGTGCTCGCAGGCCGCCGCGCACCGCTTCTGCGGCACGCGCGAGATCCGCCTGCTTTGCATTGAGATCCTGCCTGGAAAAATCGAGGTCGTGCAAACCACCGATCGGCACGACGTGCAGGTGGACGTGCGGCACTTCGAGGCCGGCAATCATCAGGCCGACTTTGGTCGGCTTGAACGCCTGTTGCAACGCCTTCCCGATCGACTGCGCTACGGTCGTCAGGTGCGCAGCTAGTTGCGGCTCCAGATCGAGCCAGTGATCGACCTCAGCGCGCGACACGACCAGCGTGTGCCCGGGGCGTAGAGGATGAATCGACAGGAACGCGACACAGTGGTCGTCACGCCAGACGAAGTGTCCGGGAATCTCCCCGTTGATAATGCGCGTAAAGAGCGTTGCCACGGCGCCTCCTTCCGGTGGAACCGGGGCTGCCCGCGCGTCACCGGTCTCCCCACCCTCTATCGTGCCCAGTATGCGGCAGAGCCCGGCATTTGTGAATGGCCTCGGATGAGAGTACATCGCGGTGCTGTGCAGGCTGGTGTGCGGCAACACAAAGCGGCGGCAACAGACTCGCCGCTGCATCTCGACGACCGTGTCGAAGGCCTCAACGCGATTGTCTGGGAGGCTGACGCCCGCACCGCTCAGTTCACTTACATCAATCGATACGCCGAAGTCCTGCTGGGCTACCCGATTGCTCATTGGCTAGACGCCCCCGAATTCTGGCCAACCCATCTGCACCCTGAGGATCGCGACTGGGCGGTGGCACTGCGTCGCACGGCCACAGAGCAGGGCCAAGACCACGACTTCGAGTATCGCTTCATCTCAGCCAGCGGCCGAGTCGTGTGGCTGCGCGACATCGTGCGTGTCGTCACCGATGAAGGGGGCCGCGCAACGAGCCTGCGTGGGGTGATGGTGGACATCACGGAGCACAAATCCGCCGAGGGAGCACGCGGCGCGGTGCTGGATGTAGCCAGTGACATGAGCGGCACATTCGACCTGCGGCAGATCCTCGATCGCGTCCACTGCAAGACCGCCGGGCTGCTCCCCTGCGATCGTGTTGCCACCTACTACCGCGAGCCGGGCGGCGCCGAATTTCGCCGCCTCGCAGCCTTCGGCCTGCCCGCCGCGGTCGCCCTTGACGCGCTAGTCAATGAGGTCCGGCCGAGCCGGCGCACGGTGGAGTGGGTGATGGACGGCAACACCGTAGTCATCAACGACATCCACAACCAAACATGGCTCCCGGCGAGCCTGATGGAGCAAATCGGTGTCAGGGCATTGGTCGGCGTACCGCTGTTCGCCCGTGGCCGAATGATGGGCGTGTTGGCGGCGGCGCGCGACGCCTCGGGCAGCGACTTTACGCCACGCGAGGTCCGGCTGCTCGAAGACATCGCGCAGCAGGTAGCCCTGACCGTCAGCACCGTCGAGCTGTACCGTGCGCAGGAGGCGGAAGCGCAGGTGTCCGCGGCGTTGGCCCGTGCGGGACGTGAGCTGATCGTAGCGCTGGACCGGCCGGCGCTGCTCGAGCAAATGTGCCGCTTGACCGCGCAGCTGCTCGACTGCGACGTCAGCCACACCTTGTTCTGGGATCCGAGCGAACGTGTCTATGCAGTAGCGGCGGGCTACGGAGACATCCCGGAGCACTGGGAGGCGATTCGCGTGCTGAAAATTCCGCATGCTGTGGTGGCGAAGCTCATTAGGCGGTTGGAACAAGACGATCTCGTGCAGCTTACCGCCACGGACACCGAAGATTTGCTGCCGAGCGGGCTGATGAGCCAATACGGTTTCAGCCAGGGCATGTATGTCGCGTTGCGCCGCGGCAGCGAGCTCATCGGCGTTCACACCGCCGGCCGCCGCAAACCGACACGCTTCACGTTGCCGCAGGAGCGCGTCTTGCGCGGCCTCGCCCAACTGGCCTCGCTCGCTATCGAGCACGTGCGCGTCGTGGAGGAACTGGAGCGTGCCAATCGTCTGAAATACGACTTCGTCGCCACCATGTCCCACGAGCTGCGGACACCGCTGAACGTCATCATGGGTTACAGCGATCTACTCCTCGAAGGCGAGTTCGGGGCGCTGGCGCACGCGCAGCTCGATATCCTGCGGCGCATCGACGCCAGCGCGCAGCAATTGCTCGAGCTCATCAACGCGACGCTCGATCTCAGCCGGCTGGACGCTGGCAAATTTCCCCTCGAGCGCACTGAGGTCCCACTCGCCGACGTCATCCAGGCGCTCGACGCCGAAACGCGTGAGCTCCAACAGAAGCCCGGCCTCGCCGTCACGTGGCACGTCGCCGCGCGCCTGCCGCCCCTGCACACCGATCCGCTGAAGTTGAAGGTGGTGCTCAAGAACCTCGTGACCAACGCGATCAAGTTTACCGATCACGGTAGCGTCTCGGTGCGTGCCGCGCGCCGCGCCGGCGGCGTGGAGATCGCGGTTGCTGACACCGGGATCGGCATTCCGCGAGAGGTACAGGCATTGATCTTCGAACCGTTCCGGCAGGCGGAGAGTGCGATGACGCGCCGTTACGGTGGTGTCGGACTCGGCCTGTACATCGCCCGCCGGCTCGTCGATTTGCTCGGTGGAACAATCACCGTCGAGAGCGCCAGCGGTGCCGGCGCAACCTTCCGCGTATGGCTGCCCGCCGCACAGTCGGCGCGGGCAAGCTAGCGCCGGTTCCCTCTCACGGCTGCCGCGATCAGCCTCAGTGCACAGCGCAGCCGTGGAGACCGCGCTGCACCGCTCCCAGCAATTCGTCGATCGTCAGGACACCGTCACCGTTGGCATCAGCGGAAGGGCAGCTTCCGACCGGTGCATCACCAAACGCGATGTTCACCACCTGCATGAGATCGTCGACACCGACCATGGCATCGCCGTTGCAATCTCCCATACATGGGGTCACTTCGAATGGCGCCGCAGCTATCTCGCGAGGGCTCAGGATGTGGACGACGTGCGCGCCAACCGCGGCATCGCTGGGGACCGTCAGTGTACCGTTGTAGTTCCCAAGCGTATCACCGGTCACCACATCCACCTTCGTGCCGTCGAAGTACACATCGCCGCGACGTCCCGAGTGGAGGAGATTGCAGCGACCGCTGACCATCACGTCGCTGCCCGGCGGAGCGGCGCTCGGGGTGAGCGTCAGATCCCGCGGGCACGGATCGAGCGTCGGGGTTGGTGACGGCGTTGGCGTGGTGGTCCGTGTCGGCGTCGGCGTTACGCTCGGCACGAGCACCAACGTGACCACCACCGAGCCTGCCGATCCGGTTACACGCGGTACCTCGACGCCGGTCGGGCCGAAACCCTGTGTGGTAGTGATGATGAGCGGGTAGGTGCGCGGCAGGGCCGTCGGCGCGATGTGGAAGGTGCAGGTGTACAGCGGCCCGTCGTGAATCGGCGGAGCAGTAAAGATGGACTGGACGGAGAGACGCAGCGTGCGACCGCTGCGCGTTTCCTGCACGATGGCGGCGCTCAGCGACTTGCCCGTAGTCGGATTGACACGGCAATCGGTCGGCTCCAGCCGCAGCACCTGTTTGTTGAAGGTCAGGTCGTTACTGGTTGCGGCGACCATCGTTCCCCCGAAGGTGGTCAGCGCTACGACTACATCGACAGCGTCACCGGGCTTTCCGACATTGGAGCCGACGTCGATGGTCGCACTTTGCGCGAGGGCACCGTGCACGCTGACAACCTGCAGCACAACGCCGACCAACACGACTGAGCGCAACGATCGCCGGGGAGGCGATCCCGGTGCGTGATCTGAGAACAGCATGCCGCGCGGCTTCCGTTAACCGAACCGCTCCCCAATACGTTGATCTGCGAACACGTTTGTCTCTCCGTCAAAGTCTGTCAAGCACCAAGTTCGATGGTGCATCGGGCGTGGCTTGCCGATGATGGGGCGCCCCTGGTATCTCGAGTGGCGAGGAGAAGGACCAATGCGCCTGGGAACGCTCATATTGCTGGCCCTACTCAGCACACCAGCGTGGTCCCAAGAGCACTTGCGTCTGTCGACGACAACCAGCACCGATCAATCGGGCCTGCTGAGAGTGGTGCTGCCGCCTTTTGAAGAGCGCTTCCATGTCAAGGTCGACGTCATCGCCGTCGGCAGTGGCAAAGCGTTGAAGCTGGCGGAGAACGGCGACGTCGACGTCGTGCTGTCGCACGCACCGGAGCTCGAGGAGGCGTTCGTCAAAGCCGGTTACGGCGTGAACCGCCGCAGTGTGATGTACAACGACTTCATCATCGTCGGACCGGCCGACGACCCGGCGCAGCTGCGTGCTGCTAGCAGCGCCGCCGACTCCCTCAAGAAGCTCGCGGCGGCACAGGCCACCTTCATTTCGCGCGGCGACGAGTCGGGCACGCATCAGAAGGAAAAGGATATTTGGAAGGCCGCGGGGATCACCCCGAGCGGTGCGTGGTACGTCTCCGCAGGTCAGGGAATGGGCGAGGTCTTGCTGATGGCGAACGAGCGCAAGGCCTACACCCTGTCAGACCGCGGGACGTATCTCACATACAAGCAGCGCTCCGACCTGGCGATCGTCTCACAAGGTGACCCGGCTCTCTTCAACCCCTACACCATCACAGCGGTCAACCCGGCGAGGCAACCGCACACCAGGTACATCGAGGCGATGGAATTGATCGCCTGGCTGACGTCTGTCGAGGGGCAGAATCTGATTGCTGGGTACCAGCAGGAGGGCGAAGTGCTCTTCCATCCTACGGCAGTGCCGATGCCTTGAGCTTGTGCCTGATGTCGTTTCTCGAAGCCTTCACTGCGGCAGTCCACCTGCTGAGCGCCAGGGACCCGCAGGTGGTATCGGCGGCGGCGGTGTCATTGCGTGTATCGTTGCTGGCCACCGTGCTCGCAACGCTGCTCGGTGTACCCGTCGGCTTCTGGGTAGCGGCACGCCACTTTCACGGCCGGCGCGTCATCGAGCTGGTGCTCAGCACACTGACGGCATTTCCCACAGTAGTGGTTGGTCTGTTGACCTACACCCTGCTGTCGCGCCGCGGTCCGTTCGGGGCATTCGGTCTGCTGTACACGCAGACGGCGATGGTCATCGGCGAAACGATTCTGGTGACGCCGCTGATGGCTGCGTTGACGATGGCAATCGTCGGTGGAGCCGATCCGCGCATCGAGGAAACGGCGCTGACGCTTGGGGCGTCGCGCTGTGGAGCCGCGCTCACCGTTCTCGCGGAGATGCGCCGTGGTCTGCTGGCGGCGGTGGTTACCGGCTTCGGTCGGCTGGTCTCGGAACTCGGTGTGGCGCTGATGGTCGGTGGCAACATTCTCGAGAGCACGCGCACGATGACCACGGCGATCGCCCTGGAGACCAGCAAGGGCGACTTTGCGCTCGGGTTCGCCCTCGGTCTCATCCTCCTGGCCGTCGCGCTCGCAGTCAACGTGGCAATTGCTACGTTGTCGCCAGCGCACTGACGCATGATTGCGCCGGGGTATCGCCTCCGCGATGTCCGCGTCGAATTCGGCGGACAGCGCGTGCTCGAGGTTGCGGCGCTCGACGTCCTCCACGGTCAGGTGACCGCGCTGGTCGGTCCGAATGGCGCAGGCAAGACGACGCTCTTGCGCATCCTGGCGTTCTTGCTGCCACCGACTGACGGAAATATCGAATTCAATGGCCGGCGCGTCACGTTCGGCACGCGTGACGCCGAGCGCCTGCGCCGGCAGGTCACGTTGGTTGCGCAGACTCCCCTCCTCTTCCGCCGATCGGTACGCGCCAACGTGGCGTACGGGTTGCGCGCACGCGGCCGTGCAGCTGACGGGCGTATTGGGGCAGCGTTGGCGCAAGTCGGTCTGCCACAGCTCGCGGATCGGCCCGCTTGGAAACTGTCGGGAGGCGAAGCGCAACGGGTGGCATTGGCGCGCGCGTTAGCGATTGATCCGCCCGTCTATTTGTTTGACGAACCCACCGCGAACGTCGATCGCGAACACGCCGGCATCATCGAGGAGTTGATTGCGGCGTTGGCAGCCACTGGTCGCGCAGTGGTGCTGACCACCCACAATCTCGACCAGGCCTATCGCCTTGGCGACGTCGTCCACTCCCTCGTTTCCGGGCGCATCACCCCCGCGCCCTTGGTGAACGTTCTGCGCGGCACGACGAGCCGGACGCACGACGAATCGTACTTCGACAGCGACGGACTGCGTATCGAGCTTGCCAGCGGATCGGTGCCGCGTGTAATTGCCATCGATCCCGAGCACATCATCGTCTCGAGGGAGCCGCTGCATTCGAGTGCCCGCAACAGCTTCGCCGCAACGATCGTCAAGGCCGAGCGCGAGGGGGCAAGTGTGATAGTCACCGTCGACTGCGGCCGCCCGTTGGTGGCACGCATCACGCGCCACTCGTACGACGAGCTCGCCCTGAATCTCGGTACCGCGGTGTGGATTACGTTCAAATCATCGGCGGTCCACGTGCTCTCCACGTAGCGTCGGGTTGCGAATGCACTGACGCGCGTCACGCGTGAAGCCCAGGGACCGTCATGTTTGTTGTTTGATCTGATAGTATCTTGTCGCATAGTGATAGGATAATGGCGGATCTCAAAAACGACATCGCGCAGCATCGGACAGCTCGCGGTTGGTCCCAGGAGCAACTTGCGCGGCGAACAAGTCTCTCCCGCGCGACCATTAGTGCGATCGAGACAGGCCGGGTTGCCCCGTCGACTGCGGCGGCGTTGGTGTTGGCGGACGCTTTCGGCAGCCGTGTCGAGGACCTGTTCCGTCTCGCGGGACGAGCCCAGCGAGCCGAGCCGGTGTGGGCTTGGCCGGCGCAGGTGCATCAGACGCGCTTCTGGCGGGTGAGTGTCGGCGCGCGCACCCTGCTGTATCCGGTCGAGCGCACGGCTGTTGGGGTGCTGCCCGCACATGGCATCATCAAAGCTGGAGCCGTTGAGATTCACGAGCACACTGATCCTACGCAGTCGCTCGTTCTCGCCGGCTGCGACCCGGCGGTTGGTCTACTCCACGTCGAACTCCGACGCGCTACAAAGTTCCAGCTGATACCCGTCGTCCGGTCGAGTCGACAAGCGCTGGAACTCTTGCAGCGTGGCCTGGTGCACGTTGCGGGCATTCACCTGCAAGATCAGGAAGCGCCTGACGGAAACCAACGGGCGGTTCGGAAGCTCCTCGGTTCGGGCTACACTCTCATCCGGGTAACTCGCTGGCAAGACGGTGTGGCGCTGTCTCCGAGCCTGCGCATCCGAACGATCAAGGAAGCATTGTCGGCACGGCTCCGGTGGGTCGCACGCGAGAAGGGGTCGGGTGCCCGTCATTGCTTGGAAGCCATCTTCCGCGGCCGTCGGCGGGCGCCCGACGCATTCCAGCATGTGGCGACAGACCACGCGGGGGTGGTCGAGGCGATCCGCACCGGCTGGGCACAGGCCGGCGTGTGCGTGCGCTTACCGGCGGCGGAGGCTGGCCTGGACTTCCTGGTGGCGCGCGAAGAGGACTATGACCTCTGTTACCGCAGCGACCTCGAGCACGATCCGCGCATCCAAGCCCTCGTGCGCGCGATTCACTCGCAGACCTTCCGCCGCTCGCTCGACGAGCTGCCGGGGTATAGCGCCACCCTGACCGGTGAGCAAACCCATGTGCGCGGCTGAGCTCGTTGGCTCACCCAGACGCGTCGGTAATTGCTCCGACGGCACCGCCACGCGAACCTCCGCCGAGCGCGGGACCCGCGAGCGCATATTGGAAATTGCTGAGGCCACCCTTGCCGAGTGCGGCTATCACGGTATGCGACTGCAGTGCATCGCCGAGCGTGTCGGAGTTCAGAAGGCATCGCTGTTCCACTACTTCTCCAGCAAGGAAGATCTCTACCGGGCCGTTCTGGACTCGAGACTCGATGAGACTGAACAGGTCATTAGGAGTGTCGTCGATGCCGAGGGGTCGCCGGTGGGAAAACTCCGGCAGCTGCTCGAAGCATATGTCGACATGGTTGCTGGGTCTCCCAAGCGGACCAATATCCTCTTGCGTCAATCGCTCGGTGACGCACCCAGCACGTGCCGCCAACCACCCGATACCGAGCGATTGTTGAGTCTGGTTGCCGCCTTCGTCAGTGACGGCCAGCGTGCCAACCTTTTCGCGCCGGTCGATCCGATCACACTGGTCCTCGGCGTCGTCGGCATGGTGGCGTTCTTGTTCACTTCTGGAACCGTGTTGGACCCGGTTTGGGGTTTTCATGCAAGGAACCCTGCTTTTGTCGACCACATTAAACATCACGTAGTCGAGGTCATGCAGCGGACCTTGAGGATTGAAGATTAACCACGCGCCGCGGCCGCCACCGGATGAGAGGCGACCGCCGGCGCGTACGCTGCAAGTACGATCGGGCGGCAGGATGAGACGACAGGCCAACTTGACCATCTTAAGGAGGGGGGAACGATGAAGAAGCGCGAAAACAGAGGGCATGGAATGATGAAAGCCAGCATCTTCGGAGTGCTCATCGTCATCGCAAATGGTGCGGCGTGGGCTGCTGACGCACCGTCGGCAAAGGATCTCGGCGACATTCTGCTCAAGAAGGGGATCATTACAGAAGAGGAGTTGCGGCAGGCGAGAGAAGAAGAGAAGCAAAAGGAGGCGGCTGGCGAGTCGCGCCTCGATGCGCTGCGCGCCAAACTGCCGAAATGGCTGGACACCTTCAGCCTCTTCGGCGATATGCGCAACCGCGTCGAAGGCTTTTACGGCGACAACTATCACGCGCAGACACGCTTCCGCTTCCGCGCCCGCGTCGGTATGAACGCCAACGTCAGCGACGAAATCTCCGCTACGGTGCGGTTGGCCACCGGTGATCCGAACGATCCGATCTCCACCAACCAGACGTATGGAAATACCTTCACGCGTAAGCCGTTCAACCTCGACTGGGCGTACATGACGATCAAGCCCGGCAAGACCTTTGGCCTCGAGCCCGGCTGGGGGCAGATCGTTATGGGCAAGTTCAACGTCCAGCTGTCAAGGGAGTCCGAATTGGTCTGGGACGACGATTTGTCGCCGGAAGGTGCGAGCGAAACCCTGAACCTCGTGGAAAGTCGGGACGGCTTCTTCCGCAGCTTCCGCCTCAACGCACTGCAGTGGGAAATCAACGAGGCCTCCACCAACAACGATTCCTACGTGATGGGTGGGCAAGCCGCCCTGGATACGGCCGTTGGTTCGGCTGCGACGTGGTCGGCGTCCTTCGGAGATTACAGCTTCCAAGGCATGAACCGCGTGGCGCGGACGTTCCTCAGTCCGTACACGGGGAATGCGAGTGCCAACAACTGCACCGCGGCCCAGCTGAACAAGGACCCTTCATCCACCTGCTACGCTCCCAACTCCAGCCAGAATACTTCGCTGGCCAACAGCAACAGCGTCGTCCTGTCGAGCAAAGACTCGGCCGGCAATCAAAAGATCAACGGATACGTCAACGGATATAACCTGATCAATTTCGGCAGCGAGCTGGATTTCTCGAATCCTGTGGGCCTCGGAATACCGGCGGGTGTCTTCGGCGACGTGGTCTACAACACGCAGGCCAACTCCCATAACAGCGGCGTCGTCATCGGCCTCGGCGTCGGCAAGGCGGGGAAAGACTGGTACCACGACTCGCTGAAGAACCCGGGCGATTGGGGCGCCAGCTACTGCTGGGAGTGGGTGGAGAAAGACGCGGTGGTGTCGCTCTTCAGCTACAGCGATTTCCAATACCAACAGCTCAAGACGTCGCAGAAAGGCAGCACGAACATCACCGGCGGCATCGTCCGCTTCGACTACATGCTGTTCCCGAATTTCCAGCTGACGGCGAGATCCCATTTCATGAATGCACTGGACCCCGGCATCGCAACCACAACCAACGGCAATAAGCTGGTCGGCAATCCCACGCTAACCCGCATGCAACTCGATATGCTGTTGAAGTTCTGACCGGCGGTGCGGGAGCCAAACCGAGGCGCGCACATGAGGTCTGATATGCGTAGACGTACTGTTGTCACGGCGTTCGTTGTTGCCTTGGGGTTCGTTGGCCAGAGTTGGGCTGAGCCACCGGGCAAGGAAAAAGCGGTTGCAGCGGCGCAAGCGCGAACGGTGAACGTGTTTGCGGCGGCCTCGCTCGCCGGCGCGCTTCAGGCAGTGGGCTCCGCGTTCGAGAAGGCTCATCCCGATGTCAAAGTGCAACTCAACTTTGCTGGCTCGCCGACGCTGGTGCAGCAAATCCAGCAGGGCGCGCCGGCGGACGTGTTTGCCTCGGCCGACGAAGCCAACATGCAGAAGCTCGTTGACGGCAAAGAGGTCGCTGGCGCACCGCAGCTCTTTGCGCGGAACAACCTGGAGATTGTGGTGCCTCCGGGTAACCCGAAACACATCGCGGCCCTCGCGGATCTGGCGAAACCCGGCCTCACCATTGCACTCTGCGGCCCAACGGTGCCGTGCGGGCGCTATGCCGCCGAAGCATTCGGCAAAGCTGGCATCGCCGTGCCAGCCGCCAGTCAGGAGCTGGATGTGAAAGCGGTGCTGAGCAAGGTTGCGATGGGCGAAGCGGACGCAGGAATCGTGTACGTCACCGATGTGCGCGCGGCGGCCGGCAAGGTCGAGGGTGTGGATATTCCCGAGTCGTCCAACGTAACGGCACGCTATCCCATCGCGATGCTGAAGAACGCGCCCAACGCCGCCGCAGCGGCGGCGTTCGTTGAGTTTGTGTTGTCACCGGAAGGGCAGCGGTTGCTCGCGGGTTTCGGATTCCTCTCGCGCTGAGGTCGCACGGGCAGCACGTCGAACCGGCGGCCGCACGTCCGGCGCGTGGTTAAGCGCGGGCGCGATTGCTTGGCTTTGCTCGTGAGCCGAGGGTATATCTCGACGAAAGGAGAACGCATGGAACTCAGCGCCCGCAATCAACTCAAAGGAAAAGTCACCAAGGTGACGCTTGGGAACGTGATGGCCGAGGTGCACGTGCAGGTTGGTGCCAACGAGCTGGTCTCAGCAATCACCCGCGGGTCGGTGGAACGGCTCGGCATCAAGGTCGGCGACGAAGTCGTCGCGATCATCAAGGCCACCGAAGTGATACTCGCCAAGTAGTGCCATTCGCGAACGCGCGTCACCGGCTTCATTGGATGCCCATGGTCACCAGTGCGTGAGGTGCAGCATACACTCTCGTCAGCGTGAGGCGATCCCGTTCGTGGCCGTCGTGCTCGCCGCGACCGGTGCGGCGATCTTCGTGCTGCCGCTAGTCGGGTTGCTGTCGCGAGCGCTGGGCAGTGACGTGTGGCGTGCAGTGAGCGCACCCACGGTTCGGACGGCGCTGTGGCTGTCGCTGGTGTGTTCGGTCTCCGCAACGTGGTGCTCGGTCGTGTTCGGCCTGCCGCTTGCGTGGGTGCAGGCGCGCAGCGAGTTTCCGGGGCGCGCGTTGCTGCGCGGCCTCACGATGCTCCCCATCGTGCTGCCGCCCGTCGTCGGTGGCGTCGCGTTGCTCTTCGCCTTCGGACGCCGCGGGCTCCTCGGCCTATGGCTCGATCAAGCCTTCGGTGTGCGGCTTCCGTTCACCACCGCTGGTGCAGTGCTTGCCGAGACCTTCGTTGCGATGCCGTTCTTCGTGCTCACGGTCGAAGGAGCGTTGCGCTCGATGGATCGCCGCTTGGAAGATGCGGCGCGCACGTTGGGTGCGGGGCGCTGGACCGTACTGCGGCGCGTGACGCTGCCGATGATTCGCCCGTCGCTGCTGGCTGGTGCGGTCCTCTGCTGGGCACGCGCACTCGGCGAGTTCGGCGCAACGATCACCTTTGCCGGCAATTTTCCCGGGCGCACGCAGACCATTCCGCTCGCGGTGTATCTCGCGCTGGAGACGGACCCAGAAGCGGGGATCATGCTGAGCATGGTGTTGCTGGTTCTGTCTTTGGGGGTGCTGGTCGCCCTACGCCACCGCTGGCTCGGAGCCCTGTGAGCCTCGACGCGTCCGTACAGGTGACCCTCGGGGCGCTCGATCTGCGCGTTGACCTCTGCGTGGGTGACGGTGAGGTCGTGGCAGTACTCGGGCCAAACGGCGCCGGCAAGACGACCTTGCTGCGGGCGCTTGCGGGTCTGCTGCCGCTGGACGGCGGTGCTGTGGCGCTCGACGGAGTGGTGCTCGACGACGTCGCGTCCGGCATCTTCATTCCACCGGAGCAGCGGCCGATTGGTGTCGTGTTTCAGGATTACCTCTTGTTTCCGCACCTCACTGCGCTCGACAACGTGGCCTTTGGGCTGCGGTGTCGGGCGCGCTCGCAGCGCGAGTCCCGCGAGCGCGCACACGAGTGGCTCCGACGCGTCGGCCTGGGCGACCGCGCGACGGCACGGCCTGCCGAGCTGTCTGGCGGTCAGGCTCAGCGCGTCGCGCTGGCGCGCGCACTGGCGATTGAACCGCGAATGCTGCTGCTCGATGAGCCACTGGCGGCGCTCGATGCGAGCACCCGCGCAGAGGTGCGTCGTGAGTTGCGTCGTCATCTGGATGCGTTTCACGGGATCCGGCTTCTCGTCACGCACGACCCGCTGGAAGCGATCGCACTAGCCAACCGTATCGTGATTGTCGAGCAGGGCTACGTGGTGCAATCAGGATCGCCCACTGAGGTGACGCAGCAACCGCGCTCGTCCTACGTCGCCGACTTGGTGGGCGTGAATCTGCTGCGCGGAGTGGCCGCGAATACCCACGTCCAGATAGATGGAGGCGGCGTGCTGACCGTGTCGGATGGCGGGGTTGGCCCAGTGTTCGCGGTCATTCATCCCCGTGCCGTGGCGCTGCATCGTCGCCCCCCCGAAGGTACGCCGCGCAACGTGTGGAAGGGGGCAATCGCATCACTCGATCGCGAAGGTCCGCGGGTGCGCGTTCAGGTGCACGGCGTCCCGCCCATCGTCGCCGAAATCACGCCCGAGGCGGTGGCCGCGCTCCGGCTCGACGCCGGTGGAGAGGTATGGGTCAGCGTCAAGGCGACGGAGATCACCACCTACCCAGCCTAATCGCCAAAAGGCTCACCGTGAGGGGTTGGTCAGCTTCCGCCGCCACTTGTCGACACTGGCAGAAGAGGAACGCAGTCGGCGCCGCACGACGACGCCGGATCAGGTGCTGGCGCGGGCCGGTGCAGCACCGCCTTGGTCGGTGTGATGAGGACCTGGTGCCCGTCCTTCCGCGACGCGACCACGGCAATCCCGTCGATGATGAGACTGTAGTCCCCCTCCACCCGAA
>Ga0335069_10001792_pt1 | contig 33983 bp, 49 predicted proteins | sample Lox_Sample_11_FD_206714 | JGI IMG/M metagenome (GOLD analysis project Ga0335069, IMG submission 206714) | Soil microbial communities from Loxahatchee National Wildlife Refuge, Florida, United States - Lox_Sample_1.1 | ecosystem: Environmental > Terrestrial > Soil > Wetlands | place: USA... | reverse complement strand
CCACGCCAGCAGCGAGGATCAAAAGAATTGCAGTCTCAGGAGTCATGCTTCGCTTTCAGGGTTGAGAAACTCATCGTGTTCGGCAACGCGTCTGCGTAGCAGGCCGGCGACGACTTGGCCGCCAGCGGTATCCCATTTCTCTAGTTCATCGGCGGCTGCCTGGAATTGCCCTTCGTTGAGCAATTTAAGCATCGTCGATCGTGAGAAATTACCTGTCCCGCAATTGAAGACAAAATCTACAAGTGCATCGAACTCGCTTTGATTGAGCTGAACTGTCACTAGACGATTCACTGCGTCAACGGCGAACTGTGTGTCTTGGAGAAGCCATGCGAGTGCTTGAAGTTCTGTGCATGTATCGCCTGGATTGACATCGCGCGTATGCCCGAATCCGATCGTCCACACTCCGCCGCTGTCTTGATAGGCAACTAAACGGCAGCCCTCAAAACCTTCTGTCAGGGCCAGTCCTTTGCGAGAGTATTCCATCTGAGATGTCATTTCCTCAACCATTCATCAAGAGCCTCAAGCACGGCTTTTATCTCAGCCCCGTATAGATCGCGTTGACCTGCATTGTATTCCTGCAAGTAACCAAACACCTTTGGCACGAAGTCAAGTGCTATGAGCCTCGGAGGAAGACCCCTGATGGGTTGAAGCTCTGTGAACTCCTCGCACTTTTCGTTGTATCTGAAAAAACCGTATCGTTTGCTAGCGTCCCAAAAGAGTCTGACTCGATACAGCGAGTAGCTCATTTCTGAGGCAACACTTGTGAAGGTGGGAGCGGAGCATAGACCTTCAATCCAAGAGCCAGCAGGAGAAGCCTAACGGTTTCATCCTGCCGCTGCTGGTATGTCATTTGCTCAGGCATTGTAAATATCCTTGAGCAGATATTACCTACTTCTGGGCGATTCCGCCACTCGCATGGCTTGCGTTATGCATACTCAAGTCACTCGCCCTGCGAGTCGGGTGATTCTGTTCTTCCTCAACCGGTCCAACACGCCAGCGAACAATCATCATGGCCTCTCGGCGCCATAAGAGAGCAATGCACAAGACGACTAGATTGGAAATGGTTTGTAGCCAATTGGCTGGAGGGACGAAATCAGAGAATGGGCCTACTGTTTCTACTGCGAGTTCCAGGACGATGCACGAGAACACGATTCGTTCAAGCCAGAATCCACGATGACTCATCACAACCGCAATCGGAAGCGTGAGCATTAACATGATTGCACAAGCAATCGCGTTCATAACGTCAAGCATTGTCCGTCTCCTTTGATCCGATGGACAAGAGCAATTGGACGATCTTGGATTTTGCTAATCTTGTCTTGCCAATGACAACGATCGGTTGCGCAAACGCCGCAAGAACACATCCGATCCCGACTCGTGTCAATCCATCAGGGACCGGGAGCCCAACCCGAACGATGACCATAGACGCGATGAGAGGCGTTAACACCGTCGAGAACATGACGCTCCCAACCACAAATGGAACTATCTGCCGCGCACCCATGTTTTTTTTGGCCGGGATAAGGGTTTGAACGATGATGCAGCCGGCAAACCCACCGACAAGGCCACCGGCCAGCAAAGCAGGATCAAAACCAAGGATCGAGCAGAACGGTGCGGCTATCGCACCAGTTGCAGCGCAAGCGGCTGCGGTCGTTGCAGCATCGGTCATTTTGTCTTCCTTATTTTGGATGCGATGAGGACGGCTAGACTTGCGCAAATTGCAACACCAAGCAGATAGAAAGACTTCCCGCACAATCCATCGAACGGAAAAGTTAGATCGGAAGGGGGTTTATTCATTGGGTAAGCCAATCTGCAAACGCCTCTGCTTGCTTCTTCATACGCCCCCCAAAGACCGATAGGCCATGCCACGGCGACTCTAGCCAGAATGCAACCAAGCAGCACAAGAGCAGCGCAGCCAAAACCGTGGATGACATAGTCCCAGGCTCTTGCGGCTCGGAGTGCGTTTGATCCATAGAGCATAGAGATTGGATCGGGCAGTAGGATCATGCTCGACAGGATCAAAAGAAGGACGGCAGCAAACCTCAATTACTCTTCTCCGCGGCCACCGCCGCCAGATGGAGACTTATTCTTCGGGTCTTGCGGGAGCGGCCTGCCGAGCAGGGCGAGCAAGAGTCGTTTCAAGTAAACCATCGTCTTCTCCTTACGGTGAAACAGTGATTGCGCAGCCTTCGAGGGTCGCAGTGTCAGTAGCCGTCGCCAGTTGCAGAGCGAACTGCAAGTAGTCGTCCGATGCGAAGTTGACAGTTGTCCGGTTGGCTGCAACCGGTGTTACGCCGGCGCTTGAGATACCGCTCGTGTACTGCGTCGCCAAGGTGCTGTTGATGAACGTGTCGGCCATGATCTGGCCGAATGTGTTTGTCGTCGATGTGAACGTAGCCAAGCGCGTGCCAAGCGCGACGCTAGCCGATGCGTAGAACCCGAAGAACTTTCCGTTGCCGCTGTTGTTGTTGGTCTGCTGAAGATCCCAACGCAGATTCCCGTTCAGACCCATGGCATTCCCGGTCAGCAGCATTTGCGGCCCGGGAATGTAGACGCCCGTGGTCTGCGTATAGGCACCAGGGCCGGTGGTGGCGAACGCTGTCGGAGATCCCGGAACAGTTGGCACGCCTGAGGTGTAGGTGTTGTTGTAGACAGTCGCTGCCGTTGTCGAGCTGAAGACGGCGTAGTACCAGCCGGCCGCCGAGCCAGCGCTGATCGCGTTTGCTGGCAAGTAGACGTAGGCGGCCGGGTAGGTGGCAGCGACTGCCGTCAGGCCGCTCAGAGCCCCATTGTTTCCCATCGTGCCGCTGGACGCCATCACAAATGGAATGCCAGTCGAGAGCGCGGTGTAGGGAAAGTTCGTCGAACTCTTCGGGCTCTGCGTGCCGTCGGAGTTGATCACGCGGCAGTTGAGTAGCGCGCGAACGGTACTCGGGAGCGTCGTCGAGTCCCATACCGTCGAATTCGGGAAAATGCAGCCCAGAGCATTGACCGTGCCGTCTGCATTCGGTGCGCTATTGTTGAAGGCTGCGATGCGCCAGTTGGCTACGTAATTCCCCGAGGCGAAGTCAACGCCTATCAGGTTGAGCGGGCCTCCAGCGGATGAAACAATGTACTTCCCGTCGCCGTTGAGATACCCAGCGTCTGTCCTGATACGGCCGCCGAAAACGTTGATGACACTCCCCGCAGATTGCTGGTTAGGTGCATACAGGAAGCGCCCAGACAACTCGCTCTGTGCTGAGTGAATGGAGAAAGTGTCCGCCGCCGTTGCCAGCGCGATGTCAACACCGTTGTGCGAGAAGTTCGGATTGTATAGCGTGAAGCTGCCATCGAGCTGGTTGACGCCAGTCGTGCAGAAGGCGAACGTGCAACCATAGAGACGATGCAACTTGCTCTGCCCGTTGCGCACATCAAATCCGGTCGTCGCACCGCTGACGTAGCAACGGCGGAAGTCGTGCAAGTCGTTGCCGCTGGTCGAAGTGTTTGCGACACGTATGCCGGTGCCGAGCGTCCCGCTGCCGTTCACAGCGACGATACCGATATCAAGGTTGGTGCTGTTGGCACCGTCGATGTCCAGTGCCACCGCGAGATTGTTCGCGCCCTTTGGCATCACGAAGATGCCTGACAGCTTTGCATCGCGGACGTTATTCAAGTAGAAGGCGGTGCCGCCAGCTCCTGACCACAAGAAGCGGCATCCATAGGCGCCATTGCTGGGCAGCGCGCCATCGCTCGATTCGCCACAAATCTCAAAGTTCGAGAGGTTCGAACCCGAGGTGAGGCTGATCTGCGAACTGATTTGGATGTCAATCGGAAGAAGCAGTCCGCGTTTGTGGTTCGTCGCGCAGGCAGTGAAGAAGGCTTGAACGTATGTCGTGTAATCAACCGATCCATCGGTCACATATCCAGGAGGAAGAAAGTCGGCAATGCTGATAGTCTCAGCATTCTTGTCATGCTGTGTACGCGCGACTCCACTGGTCAAAGTCGATTTGACAGCAATCAGCGCATCCCCATTCGCTGCATTGGTGGGGTCGGCGAGAAGCGTTAATACATTTCCATCAGGCGCACTGATATTGTCATAAGACCCGAGCTGATTTCCTGCGGAGTCTTTGAGAACGAATAGATACCCCTGTCCTTGGATGAGCCAAACTTCATTTGGAGGCCTTCCATCGCTTCCGAGAACGATAGGATTGGCATTCGCTACATTTCCAACATTGGTCGTATATGTGGCAGCGGGAGTGCTAGTCCCTGCCTGATACGTATAGATCAGACCTCCATTGAGCGGAGTTCCTCCAGATGTAAACCCCTGATAGGCATTGAAAACAGGGCTAAGGTTTACGGTTGCCATATTATTACTGCACTATGTATGAGAACATAATTGCATGTTCATTATTACTGCCGTTTGTACCCGCATAGAATATACAATCTGCTCTATGATTAGTGGTATCTGCTAAAATCATAGTCATTGTGGCAGCGACTGTGCCAGATGAATTTGTACAAACACCTATGCCAGCTAAATTAGATGTGGCAGTAAGATTAGATGCGACAGGCAATGAGACACCATATTCAGTTACAGCCAATCCTGCGAACGTAGGACGAATCGCAATAGAACCGCTAACTGTTATAACATTCCCAACCCTGCTATATTGGAATTGATTGGCATTTGCCAAAGTTATATTTGATATTGAAGTGATGGTTGGAGTATATACATCCGCAGCAATTGATCCCGCACCTGTACCGGTCAATGCCAATGAAGGTGTAGAAATTGATGGAGCAGTAACTGCGTTTTTGAAGGCTGTAGGAACGCTCGGTTTAAGTGCTGTCAGAAACCCAATATCAACCGCAGACAGAGTGTTATCAAGCGGGATTGAGTCAGTGACTAGGGTGACTGTGGTCAGCGCTCCGTAGACGGATGCTGTGATTGAGCCTGTATTCTGACCGCTTCCGAGCGTATATCTAACTCTTTGGCCTACCTGGAAAGTAGCCGTTTGATCCCCAGCAAGGGTGAACTGAGTCGCACTGACATAGGATGGGGTTAGACCAGTGACAACCCATTCTGATAATGCAGCAGGCACCGAATTGTCGATACCTGTGATGTTGTCGTATGTCCCGATGATGTTCAGAAGAGAGTCGGTTAGGACAAACTTGTATGAGTTCGTCGTGACTAGCCAAATCTCACTAGGAGGTCTTCCATCGCTCCCAAGTTGAATCGGGTTTGAGTTGGTGATGTTACCTGCTGATGTTGTATAGCTCGACAGAGGTGTAGATGTTCCTGCTTGGTAGGTATAGAGATACCCACCATTCATAGGAAGACCAGTAGGCGTGAATCCTTGCCAACCGTTGAACACTGGCGAAAAGTTGACGGCTGGCATATTATTGGCTGATGTTTGTCGCTTTGTGGATTATCACGTGTCTTGGCCTGAAATGGTATCTCGATAGGTACTATGCCGGAACCGAAGCGGATCGTTTGATAGATTCACTCCGGCTCAGTCTTGATGCCGGGAAAGTCCGAACCCCTCGTTAATCCGGCACCTGGTGCAATACTCGCCTTGGCTGCTTTTGCATTTGCTCTGCCAGCCATTGCTTTACGCGCCCACGTTCCTACAGGCACTCCATGAGCCGCAACATTCGCAGCCCCTTCTAGGGCGCCTTTGGCCGCTTCTGCGGCCTGTGCCGTGAAGGTATTGGAGCTATTGACGTAACTCCCCTTCGGGGCGACTTCTGTGTATTTGGCTACGTTGCCAAGCTGTTTCACATATTGAGCGGATTGAGGGTCCAAAAGATCATTTATCTTTGGCTCAATATCTGCCTTAAGGGTTCGATTCCAGCCAGCCTGTGAGAACTTCCCAGTTTCCAGATCGGCGCCCGCTCGGTTGGTCAAATGGTCAATTACTCCAGCCGAAATGGCCTGATTGGCAATTGGATCATTCCCAAGATTGGCTTTCATCTGTTTGATATTCGCGGCCTTTCCACCAATGACATATCCACCCACGAACTTATCCGCCAAAGGAGATGGCTCGCCCATAGGGGCATCATCATTCACTGCTGCTTTGTAAGCCGGGTCTTTTTTGATGGCATCAAATCTAGCCTTAGCCGCTTGTCTAGCAGCGTCTGCAAGAGGCTTAATGGCTGCCGTCTCGTTGCTCATAGGAAGTGACTCGAGCGCATCCCGAACCACTCCAACAGCATAAGAAGCTGTACCATCTCCAGCACGATCCGCCTTGCGCGCTTGTTCGGCAAGAATGGTTCGATAATTTTCAAAATCATTGAATGTCATCGGGCCACCATCCCGAAGATCATCCAAGATTCCGTTCACTTCAGAAGGCAGAAATCTCGCTCGCCCGGCTTTCTTCAATGCCGCGTCTGCCGCGGTCACGAAGTCGTGCCCGCTCAATGGAAGTTCACCTCCATTAGCATCACTAAGCGCTTTGTACTTTGCATTGATGTCGGCACGGATGGGCTCATCCATTGCCTTGTATCTGTCTACTAATAGTTGGCCTGTTTCTGTGGCATTGGTCGTTGGTACATCAGGGGCTGCGATGTCGCGGATAGCCTTTGCGTTTTGCACAAGCTGTTTGCCCTGCACATTGTAGAAATTCGGATCAATCGGCCCGCCCTTCCCTCTGCCATTCATTTCTTGAGAGACAAGAGCCGGGTCAAGCGTCGATTGCCCCTCACTGAGCTTCATCGGAACAGGCAGAGTCTCTGCCTCAACATGGCGCCCGAGAACCTCTTTATTGACAGGAATACCCTTTGCTTTCAAATCCGCCACGGCTGCCTGAAGTTCAGGCGTTGCCTTAGAAAGCGCAGGCGTTACCGCAGCCTCAATTGCTTGCGGAGTTGTCGGAGCTGCGCCAGTTGATGCGGGCTGACCACCTAACGTTGGTTCAACGCGCGGTTGTCCAGCCTGTCCGTTTCTCGCCCGATCAATTGCGGCTTGGAGAGGGTCGCTGACTGCGCGTCTCGCCGTAGGAATCTGTCCCATCAATGTGGCTGTTTCCGGCAAAGGCGCAACGGCCATCAAAGCCTGCCCCACAGGGGCTACCACATCTTCTACATAGTCTCGACCAGATTGCGTGCGCGGTTGATAGGTTCCTGCTGATTGACCTTGTGCTAATGCCTGCTCATAGGTCGGGAGCTTCTTTGCCGCCTCCCAATCACCGACTGCGGCATATCCAGCATGTTTGACGATGTTGTCAGCAGTACTAAGAACGCCGCCGAGCGTGCCAGTTGTGGCTCCGCTAAGCGCGGTAAGGCCAGCCTCGCCAGCTCCAATAACTTTCTTCCACCATGGATCATCGGGCGTTGGAATGGGCTTCCATCCATTTGGATTGGATGGCGTAGGTTGACCTCCAGTAGTCCAGCCAGGAGGAGGCTGTTGCGGTTGCGCCTGCTGCTTAGGGGCGACCGTTGAATACTGTTTGTCGAATTCGGCAAGAGTTTGCGCTGCATCTGGAGCCGTTGAAGCAGCGAGCTTCTTGCGAAACTCGGCAGCATCTTCAAACTGAAAATCAGGCGCGATCTGTGCCTTCTTTGAAGGCTTTACCGGTTTTGGAAGGCCAAAATCATTGGCAATATCCGCAAAAGTACTAGGCGTATTTGCGCTCTGCCCAGTTGCAAAATCATTAGCAATGTCTGAGAAGTCACTCATGGAGTCACGCCAAGATCATGGAGCGCCTTGGCCTTCATGGCTAGTTCTGCACGAACACCAGGAGAAAGCTTCGCCATCCACGCTTTCTTGTCTTCTGGAGGAAGTGCGGCATATTCAAACAGTCTTGGATCGGAAGCAGAATCCCATTTGGCTCGAATGGCGGCATATGCAGGATCATTCGTCTGCATTCCCTGGAACAATTGCTGAGCAGCTAGTTTCTTCTTATCGATCCCGAGAAGTTGCGCGCCAGTCTGATCGATAGCTTCCTTAGTCATATGATAGTTTGGAGTTCCCATTTCTCCCAAAGACCGCGCTGCATCGGTATTTCCAGCATTGCCAGCAATGATTGCCAGGTTCTTTGCCATGACATCGGTCGCGGTTTGCGGCCCTGTATCAACGCCGTACAGATTGGCCCAAGAGGAAAGAATCTTTCGCTTCACATCCCCAACTGCCCCGCCGCCTGTGATGGCCTTCGGAGCTTCCTGCATGATCGTTTGCAAGGCAGCAATACGGGTAGGCGCATCCTTTGCCTCTGCCATGACTTGTGTGTAATGGGCATTATTCGATGCAATTGGTCCGATTGTTCCTTCTGCCTGGCCAATAGCCGGGCCTGCCTTAATTGGCGTTTGTTGGTTTGGCTGTGCTCCAACATAGGTTGGCTGCCCACCCGGCCCCATAGTTATTGCAGTAGGTGGAACTTGCATTTGTACAGGGATGCCTTGTGGCGTCCCGGCAGGTGTGCCAGTCAATGCAGGATTCCCTGACGCCATGGGGACAGTCTGTTGCCCGTTGTTGACGAATACAGGCGGAGGAGCGATCTTGTCTAACTGGCTCGCAATCGTCTGCCCTGCGAGCAATTCCTGCTTGATGTACTGACGTAGGGTATCTGGAGAAGCATTCGCCGGGGGAAGATGCTGGAATGCTTGGACATAAGCCGTTAAGGGGGCATTTTGGCTTTGAAGCGTATCCTTCAAAGACTGTTCTACATCGTTGTAGTTAAGGTCTGGCTTTTGAATCAGCAACCCAAGTTGCTGCATTCCATTTGCGACATGCGCCCGCATGTTTTGCAATTGATCCTGGCTCATCTTCGCCATTGCACTGATCGTCTGCGCAGCCTGTTGTTGAATCAATGGCCCAACATTGGCCTGATCGACCGTCGCCCGCGATTGTGCCGATCTGGATTCGGCTTCGCGCTGGGCTACATCAACACCATAAGTTGCCTTGCCTCGCTGCAACTGAAGTTGCTTGTTCCCGAGGTCCAGGAAGCTGCCAATCGTGTTGGCAAAGTTCGGCTGTTGAACCCCGAGTGAAATGCTTGGATCGATCGGCATATTATGGGTGCTGGCTATTTAGATAATTCCAACCAAGATAGTTATTCAAACCATTATTTGCGGCATTTGCTGTCCCAACAATCCCTGCTGCATTCGCTGCTGCTGCCGAGGTTGAATAGCCAGTACCAATCTGGTTATTCATTGCACCATATTGAGCTGTGGCTTGATTGGCAGTTTGCCCCAATCCTGCAATCGCAGAAAGCCTATTGAATATATTAGTTTGGTTGGCGGTATAGTTTTGATAGGCCTGTTGATAAGCCCCTGCCGCCGTATCCTGCGTATATTTCTGCATCGCAGTCATGGCATTACCACCAAGCATGCTCCCACCAACTGAGGCTTGGTTGTTCAGAGCTTGTTGACCCTGCCCGAGCTGAAAGGCATAGTTCGGCGCCATATTGGCGTTTAGATCATTTGCATCGAACTGATGAGTGAAGTAGCCACCGGGTTGGGTGTTCAATGACATCTGCCCTACCGCATCGGCTCCAGCGACTCGCCAGGGGGCCATATCCGCACGCGTTTGCGCATTCTGAGCAGCAGTTGTAGCAGCAGCTTGCTTCGCCGCATCGGCCTGTACTTTCGCAGAATAAAGGCTCGCCAATGCACCAAATCCAGTCTGGGCAGCCTGAAGCCATCCATTACTTCCTAATGATGTTCCTGCACCCATAGCACCGCCTACAGAAGTGGCATTAGTTGCCCCCACACCAGCCCCAGGCGCATATCCAGACACATAATCACCCGGCGACAAATATCCGCCCCCACTTTCCAGATATCCGCCTGTGTTGGCGGCTGACCCGCTATTAACACCAAATTGTGATAGGTCTGAAAATTGATTTGCAGTTGATGGGTTATACCAAAGGCTAGATGTATCTCCGCCAGCGTTTCCGATTCCAGCAAGAGATGCATCTCCAGTTCCTGCGGCTGCATCACCTGCGGAAGCACCTCCAGAACTACCACCAGCAGCTCCGCCTAGGAGCGACCCACCAAAAATCAAGGCCCCAACTTCGCCACGATGTTTGAGGCCACTATCGCTAGTGTTAACGTCATTTTGATAGTAGTTTTTCAATCCAGTAAGACCAAGCCCGCCAGCAGCCTTTGCACCTATTTTGTCTTCTTGATGAAATTCCTCTCTGCCTAGAAAGTTTTCAACGGGACTCAATACGCTGAAATTCTTGTCCGCAGCAGCTTCCGTTGTTGGGACAGGAGTGAATCCAGTTGACCCTAGGGGGTTCGTCACAGTCTTTACCAGATTACTCCAAAAACTCATGTCAATATCCCATTGGCTATCAATGCTGATTGAATCGAATTGACTAATGCGACGATTCTATCGGCTTGTGCTTGCGTGGTATACCCATACGGCGCGCTATTGGTAGAAGCTGTCGTTGATATTGCAGCACCAGAAGAAACGGCAGCTTGTGCAGATTTTCCATTGCAACCAAATTTGCTGACTACAGTGAAATCTGCCGGAGCACCTGAAATTGCAGTATTGCTTGCTGCAATTATCAATCCTTTGGCGTTGACCGTGAACGAGGCGACATTCGTCCCAGATCCCCAGCTTCCCACGTTTGCATTGACTGTTGCGAGAGTTAATGCCGAAGTCCCGGCTGATGATGTTGCATCACCTGAAAACGCAGGAAGTGCAGCTGTCGGAATGGTGCTTGCAAGGGAATATGTCCCCAATGAGTTGCCAACAAGAAGTTGATTGTTCGCCGGGACGCCAGAAATTCCTGTACCCCCCGAAGCCGGGCCGAGAGCTTTGTTAACTGTCAGCGTCAGAAAATTTGGAGATGTGATCCAAATTAGCCACTCAGGATTAAATTCTCCGGTCTTTATGTTGACTGGCGGCGAATGGGGAACGCTGACTAAGCTAGTCATCAGTTATCCCCCGCCTCTGACTTGAGGTTTGCCGAGACAATCACCGCCTTAACTGGATCGGAAACGACGACCTCAAACACTCTATCCCGAGCATTTCCTAGCCGCCTCCAAATCACGCGGTTTCGGTACTTGCCAATCTGTCCAATGGATTTCCAATGTTCGTTGGACCATGTAGATCCGCCATCATTCGACCAGCGGAGCATGGCCTGAGGGTCTGAACCTTGACCAGTCGGAAGCCCAACACCAGGTTGGAATTGGAGTTGAAGATGTTCAAAGAAGATTTGGTTAAAGTCACTGGTCAGATGAGGACATCGGCGAAGCCTGCGAATGGTCGCTCCGTCTTCTGTATATACCGTATTGCTTAATGCATAAATTTTCCCGTTTTGGTAATCACCAACGATCACCTCACCTTGGAAAGTTGCGCAGCAATTTGATCGGTCTCGGTGATAAACACCGTAGTCATCCATAGACAACCATTTGTGCCACATCTGGGTAGCTAGGTCATACACCCACGTAATATCTGCTGAAGGAAAGGTAATCACATAGCACTCATGGCCTTCAATCTGGTATGTGAAGGCCACTGCATCGGAGATAGTCTTACCTTGAAGCGAGTTTGTTACTGCATGGGTTGAAATCTGCGTCGGAGAATATCCATCCATGTAGAGAACAAGCCCATTACCACGAGTGTCTCGTGAGAGAAAGGCGAACGAGTTACCAAGTCGTGCAATGGAGTTTTTTGACGCGCATCCATGTTGTGAGAACGTCCCGGGAATCCGAGAGAACGGGAATTGCGTCAATCCCGTGTTGATCCATACTTCCGTTTCAGTCTCACCAAGAAGATAGACATTTCGATTGTTCGCAATGAGGCCAACGATATTGCAAGGCGAGCCGTTTTTATAGTCATGGCTCAAACCCGATGAGGCGGTAGAGAGTGCGGCCGTCGCTCCCCATTCATTCGTCATTGGATGGTTGTAGAAGATGAAGTCATCCACTACACCACACATATCAGCACCCTGGAATGCTCCATCAGTCGCTGCAATGACCGAGAACAACCCCGTTGCTAGGACGTAGGAATAACGGTTCGCCCCATCTCCGAAATAAGCCGCTAGGCCGTTGTTCGTGATCTGAACTGGCCCGGCATTTGTCAGTAAAGTTCCTACATGCGTGTAGGTATAGAACGGGGTGATGCTGTATAGATTTGCATCGATGATTGCTAGGAGAACCTGCCCACCTGGCATCGTGGCTAATGCCCTAACTTCACCTGTAGCCGGTTGACAGCGTAGGGTCTTACCGGGCGTAGGATAAAGCGACATCTGCCCCCGTTCACCGGGCTGTTTTGTGGGGTCTATCTCAATCCGCCAGTTAATGCTTTCCTGGGCGTCCTGATAGATTGACGGGGCCTCATAACTTGGGCCACAAAATCCGAAGTCGGGCATTTAGAAGCCCCCACTAAACACCCAGCCCGCATCAATAGTTTGATGCGTGGTCAGCATGGGATCGAGTCTCACCACTTGTTGTGGCTTGATGTTTCTCCGTTTGATGGCAGCTCGTCCTTTGGCTGCATGCATGGAAACAATATTCAGTCCTTGAGTAGAAGCTTTCCCATACTCAGGGGCCAGCAGTTCTGCGAGACTGTATCGCATGGCTAGGTTGTAGCCTTGAGGTAGCTGGACAGTATCGTTGATGGTTGTGAACGATCCTAGAATCGTGTCGCAGAAAACGTGCATCTCGCCGCTTGAGGGAACGGGCCAAACCGTGAACGTACCAAGTAGTTCTGAGGCTTGGTAGTAAATTCCTCGCGGCCATGGACCATTGATCGTCTTGAGTCCGATTGCCTCGTAGTCCTCAAGCGCCATTACTGAAACCGGGTAGTCAAGATTCGCTACCCGCACAAACGCAGTGTTGATTCTCACTGGGCGTTCGTAACTTCCCGTGATCGATGTTGAATTTACGGTTTGGCTGATATTGACGGTATACGTACCTGTCGCATTCAACATCCCGCCAGCACCTGTCAGGAATCCTGTGATCTTTGTTCCTGCTGCAATACCGCTTCCGACCAGGGTTTGACCAAGTGCCAAGGCACCAGAGGTCAACCCGGTGACTGTAAGAGTAAACCCTGAGATTGAACCCGTAAAAACCGACCCTGCCTGTCCACCGGGCCCTACGGTATATTGATATTTACCGTTCGTAATTGGGAAAACCACATCCGTCTGATAATGGATCATCATTCGATCATTCGACCATTCCGCCAACATGTCGTTGAGAAGGTTGAATGCATCGGTAGCTGCTTCTGAATCTGGCATCTCTCCAGATTCAAGCGCACCAATAGATCGGAGAGCCCCCGAAATGATGTCGATTGGCTGAGTCATTGGGTCGCCTCTTTAATCTTCTCGATTACACGCGGGACTGCTGCATAAATACGCTTCTTAATCTCTTCCTGCCCCATTGAATAAGGTTCCGGGAGTCGATTCATAACCCGATCAATGAATGGAATATCGAGCTTCATAGAGCCTTGTTTATCACTCAATATATCTTCAGCAAGTGCATCGATGAAATCATCGAGCTTCGCCACGACTGAAATCTTGTCTTGATTCACTGTCACGGTGATTTCTGGGTGTTTCCAGAATCTTGAGATAACCACCGTCATTCTCTCAGATGGAACTTCCAACCTAGAGAACTTGTCGATACTATCGAATGCAGACATTAATGGCCCGATCCAGAAATTTTCGATCCAACAGGCTGCCAAATACCCTGCATAACCCTATTGCCTATAGGATTTGCAATGCCTGGAATTGTAGCGGTTGTACCCATCCAAGACCATTGGTTGGGGCTGGCGAATATTAATTGAATGGTCGTTGAAGTAGTCCCAACCCAGGTATACGCTCCAACCGCCTGGTTAATCAGCTGGGTATTGACTGATGTTGTTCCAGCCCACGACCAAGTGCCAGGGCTCGCAGAAATAAGCTGCGAAATGGTTGCCGTAGTTCCGGCCCAACTCCAAATCCCTGGGATTCCTGAGACATTCAGAACACCAGCAATTGTTGCAGTCGTTCCCGCCCAACTCCAAGCAGTAGCCCCGCCATCGCTATTGATAAGTTGTGAGGTGGCGGCGGTTGTTCCAGCCCAGCTGTATGCCCCTGGAGCTGCGTTTATGATTTGTGTAGCGGTAGAGGTAGTTCCAGACCAGTTCCAAGCCCCCACGCTCTGATTGATGAGCTGGCTAGTGCTAGAAGTAGTTCCAGCCCACGACCACGCTCCAGCAGACTGATTAATCAGTTGCGTAATCGTTGATGTCGTTCCAGCCCACCCCCAAGCATTCGGGCCGCCATCACTATCTATGACCTTTGACCCCTGTCCGCTTGCGAGTGTTCTTTGTGGATTATTGAGGAACCGTGGGCCCTTGATGCCTGATCGTCCGCCGATAGCTGGCGCACTTGCCGATCCAGCAATCAAGACACACGCATTCAAATAGGCATAGTTGCTGACGCCATCTACTGCAATGGTGACGGTCTGGCCGGCCGAGTTTGCGCCAGCCTGAATGTGCAACTTGAAGTCGCCGGCCGAACCGCGTGTTGCGCTGAGCGGGGTCGCACTTCCATCGCTGAGCGAGATCGTGTACCTGAAATTCGACCCGCCGCCACCGTAGATATAGATGTCGTCGACTGTGGTCCCGATGGTGACAACATACGACAGTAGCGGTGCGCTGGTGTTGTAGCTATAGCTCGCTTGGTTCGTCGCCGTCTGCGAGCCAGTCGGCGTGCCACCGCTAGGCCACGATTGAGTTGCCGTGGAGAGGCTGCTGGCCCCGCCCACGTTGGCGATGGATATGCGCCCCGGGCCGCCGCTTTTTGTGTTCGATACCTGCGAGGCATCGAGCGCCATCCAGTCGGTTGCGCCCGACGAGATGTCGACATTGCCAGTCCACGCGCCGGAGGTGACTAGGGTGAGCGTCCCCATTCAGCTCACCTGCACGATGTTGCCGGCCAGCACGATCGCCGAGCCGGCGGTGACAGCGGCGAAGAGCCGAATCTTGCGGTTGGCGTTCGCGCTCTGCAAGAACGCTTGGCCCACCACAAAACACTTACCGCCGATCAGCCCAGACTGCGGGCACTGCGCCGTGCCGTAGCGCGTCCAGGTGCTGCCGCCATTTTCCGAGATATCGGCGCTGATGACGACCTTGGCGCCCATTGCCCAAGTCGAGCCATCGACTACGATGATGGCCTGGCCCGCACCAGAAGGAACAGCAATCCATGGGGTTGCAGAAGTCTGTCCAAGCCCTATGGAAGTGCTTGGAAGCGTGGCGAGCACAGTCATGCCCGCGCCTTTCTTAGTTCAATGCGATGAGCGCGTATTGCTGAAGCGTCAGCGCATTGCCAGAGTTAGCAATTGAGAACGTCGCACGAAGATTTACCGACTGAGCAGCAGTCGAATCAAAACCCGTGCCAACAGCAGGGGTCGTATTTGGCATCATCAAAGACGCAATTGTCGTCGTGCTATCTGCCACAGCAGTAAGGCTCATGCACTGAGACGCAATGCGGCCCTGCCCCATTAGATTCGCACTCGTCCCAGAACCTTCCGCACGAGTCGTAAGCATAATCTCGAATTCGAACGGAAGAGTCGTATGCGCTGTCGTGCTGAGCTGCATTGCGCCAGAAGTAAATGCGACCACAGACCCGCCAAGATAGACATCGAGGGTAAGCGTCCCAGGCGTGGTCACGATATTGCTGAGTTGCCCACTCCCCTTCAGAACAAGAACTTTGCCAATGGTGAAGAAGTTCGCCGGCAACGTATAAACATTGGCTGTTGGAAGAATAGAAGTTGCGGACGAACTATTGGAAAGCGCCGGACCCGCAACCTTCGCAACGGTGAGGGCCTCGCCCCAGCTATATGCACTCATGTTGCAGTCCCTTGGAACACTGGTTGAGTGCCCGAGCTAACGCCATTGATGTTGATTTGAATCCCTGGCACAAGACTTACGGTGCCGCCCAAATCCATATACCCGATGACGTGCTTGCCAGCATCGGTAGAGTCATAAAACACCACCCAAGCCGCGCTAGTGGGGTTGCTTGCGTTAGCCGCAATTGTGATGGGACTCGTGCAATTCAGACTTGTCACTGCCCCAGAAAGAGTGGAGGTTGTGCCGCTCAAGGTCACGCCACCAGCGCTGTAGTTTCCCCCCGGCGTACTCTCATTCGTGCTGTAATTCTGGCTCCCGCCAGCACCCCAGCGAGGATCAGAGTCAGTAATGCTCGGCGTGGTTGAGCTGGTGATAAACCCGGCTTTGATGGTATTGGTAGCCCAAAGCGTCGCAAGGCTTGTCAGGCTCATATTGCTGACAAACTTTGCTTGAATGTGTGTTTGACCAACTGACATTATGAGAACTCCTGAATTGCCAGCGTCGAGCTAGATGCGCTGATGACATTGATTGCGCCCGCTGTGAATGAATACCGATCCATCACCCAAGTACCATTGGCAATTAGTGCGATTCCGCTGTTCAAGACAGCTGCGTTAGCGCCCAATCCAAAGAACACCGTCGCATTTCCTACATTCGTCACGATGAGGCCGGTGCGGTTTGCATTCGCAGCGATGGCTTGACTTGTCGCATTGGTAACTGCGTAAGTCGCTGGAGCTGCTGCTGTGATCGTCGGATTGCCCGTGACTGTCGCCAGATTCCCGCCTGCATCAGCTTTGAGGGTCACGAAAGACAAGCTAGACGGCTGCCAAGCCATCGGCGCAAGAAACGGTTCGGCAGTGGTGCCTTTCGTCTCTTGATACCCGATGGTGTCCCCTGTTTTGGGGTTTAGCAGGGCTGTCATTGCTGTGCAGTAACAGGCGTTGCGTAGATCAGACTAGGGCCAGCCGAGACACCGATTGCCGTGATGCTTGGGGCTGTCCCGCCTGTACCGCTTGGGAGAGGTAGCAGAATCGGCTGCTGCATGATGGGCGGTAACATGAAAGAGCCTGGCGTCCCATCAATTGGCAAGGTTGAAGCAATCCCGGCTTGAGAAATCGTCACCGCCACGCCGACCGAACCAAGATTCACCAAGGCCACGAAATTGGCTTGGTCGTTTCCTTGGGTCGTCAAGGTAACCGCCGCATGCGACGAACCGGTTACCGATAGCGCCTGTGTTTGCCCTACGGGTCGGTAGACGTTCGTCATGATTAGATAGGCTCAAGAGTGACTTGAATCATGCCCACGGCATTGGTGGCCGTGCCGGTCAAGACATAACCAAGAGAATCACCAGGGTTAAGTCGAAGAGTCTCAGGCGTCGAAACAAGAGTTAGCGTTTGATTCTTGTCAGCAGTTCCGACCAAATCATAAGTACCGCTATGCAGGAGCGCCCCCGACCCTACGGCAGTGCCGGATGGCGCCTTGAAGACTTGAAGCGTACAAGCACCGCCCGAGCCGGCAACACGCGGAACACCACTGATGTCCACGACTACGCAGGGAATGGTTGCGATAAAGAATTTCTGCGTAACAAGCGCAGAGGTGTAGTTCATGTTGACGTGATCGCGCATCATCGCGCTATCAGCAACACCCATCATTCGACCGGCCATGCTATATGCTCCTAAGCTGCGACAGCTTCACTGTCAGGTTGTTTCTCTTCACTACCACCAGGCTGACGCATCAAGAACTGATGAAAGTTCCCCTTGTAAACCTTGTCATTCGTATTGTGGTTTAGGTTGATATCCGGCACGATCCAGATATCACCGCATTTATCTTTCCAGCGGCGCGCAAAACTATAGTCTTCCCCCCACCAAATGCGCTCATGAACACCGTGGTTGAATAGATCAACAGAAAGGTGATATTGCGGCCCATAACAGAGTTCTGGGTATTGAACCATGAACACATCGACCGCATTCTTGGTCAACTTCAAGAACCCAGCAGGAATTAGTTTCGCGCTAATGCAGCCGTCTTCACGAACCTTTGGCGTGAAATCAGAATTTGTCTCGATGGTCCCCATATACTGTTCGTTGTCGATCTTCGGGCGATAGGTGCCAGCAACAACATCGCCTTCAGTCTCGATAAGCTTGAGCAGATCACCAGGATCCCAGCTCATGTCGTAATCAATGAATACGATAATGTCTGCATCTGCATCGAGAGCAGATCGGAGCATATTTGCTCGGGCAGCAGAAATATATGGGCATGCAATTTGTTGTGCATACCCATGTTCCCACCCCGCCGCCTCGATAAGAGGCAACGAAGCCTCAAGTGAGGTAATGTATGGCGCGGTGGGACCAGATAGTGAAGGAGTGCAAAAAATGACTTTGCGCTTCTTCTCAATCATGCCGCACCCTTCCAGATGCCAAGGGCATTGAGAGTAGCGGTTACCTCGACAATCCATGCCGTGAGACTGGCTGCGACAGTGATGTTGCTCGAGACGCTAACGACAGAGTTAGCTTGGATCGAGGCGGCTCGCTGGGCGACAGGAGTGGTGCCATAGAAACCAACCTTCTTTGTTGCGCTGCCGCCGACAATAATGCCGTCAGAAGCATCGCCACCAAAGAGATAGTTAGAAGTCGTGGTAGTTGCGGGTCCGGGATTGCTCATTTCATGCTCCTTTGATTAAGCCGCGACACGGCAAGCGAGTTCGGCGTAGAGCGGAGCCCAGCCGTACAAAACATCCATCCGGGTGGGAATGGCATCGTTGTTGATCGTGTATTGGCGGACTACACGAATCGACAGACCTGCTTCCTTGTCAGACTGACGCCCAGCGAAAACCACTCCTTCAGGCAGCATCAGATCGGCCGTAGCGAGCGTAAACGCGTTGCGGTGGTACATGATGTTCTGCGGGCTCACAACTGCCGTAGCGGTCGTGCCTGCAATGCTGAACGGGGTAACCGTCGCAGTGGCCGAAGTGGCCGCAATACTCACATTCTGGAATTGACCAGCAGTGATGATTGCCGGCGAAACCGTCACGCTGATCGTGCCTGCACCCCCAGTTACATCGGCAGTTACGACGAAGCTACGTTTCTTGTTGGAACCGTAAGCCGCCCGGTTTTGCGGGTTGACCGCAAATACGTTATCGATTTGGATCGTGTCGCCCTTCTTAAGGGTCAACGTCTGCGAGTTAGTCAGGGTGAGAGTCGTCGTCGCAGCCCATCCAGAGGTCGTAAACGTAGCGGTCGTATCAGCAGTCAGCGTGCCAACAGTCGTCGCCCAGGAGCCATAGGTGTGGGAGATGATGTTTTGATCCATCACCCAATCCATGCCTGCCGAGTCTCGGCCCATCATGCCGGTGCGGAATTGGCGTTCCAATGTATTGCCGGGAACGAACAGACCTTTCAAGCTGTCAACAATCGTCGCTCCCGTGAATGGCTCAACGACCATCGAACGACGACCATCACGCGGCGCACCTTCGGCATCGAGGTATGCACCAGCGGTCAGGTAGGTAATCAACCCCGTGGGGATCGTGCCTGCCGTGCCCACCGTGTTTGCGGTGGAGTTCTTTGCCATCATCGTGCCGTCACGGTCGATATGGTTGGCAATCGCGGCCACAGCGGGCTTAATCACGCGGTCGCTGAACATATCCATGCTCAACAGCAAATCTTTGGTATTGAACTGCGTGTCAACGTGGAACTGATCGCCGTACTTGGTCGTATCACCAAGCACAACCGGCACCGAAGACTCGTAGAAGTCTTCAACGCTCAGGTTCGGGCCAGAAGTACCGATGAAGCGGCCCGGACGGCGGACGTTCACCGTATCACCAATCTTTGCGCCGGTCTGGGCAAATTGGTCGTTATAGTCGCGGGCGACACCGCCAGCGAAAGCGAGCTCGTTTTCCAAGACCATCAACGCTTCGTTGGTGATCTTGCTGATAGTGAGCAAATTATTGGACATGATCGATTCCTTGAGTTAATGAGCACCTTTCGGCCCCTCTAACGCGGAGGTAATACGATTTGTCCTTGATAACGCTCAAGTCAGCGTGTGCGCCTAATATGGCCCGCTAGTAAGGCCGCGCTTTACCTAGCTTCTGGACATTCTATACGTTTCTTTCCAGATTGCAACTCAATGGTTTTGCCTGCCTGCCATTCGCAAGGCTTTCCACTGTTTGTAGTCGCCAGTAAACTCACCGGCAGCAGTTACCGGGTTATTCCCGATATTCCCACTCTTAATAGGTTCAATGGGGGTTGGAAGCTTAACTTTGGTCTTTGTCTCGACTGGTTTCCCGAGCTCTTTCTCGGTCAATGCCTCATACTTTGCTTCAAGTTTTGCAAGATGCATCAGTGCTTGCTTGATGGTCATTGCATTGAGTTTCTGTGCTGCTTCATCATCAGATGCGAAGTGATATAGAAGTTCAGGGCCAAATTCACTTTCCATGATGGTGTCTTTGACAACATCGCTCACCGTCAATGTGGAGCTTTGAATCATCTCTTTGAAGTCGGGAATCTTTGCTTCAGCTGCTTGAAGTCGAGATTGCCATGTCTCCAATACCTTTTCTTTGGCCGCTTGTTCACGCGCCTCGGCCTCTCGCACTTCCCGCTCATGAAGTGTGTTGTTCACCTTCCATTCGGCCAAAGCCTCTGCGTAGGCAAACGCATCCGTATATTCCTTCGGGTCCGGCTTTGGGCCAATCCCCTCGATAACCGTCCCAGTCTTGGGCGGGTTGATCTTGGCTTCTAGCTCGCGTGCTTTGGCCTCAGCTGCCTCTGCTTTTGCCTCAGCTGCTGCTGCTTTCTCTTCCGCTGCTCGGCGCGCTGCCGTCAGCTCGGAAAACCTCTGCTCAAGCTTTGGCTTGCGTGCAGGCCTGTCTTCGGTCTCTGTCTTCGCCTCGGGCTCTGCCTTAGCTTCTGGTTCGGCTACTTGATCTTCTACTGCCGGAGCGGGTTTTGTGCGCTCTGCCTTGTATTCAGCAAGAGTCTGCGTGGTTTCAACTGGAGCAATTACTTCGGTTTCTGCTGTCATGGATGAATCCAAGGATTTACCCGCTGATGCCCAGCGGTAGGCTTAAACCTCAAACCAGCGTGGAATCGTCTGCCACCAATTGCGAGGTGAGCGCGGCCAGTGCAGCATCGTCGGTCACTTGAGACTTCAGAGCCTCAACCTGCGCAGTAAGGTCCGCGATGGTTTGTGCATCTTGAGCATGTTTTGCCACCGCTGCCGCGATGGCTTCGGTATTGCGTTGGACTGCGTTTTGCAGATCGGTGAGTGCGGACATGATCTTTCCTTCGTTCCTGTTGAATATGAAAAACAGAGGCACTACTGCTCGTTTTGGTTTGATTTACTGGTTACTTCGGACTCGGAAACCCCCGCTTCTTTCTCTAGTTTAATCAAATCATGCGCGTTATCTACCCTTGTTTTAAGTAGGTTGCCCATTTGATTAATCTCGGCCACGTTCACTGCGGTAATAGAGCGTACTTCAGTATCGTGCCGAGCCGTTGCTGTGCGAGCTGCAATATCTTGGCCCCATTGGGTATTATCCTGTTCATTGGCGTGAACCTTGGCGCTCGTTTCCATCAGTGTGCGCCTGGTTTCGCCCTCTTGCTTCATCTGCTCGATACCGCCACGGAACTTGATTTCCATCGCGGCCTGTTGCAATTGTTTTTGCAATTGTTGAATCTGGGCCTCTTGCGCTTTCAGCTTCATCTGCACGCCTGGAGGAATTGGCGACTTGTCATCGATCTGCGCAAGGGGATTAGCAGCTGCCAGGCGGTCTGCAATGACCTCTGAGCCAGGGAAGTCCATGTTTCGGAATAGGAGGTCACCAGCGACTTTGAAAACCTCTTCATTCTTCTCGAATAGAGGCATCATTGAGTCAACTGCTTCCATGCGCTTGGATTGATAACCAGGCCCAGTATCCATCACCACATCGTATTCCCCGACTGTCACATCATTCAGGATTTGCTCTGCGGCTTGCTGGTCTGGATTGGGTTGGTTCAGCGTCTCTTGAGACGGTTGCCCATCATCCCCGATGATCCGCACGATTCGTCCCGGCTCTGAGTAGTAGTAGGGGATCAGATCGAGCAACTGCACTCCGGTGAATGCAATCGAGCGAGTCATGTTGTCGAAGTAGTGATAGCTGCCGTTATCGCTCTGTGTTTTTTCGGCATTCAATGCTTTGCCTGAGACATTCCCGCCAATTCTCATGGCAGGATCGATGATGCCGAGGACTGAGCTTAGGTTCTGGTCTGCGAGCTGCACCAAGGCCAGCATGCCAGCAGGCGGAGGTTCGGGAGCAATCCGCTGTGGAGGGGGAGCAGGTTTGCCGTCTACGTCTACAGGATCATAGGTAAGCGTTGGGGTAGCCGACGTATTAGCTGTTGCCCATTCTTCCTTGTAGTTGTCCGTCGATCCTGCGACGGTGAGCCATTTGGGCTTTGCAGCAAGAGCTACTGCCTCAGTCGCAGCCGTATTCCAGTAATTGATATTACGCTGCGGGTCCATGGCATTCTTCACCAGGCCCGACAGCTTTCTCTTCCCGTTGATGTAGGCCACCTTGCCGTACATGGGGATCACTGGTATATATTTCCCCGGCAGTTCTTTTTTGTCGATGACTTCAAGGGCTGTGAGTTTGTACCAACAGACTACGCGACGATATGAGGGGCGTTCGTCAACAATCGAAATGCCCGCTTGTTGCAATACTTCATTGGGTGGAAGCTCTTTCTTCCATACGGTCGTACCGTCCGAGAGCTTTACAAGAATGTCTTTGCGTTTGCGGAGTTTGAAGTATTCCGCAACCCGAATATCTTCCTTCGTTGACCAATAGATGCCATCTCCTGTCCCTGTATCGACAAAGTTAGCCCCATCATCTGCGTCTGGATATTTGAATCGGAATGCACTTTTACTCATGACCTCTGTAATCAAGAATCTCTCTTGATCCCGACCGTCAGGAAGCGTGCTATTTGGGTCTCCGTAGCAGCTGAATTGGTTGTCGATTGGAGCTAGATACAGTTCCTGCTCAAATGCGTCTTCGCGGGCATATTCGGCCATGATGCGCCAATATCCCCAACCACCAGTGATCGAGCAATCGAACCCTGTGTCGTAGGCCAAGTCCCCCCCACCTTTGTTCTGCTCGATATGCCTGATAAGTCCTTGAATGACCTCTGCGCGCTTCTTTGTGGCGCCTCCCCCAATTGGATGCACCTTGATGCGTGGGCGCTGCTGGCGCTGTTCATTGGCGACTTGGATGCAGAAAGCATCAGTCTTGTTGATGACTAGGCTAGGGCGGTCACCCTGCTTGCGCTTAGCTGCCAGTTCCGCTGGCCATTGCTCGCCGTGACGAAAGATCGTCGCAGCCAGTGCATCAGCTCGATTCTCGGATTCAAAGTCAGCCGATTCCCGCAGATGGTCGCGGGCCTCTTGGATGATGTCTTCATCCTTTGGGTGGATCGAGTCTTGTTCTTCTTTAGCCATTAGCCCATCCATCCATGTTCAGAGGGCATCCGATCTGGCTGCTTGACTGCTGGCTTCTTGCGTGGATTAACCATGCCTGGGAATAACTCAGTCAATGCCCAGATCAATGCATCTGCACGATTGGGTGAGTTAGCTCCCGTATAACCAATGGTGCTGAATGCAGTCAATTCGTCCTCTAGTTCTGGGAAATATCCAACATGGCGAATCTTACCGGATTCATAGAGACTTGAGAAAGGTTCCGCTCTAACTACCTTTCCTCGGCTTGCAGTAACCATCTTATATGGTGTTCTAGGCCGAGCTACTCGAATAACCTGCTCAACCATGGCTCCGCCATAGTTACCCTCTCCTACGATTACATCTGCTGCGTGTCGATCGAACGCCGTTGTGGCGATGTTTCCCCATGTGGCTGGCCCTGCTTTGACGGTGCAGTCCTCAAGCACATAACCATTCCCATCAGTTCCGAGGCCAGCGACGACAATTCCAATGGCGTCATTGTCTGCGTTATCAGCGTCACCCGATCCCGATGGGTCAACTGCAACCACGATTCTTTGCATGTCTGGTAGTTCACCGCCTATGTGCCTCCATTTGTCTATAGTCTCATCTGTGAAGTATGCATTCGGGGTTGCATCTGCGAACTCACCATATCGGAATCGCTTCTGTTGCTTGGCGCTCATACCGCCTAGCGTCTTCTCAATATAGTCTGCTGGCAGATTGTCTATATTGTCGGTCGGGTTTAGCTTGATATAAGCTAAATCCTCCGGGTGGGTTAACTGTAGCTTGGTGTTTGGGTCGCGCTTCTGAATGAAATAGATATACGTCCAATGGCCTTTATTCGGTGGGTTGCAGTCGTAAAGCATCAGCAGCCGGATGGGCCGCGGCTCCATCCCTTCAACCTTGATGTTGACCACTTGGGCCAAGCGAGTCCGCACCAGCTCCACGCTACTCCATGGGATTTGACTCGACTCGTTCAGGTAGATGCCGCAGAACTCCAGGCCCAGAATCTTTTCAGTGCGCTCTTTGTCATCCAAGCCTGCAATCCAGATTTGGCTACCCTTGCCGATGTCGAAATAGCCCATCTGGTCGTTCCATTTGAACGGAACATCGGGAAAGCATAGATTCATCACCTTGGGCAGCGTATCCATTGCAATGGATTGCTTAGCCGCATTGAACCGGAATCGGAGGATGGCTTGTCTTGCACCTGGGCAAGCAATAGCTCTTGCGCAGAATGCTCTGACGGCTAGGAAGGTCTTACCACTTCGGCTGCCACCTACTAGCAGGGTATGGGTCTGAGGGCCGCTGATGAGGCGCTGGGCCTCAATTTGTTTGGCGGTGAGGCTAAAACTCAAAGCAGGCCGCCATCCTCGGATAGTAGCCCCACCTTGAATGTCTCGCCCGGCTTATTGCCCACATCAATACTCGACAGCTTGGCATGTACATAGGGCGCCGCGGCTTTTGCAGCCTCGAATTTGAGCAGCAATGCGGCTTGATATGTCTTGGCTTTGGGAGATGGAAGAGGAGCACGCATTTGCTGAATCATGTATTCCAATGGCGTGATTCCAGACGCAGCAATAGCGGCCTCTCGCTCTTTGCTGGCCTTGTTTGCGGAGCCTTTTGGCCTGCCGCGAGGGTTTCCTGTTTTAATGCCCATTGTCCAATTATCAGACAGTTATTTATTGGGAGTTTTGTTTTTCTTAGCAGCCTGTCGCTTTTCACTATATGCAATAGCGACGGCTTGTTTAACCGGTTTGCCGGCTTTCACTTCAGCCTTGATGTTACTTTTGAACGCCTTCTCAGATGTCGAATTCTTGAGTGGCACGATTATTCCTTTGCTTTTGGAGGACGCCCACGCTTCTTTGGCTCTGGCTTTCGTGCCTGTTCAATTTGTTCGATTTCCTCAAAGCTGAGTTTAGGCATCGGGATGGGCGCTGGCTTTTGCTCTGCTGCCTTTTCCTCTTTGGGCTTGGTTACTGCTGTTGGGAAATCGAAGAAACTCATTCGATCACTCCGCAAACGTCGGCGTCTTGAAGGATGATATATCCGGTTGGAGTCTTTGGGTAATCGAACTCACCATAGCAGATTCTATTTCCTGGCTTGAGTTGGTCTTGGTCTACATCTGGGCCTACCGCTTTGACTGTGCCGAATCGCCCGAGTTGCGTTTGCGATTCTTTGATGCCTTGACTTGTCTTGACGATGATCCCGCCTTGGTATTCTCGCTCGGGGTCTTGTTCAACAAAGATGTAGTCTTGAAGTGGCTTCAATCTTCTCTCCAAAGAACAACGGCTCGACAGGGTATGCATCGCCTGTGAGCCGTTGGTGGTCTACTAGCTGGATACCGTATTCCTTGATGTCCAGTGCGGGGTTAAGGTTCTAGTAATGCTGACCATATTTGTAGTATAGCAGCAATCTAGTATGAGTCAATAAAAATGCCCGCTCGCGCTATAAACAGAGGAGGGAGGAGGAGAAATGGTATAGCGCGGCGCTGAGTTCCGTCAGTTCGGGTGGGCTAAACCTTGTAGTCTTCCTTGTTCAAACCTTTGAGCCAGCTTGCCTGCTTTCCGCGACCAGTCCAAGTCTCTCCATTCGGGCCACGGTATTTGATCTTGACTGTCTTGCGAAGGTCAGGCTTGTCGCTCTTTTGCTTTGGTTCTTTGGGCTCTCGAATGTCTTTGAGAGTCAACCCGTGGGTTTTCATGAATGCTTTGACCTCTGCTACCCGGACATCTTTCCAATCGAGCGTGCGCGCTTCTTCGGCTTGTTTCTTGGCCAGGATTTCTTGAAATGCTTGCATGTTGAGTCTAGGCGCTATGGGAAAATGAGTATAGCAGCTAATCGGTCTTTTTCTGCAATGCTTGGGTCATTGCTCGATATTTATTCTTAATACACTTTAGCTCTTCGATTGACCATTTCTTTGATGTGTTGTCGTTTTCCAATGCTTCGACGCGAGAAATGCCAATCCTTGCAATAAGTCCAGCCCTGTAAGCCACCGCATTGCCCGCTAGATAGCGGTTGTCATGCTTCGATTGTGCGTGGCAGTTGTCCTCGTTGAAGCGTAAATGTTTTGCGGCTCCGGTACTGCGCCAGTGACCGGCATCAACAGCATTCCCCGACCAGTCAAGAGGGCGGCCACTGGAAATGCATGCGTATCCAGCGGCCTTGTCCCTGGCTTTGATGTAGGTATTGAAAGCATATTGAGCTTCTTTTAGATAGTCCGAGCGAGTCTTTAGCTTCTCTTTCCTGTCCCTGTCCTGCCGGCGGTCTTCCTTGGCTAGCTTTGCCTTGCTCTTGGCTATTACTTTGTCTGCGTATTTAAGATGGCATTCAAAGCCGCATGTGGGTTGTAAAGGTCTTGAGGGGATGAACTTCTCTTTACAGATGCGGCAGGTTTTCACTTCGTCGCTCGATCCATCGCCCTATTACTAGCTTCCGTAGACCTCCAGACCTCTACAGAGGCCTGATCTGTCACCATCCTCCACCTAAGTAATTCTTCGGCCTCCACAGCCACTCTAAGGCCGTCTAGATGGGATTTGTAGTCGTCATGAGCGTAGGCGTCTCTTTCTTGTTCTGCTGAGCTTTTGGCAGGGCTCTGTTTCATTAGCATGGCCTTGAGCGTTTTTCTGTATTCCTCCATATAAACTCTCTCAGCTTTTGCCTTTGCGAGCTTTGGGGCTGTTTCCCACATTCTTTTTAGATGCTTCTGTGGGTCGAGTTGTTCATCCATAGATCGTCCAAGCTATGAAAGCCAACGCTCCGACAATTCCCCAGAACTTTATGAGAAGCGGAAGATAGGTTCCGATCGCTGGGAATTGCTCATCGTACAGGTCGCCTTGATAGCTGCCGAACGAGCATAGGCTGCAGTCGCATTTCTCTTTTCCTTCGACGCATGAACAAGTCATGGTTACCCCCAGAGTTTGTGCGTATTGGTGCGAAAGACCTTTTCCGGCGGTTTAGGTGCAATCGTCCACTTCGCTTTTGAATAGTCAGCCTCGCCTTCCATTCTGGCGGGGCCACCAGGTTTTGGCTTTGCAATTCTCACAGGTGCCTCGATAATCTTAGGCTGAATTAGTTTGATCGGCTTAGGCTTCTTTTTGTTCAGGCGAGATTTCCTAGCATGTTCTTTTGCGGCCTCTCTAAATTTCTCGTCGGCTGCGTATTTGGTCTTGTACCGCTTGGCGCGGAGTTCAGATGCGCGCTTTTTCGCCGCAGCTTTACAATCTTTCCTGATTTGCGCAACTCTATCAATCGCATTGTCCCTAGCGCTAGCCGTCAAGAAATAATGCTTTTGATTCCATCCGTTCAGACTGAATATCTGCTTCACTCTGATATCGAGTCTGCCAAGCGTCGCTTGGGACCGGCGCTTTGATATTCCGAGATACTCAGCGACCTTCTCGCTTGACACACCTACAGGTGTCATTAGTTTAGCGAGAGCATCCATCACGTCTTTGTTAATGGTGCTGTTGTTCATGCATTGATTCCTTCAATCCACCCGTCAATTTTTCCACCGCGACCATTACAACCAACGCCGCGAGAGATTGCAGCCTCTTGGCGGTCGTAAAGCCACACCAAGGCGCGGTAGCAGCTCTCATCATCTATTCCTGCTTCCTGGGCTATTTCTGGGGCCTTCTTGGGGCTGAATCCTAGGAATTGCTTCACTGCTTGGATGTGATGGGCTGGGGGATGCTGGTTCATGTCCTACCTTTCGCTGCTGCTTTGATAAGCGCAAGCCTAATCCCCGCGCTTAGGTTTCCCCCTCCAAGCGCCCTAAGCTGTTCGGCAACCTCCGGCGGCAACGATACGTTGTACCGCTGCACTGGGGACTTTCCGATCATTGGGCGTTTTCGCATGCCTGAATGTAGTCAATCACGGATTCAGACCAGCCATCAATGTGCTGCCAGGCACCATATCCGACGCCGTTCTTTGCATTCGCCACGTTGATGACATAGCCTTTACCGATGGGGAAGGGCACGCGGTCTGCGCTTTGCTCATCAGTAAGAACGATTAGCCGATCATGCGGAATCTTTGCGTTGATTGTCGCCACCGCGTTTCCGAGATAGGTTCCTCGGTGTGGCTGGCTCGTAACGATCGCATCTCGCAGCGCAAACCCTCGCCGCGATGGAACCTGCACGACTAGCTCAGAGAATGTGATTACATCCACATCTCCACAAAGTTCACGGAGAAGGATAGCAACACCACATGCAGCGTCGATGCGTTGAAGGTCAGACTTTGCTGATATCGGAGAATCCATTGATCCCGATACGTCCAGCAAAACCACCGTCTTTCCCGTGAACTTTTGGCGCCCTTCGCAGGCACGAAGCATCATCGGCTCAATAACATGCTCCCATTGCGGAACAACTCGTGCAGCTGCGATAAAACGAAATGGCAGCACGCGATCAATCTTCACCGATGCGGCATATTCAGCAACCTGCTGAGCTTCAATCCCCGCCTCTTTCATGTTTCGCATGTTGCGAAGGAATGCCAGCGCTCCGAGTTGCTTTTCAGCCATCAGACGAAGGAAGGTTTCTTTCTTGTCTGCCCCGCCAGATAAGGCAACTTCCCACGTATCCGGCGTTTCCAGTTTGCCATCCACGAGCTTTTTCCACAGCGCGGCCTGGGCGTCGTCTTCGGGCTTCGCGTGACATAGAAACAGTACATCACGAAGCTTTACGGCTCCGTCGCGGTTGTACTTCGCCAGCGCGTATTCGTCGAATTGCTTGAATGCTGCCGCCAAGCCTGTCTTGACTTGCTTTGACAATGGTTGGCGCTTGTCTTTCCAGTAAATCGAGACGAACTCCGTTAATTCGTCTGCACGCTGGATGATGCTCGGCAAGAGCTTGGAAACCAGCAATCGATGCTCTGGATACCGTGCCATTTCACGCACCAGCAGCAAAGGAGCATGGCGCAGCTTCATGGCCGTTCGCGCTTCATAAGCACATGCAGCAACGAACGAAGGGCGGCACTTTGGCACCAGCTCTTTGATCCGATCAGCAATGGTTGTGCCGGATTCATAGAAGTTGTCCTCCCACAGCATGCACGCTGCGACTGAGCGTCGCAATTGCTGTTCTGCATCGATGCGCGCAGCGGGCGCGCCTTCGGCAGTCTTGGGGACAGGGTATTTGATGGCCGTATTAGTACGCATGAATTCTCCAGGATTGGATAAATGCGCGGGCCGCTAGAAATGTTGGGGAACAGGCATAACCAGCTATGTAAGCGCTCTCCCAACTGAGCTACGTGTCTTTCGACCCGGCAGGATTCGAACCTGCGACCTCTCGCTTAACAGGCGATGAAACTGATTACTACGCCACCAAACTTATAGCGGGAACAAACGTTGACCGGGAGTCAAATACCAAAGATGAACCGGACAACTTCACCACGCGAAACTTTTGAGGGAACAAGCAACAAGGCGGGAACATTTTGCAGATGAACGCCATGTCTTCACCACTCAGAACTTAGTATACACACCGTTTGCGCAAAGTCTAGAAGCGTTACATCTTTTTTACCGCTGCTTTGACCTGAGCCATTCTGGCGAGAGCTTCTCTTACTTTTTCAGGGTCGGTTTGCTTTGCTGCGTGAGCTGCCTCACCGCTTGTCTGCATTCAGCCCGATTCGGTTTTGTTTTGCGCCATTGCAATAGTCTTGAAAGCATGGGAAGCACATTCCGCCATGATCTGATAGAACTGCGTTCTTTGTGACCTTCCGGCAGATTTGGCAGGGCGAAACATACAGTTCAGGCTTTATCGCCTCCTCAGCTGTCCGAACTTCTCTTGTCTTGACGAAACTCATGCTGCTGACCTTTCGTTGCTGTAGCGACCTTCGACCACCTTGGCGAAGTTTCCGCCGTTAACTAACCATTCAAAATCTGCCTTCCAAGCCCTATCTCCATTCCCTCTAGCGCAGCCGGTCAGGAACTTCGATTTACCCGCTGTTTGGAAGTACCACCTGAACCAGTCGAGCGCGGCAGATTTGTCTAGTTTGTCCTCTGCGCATACCTGACGCCATCGAGCCATGAGATGTTTCTGGCGCATCGAGCTCATAACAAGCACTCGGCTCATGGCTGGACACTCTTGGTGATAGATGTCTAGAAGGTCTTGATAAGGGCAGTCTGGGACACGGTAGGCATCGGCTCCGCCGATAAGCACCGTAGGTGCTATGTCTTTTAATGCCTCTGCATCTGCCTCTTCCTCTGTATGGGCTTTCTTTGGCTTAGCTTGGCTTACTGTGGCTGACGGCGGCTTATTTTTCTCCCTCCATCTCTCTTGAGAGGCTCGGTTCTGTTCGCGTCGGTCTTCCTCATTGCGGATTGCCCGGTATTTGACGTAATTCACAACTCGCCATCCCCACGCCCGGTGTTCATCCATCCGAACGATGCGTCGGCCTTGCTCTTCAGGACTTCTTGACTCATCATCTGGTGACTCAAGCACTAGAAGAGAGGCCTTAACTTCGTCTATCGAAAGCCCCACTTCTTCAGCAATGGCCTTCGGGTGAATGTCCACCAAGCCGTCTTTGTCGGCATGCGCCAGCAGATTTGTGAAGACCAGCAAGCCATGAGAGTTTCCTCGAAGGGTGCCCTGATAGATCGACGTGAAGAGCTTTGCGTACATCTATAATCTTTCGTAAGCAGAGTGCGCTTATTATAAGCATAGCTCTATCGTTTACAAGGCATCCTGAGCGCAGCTGTCAAGCTCATTTCACTCTCGCAATCAAAGCTCTTGCATCTTTCTCTGCCTGAATCTCTCGCATCATCTGATCGGCTGATTCACGGATTGCCTTGACCGTCTCCAGGTCTTCACCGCTTGCTGGGCCAGGTTTGGCTTCGATGGTTCGGAGGATATGGGCGAAGCGGTTCATTCGGGCAAGCATGTTTTCGCAGTCTTGAGGGTCCATTTCTGGCCTTCTTCTTGAGTTGCTGAAATCGTCTCATCCATTGCGCTCACGCTCCACGACCATCGTTCTAGGCAATGGGGCTCATAGGTCGAGCTTGGCTTGGGTTGAGTGACTGGGGCTTGGGCTGCTGCGACATAGGCGGCTGAGAATTCATGCAAAGTCACGAACTAGCTCCTTGCTCTGATGGCTTCAGCGAAGGTTGTGCCCGCATGCGTACCCATGCAAGAGGCGTCAAATGGTGCAAGCGAAGTTCTTCCACCAAGAAAATCGCCATTTCGACGCAGATGGTTTTGAACTGAGTAATTTTCGCAAAGCTGGGCAATCTGTTCACGCTCAGCAAGCACTGCTGCCTTGATAGCAGCTTGGGCATCTTCATAGGTGACCCAAACCCCATCGTCATCTTCTGCATATGACGGGTATTGGCCGTCATTAAAAGCGGTGTATCTCTTCATTTGGCTTTCTCCTGTTCTTCCTCTAGCGCCCGCTTCTCTTGCCTCTGATACTCGCGCTCGATGGCCTTCTCTAGCCAGCCTCGCCCGAGCCTCTGCATCAGAGAGCGAAGCATTGCCCAGTGGAATATCGAGAGGCGCACGCAGCTGGATTTGGTTTGTGGTTTGATTCGCATGAGGTTATCATAGCGCAGTGTGCTACGGATGTTCTAGGTGTTTGCACCTATTTTTTGTGCTACGTGGTGTGCTACATTGAAGACATACCAACGCAATACAGAGGAAAGCAACATGAGCACCAACTACAATGCAATGATCGCGGCCTTTCGTCGCATTCCGCTGGGGCAACATCAAGACACACGTAAGCTGAAGCGTTGGATGAACACCGTTTACAACCACGCACGCGTGCTAAGTCTGTCGGGGGAGTTTCCCGAAGCGAAAAAGTGCAATGCCAGCAGCAAATCCCGGACACTTCGCAAGCTCATACGCATGTACCGCAACGCTGCCAAAGCCACCGGGAGCGCAGCATGAGCGCGCAGCACACGCCGGGGCCTTGGGTAGCCCACCGAGATGCACATGGCCTTATCGTGTCTGCCGGCTCGTTTTGCGTCGCCCGCCTGGGTGACGGCTATGCGGAAAATGCGACGCTGATCGCCTCGGCGCCGGAGTTGCTGGCCGCATGCATCGCGTACCTTGCCGACCGCAAAGAAGCGGGATGTACCGCAGACTCGGCGGCGGTTAAAGCAATGCGCGCCGCCATTGCCAAGGCCACCGTGGGTGCAGCATGAGCACTAACACAAGCCTCCAACCACTCGGCGCCGCAAAGGTGCTTGTCGGCTTTGACATCGATGCAATGGGTCTGTCTCACGTCACAGAAGCATTCATCAACGGCGAGCTAGTCGATGCAGGTTGCTTTCATGCTGGTGTTATATACGGATGGGAGCACGAGATTAACAATGAACTCCGCGATGAAGCAGAGATGAGGGGCGAAAAATGGGCCAAGTAGACATCGTGCGCCAGCAGGTGCTCGAATACCTCGAAACCCCGCAGAGCTATCCTCTTGTGCTTCCAATGAAAGATGAGAAGGTGCAAGACCAGCTGAACCGGCAACATGCATTGCGTGAGCGCCGCAAATTCACCGACGAGCCTGCAACTGGACACGGAGAGCTGATTTGATGAGCGCCTACACCGACCTTCGTTCAAAGCAAAAGGCTCGCTTCAAAAGCCCCCGCCACCTGGCAATGGATGGAGAAGCCGAAGCAGGGGCCACAGAAGGCGCTCAGATCGTTCAAAAGCCACCGTCAGCACTCAAAGTGCCACGCAAGCGCTCTGAATGGCTAGTGCCCATTCTGCTGGCTCTAGTATTCACAGCTGCTGGGACCGCAGCCTACGTGCTTTGTCTTTATGGGAGCAGGCTTTGATTCGCGCCGCATGGATTCGATGGAAGCTCAATGTCGCGCGAGAAGAACTCACCGAGATGCAATCTCGCTGTGATGTCGGGCCGATCTATCTATGCGGTCTTCTCTCTCACATACAGGAGCTGGAATGGAACCTTTCGACAGCCTCGGCAGCCTCGGCAACATCAAGGCGCTCTCTAATGCTGAGTATCAGCAAGCGACTGCGCGCGGCCAATCTTATGCTAGCAACAACCTTCTTGGCTGCATTGGCGCAAATCCAGCACACAACCTTCTTGGCTGCAGTGGCGCAAATCCAGCATATTGGTATGAAATTAGCCCGCAGATGGCGGATGCATTGCGCAATGCGACTCCGCAAGACTTCAAAGCAGAGCTGCGCGGGCCGATGAGCGAGGACGTTTTGAGGCGGCTTGCAGAGCGAAACAAAAACCGTGTAACAGCGCTTGCAAGAACAAAGAACAACGTTTAATCTTTAACGTTATGAAGCAGCACCAATCCCCAAAAGAGAAGCCACGCACAAACGACAAGTTCAAGACACTTGGAGTGCGCATGCGAGCCGAACTGCACAAAGAATGTCACCGTGCCTGGCGCGGCTCGGCATGGGTTCGTAAGGTGCTTGAGGCTGCGATTGAAGCGGAGAAGAAATGATCTATCCAGACGACAGTGATCCTGATGGCGACGGTGTTGATGCCGCGGGTACGTATAAGGGCTAATGATGAACGTCTATCAAAAACTCAATACAGCTCGGGAAGAGTTTCACAGCTTTAAGCTGACGAAGACCGGGCACAACAAGTTCGCAGGCTATTACTACTTCGAGTTGGGGGACTTTCTCATCCCAGCGCTTGGCGTCTTCAAAAAGCATGGCCTGTGCGCCACGGTTTCATTTGAAGACAAGATTGCGATGATGTGCATTCGCAATGTAGATAAGCCGGATGAATTCATCGTCCTCTCATCGCCCATGGGTTCCGCTGCCTTAAAGGGATGCCACGAGGTTCAGAACATTGGTGCCGTCGAGACTTACCAGCGCCGATACCTCTGGGTTGC
>Ga0335069_10001791_pt1 | contig 34020 bp, 27 predicted proteins | sample Lox_Sample_11_FD_206714 | JGI IMG/M metagenome (GOLD analysis project Ga0335069, IMG submission 206714) | Soil microbial communities from Loxahatchee National Wildlife Refuge, Florida, United States - Lox_Sample_1.1 | ecosystem: Environmental > Terrestrial > Soil > Wetlands | place: USA... | reverse complement strand
ACCCCGCGACGGTGTTCCCGCAGCACCTTCGCCGGATGCGCGAGGCGATCTTCGCCGACCGGCGCGAGTCCGTCGCGCATCTCGCACGGTCCATCGTGCTCCTCGTCCGCGACGAGGGCGTGGGCCTGGACACTCAACAGCGCCGCGAGGCCGAGGGCGCCATCGATCGGCTCGTCTCGCGCTTCGGCTACTGCCGCGAGTGCGCTGCCGACGCGGCGAGCCTGCTGCTCCGCCGGAGGTTCCAGGACATCATCGTGTGACCTCGTAGGCGGGTCGCACCCCGCCTCAGGTGGATCGCGGGACCCCCAGGGGGCAGGGGTGTCGCCGCGCGTGGCACCGACGCTTCCCTTGCGTCGGGCTGCCCCGCGAGGGCGATACGGCACGGGATTCCGCGACCCTGCGAGTTGCCTGGAAAGTGCGCTTACCACGGTCGCACTCGAAGTTTGCGGGATGATTGGAGTGGCGCGGGCATTGCCGTTCATGCGCGCCGATGAACGCTCCTAGCTTGCGATTGCCCCCGCCCCTGGCCGGCGATTCGGCCTCCGTCAAGGACGCGCTCGAAGCCGCCCGGACGTTCTGGGACCGTGGGGATCGCCGTCAGGCGATCGCCTGCGTCAAGCTCGCCCTGGAAGTGGCGGACGAAGCGGGCGACACCTCGCGGGTCGCCACGCTGGCCCGGGCAGTGGCCGATCTGGGAACGGCGTCGACGCCTCCTCCCCTGCCCCCGCCATCGATGCGCCCGCGACCCGCGTCGACCGTTCCGCCGCCGCCGGCCTCCGGCGCTCTGCCCCGGACGTCCACGCTGCCTCCGCCTCCTCTACCCAGCCGCCCGGTGCCGAAGCCGAACGTGGTGCCACTGCCTCCTGCTCCGCGATCGTTCGAGAGCAAACCGTCGGCGACCGAGGTGTACCGCCGCGTGTCCGTCAAGGCGTCGGTGCGTGATCCGAACCTGCTCGTCGTTCGGCCGCTCGGCGAGGGCGAGTCGGCGCCCGCCGGTACGCGCGAGGCGTTCCTGGTCATGAGCGCGCCCGACGGCGCTGCCGTCGAGTCCAGCCGGGGCAAAGCGCAATGAAGAAGACCACGCTCCCCTTCGCCCCCTTCGCGCTGCGCGAGCTCGCGGAGCACTGGGAGCGGGAGATGGCGCGTTCGACCGCGTGGGAGCTCGACGAGCTCAGGTCACGCGTCTGCCAGGTCTACGTGCAGATCGTCAACAACGACTTCGACCCCGACTTCCGCCGGGCCACCAGGGAACGCCTGCTGTCCATGCTCGACGCGGGCCCCATCGAGCCCGCCGTCCTCGAGCAGGCGGCGGACGCCGCAGCGGCAGACGACGACAGGGTGCTCGAGCGGCGCGTCCTGGAGGCGCTGGCGCGGTCGGAAGACGCCGAAGTGAGGCGACGCGCGCTCGAGCGGCTCGGCGACTTCTTCGACCAGATGCGAGATCGCGGCGCCGCCGTGGACTCCTGGAGGTCCGCGGCGCGCGTGCTGGAGGACACCCACCACGAGGGCGAGAGCGCGCGCCTCTACGAGCGGATGCTCGACGCGCGGCCCGACGATCACGAGGCCGCCGAGAAGCTCGTGCACCTCTACGCGGACGGCGGAGACTGGCACAAGCTCGCCGAAGCCCTCGGCGTCGTCGTCCGGAAGGACTGCCAGCGCGCCGCCGATCTGCTGCTGCACGTCGCGCCCGGCGCCGTGGCCGCCGGAGCGCATGGAGAGCTCGCCTCCATGGTGGACGAAGTCGTCGTCCTGCTGCCGTCCGGGTCGGCGTCCGCCCACGACCTGCTTCGCGCGAAGTCGCGCGCACTCGCAAGCTCCGCGCCGCCTGCTCAGGCCTCGGAGGCGTATCGCGCGCTCCTCCAGGCCTTCGGCAGCGACGACGATCGCCTCGAGTACGAAGCATACATTGCCTCGATGCCCGATGCGCTCGAGCGTCACCAGGAGCGCCGCTGGCTCTTTCAGTGGCGCGCGGCAAACGACCTGGACGCGTGCGAGCCGCTCCTGGCGTGGGCGAAAGAAGAAGAGGAGCAGGGCGAGATCGAGCTCGCGACCGGGATCCTGCGGCGGATCCTCGCGGATTCTCCCAGTTGCAAGGAGGCCCTCGAGCCACTCTGCCGCCTCGCGCTGCGTACGGGCGACTTCGCCGGCGCGCTCGACGCGCTCGATGCACTGACCGACGCGGCATCACGAGACGAGTGGCCCCGGCTCGGGCAATTCGTCGCGCCACTCCTGCAGACGGGCGCGGCCATCATCCTGACCGAGCCGTTCGATACGAGCGCCGAGCTCGCCCTCTTCGGACGCCTCGTGCGCATCGCTCGCGAGCTCGACCAGCTCGATGCGGTCGCCCAGTGGTATGGCCACGCCCTGCGCGGACGCCTCGGCGACGCAGCGCTGACGGACGCGATCGGCCGTCGGTTCGCCGCCCTCGAGGGGGAGTGCTCGATCGATCCCTCCTTCTTCGCCGAGACCCTCGAGCACGTCCTCGAAGTCGTGCCGGGCGCGCGATGGGCGCTCGACCGGGTCAAGCTGGCGCTCGCCGCCCAGGCGCGCTGGGACGACTTCTTCCGGATGATCGACCGTGCTCTCGAGGTCATCGAGGGAGCGCGCGACCGCGCGGAGCTGCTCGAGGAGGCCGCGTTCGCCGCGCGCGACGTCGCCAAGGACGCTCGCCGCGCGACGACGTATCTGCGCGCGCTCTGCGACGAGCGTCCCGGTGACGTCGCCGCGACGCTGGCGCTCGAGCACCTCTACGAACGGCAGGGACGGAAGCTCGTGCTCGCCGAGTTCCTCGGCCGCCGCGCCGAACGCGCCCAGGGGGCAACGCGCCGAGAGCTGCAACGGCGCATCGTGGCCCTCCGGCTCGAGCTCGGCGACGTCGAGGATGCGACCGCCCTGGTCGACGAGATGCTCGACGGGGGCGCGGACGTCGGCTCCTTGTGCGAGGTGCTCGAGCAGCTCGCGCGCCACCCCGATCAGGAGCGCGCCGCCGACCGCCTTCGCGCTTACTACGAAGGCCTCGGGCGCGTCGGAGACTGCATTCGCCTCGTCGAGGCGTCGCTCGATCGGCCGACCGACGACTTGCGGCTCGCGGCGCTCACGCGCGATCTCGTCCGGCTGCGCGTGCAGGCCGCGGCAGGAGCGCCCGGACAGCTCGTCCGGGCGGCCGAGCGCGTGCAGCAGGACGCGGCGAAGCGGCCGGAGCTGGCGGGGACGATGCACCGTGCGCTCCTGCTCCGGGCCATCGCCGCATCCAAGCGCGCCCCCACGGACGCCGACTTCGCCGATGCCCTCGAAGGCGCCTGGCGCGCGCTCGGCGCCTGGACCGAGCACCTGCTCTACGCGGGCGAAGTGGAGCGTGCGTGTCGCGTGCTCCGCCGAAGCGCCGGGTTGCCGTTCGAGCGCACACGTCGTCGCGAGCTCCTCGGGCTCGCGGCCGAGCTCTCGATGGACCGGCTCGGCGACGCGCCGCAAGCGATTCGCCTGCTCGAGGAGCTCTTCCGCGAGGACAGCGCCGATGCAGTCGCGAGCGGTCTCGTGGATCGGTTCGCGAGCCTCCTTCGCGCCGCGCATCGAGAAGACCGCGTCGCGGCCCTCTGGGAGCAGCAGGCAGCGCACCGAGCGAGCGCAGGCGACCGGGCGAACGAGAGCGCGCGCTGGCGTCTGGCCGCCGAGGCGTGGGAGCGGGCCGCGCGCGTCGAGCGGGCGATCGCCGCATACGGGCACGCGGCGGAGCTCGGCTCCGAAGAGGCCTTCGAGGCGCTCGCTCGGATCCACACGGAGCACGGGAGCTGGCCGGAAGCCACCACGGCGCTCGAGTGGCTCTACGTCCACGCGCACGCCTCGAGCCGCGCTCGTCACGCCATCCACCTCGCGGATGCGTACCTGCAGCTCGGGCGCAGCGACCGCGCGCGTGCTTGCCTCGAGCAGGTCCTCTGCGCGGCGCCTGCGGCCGCGGACGCCGACACCGTCGCGGCCATGCTCGCCGATCTCTACCGGCGCGACGCCGCCTGGCGGCCGCTCGCGGACACTCTCACGATGCTGGCGCGTTCGGCCGCGGACCCGCAGCGAAGCGTCGCCCTCTTCCGGGAGGCGTCGTCGATCGTGCAATCGGAGCTCGACGCGCCGACCGAGGCCGCCGATCTCCTCGCGCTCGCCGTCGCCTCGAACCCGGCGGACACCTCGGTGCGTCTCGAGCTCGCCCAGCTGCTCGAGAGCCTCGAGCAATGGAGCCGCGCGGCGGAGGTACTGCGCGACCGGATCGCACTCTTCGGCGAGCACCGCGGCACCGAGCGCGCGCATCTGCATCACCGGCTGGCTCGTGTGCTCGTCCGCGCGAACGATCCGGCGGGCGCGTTCGCGCAGCTCCGCCTGGCCTCGAGGATGCGGCCGCGCGACCCGGTCATCCTCCACGACCTCGCCCGGGCGGCGGTCGAGGTGGGCGATTTCGATCTCGCCGAGCAGTCGTACCGCGCCTTGCTCCTGGCGCTGCGCCACCCGACGGACGCCCCGCTGTCCACGTCGGCGCCCCAGGTGCTCCTCCAGCTGGCCAAGATCGCCCTGCTGCGGGGCAAGGCCGCGCGCGCCGCCGACCTCGCGGACTCCGCGCTCCAATCGGCCCTGGACGCCGGCGAGGATCCGCGACCCTTCGAGCGCGTGCTCAGCGAGATGGGGCGACACGACTTGCTCGTGAGCACCCTGACGCATCAGCTGGAGTGGCCCGGCGACGTCGGCGCGCGCTGCGGCGCACTGCGGGACCTCGTCGAGGTGTGGAGGTCCGACCTCCGGCAGGAGCGGGAGCTCGGTACGCTCCTGCGGCGATCGGCGCGGACGCTGCGTGCCGACCTCGAGCGCGATCAGATCGCGGACGGCTCCGCATGGGCGGCTCTCTGGTCGGTCCACGCGGCGCTCGGCGAGGAGGCGTCCTTGCTCGAGGCGGGCGATCGAATCGTGCCCCTCCTGCACGACGCGCTGGATCGGATCGACGCTGCCCCCGATCGCGCGCGACTGCGCGTCGCGCTGGCCGCGATGCTGGCGCCGCAACCAGCCGGGACCGAGCACGCCGCGCAGCTCCTGTCGACCGCGCTCGACGAGGTGGACGACGCCGAAACGGCTCGGCGGATCGCGCAGGAGCTGGAGGTCCTCGGCAGCCCACGCGTGGCGGACGCCCTCGAGAAGTGCGTCACGCTCGATCCGCAGGCGGTGCGCTATCTCGCGCCGCGCCTCGCGACGCTGCGAGAAGCCCAGGGCGACGCGGCGGGGGTCGTGCGCGCGCTGGAGACGCTCTTCGCGGCGGAGCCCGATCGGGGCACCGCACTCGAGGACCTGCCGCTGCTCCGTCGCCTCGTCGCGGCGTACGAGACGCTGGGGACCGACCCCGAGGCGATCGGCCTCGAGCGCCTGGCGTCGCTCGCCGCTGCCGACGGCGCATGGGACCGCGCCGCGGCGATCTACGCGCGCATGATGCGCGTGCGGGCCGACGGCAAGTCGGTCGCGCGCGGTGCTTCGCGTCTCCTGGAGGCGTGCGAGCGCGCTGGGCGTCCGGGCGACGCACGCGAGCCGCTCGAGGAAGCACAGCAGCGCGTGGCCGGGTGTACGGAGATCGAGCGGGCCCTCGAGCGTGTATACGAGCTGACGAGCGACTGGACTGCGCTCGCCGCGCTCTTGGCGGCGCGGGCCGAGCGCGCGTCGGACGCCGCGCAGAAGGTGGCACTGCTTCTCCGGGCAGCGACGGTCCTCGTCGAGCGCGGCGGCGACGCTTCGTCCGCGCTTCCCTGGATCGAGCTGGCCCGCAAGGCGCGTCCGGAGAGCCTCGAAGCCGCTCTCCTGTGGGCCAGACTGCAGAAGGCAGCGGGACGTACGCGCGAGGCGCTCGGAGCCCTCGAGGATGCCGCCCGCCATACGCGCGGGAAGCGTTCCCCGGTGCTCGCCACCGTGTACCTCGAGATGGGCAAGGCCTACCTCGCCGCGGACGAGCTCGCGGAGGCGTTCGATGCATTGAAGGCCGGCTTCAGCGTCGACTGGCACAGCGGTGAGCTGGCGCTCCTGCTCGGCCTCGTGGCGCTCGACCTGGGCGACGAAAAGATCGCCGAGCGGGCTCTCCTCGCCGTGGCGATGGCAGCACCGCGCAAAGAAGGGTCGACCGCAGGCGCGACGGCGTCGGAGAAGGTGACGGCCTACATCCACCTGGCGTCGCTCGCCCAAGCCCAGGGCGATCTCGTGAAGGCGCGACGCTGGGCAGGCCGCGCGGCCAGCGAGGATCCGTCCCACGCCGGCGCGCGCGCGCTCCTCGACAAGTTCGAGTCGCGCCCGCCCGTCGCCAAGCTCGCGTGACGCCGGACGCGCCGCTACGCCGACTCGAGACGCACGCGCGCCGTCTTGACGCCGAGCAGCTCGGGGACGCGCGCGTCGAGGATGGGGCCCAGGAGCACGCTCGCGAGGATCGCGGCGAGCCGTAGAGCGACGAGGTCGTCGTCGCCGCGGCGCTCGACGAGCCAGACCGTGGGGCAGCGGCGCGCGAGGTGACCGAGGCCACCGCCGCTCCGTGCCTCGGCCTCGTCCGCCAGCGCGAGCTCGCGAGCTTCGCGAGCCCGACCACGGACGCACCGCGATTCGGGCGCGCTGCTTCCGTGGGTCACCAGGATCTCGTCGCCCTCGCCGACCTGCAGACGCGTGGCGAAGAAGCGGGCGGCCTGCGCGTCCCAGCCGGACACGTCTCGAACCGCCTCCTTCGACTGCGAGAAGACGAGCCAGGACGAGTCGAGCGAGAGCACGGCGGGGTCGGCGACGATGCTGGCACGAGCTACGCTTCGACGTCCAATGACGCTCGCGCTCGTCGATGCCCATTGCCACCTCGATGCCCACCACTTCCCGGAGGGCGCCGATGCCGTGATGGAGCGAGCGCGCGCGGCGGGGGTCGTCGGCTTCATCGTCGTCGGCGTGGGCGAGGATCTCGGGGCGGCGCGCGAAGCGGTGGCGCTCGCGCGGCGCGTCCCCGACCGCGTCGCCGCCTGCGTCGGGCTCCACCCGCACGATGCGCGGATGTGGACCGACGCGATGCACGCCGAGCTGCGCACGCTGGCGCAATCGCCCGAGGTCGTCGCCGTCGGCGAGATCGGGCTCGACTATCACTACGATCACTCGCCCCGCGAGGTGCAGCGCGACGTCTTCGCGCGGCTCATCGCGCTGGCGCGCGAGCTTCGCAAGCCCATCGTCGTGCACACGCGCGAGGCCGCCGAGGACACGCTGACGATCCTCGAGCGCGAGGAGGCGCGCGACGTGGGCGGGATCATCCACTGCTTCAGCGAGGACCGCCCCTTCGCGGCGCGCGCCCTCGACATGGGTTTCGACGTGTCCTTCTCCGGCATCGTGACCTTCAAGAGCGCGGTGGCCGTGCAGGACGTGGCGGTGTGGGCGCCGCTCGACCGCATCCTCGTCGAGACGGACAGCCCCTATCTGGCGCCCATCCCGATGCGCGGGAAACGCTGCGAGCCGGCGATGGTATCCCACACTGCACGACGCGTGGCCGAGCTGCGCGGGGTGTCTGCGGAAGAGGTGGCGGACGCGACGACGAAGAACGCCCAGAGGAGGTTCGGGAAGAGCTTCCGCGCATTACAATAGGAAGATGGGAGCCCGTGTCTGCTGAGCCGTCCACCAAGACCCACGGGCTGACCGTTACCGTTGCGTGGATCGCGTCGGTCGCGCTGCACGGCGTGGCCATCGGGGGCTTCTTCTGGCTCGCGTTGTGGCGGCTTGCGCCCGAGGTTCCGGTCACACCCGGCGGGCCCGGCCCAGGCGACGAAGAGCCTGCTGCAGGCTCGACCATCGCGGTCGATCTGCCGGTCGTGGGGGAAGGCGTACGGCTCGAAGATCGGCCGCCGGATCCCACCGGCGATCCTCCGCACGTGTCCGGTGGCGACACCGTCGCGCGCCTCGACGTGGGCGCCAATGGCCACGGAGGCGATCCGACCGTCTCCTCGCCCGCGCTCAACCTCGCCGACAAGAACGAGCGGATGCGCCTCTCGCCCGACCTCGTGAGCCGCATCGACCGAGACCAGCTCCAGCGCCTGCGCGTCGCGCGCGTGCGGCAATCGTGGGAGGACCGTCGATCGACGACGCGCCCCAGCGAGCTCACGCTCATCGTCACGGGCCCGGGCAGCGTCATGGAACGACGCCCGAGCGCGCGCACGATGCCGGATCGCGGTGCCCTCGCCTCCCCCGCCCCGGAAGTGAGAGGCGGAGACGTGGGCGGCCCCGGCGACGTGGGCGAGAGCGGCAGACCGCTCGGCGGCGCACAGTCCGGGACACTGCGAAGCGCTCCCGGGGTCGGCGTGGATTACGGGCGCGCGGGCATCGATCATCGCACCTCGGCCCCCATCGCGAGCGCACGCCCCGACGTCACACGGGGCCCCGTGGCGATCCCCGCGCCGGAGCCCGCGCGTCCGCGCGACGACGTCGACAGCGATCAAGAGGTGGCGACCACCGTGCGTTCGCTCGTGCACGCGAGCACAGCCGGCGGCGCCACCGGTGAGGGACAGGGCGGCACCTCGGGCGGAGGCGACCCCGGCGCCGGTGCGAACAGCGGGGCGAGCTCCCACGCGCATCCTCTCGGCGTCGGCGAGGGCGAGATCCTCGACTACTGGACCAGCGATCCGCGCCTTTTGCCCTACTTCCGTACGCTCCACGCGAAGATCGACCCGCTCTGGGCCAACGCCTTCCCCAAGAGCGCCATCGCTGAGCTCAGGCAGGGCATGGTGATCCTCAAGTTCACCGTGTACGCCGACGGCCACGTCGCCGTGGCGTGGCCCCCCGTGCGGCCCAGCGGCATCGAGGAATTCGACCGGAACTGCGCGGAAGCCATCCGCCGCGCCGCGCCCTTCCCGCCGATCCCCCGCGAGCTGGGCGTCGGCACTCTCACGATCCGCGCACCCTTCGTCGCGAGCAACCCGGTCGTGCGCTGACGCGCTAGTCTACGTAGACACCGAGTGACGCGCCGCCGCCGAGCCTCGAGGGTGTCCGACGACACGGAGACGCTGACCGCGTCGCCGTTCGAGATCGCGCCCGCGCTCAAGGAGGGCGAGGACACCGGCAGCGTCCGGATGGGGCCCTTCGAGCGCCTCTACGAGTCGCTCTTCGCCGAGGCCCTCGAGAGCGGCCAGATCTCCCAGGAGGAGCGCGAGCGCCTCAATCTGGCCGCAAAGGCGCTGGGGCTCGACGCGAAACGCGTGGCCGCGCTCGAGGAGGCCCTCGTCGAGGCGTGGGAGGCCGGCGCCGCCGAGACGCTGGTGGACCCGCAGCCGGGCACCCTGGCCGACCGCTCGCCACCTTCGACCACCATCGCTCCGGCGAAGGCGCAGGCGCCGGACGACGAGGACGAGCCGCCCACGCTCTCGCGCCCCTCGCAGCGCGCGGCCAAGACGACCGACCGGCCGCCCGCGGAGGTCCCCTTCCGCGAGCTGCACGCGCGCTTCGATGCGTCCGTCCATGCTCACGCGATCGACGACGGCTGGCGCATCGCCGAGGTGCTCGTGCTGCGCGGGGCTGCGACGCGTCAGGAGCGCGCGTTCTGGGAGAAGCACCGTGTCGAGGGACCGGTGCGCCCGAGGCGCCCGCTGAACCACGACGGGTGGGTCCACCTGCTCAAGCACCCCGACGAGGAACGCACGACGGGCGAGATCTTCGCGGTCATCGCGTCGGCGGCGCTCGTGGGACGCGTTTCGGCGATGCGCCGCGACGGCAACATGCCGCGGCTCGACCTCGAGGCGTACCAGAACCCGCTGACGTCCACCGTCAGCGCGGTGCGTGCGCTCTCGTGGGCCGCCGCCACGCTGGGCATCCGCCCGCCGCCGGCGTACGTCGCGCCCGACCTCGACGTGGGATACGAGATCGTCACGGTGGTCCCGCCGTCGTCGCGCATCGGCTCGCGCGTGCTCTCGGGGCTCACCGCCTCGCAGCTCGCCTTCGCGTGCGGCAGGCACATGGCCTGGTTCCGCGAGGAGCACTTCATCTGCACGCTGGTGCCGAACGTCGCGTACCTCGAGTCCATCTTCTATGCGGCGCTGCTCCTCGGCGCCCCCACGCTGCAGCTGCCGCCCGACGTGCGCGAGCGCGCGCACGTCTTCTCGCAGGCCATCGTGCCGTGCCTCGAGCCCAAGCAGATCGAGCGGCTGAACAGGCTCGTCGCCCGGTTCCTCGCGCGCGGTGGACGCACGAACCTGAAGAAGTGGGCGCGCGCCGCCGAATGGACCGCGTGCCGCACCGGGCTGCTGCTCTGCGGGGAGCTGCAGGTCGCGGCCGATGCCCTGGCCAACGAGCCGGGGGGCGAGATGCGCATCACCGAGCTCGAGACGTTCTGGGCCAGCCCCGAGGCGGGCGAGCTGCGAAAGCGCCTCGGCGCCGCGATCGGCTGATGCTGCGGGCGGGGGAATCCTTCGATCGCTACGTCATCGAGGAGCTCCTCGGCGCGGGCGGCATGGGCCAGGTGTTCCGCGCTTGGGACCCGCGGCTGCAGCGCAGCGTGGCGCTCAAGATCGTGCGACCCGAGGAGGCGCTCGGCGGATCGAGCGGCGGGTCGGGCCGCGGGCTCGACGCGTCCGAGAGGCTCGTGCGCGAGGCGCGCGCGGCGCACCTCGCTTGCACGCTCTGAGTCAGTTGCCGAACACGGCGTCGTGCGCGGCGCGGCCGACGAGCGGGTACTCGTAGTCGCGGTCGCCCATCGTCTTCACCGCGGCGATGATGTGCCACACGAGGAAGACGGGGATCGCCAGGCCGCACGTGAGCAGGCTGACGAGTGTGCCGAGCAGCGACCAGAGCAGCGACTGGAGCGCCTGGTAGCGCGCCCATCGCGACTCGCGCGGCATCACCAGGTACACGATGAGCGGCGCGAGAAACCACGCCACGACTGTGCCCGCGTGCGCGATGGCCGCGGCGAGGCGCTGGCTGGGGTCGGGACGCGTGACGAGGGACGTGTTGCTCATGCCCCCGGTTCGTGTGAGGCCCCCCGGGAATTTCGGCGGGGCGTCCCTTGCGATACTGAACGTACCAGCAGTATATCAGAAGGTGTGCCCCTTCAAGTCGTGGAGACCGGGCTGCACGTGCGCGTCGCTTGCGACCGCTGCCGTGTGAACACCGCTGAGCTCTGCGGCAGAGCCAACATGCCGGCGAAGGCCATCGAGCGCGCCATCCCCATCTTCAAGAAGCACGGCTGGCATCGCGATGGCGCCGGGCCCGCGCTCACGAGCGGACGCTGGTACTGCCCCGACTGCGCGCGACACCAGCACCTCTAGTGCACCGCCGTCGAGGTGCGCAGAAGGCACGTCCTTTCGAGCTGAAGGCACATCGGCTCGAACGGAAGTCGCGGCGACTCGAATGGAAGGAGCATCGACTCGAACGAAAGACCCGTCGGCTCTGACGAAAGGCGCGTCAGCTTGAACGAACGGGCCGTCCGTTCGAGGGGGAGGCGCTTCGGTTCGAACGGACGGCACGACGGTTCGAACCGACGGCGTGATCGCTCGAACGGAAGGCACGACCGCTCGAACGGACGGCACGACGACTCGAATGAATGGCAGGTCGGGTCGACTCGGGGGCTCGTGCGGTCGAACCAAAGGCAACGTCGGCGACAACAGACGCCCGCGCGATCGGGCATGATCGGCTCGATGCGTCCTCTACTCGCTCTCGGGGCCCTCCTTCTGTCCGGCTGCGCGGCGCGCGTCCCGACCAACCCGGTAGCCACGGTCGTGCCGCTCGGCCCGTCGGACCGCCCGTACGTCGAGCTGCTTCGCGGCCCGCCGCAGAGCGTCTCCATGGAGTCGGGCGCAGTTTCACTCGCTCCACACGCGAGCGTCGGAGAGCACGACACGGAGGACTACGAGGAGCTCCTCGTGCCTCTGGAGGGGCGCGGGGAGCTCCGCATCGGCAGCCAAGCGCCGCTCGCACTGAGCGCAGGACTCGTCGCTTACACGCCGCCGCACACGCGGCACGACGTGGTGAACACCGGCGACGTCGTGTTTCGCTACGTCTACGTGGCGGCGCGCACGCACTGACGCAGGTCGTGCCCATGGGGAGCGTTGGCGTCTCGCTCGGCGGAGCAGACGGCTCACGCGCATGCGTACTCCAGAGCTTCGGGACGCGGGTACACCCCATGCACCCTTCGTCCATCATGTCGTCACCCGACACGCTTCGCGACACGAGGATTCCGCTGAGCGAAGGGCCGGGCTCCGTTCCCGCCCTGGGGTTCGGAACGCTGATCCCCGACCCGCTGGCCACGACAGAGGCAGTTCGAGCCGCGCTTCGAACGGGGTTTCGGCACCTCGATTGCTCCGAGCGGTACCGGAACGAGCAGGTCGTCGGCGACGCCATGCGAGAGGCCTTCGACGTCGGGGTGCTTCGGCGCGAGAGCCTCTTCGTCACCACGAAGCTCTGGAACAACAATCATCGACCCGAGCGGGTCCGACCCGCGTTCGAGGCGAGTCGCAGCCGGCTGCGTCTCGAGTACGTCGACTGCTACATGATCCACACCCCGTTTGCCTTTCGTCCGGGCGATGAACAAGACCCGAGGGATGCGAACGGACGAGCCGTGTACGACCCAGGCGTCACGCTCCTGGAGACCTGGCGCGCCATGGAGAGTCTGGTGGCAGAGGGCCGGTGCAGGTCCATCGGGCTGTCGAACGTCAGCCTGCAGCAAGTAGAGGAGGTCGTCGCCTCCGCGCGGATCAAGCCCGCCCTGGTGCAGGTCGAGTCCCACCCGTATCTGCCGCAGTGGGACCTGCTGGACTACTGCCGGCGTCAGGGAATCGTGTTGGTCGCTTTTGCGGCCCTGGGGCACGGTATGAACCCGCGCGTCCTGGACGACCCCGTCATCGTCGGAATCTCCCGCCGCGTCGGGAAGACTCCGGCTCAGGTCCTGCTCGCCTGGGCCGTGCAACGCGGCACGGCTCCGCTCACGACGTCCACCAAGGCAGGCCGCATCGAAGAGAACTTCGACATCGGCACGCTGCCCGACGATGCGATGCGGCAGATCCGGGAGCAGGTGACCTCGAGGGTGCGATTCAATGCCGTCGTCGGCACCGGAGTGCCGGGGTTCATCCCACGAAGCACGTGAGCCGCGCCTAGAGCCCCGCCGCCCGGCCACCGTCGACGCGGAGAATCTCGCCCGTCACGAAGGACGCGGACTCGAGATAGAGAACCGCGTCGACGACGTCCTTCACTTCGCCCATGCGTCCCAGAGGGTGCAGCTTCGCGAGAGAGGGGAATGTCGCCGGCGCGTGCATCGGCGTCTTGATGGTGCCCGGCGCGACGGCGTTGATCCTCACTCCTCTCCCGGCGACCTCGATCGCGAGCGACTTCGTGAGCTCGTTCACGCCACCCTTGGTCAGTGCGGCGAGGCCTGCTGGACGATCGGCGGACGCCGCGGTGGTGCTGCTGATGTTCACGATGTGCCCGCTCTGCCGCGAGAGAAGCTCCGCCAGAACGACCTGCGTCATGTGGAACAGCCCCGTGACGTTGGTCCCGGTGACCGCATCGAAGTCCTCTTGCGTGTACTCGATGAACGGCTTGGCGACGAAGATGCCGGCGTTGTTGATGAGCGTGTCGATGCGACCGAAGCGCTCCTTCGCCCCCGCGACGACCCTCTCCGCCGTCGCGCGGTCGCGGATGTCGCCGGGAATCGCCAACACCTGCTCGTCCGTCGAAGGTGCGATCGACCGCGACGTGGCGACGACACGGAAGCCGAGTCCGCGATAGCCCGCGACCAGGCCGGCGCCGATCCCGCGGGATGCGCCCGTTATGATCGCCACTCGTCGTGCGTCGCCCATGACTGCCGCTCCGGAAGCTGCGTTCGGAAGATCTTCGTGGCGTCGGGCGCCGTGGGCACCCCGAGCTCCTTTGCGACGGCGGCCACCGCTCGCGCTGCGACGGCCGGATCGTGGCGGCCATCGGTCGTGAAGTAGGGAGCGACGTAACGCTCGTAGTGCTGCCGGGCCTGCGCGAGGGTGAGGCCGGGGATGAGCGCGTCGATGTGTCGGGCCGCGAGCTCCGGTTCGTCGTGGATCGCGCGCAGGGCGCGGCGGTTGGCGCGGACGAGGGCCAGTACCGCCGGGTCGTCCGGCGAGAGGTAGGTGGGATCGACTGCGACGCCCACGGTGGGTACCCGCAAGTCGTCCCCCATGAACGCGAGCAGTCGCAGGCCGTCGTCCCTGGCGACGACCTCGGGCGCCACGGTGCTGCCGACGAATGCGGCGTCCAGCGACCCATCGGCGAGACCGCGCAGGTGGCGGCTGTAGTCGCCGGGATTCATGACCACGCACTGGACGTCGCGATCCGGATCGATTCCGTGTTTGCGTAGGACGATACGGGCGAAACAGCCGGGGGCCGTGCGCGGCGCGTGGATGCCGATCCTGCGGCCCTTCAGTGCCTCGACCGTCGTGTAGCTCTCGCGGGCCAGAAGCCAGAACAGCGGGTGCTGTGTGTTGACGCACAGGACGACCCACGGAACGCCGTCGGTGACGGCAGAGGCGATCGCGCGGCCCAGGCCTATGGTCGCCGTCCGGCGGACGCGGTCCGTGTCCCAGGCGCAGCCGTCTCGCAGTGCGACATGAACGCCCTCCTCGGCGTAGTAGTCCTGCTGGTCGGCGACGTACGCGACGAGCTCTTCGTGGATTCCCCGCCCGACGAAGGTGAGGTCGATCGTGTACACGGCGATGCGGGAGATGCACGCAGCGGGCCGGAGCGAGGAGGCGTGCGACTTGCTATTCGAAACCCGTGGCCAAGCTGCTCTCCGTCAACGTCGGTCTGCCGCGCGACATCGAGTGGCACGGCAAGACGGTGCGCACCGCCATATGGAAGGAGTCGGTTCGGGAGCGCCGGACCGTGCGCAAGCTCAACATCGACGGCGACAAGCAGGGGGACCTGCTCAGCCACGGGGGCGAGCACCGCGCCGTCTACGTCTACCAGATCGATTCCTATCGCTACTGGCAGCAGCAGCTCCATCGCAGCGACTTCGTCTACGGGCAGTTCGGCGAGAACCTCACGGTCGATGGCCTCTCCGACGACGAAGTCTGCATCGGCGACCGCTACCGCATCGGTAGCGCGCTCTTCGAGGTCACCGCGCCGCGCGTCACTTGCTACCGCGTCGGCATTCGCATGGACGAGCCCGCGATGGCGTCGCTACTCACGGGGCGCGGCAAGCCGGGCTTCTATCTCCGCGTGCTCGAGGAAGGCGAGATCGGAGCCGGCGACGTGATCGTGAAGGTGGCGGAGGGGCCCGAGCGCATGACCGTGGCCGAGGTGAATGCCCTGCTGTACTTGCCGGGCCATCCCACGCTGCAGCTCGAACGTGCGCTGCGCATTCCCGCGCTGAGCAAGGGGTGGCAGGGATCGTTTCGCGAGCTGCTCGATGCGACGGAGAGCGGACGCCCGATCCGCGGGAATCCGGGGCTCGGTCGCACTGGCCCCACTGCCGCGCCGGGGTTCCGCACGCTTCGCGTGGCGCGCGTCACCCGCGAGAGCGCCAGCGTGACGTCCTTCGACCTGGAGCCGACCGAGAAACCGCCGCTCACCGCCGCCTTGCCCGGTCAATTCGTCGTGGTCCGCATGCGGTCCGCGCCGGAAGGCCCGCCGCTGCTGCGAAGCTACTCGCTGTCGAGCGAGCCGGGGCAGGCTCAGTACCGCATCAGCGTGAAGCTCGAGGAGCACGGCGCGGCGAGCGGCTACTTGCACTCGCGTGTCCACGTGGGCGACTTGCTGGACGTGAGCGAACCGCGCGGCAGCTTCACGCTCGGAACGCCCGGACCCGATGAGCGCCCGGTCGTCTTGCTCAGCGCCGGCGTCGGGGCGACGCCCGTGCTGGCGATGTTGCACGCGCTCGCGAAGGACCCCTCCCCGCCCAAGGTGTGGTGGCTCTACGGTGCCCGCGACTCCACCGAGCATCCCTTCGCGAACGAGTCGAGGGACGTGCTCCGAGCGATCCCCGGGAGCCGCGGCTTCATCGTGTACAGCCGACCGCGATCGCAGGACCAGCAAGGGCGCGACTTCGACGCCTCGGGGCACATCGGAGTGGCGCTGCTCGAGCAGCTCGGTGTGCCGCGCGACGCGGATTTCTACTTGTGCGGGCCGGCCTCGTTCCTTCGCGACTTGACCGCAGCGCTCCCGGCGTGGGGCACTCCTCCGCAACGCGTGCACACCGAGGTGTTCGGGCCCGGCAAGTCGACGACTCCCGGTGTCGTCGGGGCACCGGTACGCGCTCCGCATCCTCCGGCCGGTGCGCCGGGTCCGGGCCCGAGCGTGTCGTTCACGCGCAGCGGCCTGACGGTGCGCTGGGACCCGGCATGTCGAAGCCTCCTCGAGCTTGCCGAAGCCTGCGACGTACCCGTCCGGTGGGCATGCCGCACGGGCGTGTGCCACACGTGCGAGACGGGCCTCATCTCGGGCCGCGTCACGTATCTCCCGCAGCCCCTCGATCCCCCAGCCGAGGGCAACGCGCTGACGTGCTGCTCGCACCCTGCGGGAGACGTGGACCTCGATCTCTGATTCAGGTGCCGGCGCACATCCTGCCGCCACCGAAGCTCAAGGACTTCGCGCGCCCGCTGGGGTCAAGCGGGGGGCGCATGAGCGGCGGGCTCGGGCTGCGTGCTCGCGCCGTTCTTCGCCAGGACCGTCGACAGAGCCGTGATTCCCGCGAGTCCGCCGAGTTGCATCGTCTCCAGCGCCGAGCTCGGCACCAGGACGATCGTCGCATTCTGCTTGAGTCCCTCGTAGAGCATGTTCATCGCCCGGAGGTGCAGAGCGATCGGATCGTTGGCGTATGTCTTCGCGGCCTCGCCGAACTTCTCCGCGACCTGACGCTCCGAGTCGCCGAGGATCACGCGAGACTGTCGCTCGCGCTCTGCCTGCGCCTGCATGGACATGGCGTCCTGAAGGGCCGTGGGGATCAGCACGTCCCTGACCTCGACCGAGATGACGTTGACTCCCCAGGGCTCGGTGCGCTGGTCGATGATCTGCTGCAGTTCGATGCTGATCTTGCCTCTGCCTTCGAGCATGTCCGACAGGACCGTCTTGCCGATGACGTCGCGAAGAGCCGTCTGCGACGCCCAGCTGATTGCGCTCGTGTACTCCGCCACGGCCAGCGCCGCCTTCTGGGGATCGACGACCTTCCAGAACAGCACGGCATCGACGTCGACCGGCACGGTGTCCTTGGTCAAGGTCTTCTCCGCCTTGAACGTCGACGTGATGACGCGCGTGTCGATCCAGTAGGCAATCGTGTCGATCACCGGGACGATGAAGAAGAGGCCCGGCCCGCGCAGGGCGCGGAAACGGCCCAGCCGCAGCACGACCGCCTTGTCCCAGGGGGCGGCAACCCTTATCGAGCGCGACACGATCAGGGCCACCACGAAGGCGGCGGCGAACCATGTTGCGCTCGCGATCGCGGCCGGCCACTGCGCGTACGCCAACGCCGCCCCGAGCGCGAGGATGACGAAGAACACCAGAGCCGCGAAAGAGCTCGTCCTGTTCATGGCCTTGCCCCCTCCTCGGGATGGATGCGCAGTGTGCAACGGGTGTACCGAAGCTCTGCACCGCACACGCTTCGCTCATGAAGATGACGACCGCGGGCTGGCAATCGCCGAACGGATCGGGCTCGTCACGTTCGTGTCAGCGTGCTTGCGTTGGCACGTGACCTGCTCGGGCTTCCCACTTCGCGAGGGGCATGATGAACAGCCAGCGAGAAGGCGAGCACCGCGCCGAAGCGCTCCGACTTCTGGGAACCGTCACGGTCGGTGTCGCGCACGACATGCGAAACGTTCTGAACGCGGTCTCCTTGCAGGTTCAGTTGCTGCAGCGAGGCCCGTGCGGCCACGATGCACGGATCGCGGAGCCCCTCGAACGCGTGACGCGCCAGTTGCGGCTCGCCCTCGGGCTGGTCCACGAAGGGATGCGAACATGATCAGCAAGATCCTGCTCATTCATCACGGGCGCGAGACGGATGCACCCGGTTCCCGCCGGCCCGCTTGGCGTCGTTGAGTCGCTGGTCTGCGAGAGCGATCATGGCCTCGCCGCGGTCCGCGCCGGCTCGATGGTGTCCCGGTCGTCGTCCACGATGAGCACGCGCGACTGCATGTCGCTCCCCATCGTAAGCACCGCCGTGGTGAACCGCCTGCTTGGCGTTGGCGAATTGCCTCCACGAGCGGGGACATCACTCGGTCAGGGGCGGGTCGTGGCCTTCCTGTCGCTCCCGTTCACGGGGCGCTCGATGATGATCGTGAAGCCGGTTGCCATGGCGGCCATTGCGCCGATGGCGGCCCAGACGGGCATGAGCATCGCGCCGACGAGCCCGATCGTGAGCGGGATTTCGAGCAGCGTGTGTCCGTGGTCGTTGCGGATGATGATGCGGCGATAGTTCCCCTCGTGGACCACCTCGCGGATGGTCTTGAGGAGGTTTTCCCCAGCGACCTTCAGCTCTTCCTGCGTCGTCCTCGCCGTAGCCGGCTCGCGACGCGCCTCATCGGTCGCGGGCTTCTCCTGAGGCATTCTCTGCTCGGCCATGATGCGCTCCTCTCCGGTGCGTGATGCGCTGCGTTGCATTTGCATCCGTCGGACCACCTCCGAGTCGCGATGATCCCGCTGCGGCAGCGCCGATTTCGCTCGCGGCTCGGCGCCAGCCATGCGCACGCCGGCACTTCTTGCGAAGATCGCCCCTACGCCGCGCCCATGCCGGACGACGCGCACGCGATGTGCACGTGTATGCAGCGGGACGGCTCACGCGGCGACGAACCGCGCGACACGGTGGAGCGTGCACAACATGAGTCAATGGAACGATCTCGTCGCGCTCGCGCGCGAGATCGACGCGGCCCTGACCAAGGGTGCGTCGATGGATCCGGGCAAGGCGCGCCGCTTAGCGCAGATGGTGCTGGCGGTGAAGCAACCGGCGGCGGAGACGGACGGAGACGGAGGTGGACCGGCGGACCGTCGCTGGCCCTGGCAGAGGTAGGCGACGAGCCGGGCCGTGGTAGCAGCGCCGGAGCATGGGGATGCTTACCTTGCTCCACAACATGTTCATCAAGGCTCACGCTCGGTCCGAAGCAGCTCTGCGCTTTGCTGAGCGCCTCCAGCGCGAGCAGGAGGCGCCCCGCCTCCGGCAGCGCGTCCCGTCCCTGGCGACGCTGCGCCTCGAGATCACGGATGGTCGAGGCGCCACGAACGCCGACCCCAAGCACGTGCGAATCATCGTGGTGGATACGGCACCTGCCCTCTTTTCATTGACGTGCGGGGATCACGGCTGCCGCGACGGCGGACATGACCTGACGAGCGACGTGCTCCGCGGCCTCCTCGCCAGGGCCGCGCACTTCGAGGTCGCCGACGCGTGCCTTGGCACCGTCGGCGCCGCTGAATGCGGTCGCACGATGCGGGTGGAAGTCAGCGCAACTTACCGCTAGTCGGTGCGCGAAAGCCCTCCGCGCGAAATGTTCATCGGATGGCGCCGAGCTCGGCCTGGCCCGTGAGCGGCAGTCGCACGATGAACGTCGCGCCCTCGCCCGGGCGGCTCGTCACCTCGATCGATCCCCCGTGTGCGTCGACGATCGCCATGGCGACGTAGAGTCCGAGCCCGAGACCGCCGAAGTGCTCCTTGGAGACCGCGCGCTCGAAGGGCTGGAAGATCGCCGGCAGGCGATCGGCCGGGATGCCGATGCCCTGGTCGCGCACCGTCAGCTCGGCCCACTTCCCGCTGGCTCGAAGGGACACCGCGATGGGCCGGCCGCTCCCGAACTTGATGGCGTTGTCGAGCAGCACGTCGATCACCTTTTCGAGGCGCGCCCTGTCCCACCGGCCGGCGATCGACGAGGAAGAGTCCAGCGCGATCGGGCTGGCCGCCGCTCGCGCGCGCTCGGCGACGAGATCGACTCGCTCTCGCACCATCGCCGCGAGGTCGCACGCTTCGCACGCGAGCGCGACCCCCTCGGCCCGGATCCTCAACGCGTCGAGGATGTGGTCGACCACCCCGGTGAAGCGCCCCACGTCACGCGCGATTCCCTCGCTCGAGGCCCTCTCGCCGGGGTCGGCGCCGCGCCGCGCCTTGCGAAGCAGTTGGTCGGTCCGCAGCCGGAGCGCGGTGAGCGGCGTACGCAGCTCGTGCGCGGCGACGACGAGCAGCTCGTCGCGCGCTCGAATCGCCTCGCGCGCAACCGCGTAGAGCCGTGCGTTCTCGAGCGCGGCAGCGACGCGGCTCGCGATGTCCTCCGCGAGGGCCAGGTCGTCGCCGTCATAGAGGCGGTCGCCCCCCGCGAAGACCATCGCGCCGAACGTCTTGTCCCCCACGGCGAGTGGTACGCAGATCAGCGAGCGGAGACCGAGCCTCTCGATCAGGACGTGGTCCGACGGGTCGTAGCCGTATCGCGCGAGCACCGAGGGGGTCACCTCCGGGAGGAGCACCGACTGCCCCTGACTGATGACGCGCCTGGCCAAGTGAAAACGCCAGCGCCCCGACCCATAGGCTTCCAACAGGGCATCTTGCTTCCGCGGATCGAGGTGCTTGATGGCGAGGATCTCGGGCGCGCCCTCGCGGATCCGGAACACGTAGGCAACGTCCGCGAACCTCGGGACACATAGACACACGGCGCGTTCCGCGATCTCGCGCTCGTCGAGGGAGGAAGCGAGGCGCGAGACGGTGTCCAGGAACGCGGCGCGCCGAGTACTCGCTTCGGCCAGGGTGTGGACGCGGGCCGCGAGCGCCGAGGAGACGACGTGGCTCACGCTCGTCGCGAAGTCTTCTTCCTCGACGCTCCAGCGCCTCGTCGCGCCGACGTGCTCGTGGCAGAGGACGCCGTACAGCTGACCCTCCAGCCAGACGGGGATGCCGAGCATCGAGGCGACCCCCCGAGACGCGCAGTACTGGCGCAGCCCGCGGCAGCGCGGATCGACCCGGACGTCGACCACGTCGAGCACGCGCGTCTCACGCAGCGCCCCGAAGAACTCGGGTAGATGGGACTCGAAGAGCGTGGCGCCGTGCTCGAGCGCCTGAGCGCTGGCGACATAGGCCGCGTCGCAGTGGATGCTCGAGGTCTCCTCGCAGAACCCCCAGAAGCTCACGCACTCGACGTGGAGGACCTCGGCGTCGAGCTGGAGGGCGCGGCGAATCCACCTATCCCAGTCCGTGCCTGCGGTCCGCGACAGCTCGGCGAGCGCTTGCGCCGTGCCATGCTCGGTGGTTGGCGCAGAAGATCCCAGCATCGAAGGCCGAGAGAGGCGCGCTTCGTGCCAAGTGGCACGAACTGAGCACCGGGACCTGCGAACCTCGTGCGCCGCGGCTCGAGCCCGGAGGGAGCGTTTGCCTAGGCGCTGCCCAAGCGACGCGGATCAAGCCAAACCTAAGTGCCGGAGGAGGGAATCGAACCCCCGACCTAGCGCGTATGAAACGCCCGCTCTAACCGTCTGAGCTACTCCGGCAGGGGGCGCGGAGTAGAGCAGCGAGAGCGCGCGCTGTAAAGGGCGTCAGCGGCGGCGGCGGCGTCGCACGAGCACGCCGCTCAGGCCGAGCGCGATCGCTCCTGCGAAGGCGGCGCTACGCTCGTCCGCTGCGCTGAGGTGGCATCCGCAGCCACCCGGGCTGTACGAGGGCGCGCCCGTCGTCTTCTGCGCCGCGCAGTCCTGCGAGCAGTCGAGGGGGGTGGACGTCCCTCGCAGCACACCCTGGTCGAGCTTGAGCATGTAGTTCCCGGTGTTGGCGTTGTCGTGGTGGAACGACTCCCACTGGATGACGCCCGTGTCCTTGCCCTGCGTGTGCCACGCGTAGAGGTTGCCGTCGCGCGTGCCGCCGACCACCTCGACGCCGTGGTCGCCCGTGATGTCGCCCACGGCCGTCGTCGCGATGATCCAGCTGTTCGTGAACTTCGGCCAGTTCTGCGCCTCGCAGCCGCACGCGTCGAGGGCGTGCATGAAGTAACCGCCGGTGCCGAGGATCACCTCGGGGTAACCGTCGCCGGTGATGTCCGCGATGCTCTGGTTCACGAGGAACGTGAAGTCCTCGATGGGCATCGGCGAGCCGAACGTCATGTGGCCCGTGGCGCCGCTGAACATCGCGAGCAGCTGCTGCGCCTTGACGTTCGCGCCACTCGACTGCGCCGCGAGCGACTCGGCGAGCGTCAGGCTGCCGCCGGACATGATGACGTCGGGCACGCCGTCCTGATCGACGTCGCCGACCGACGGGTGGCTGAACATCGGGAAGAAGGTATCGGGCGAGTTCGCCTTGGTGCCCGGTCCGAAGATCGCGGTCGGGTCGAAGCCGACCTGGGTGCCCGCATCGGTGTGGTAGACGGGCAAGCGGTTCGGCGGGTCGGAGAAGAGGTTCGACTGGTGCCCCGGATCCGCCGGGAAGATGTACGGCGGCGCAGCGTTGCCCTGCACCAGCACCTCGGGGTGGCCGCTGCCGGTGAAGTCGGCGATCGCCGGTGCCGAGTCGGTCCCCTCGGCGACGAGCGGGAAGATGTGCAGCGACGTGATGACGATGGGCCAGTCCTTGAAGTACGCGCTGCCGCCGGGCGTGTTCATCCCGCGCCCGTCGATGAGGAAGTAGTTGCCCGATCCGCCGCCGCCGCCGACCTCCTCGTTCGAGCCGATGGCGATGTCGCTGATGCCGTCGCCGTTGAAGTCGGCCACCGCCGGCGTCGAGAGGATGCGGTTGTACTCGTTCGAGTGCGACGAGTGGACCATCACCGGCCAGCCGGGCAGCAGCGTGCCGTCCGCCTTGAACACGTAGATGTGGCCGTCGAACGCGGCCTGCACCACCTCCGGCTTGCCGTCGTGGTCGAAGTCGGCCAGCACCGGGCTCGCCCCCGCGCCGCGCGACCACTTGTGGCCTGTGTCCATGCACGCCCCGGTCGGCTGCACCGTCGGGTCCTGCGGGCACGAGGGCACGAGCGGGAGGCGCTGCGGCCACCCCGGGAGCAGCTTGCCGTTGCGATCGATCGCGTACACGGTGCCGGGCCACGTGGAGACGACGATGTCATTGCGCCCGTCGCCGCTGATGTCTCCGATCGCCGGCGTCGCGACGATCCCCTCGCGCGCGATCGACACGTCGATGCCGCCGCCCGAGTACGCCGCGGCGTCGAGGTAGCTCGGCACCTGCGCGCAGTCGGGGCAGCCGGGCATCGTTGGCAGCGACGCGTTGAGCCCATCGATGACGTTCACGTGGAACGGGAAGCCGGACACCTCGACCGGCTGTCCGCTCCGCATCGAGAAGACGTGCACGCTCCCGTCGGAGGCCGCCGCGACCACATCGCGGATCCCGTCGCCGTCGATGTCGGCGAGCTTCGGGCTCGTCTCGACCGACGCGCCCATGTTGATCGGGAAGCCGGGCAGGAGGTCCTCGTCCAGCCCGTTCTTCTGATTGACGATCGCGATCGAGCGGCGCGCCTGCCCGTCGACGTCGCCGGTGGGGTAGTGCGCCACCGCGCGGATGCGCAGCGTGATGGTGCGGTCGTTCTCGCCGTGCGGCGAGTCGGGATCGCGCGTGTGCGAGGTGTCGAGCTGGCCCGGCGTGAGCATCGCGAGCGGCGACTCGGGGCCGCCGCTGGTCGTACCGGCCGGCACGTTGCGCACCCAGCTCGTGAGCGGCTGGAACTGCGCGTCCGACGGCTCGACGCCCGGCGCCCACTCGACGACGTAGTCGTAGCTCTGCGCGCGCGACGCCGCGATGCTGCCGATGACCGCCACCGGCGTCGTCACGCGGTTCTGGTAGAGCACCGAGAACCAGATCGGCGACACGATGTCGACCTCCGGCGGGATGAGCCCCGCGTCGACCGCCTGCATCGTCTTGTACGTGTTGGGCCGCCCGTACCCGAAGCGCTGCGAGAAGTAGGGCAGGCTCTCGTAGAACTGCCCGGCGACGACCGGGTTGGTCGATCGCGACTCGGGCACGTTGATCAAGTCGGCGTTCATCTTCATGAGCTGCATCAGCTCTTCGGCCGACAGGGTGATCCCCTTGTTGAGCGCCTCGGAGTAGATGAGCCCCGCGATGCCCGCGCCCTTGCCGGTGGCCTCGCTCGAGCAAGCCTGCCCGCTGACGCTGAGCATGTTCTGCCCGCCGTAGTTGGAGCAGGTGTTGAACGCGATGAAGGTCGTCGACGCCGTTTGCTCCACGCCGTTCGTGAGCTTCAGGTCATCGGCGGCGTTGTTGCGCGCGAGCGCGTGCACCGGCAAGACGTGGTTCGCGACCCCCGGCATGTTGTGGTGGCGCGAGTTCTCGTCGGCCATGCTCGCGACCACCGTGACGCCGTGCTTGTACGCGTAATCGATGGCGGCCTTCGAGTAGGCCGTCTGGTCCACCGTCCCGAGCGCCTCCTGCACGATCTTCGCGCCCGTGTCGGTGCCGAAGACCACGCACTTGCCGAAGTCGTTCGCCTCGGCGATGAAGCTGTCGCCCACGCGCCCCATCTGGAAGCGGCAGTTGGGGCACGCGCCGATGTCCCCCATCATGTTGTTGCCCTGCGCGCTCGACATGCGCGCTTCGCCGGTGCCGTGCCCGTAGCGCGTGTCGTCGTAGGGGTTGTTGTCGTTCTTGTAGAAGTCCCAGCCGCTGATGTCGTCGGTGTAGCCGTCGTGGTCGTCGTCGACGCCGTCGGAGAAGAGCTCGATGAGATCGCCCGGGTCGAGGATGCAGTTCTGGTTCTTGTCGCCCGCGATGGTCTTGCCGCTGGCGCAGGCCATGGGGTTCACCGTCGACACCATCGGCGAGATGCGCGGGTCGTTCAGGTAGTCGGCCACCGTGAAGACGCCGTCACCGTCGCAGTCGTAGCCGAGCGTCGCCGGCGTGAGCGCGGGGCACGTCATGCCCATCGCGTTCTGGGGCGCCTGCTTCTTGGACGCCACGAGCTCGCCGGCGTTGAGGTACGCCTTGTTCACGAGGTCGGCGTCGTCCCACTGGATGCCGCAGTCGCAGATCTGGATGCGCACGTCGGGCCGGCCCGTGGTGACCGTCCACGCCTGGTCGATGTGCATGCCGCTCGCGCCGAGCGTCTTGTCGTCACTGACGTACGGCTGCGTCCCTGGCAGCTGCTTGGGGAGCCAAGACCAGTAGTCCCAGTCGGTCGTGTACCCGGGGTCGTTCGGCCAGTTGGCCGGGTTGGTCATGTCGGTTCCCGGCGCGGGGGGCCAGGTATTCGCGCGGGCGTCGTGGAGGCAGATACCCCCGAGGGATAGCGCTCCGAGGACGACGAGGCGCGCAAGCGAGCGAATGTGCATGGCGAAGAAGGCTCCTGCGGCAAAATTACGCCGCCGCACAACCTATTCGCCAGCGTTCGCTGTGCAGTCTCGAATGAGGATCAGTCGCGGGGTGGGGACGGCCCCGCGACACCCCAAAACTCAGTACTCGCCGAAGAGGTCCTGGATGCGCGATTCGAGCGCGATCGCGATCTTGTAGAGCGACGAGATAGAGGCGCTCGACTCGGCGCGCTCGATCTGGGAGAGGAGCGACACGCTGAGGCCGGTGCGCCGCGACATCTGCTTGAGCGTCAGATCCTTGTCCTTGCGCAGGTTGCGGATCGTGTCGCCGATGACCTTGTGGAGCTGCTCCTCCGGGGTGCGGGCCAGGCCCTTCTTGCGCATGACGCGCGAGATGACCTCGCGGAACTCGTCCACGTTGAACGGCTTCTTGATGTAGTCGACCGCGTCGAGCTTCATCGAGGCGACGGCGCTCTCGAGGTTCGGGAAGCCCGTGAAGATGACGACGGCGATGTCGGTATCCAGCTTGCGGATGCGCCGCAGGACCTCGATACCGTCGAGCTTGGGCATCATCAGGTCCAGGATGATGAGGTGGTAGCCCCCATGTCGGACCTCTTCCTCGACGCCCGTCGGGTCGCTCAGGGTCTTCACCTGAAACCCATCGCGCTCCAGCAGCGTCGACATGTACTCGCAGATAGCCTTGTCGTCGTCGACGATGAGGATCCTGACGGCGGGCAGCTCGGGGGGCATCGTGCGTCTCCTTCGGCGCTTACGATCGGCGATTATGTCGGCGATCGACGGCGTGCTTTCGTACTGAGTGATGTCCATCTGCGGCTCCGGTTGGGGTAGCCGCGGTTCGGCGGGGAATCCGCTCGCCCTGTATTTCGGGCGACCGGGTTACAGTAACGCTTAACACGCAGAGTCGAGCTCGTGAAGGCATGAGACGCAAATGTGCTGTAATTCCGAGTGGGTGCAACGATTACATCGACACTGCACTCGCTGAGCGATGACGAATCGCGTTGACGGGTTCGTCGCGGACCGTCATAAGTCGCCACCCGGCGCGGGTTTTCTTCGCGACGGACGGGGCGTAGCGCAGCCTGGTAGCGCACTCGGTTCGGGACCGAGGAGTCGGAGGTTCAAATCCTCTCGCCCCGACTACTACCGATGCGGGAGTTTCCGCGCCGGATTTCCGGCGCCGCGGGCACCTCGTGCGTGGCTCCTGCTGCTTCGCGGGCGACGGCCGGTGGCTTTCGCGCGCAGACGCATGAACACCCCATGTAGGTCAGTGCTCGCAGTGGCCGTCTTTCGTCGGCCTCAAGCCGGGGCGGCACTCCATGCACTCGCCTGTCTGCGGATTGCGAAACGTCGTGCCTCCGTGCACGCTCGGACACGGCATGTCGACGCAGTGGCCCGTCTCGTCGGGGCCCTTGCCCTTCGCGCACATGCACACGCCCATGAGGAGCTGGCCGTCCACGCAGGGCGGTGGGGGTGGCTCGGTCGGCGCAGTGGACGACGGGCCTGCAGGGGCAGGCGCTTCCGCAGAATCCGGCGGTGCCGCGGATTGCGACGACTCGGCGGACGCCGACGCGTCGGGTGCTACCGACGCGGGTGCCGACGATGCAGCGGATGAAGGAGCCGGCGCTGCAGGCGGAACGGCTTGACCGCCACCGCACGCGACCAGAAGCCAGACCCAAGGGATCCTCACCCCATGCAGAATAGATCGCCGCGCCGCCGACTTCGACGCGATCTGGATGGCGCCCGAGGCCACGTCTTTCTGGGTCGCACCAGATCGCGCTCGAATCACGCTCGTACGGGCGAGTCGAGCACCTCGCGCACCTTGCGCCCCAGCTCGTCCAGCACGAAGGGCTTCGGGAGGATGGTGAGCGCCCCCGCCTCCGCCAGCTCCGAGAGGTAAGCCGTGTCGGGCGCGTGACCCGTCGTGAGGATCGCCCGCAGGTTCGGGGCGATGGCGCGCATGCGCGCGAGTGCCTCGGGCCCGCCGACCTTGGGCATCATGACGTCGAGGATCACGAGGGCGATTCGGCCGCGGTTCGCCTCGAAGAGTTGCGTTGCCTCCTCGCCGTCCGCCGCCATCAGCACCTCGTAACCGAGCTCCTTCAGCGACAGCGAGAGGAGGTGACGCAGAGGACGCGCGTCTTCGGCGACGAGCACGAGCTCGTTGCCACGGCGCGGAACCTCGGCCGCCGCGCTGCGCCCGACCTCCGCGAGTGGCTCCTCCTGCGTGAGAGGCAGATACACACGCATGCTCGTCCCCGCACCCGGCGCGCTCTGGACGTCCAGGCACCCCTCGTGCTGCTGGACGATACCGTGAACCACCGCGAGCCCCAGCCCCGAGCCTTCCCTCTTCGTGGTGAAGAACGGCTCGAAGATGCGCTCGCGCGTGAGCTCGTCCATCCCTTCACCGGAGTCGGTCACCCGCAGCTCGGCGTACTCACCGACCCTCGCCCATGGGTTACGCTCCACGAAGGCGCCGTCGAACCCGGCGCGCTGTGTCTCGATGACGAGCCTCCCGCCCTTGGGCATGGCCTGGCGTGCATTCGTGCACAGGTTCAGAAGAACCTGCTCCAGCTGCGAAGGGTCCGCGCGGACGACGAGCGGGCTGGCCGAGGCACGAAACTCGAGAGCGATGTCCTCGCCGACGACACGCTGCAGCAGCTTGGCGAACTCGACGAGCGCCTGATTCAGCTCCAGCGGCCGCATCTTCATGACCTGCTTGCGCGAGAACGCGAGCAGCTTGCGCGTGAGCTCGGCCGCGCGAGACGCGGCAGAGCTGATGCTCTCGAGGTGCTCGGCCGGCGATCTCGACGCCCCGACGGCGCGCTGCGCGAGCTCCGATGATCCGAGGACGATGCTCAGGAGATTGTTGAAGTCGTGGGCGATGCCGCCAGCGAGCAGACCCGCCGCCTCGAGCTTCTGTGAATGGCGCAGCTGTTCTTCGAGGCGACGCTGGTGGCTGACGTCCTGGATGATCGACAGGCGCGCGCGCCGACCGGCAAACTGCACCGTGAGGCCGAATACTTGGACCTCCATGACCGTGCCATCGCGCTTGCGGTGGCGAGATGTCTTGCCCGCCGGGTAGCCCTTGCCGCGCTTTGCGAGGCACTCGTGCAGGTGCGCCAGGTCCTCCGGCGGACGAATGTCTTCGATGGTCAGCTCGAGGAACTCTTCCCGCGCGTAGCCGTACGTGCGTACGGCCGCGTCGTTCACGTCGACGATGCGAAGCGTCTCGCCGTCGAAGACGAGAATCGGGCTTGGATTCCCGTCAAACAGTGCACGGTAATCGAACGTGGCGTCCCAGGCGTCGGCGGGCTTCACTTCGACCCAGCAGGCTAGCTCTCGCGTCCTCCGTCGGGAAGTGTGGCGGCTCGCGCGTCAGGGTTGCTCGTGCCGACTACCACGCGCGCGCGCATGTGCATCCTCCCTGTGAGCGGTGCACCGCGAGACTGCTTACCAGAGGGCGGTCCCCATCACGGAAGCGACGCCTTCAACTTGCACGCGAGGGGGTCGTTGAGCGAGCACGCATGCGCGAGGTTCTTCAGCGCGTCCGCCTTCTGCCCGAGGCCGTACTGGGCGATGCCGATGTACGTGCACGCTCGAGGCTCGCTTGTCCCACCCCGCGGTGACCGCGGCTTCCATCACCACTCCCTCGCAGCGCGCTCGATGTACTTCAGGCGATTCCCCACTCGCAGTGCCAGGTTTCGCCGGGTTCGAGGACGCGAAGGGCCTCGCCGGTGGCGAACGCGTTCGCGGGGCAGGTCATCGGTTCAATCGCGACGCCGAGGCGGCGCTCGGGCTGCGGAAGGGTGTCGCCCGTGAAGACCTGGAGGTAGCGGTAGCTCTCGTCGAGCCAGAGGGTGACGCGGCGGCGCTGGTCCGACGACGCGAGCTCCACGCGGGCCCGTCCGTCGGGATCGCGGGCGAGGCTGGCGAAGGCGGTGTCGAGCACGAGATCGCCGATCGGCCGTGCGCGCCGGAAGTCGAACGACGTGCCTTCGACGGGGGCGCGTCCGGTGGGGATGCCGCGCGCGTCGGTGAGGATGTAATCGCTCGCCGCGAGCTTCAGGAGCGATGCATCGACCCGCGTGCCCGCCGGCTCGCACGAGAAGTACGGGTGAAAGCCCACCCCGAAGGGGCAGCGCGAGACGCCCGTGTTGGTGGCGCAGGTGCGGACGGTGAGCCCCTGCGGCGTGAGCTCGTACTGCAACCGAAGTGCGAGCGAGAAGGGGTAGCCCGGCTGCGGATCGAGCGCGTGCTCTAGGACGATGCGCGCTGCGCCGCGCTCGACGGGTCGCCAGTGGGCCCAGCGCGTCAGCCCGTGGATCGCGTTGCCCCGCAGCGGCTCGGTGAGGGCGAGCTGGTACGGCTTGCCGTCGAAGGTGTATCGCCCGCCGTCGATGCGGTTCGGCCACGGCATGAGCGGCTGGCCGCGGCCGCCGTTGCACATGCGATCGACCGGGTAACCGTCGAGCAGCTGCCAGTCGCCGCGCCGCAGCGCGCGCAGGCCGCCGCCGACCTCGACGACGGTGAGCCGCCAGTCGCCGCTCTCCAGCTCGAACTGCTCGCCCGACGGCGGTCGCGTCATGGACAGGCCTCGAGCATACCGCGTGCTCAGGGGCGCGCGTGCTCCCGGCACGACTCTCGCCTCTCGCGTAGGAGGACGGAGGACGCTCTCATGGCGATAACGACTGGGCTCGCGCCCGAGTCCCGCCCGTGCGTGGTCGTCATCGGTGGCGGGTTCGGCGGCGTCGCCGCGGCGAGGGCCCTCGCTCGTGCGCCGGTCGAGGTGACCCTCGTCGATCGACGCAACCACCAGCTGTTCCAGCCGCTCCTCTACCAGGTGGCGACCGGCTCGCTCGACAGCTGCGACATTGCCGAGCCGCTCCGCAGTCTGTTTCGCCGCCAGCACAACATCGACGTGATCCTCGGCGACGTGGACGAGATCGACCCGCAGGCGCGCCGCATCCACGTGCGAGGCGGCAACGGCGCGGGCGAGGAGCCGCGCACCCTCGTGTACGACTACCTGATCCTCGCGACGGGCGGAGGCCAGTCCTACTTCGGCCACGACGAGTACGAGCAGTACGCACCAGGCTTGAAGTCGCTCGAGGATGCCCTCGAGATCCGCCGCCGTGTGCTCCTCGCATTCGAGCTCGCCGATCGCGAGACCAATCCGGAGGCCAAGCGCGAGCTCACGACGTTCGTCATCGTCGGCGCGGGCCCCACCGGCGTCGAGCTCGCCGGCGCCCTGGCCGACCTCGCCCACCGCACTCCACAGAGCGAATTCCACCACCTCGACCTGCAGCGGGCTCGCATCCTCCTCGTCGAGGGCGGGCCGCACGTGCTTCCCGCCTATCCGCCGCATCTGTCGGCGTCGGCCGAGCGACAGCTGCGCGCCCTCGGCGTCGAGGTCCGCACCGGCGCAATCGTCAGCCACGTCGACGAACGCTCCGTGACCATCGGCGAGGAGCGCATCCCGGCTCGAACGGTCCTGTGGGCCGCCGGCGTTGCCGCGTCACCGCTGGCGCGCCAGCTGGGGATCCCGCTCGACCGTCACGGGCGCGTCGAGGTTTCCGCCGATCTGCGCGCCCCGGGCTCGTCCTCCGTCTTCGTCATCGGCGATCTCGCGTCGCTCGAGTCGCGTGGCGTCCCGGTCCCCGGGGTCGCGCCGGCCGCGATGCAGGAAGGGCGTCACGCCGCGAAGAACATCGAGCGCCTCGTGGCGGGTCGCGGGACGCTCCCGTTCCGCTACTGGAACAAGGGGACCATCTCCACCATCGGGCGCCGCCGCGCCGTCGCCGACATGGGCTGGGTGCAGCTCTCGGGGTTCATGGCGTGGATCGCCTATCTCGGCGTGCACCTCTTCTACCTGGTGGGCATTCGCCGGCGCCTGGTGGTCTGCATCGACTGGATCTGGTCCTACTTCAGCCGGACCCGCTCGGCGCGCGTGCTCACCGACACCGCCGAGGGCGAGCGCGCCCGAGCCCACCACCACCAGCTGCCGGCGGTCACGGGCACGTCGTCGCGTTGAAGGCGCCGGAGAGTGACGGTGGCGGTGATGCATCGGTCGCGCCGTAGGGACCGCCCATGAGCACCGAGAACGTACCCGTGACCGCGGTGGGCGTGACGGAGGCGATGGTGACCGTCCCCGAGATGGCGGTTGCCTGCGCGTCGTAGCCGCCCGGCGTCAGAAGCTGCAGGAAGGCGTTGCTGCCGTTGGGGAGCATGCACAGGTCCGGATCGTTCTCGGCCTCGTTGCCGATGACGTACAGCCCCGGGCCGAGCGGCATCGTGATCGGGACGCCCTGCGTCGCCTGGGACGTGCCGATCTCGATGTCGATCCAGTCGCCGGGGCCGCCGTCGGGGATTCCGCCGTCGGCACACAGCAGTGAGGGCAGGCCCTGAGAAGCGATCACGATGCTGAGGGTTGCTACGAGCCCGGCGTCGTCCTTGCTGCCGCATCCGCCGTTGAGCGAGGAACCCATGCGCGCGGAGCCGACGGGGAACCCTTGCGGGCCGGACAGCATCGCGGTGCCGGCCGCAGGAATGGATCCGTCGAAGCCGGCGCCCGAGGCGCCGTCCATGGGCGGCCCCCCGTCGGTCCCGTTCGCGCCCTGACTTCCACCGCCGCCGCACGCTGCGACGACGGAGACTGCGAGCGCGGCAACCCACGCGCAGAAGATACGGCGCCTGGCTCCCATCGTGGTCGACCTCCCGACCCGCAGGGTAACGCCGGTCGCGCGCCCGCGTCTCGGTGCTAAAAAAGCAGCACTAATTTTGTTGCTATTTTTTTAGCACCTGATTACGAAGACGGGCATGACGAAGGCGACGCCGAGCCTCACGCGCCGCGAGCGCGAGATCATGGACATCCTGCACCGCCGCGGGCGCGCCACCGCCTACGAGGTGCTCGAGGAGCTGCCGGACCCGCCGAGCTACTCGGCCGTGCGAGCGCTCCTGCGCCTGCTCGAGGAGCGCGGGCACGTGCGGCACACGCAGGAGGGCCAGCGCTACGTCTACCGGCCCGCGGTGACCCGCGGGGACGCGAGGCGCAGCGCGCTCGCCCACATGGTGAAGACCTTCTTCGATGGGTCCGTCGAGCAGGCCGTCGCCGCGCTCGTCGAGTCGCCCCGGGCGAAGCTCTCGCGCGAAGAGCTCGACCGGCTTGCAGCGCTCATCGATCGCGCGAAGAAGGAGGGACGCTGACATGCTGTTCGAGCGCTTGATCGTGGATGCTCTCCGGGTCGCCGTCGTGCTCGGGCTCGCGCTCGTGGCGATGGTCCTTCTGCGACGCCGTGCGCCCGCCGCGCGGCGCATCGTGCTCGCCACGGCGCTCGCCGGCGCGCTGGTCATGCCCTTCGTGTCGGCGGTGGCTCCCGCGTGGCATCTCCCCTCCCCCGTCGCAACGGTGGGACTCGGAGCTCGGGACCTGGCCGAGACGCTCGTCGAGGGGAACCCCGCGCCTGCGGCGGGACCGCGCGTCGCAGCAACTGTGAATGCGTCGGGGCTCTCGGTGACGGTGAGCGCGACGCCGCACGTCGACTGGAGAGCCGCGATCGCCGTCGTGTGGGCACTCGGCGCGCTTCTGGTGCTCGCGCGGCTCGCGGTAGGCCTCGTGCGATCGCGCGCAATGGTCCGGCGGGCAACGCCGGCGCGACAATGGTCTGTCGCCGTCGCACGCGCCGAGCGAATCACCGGGCTCCGTGCCGACGTGCGCGTGACCGACGCGGTCGGTGTGCCCGCGGTCACCGGCATGGTGAGGCCGGTCGTGCTGGTCCCGCGCGCGTCCGAGTCGTGGGACGACGAGCGACGTCACGCGGTGCTGCTGCACGAGCTGGCGCACGTCCGGCAGATGGACTGTCTCGTCCACGTCGTCGCCCAGCTCGCGTGCGCCATCCACTGGTTCGACCCCCTCGTCTGGATCGCCGCGCGCCGCCTCCGCTTCGAGCGTGAGCTGGCGGCCGACGAGGCCGTGCTCGCCGCGGGCGCACGCGCCTCGCACTACGCAGAGGACCTGCTGGCGATCGCTTCGGCGACGGTGACCGCAGGGGACGTGCCCTCGGGTGCGCTCGGCATGGGAGAGCGCTCGCACCTGGCTGCCCGCATCACGGCAATCGTCTCGGCGGATCGCGTGCGGCGCTCGCTCACGCGTGTTCACGCGGCGTCGCTCTTCGGCGCGTGTGCGCTCCTGGTCTTCGCCGTCGCTTGCACCGTGCCGACGGCGGCCGGACCCGGCGTGGCACCGAGCGCGGCTGCGCCGATGGCCGAGATGCAGGCGCCCACGGCGCAGTCGACGGTGCGGCCGGCGCTGCAGAAGATCGCCGAAGAGGAGCTCGATCGCACCCTCGCCGAGACCCGCGCGGAAGCAGCCACGATCCTCGTGCTGGACCCGTCGACGGGCGAGATCCTGGCCGACGCGGGCAAGCAGCACGGCGTTCCGGCCGACGTCGCCGTGCGCAGCGCCTATGTCGCAGCGTCCACGATCAAGGCCGTCGTCCTCGCAGCGGCGCTCGACGACGGCGTGGTCTCCCTCGACGAGCGCATCGACTGCGAGCACGGCGCCTGGAAGTACCCGGACGGGAAGGTACTCGAGGACCACGACTCGTTCGGCGTCCTGACACTTCCCGAGATGATGGCGGTCTCCTCGAACGTCGGATTCGCCAAGGTGCAAGATCGCCTCGGAGGGCAGCGCTACGTCCGGTGGCTGCGCGCCTTTCACTTCGGCGAGGTGCTCCCCGTCGATGGGTCGAACTCCGGGTCGATCCCCGAGCGGATCGAGGACCACTCGTTCGCGGGCGGCCTCGTCGC
>Ga0335069_10001790_pt1 | contig 34038 bp, 35 predicted proteins | sample Lox_Sample_11_FD_206714 | JGI IMG/M metagenome (GOLD analysis project Ga0335069, IMG submission 206714) | Soil microbial communities from Loxahatchee National Wildlife Refuge, Florida, United States - Lox_Sample_1.1 | ecosystem: Environmental > Terrestrial > Soil > Wetlands | place: USA... | reverse complement strand
TCTCGCGCGCCGTCTTCAGCGCGTTCAGGTAATCCTTGCCCCACATGTGCTCGTGCCACTTGCCGAACACGTTAAGGGTGTTGCGCAGTATCTTGTTGCTCTTGACCTTCGGCTTCAGCCAATTTGGTCCGCTCTGCTCGATTTCAAATGACTTGCGGTTCTTCAGATCCTCACACAGTCCGTCGACCATCTCGCGGAACACTCGGTCAGTCTCGCCCTTGTTCACCTCGTATGGCCGGATCTGGTAGATCAAATCATTAATCACGTCTCCAAGGTGCATGGCGTTGAGCATGCCAAATCCAAAATCAATCGAGAACTTCAGCCCAGGCTCGCCGGATGCCGCCTTGATCCCGTCGCTGTCTTTGAACAGCAGCACGCGAAAGCCGTCGAAGCCGGCGTTCTTCAGCGCAAACCGGTACTCCGCCTCATACATCCCGAACCGGCAGGGGCCGCACGAGCCAGCGGTGAAGAAAACGTAGTTGTTCATGATCTGATCGCGCGTGAGGCCTTCTTTTTCGAGGAATTGCAAGTACTGCACCAGATTGCCAACCGTGAAATACGTAGGATTGCACTGTCCGTTGTTGCCGAATTCTTTGCCCGTCTGGAACGCCGGTACATTCGGGACGGGAAGTTTTTCGCAGCGATATCCGCAGCCTTGAAACACCGCACGAATTAAATCTTCATGCTTCCATGTAAAGCCACCAAAAAGAATCGTGGTATGAGGGCGTTGCTCAGCCGTGAAGGCGCGCTCCACAGGACGATGAAAGTGTTTCGGCTGGTCAAGACCCGCAATTTTGCGCAGGCGCGCGCGCTCGGCTTCCAGGCGCTGCTTGATTTCAGCATCATTCTCAATCTGGACGAAATTCGTCGCCATAGTTTCCTCCGGCGTTGGACAGTAACGGATGATTGATCGTGCGTGTGATGATCGGAACAAAGTCTGGGATGCGTGCTATTTCGTGGCCGGGCAGGCCTCTGCCAGAGAAGGTGCGAACTTCGCAACTGATACTCAACCGCATCCAAACTCCAAAAAATGGCTAGGGGCCCAGAGTCTAGCTTGCAGACTCGATTGAAGTAGATGAGTGTCCGCAGTCTGACACGGACGGTTAAGGAGGCAGTGCGCCTCGTTGTTGCTATCCCCAAGTAGATCGGCGTCGAATGAACGCCGTTGATGTTTTTCTTGTAGCAGAAAGACGCTTCTACGGCAAGTTGGGAAAATCGATTAGCCGCGTCCCGTTCTCTCAAGGTCACAAGGGACGGTTGCAGAAGTTAAGCCGAATTCCCCTTTTTACTTGCCGCAAATCGTTTAAAATCATCGCGTTTAGCAGCAAAGTTCAACAGCCGTGCGCATTTAGCGTTTCTCGATAAGTGCGGGCGCTGTTTCGGGATCACGCTTCCATGTCAGAGCTGCGTTTGAAATCGAAAGAAGTATGCAAGTGGGACTTAGTCAGTCTGGGAGAAGTCATGCTGCGTCTCGATCCGGGCGATGAGCGCATTGCGACCACGCGGCATTTTCGCGTTTGGGAAGGCGGCGGCGAATATAACGTTGCCCGCGGATTGCGGCGTTGCTTCGGACTGAACACTGCCATCGTTACCGCGCTCGCCGACAATCCCGTAGGACGGCTTGTTGAAGATCTCATTCTGCAGGGCGGAGTGTCGCAGAAGTACGTGCGGTGGGTATCGTACGACGGAGTGGGACGCACCGTCCGCAATGGACTGAATTTCACCGAACGAGGCTTTGGCGTCCGCGCAGCGATCGGCTGCTCTGATCGCGGACACACTGCGGTCTCCCAGTTAAAACCCGGAGAAATCGACTGGGAGCAGATCTTCGGGAAAGACGGCGCGCGCTGGTTTCACACCGGAGGAATTTTCTGCGCGCTTTCCGAAACTACGCCTCAAGTCGCGCTGGAAGCGATGCAGGCGGCGAAGCAAAACGGAACCATTGTCTCGTACGACCTGAACTATCGTCCTTCCCTATGGAAATCGATCGGCGGGAAAACCAAGGCGCAGGAAGTAAATCGCCGCCTCGCTCCTTATGTCGATGTCATGCTGGGGAACGAGGAGGATTTCACGGCAGCCCTCGGTTTCTCGGTGGCAGGACTGGACGAGCATCACTCAAAACTGGAATCGGCAGGCTTCAGAAAGATGATCGAGACCGTTGTTAAGGAATACCCGTCCATGGCGGTTATCGCGACCACTCTGCGCCATGCAAAGACTGCCAGCCGTAACGATTGGGGAGCCCTGTGCTACCACAACGGGCAGTTCTACGAGGCGCCGACACGTGAAAATCTCGAAATCTACGATCGCGTCGGCGGTGGCGATTCCTTCGCTTCGGGATTGATCTACGGATTTCTCTCAGGCCAGGATCCGCAGTGGGCGGTAGAATGCGGCGCTGCCCACGGTGCCCTGGCGATGACCACGCCGGGAGATACCACTATGGCGACGCTCGCAGAAGTGTTACAAGTAATGTCGGCGCGTACGGCAAGAATTGAGCGTTAAATCGGGGGAGGAGCGCTAAATGCCAGTTGCTGAGCTGACGATTGAAGATGTAGTTCGCAAGATCGGCGAAGTAGGAATCATCCCTGTCGTGCGTGCGTCCTCGGTCGAGGAAGCGAACCGCGCGGTGGAAGCAATCTGCGCGGGCGGCATCCCGGTCGTTGAGATTACCATGACTGTCCCGAATGCGATTACTGTCATCCGCGAACTGGTGCAGCGCCGCGGTGGCGACGTACTGATTGGTGCCGGCACAGTTACGAATGCTGAGCAGGCGGAGTCCTGCCTAAGGGCGGGTGCGCAATTCCTGGTGAGCCCGGGCTGGTCAACTTCCGTTTTCTCGGTGGCGCGAGTACAGAACCGGCTGGCAATTCCGGGTGCGCTGACTCCTACTGAATTGATGAATGTTCAGGAGCACGGAGCCAAGATCGTCAAGATCTTCCCCTGTGGAAACGTCGGCGGCGCAAAGTACATCAAGTCGCTAAAAGCACCGTTCCCGCATGCACACCTGATCCCGACCGGAGGAGTCAACGCCGCGAACGCTGGTGAGTTCATCGCCGCAGGTGCTTACGCCCTGGGAGTCGGTGCGGATCTGGTCGATGCAGCCGCGCTACGCGACGGAAACTTGGAGAAGATCACCGCGGCGGCCCGGGAACTCGTGCAAGCCATAGTTTCCGCACGCCCAGGAAAGGCGGAGAAGAAGGCCGGCTGAAGCTTCCACCCTTTCACCCTACGTCGCACAGTCCTTTCCGGTGCATCCGAAAAGGTAGGGAGTTTCACCCCGCGGGCAGAGCGACCAGCGAACAAATCCTTTACATTCCGCTCGGAAAGAGGTACTTCTGTCTTGTCGGACCTAACGTTCGGCGAATTCTTTTCCGGCCACATTCAAACGCTGTCTCTGCATCCTATCCGTAAAAGCACTTCTTTTTTGTGGGCCCGTCCTTAGGATCTTCGAGCTTGACAATCGGCGTTGGTGGTTGATGCGGGCAAACAGCGGCTAGATCGCACTCAGGGCGGCTCAGCGGGAGGAACGATGAACAGCGCAACCTGGAGAGCCCCATTCCGTCGCCTCTTCTTACCCATCACATTTTGTCTCCTTGCCGGCCCTTTCCTTTGCGCCCAGACCTGGACCTGGGCAGGAAGCTTCGGCGGAAGCGGTTCGGATGTCGGTGTCACGGTCAGAATCAGTCCTTCCGGCGAACGCTACTTGACGGGGTATTTCTCCGCATCGGCGACCTTTGAGAAACGGACCCTTGTTTCCGCAGGAGACACGGATGTCTTCCTGGCTAAGTTCGGCCAATGGGTAGTCCAGATCAGCGGAGTCGCGCACGATGAGGGAAGTGACATAGCGCTCGACAACGCCGGCAATGTGTACCTGACCGGCTGGTTTACCAACCGGGCGATATTCCAGTCCACCGACGGCGTGAGCGTCACCCGTTCCGGACTTTCGGAGACGATTTTTCTCGCCAAATATAGTTCGACGGGGGTAGTGCAGTGGGTACAGAGCGGGACGGTCAGCTCTGTTTCCATCAACCGCGGCCATGGTGTCGCGGTTGATCCTGTGAGCGGCGCCGTGTATTTGACCGGCATGAGCCAGGGAAGCACAGTGTTCTCCTCTTCGAATGGCAGTTCCAACACGGTTCCTGGCCCGGGTGGATGGCACATGTACCTGGTGAAATACCATCCAGACGGCAACTTCCAGTGGGGGGAATGGAACGAGGCCACTGTCAACAGCGTCCCGCACAAGGTCGCTGCCGATGCCCTGGGAAATGCTTATGTCACCGGCTGGTTTGAAGGCCAGGCCACTTTCCACAGCATGAATGGCCTGGATCAGACCGTTGTTGGATTGAGCGAACCGATCCAGAGTGCGCCCGACTATCCCGACGACAGCTTTGTGGTCAAGTACGACTCCAATGGCAACCTGCAGTGGGTGAATGACATTGGCGGGTATAAGGCAATCATGAACGACATCACCGTGAGCGCCAGCGGGAACATCAGCGTCAGCGGCCTCGTCGGAAACATCAACGGAACCTCACAGCAACAGGAAACTCTGGTTACCTCGCAGTCTCCGGGGACAACGATTAATGTCGGCGGGGGCACGTTTACCAGCCCGTACAACCGCGACATCCTCGTGGCAACGTATGACTCATCCGGAGTCGCGCTCAACGCTGCACGCATTGGCGGCACGGGTGAGGAAGACGGCGGCAGAATCCTCGCCTCCGGTGAAGACCTCTACGTTTCCGGAGTGGTGGAAAGCACAAATCACCTGATCATCGGGAAATTCACTCAAGGGCTGGAAGACTGGGCCAGTTATGATGGCGGCCCGATCTCCGCTCCACTGGAACTGCCGGCAGCAATTGCGATGACGCGTGAAGGACTGATCGTGGTGGCCGGAGGTTTTGTGAACACGGCCAATTTCGGATCGCATCCACTGACCAGCAATGGGGCTGAGGATGGATTCATGGCGACTCTCTCCCTTCCCTAGACGCTCTCAGAACAGCACGGGGAAGGTCGTCACAGGCAACGAGACAGAACGGTTGCGCTCAAGGTCTACTGATTTACGCCGCTAGCCAGCACTCCACCGTCGACGGGCAAAACCACACCGGTCACAAAACTGGCAGCGTTCGAAGCCAGGAAAACGGCCGCGCCCACCAACTCCTCGAGCTCCCCAAACCGGTTCATCGGAGTACGCATGATCACTTCGCGGCCCCGGCCCGTTCCCACCAGCAGCTTTTCACTCAGAGGAGTCCGGAAATATCCTGGCGCAATCGCATTCACGCAGATTCCGTGCCTGGCCCACTCGATGGCAAGCGATTTTGTCAGCGACGCTACAGCCGACTTGCTCGCGCTATATGCCGCCACTTCGAACAGCGCCAGGAACGATCCCATGGAAGCGATGTTGATGATCCTTCCGTATCGCCGCTCAATCATGTGTTTGCCGAAAACCTGGCAGGCTCGCAGAGTGCCCGTAAGGTTCGTTTCCATGATGCGGGACCAGTCTTCTTCCGGATAATCGATTGTGGGGGCACGCTTTGTGATCCCTGCGGCGTTGACAAGAATGTCGACCTTGCCGAATTTCGTGACGCAAGCCTCGAGCAGTCTCTGCAATGAGGCGCGGTCGCCGACATCGCAGGTGACACGCAAGGATTTGCGGCCGAGTCTCTCGATCTCATCCGCCAGGCTGCTGACCAAGTCCAAGCGCCGGGCGCTCGACACCACGTCAGCCCCAGCCTCCGCCAATCCAAGCGCAAGAGTCCGCCCGATTCCCGAACTGCCGCCGACCACCACCGCAACATTTCCCGCCAGATCCAGTTTCGCGTAAGGCATACACTGGGTTTCCTTGTTGTAGCTTCGTGTTCTCGTGGTTCAAGAGTTCGCTGCGCAGCGGTTCACCAATTAAACATCGTCCCATCCAATTTCCGGTTCACCGGCAGATACGCGCGCTCGTACGGAAATCTTGCAGCCAGTTTCTCGTCGTAGTCCACTCCGAGCCCCGGCTGGTCCCCCGGGTACAGATACCCTGCGTTGAAGGAATAGGCGTGAGGAAACACCTGATCCGTCTCGCCCGTATGCCGCATGTATTCCTGAATTCCGAAATTGTGAATAGCAATATCAAAATGCAGGGCGGCAGCCATCGCGACCGGCGATAAGTCCGTAGCTCCGTGCGATCCAGTCCGCACGTGATAAATCTCAGCCATCGCGACGATCTTCTTCAAGTGCGTCAGCCCTCCGCTGTGGACTACAGTCATGCGCAGATAGTCGATTAACTGCTCAGTCATGAGGATGTGCGCATCCCACACCGAGTTGAACACTTCGCCCACGGCCAGCGGCGTCGTGGTGTGCTTCCGGATCAGCCGGAATCCTTCCTGTAACTCCGCCGCGACCGGATCTTCGAGCCAGAACAGATGATATGGCTCAAGAGTCTTGCCCAGGCGGGCAGCTTCAATGGGAGTCAGCCGATGATGAACGTCATGCAGGAGATGCACGTCATCGCCAAACTTCAGGCGCAGAGCCTCGAATAGTTTGGGCACGTGCAGTAGATACTTTTCGGTTGACCAGAGATTCTCGGGAGGTAATCCTTTCTCGGCGGGCTCGTAGAACATCTTGTCTTTCGCAACTCCGTAAGTCGAAGACAGGCCGGGAATCCCCGACTGTGCCCGGATCGCGAGATATCCCTGCTCTTTGTACTTGGCCACTTCGTCGAGCGTTTCCTCGATGTCGCGACCGTTCGCGTGACCGTAGACGAGCACTCGCGTCCGGCTCTTGCCCCCAAGCAGGTTGTAGACGGGCGTATTCAGCGCCTTTCCTTTGATATCCCAGAGCGCCATATCCACCGCGGCAATCGCGGTCATGGTGACGGGCCCACGCCGCCAATACGCGCCCCGGTAGAGGTACTGCCACATATCTTCCGTCTGCGAAGGATCGCGCCCGATCAAGCATGGAATCACATGATCGCTCAGATAGGAAGCGACCGCCAACTCCCGGCCATTTAGAGTCGCGTCGCCAAGTCCATAGATTCCCTCGTCCGTGTAAATCTTCAATGTCACGAAGTTTCGTCCCGGACTGCAGACGAACACTTTCGCATCCTTGATCTTCACTCTGTTCTCCTCGAATCCGACCCAAGAGTGTACCGAAAGCTCAGATCCGGCGCACCAACCCGCGCTCGGTGGCCTCGTTGTTCCGCACGAGAACAAGGACAAGGACCATTCCGATCAGCGGCACGATCCCCGCAGTGATCACAATCGGGTCGAACGAATGAACTCCAGTGCCCTGCCGAATGTCGGACACGTACCCGACCACCTTGGTGGCCAAGATAGTTCCCAGCCCGGTGGCGGTACCGCCGAGTCCACTGACCGAGGCGACGGACCCGCTCTCAAACAAATCGGCAGGCAGCGTGTTCGCCACGATCGTGAATCCCGCGTAAGTGAACGTAACCACCGCGAACAGGAATGCAATAACGTACTGGTTGTTGGTAAAGATCGTGAGAATTAAGACAGTCATGCCGATTCCGCCGTACACGACCGGCACTTTGCGCGCCGATCCGAGTGACACTCCCCTCCGGATCAGGTAGCCGGAGAACCAGCCAGCGAAAAAACTTCCGGCATCAGCGGCAACGAATGGAATCCATATCGTCATCAATCCGAGCAAGCCGGTCTTCAGCTCTATTCCCTTGGTGCGCAGGTAAACCGCAATCCATTCCGCGATGAAGAAAAACACTGGATCCGTAAAGCTTTTGGCGATGATCGTCCCCCACACCTGGGGCAATTTCAAAAGATCACTCCATCGCGGACAAACTTGGGCTGTCGTGTGAGTATCAGGGTCGTGCCTATCGGCCAGAATCATCCCGCGTTCTGATGCGCTGATTCGACGATGTCCTTCAGGGCGGTGGTACAAACCCCTCCAGGCGATCAGCCAAAAAAATCCCAACACTCCGGGCACTGCGAATGCGGGCCGCCATCCCCAGCGAAAATAGATCCCGAGAACAATGAAAGGAGCGATGGCCCCACCAATGGACGACCCGCTATCGAAGAGTGCTGTTGCCAAGGCGCGCTCGCGTTTGGGGAACCATTCTGAGACCGCCTTGGTGGCAGCGGGCCAGTTCGCCGACTCTCCAGCTCCCAGCAGAAAACGGAAGGTCGCGAAACTGTAGAAGCCTCGGGCAAGTGAAGTCGCCATTGACACGACTGAATAGCAGATCACCGTGATCGTCAGCCCCCGGCGCGTACCGATTCGGTCCATCATGCGTCCAAATACGCTTTGGCCGATCGAGTACGCGACGCGGAAGGCAATTAGCAGGTTGGCGTAATCGGAATTCGTCCAGTGATATTGCAGCTTGAGGTAAGGAGCGAGCAGCGAGAGCGTCTGCCGGTCGATGTAGTTTATGACCGTGGAAGCGAAGAGCAGACCGCCAATCCACCAGCGCAGTGATGAAATCGGTTTCGAAGAGCTCGCCATTGGCGAAATGAGTTATGCGCTCCTTCGCGTCCTCTCGCTCAGTTGCGACGAAGACTGTTGATCCAGATAAATCGTCGTGTTCGGATGCTGCCTCAGAATCGACGCAGGCGCGGAAGGACGGATCTCTCCTTCCAGACAAAGCTTGACAGCAGCCGCTTTGCGCTTTTCCGGCACGACCGCAATGATCTCCCTCGCCTTCAGAATCTGCCGGACAGACATTGAGACAGCGCGCGTCGGAACTTGTGAGATATCGGTGAACCATCCTTCGCCAACCTGCTGCCGCCGACAAGGCTCATCCAAATTCACGATAATGTACGGTTCTTCAGTCTCGAAGTCGGCGGGAGGATCATTAAACGCGAGGTGGCCATTCTCTCCGATTCCGACGAACGCAACATCGATCGGTGCGGATGTGAGCTGAGCGCCAATGTTGCGCACTGCGGTCTCTAGATCGTGAGCATCTCCTTCAATGAAGTGATATCTCTCGACTACTGTCTTCTGGATAAACCGCTCCAGCAGATATTTCCGAAAGCTTGCCGGATGCGTGATCGGAATCCCGACATATTCATCCAGATGAAACGCTTCAACCTTCCTCCAGTCGACCCCCGTTATGTGCGTCAACGCATCCAGAAATTCGAGCTGCGAGTTGCCCGTCGCAAGAATGAGTCGGCAGCTTCTCCTTTCGGCGATGGCGTTTTGAATGGACGCAGCGGCTTTCTGTGCCGCGGAGTGAGCCAGCGACGTCGAGTTCTCTAAAATCTTCAGGATCACGGCAACTCCGCACGGGCCAGCTGAGGCGCCAGTATCTGCACAAATCCTAGCGCAACCAGATACGCCGTTCCCGCAATGAGGAAAATAAGAAGGTAGGAGCCTTGGCGTTGTAGAATGTCGCCCACACCGTAAGACATGATCATTCCGCCAATCGATCCTAGTAACGTTCCGAATCCCACGACCGAAGCCACCGCTCCTCGCGGGAACATGTCAGACGCAAGCGTATAGATATTCGCTGACCACCCTTGGTGCGCGCCGGCCGCGAGTGCAACGAGCAACACTGCTACCCAGGCGTGTGAGGTCCGGGCCGCGAATATGACCGGCGTCACTGCCAAAGCGCACACCAGCAGCGTGATCTTGCGGCTGGTATTCACGCCCCATCCGCGTTTCAATAGCGATGACGAAAGCCATCCTCCGCTCACGCTTCCGACAGAGGCTCCGGTGTAAACCACGAACAATGGCAACGTCACCCGATTGAGATCCAGTTTGAAGCTCTTGTTCAAGAAATCTGGCATCCAGAACAGGTACACCCACCAGATCGGGTCGGTGAAAAACTTCCCCAGGCCCACTGCCCACGCCTGTCGCAGCTTCAACATGCTCCTCCACGGCACAGACGTCGCGGTCATAGTCTCGGGATCGCTCTGGATCAGCGATAGCTCTCCCGCGGAAACCAATGCGCTCTCCTCGGGTCGGCGATATAGCGCGAGCCATGCACCGATCCACACAAGGCCGAGCGCGCCGGTGCCAACGAAAGCTATGCGCCACCCGAAGCGATTCGTGAGCCACCGTACCATCACGGGAGCCAGAATCGCTCCAATGTTCGCCCCCGAGTTGAAGACCCCGGTGGCCAGCGCACGCTCTTTCTTCGGAAACCACTCCGCGATTGCCTTGATCGACGCCGGAAAGCTTCCCGCTTCGCCAATCCCCAGACTGAACCGCGCCACACCAAATTGAAATGCCGAGGTCGCTGCCGCGTGCGCCATCGCCGAAACGCTCCAGAAAAGAACCGCCAACGTGAACCCGATGCGTGTCCCAACTCTGTCAATCCACTTGCCAATGAAGAGAAGGCTGGCTCCATAGGCCACTTGGAAGGCGATGATGATCCGGCTGTAGCCGATTTCGGTCCATCCAACTTGTGTTTGGAGTGTGGGCTTCAGTAATCCGATAACCTGCCGATCCATGTAATTCACGGTAGCGGCGAAGAATAGCAAGGCGCAGATCAACCACCGCACGTGAACGACACCCCTGCCATCAGCGGGCTCGGCCGTCGAGGCAGGAATCGTTGTAGGTGATTGCTGGTTCAATGGGTTCCGAAGGACTTCAACCTAGACCTAATACTCTGCTTCATACGAAGCTGATATATTCATCGATTCCACGGAAAGGCGCGCGCCCATCATGGCTTTTCTCGACGATAATTTTCTGCTCTCTAATGACTTCTCGCAGAGACTTTATCATCAACATGCCGGGCAGCAGCCAATTCTCGACTACCATTGCCATCTTCCACCCAAGGACATCGCGGAAAACCGCCGCTTTGCCAACCTCTTTGAGATCTGGCTCGAAGGCGACCATTACAAATGGCGGGCTATGCGCGCGAACGGCATCGCAGAACGATACATCACGGGCGATGCCCCTGCCTATGAGAAGTTTCTCGCCTGGGCTCGTACGGTTCCTTACACGGTGCGCAATCCACTGTTTCACTGGACTCACCTCGAACTGCGGCGCTATTTCGGGATCAGCGACCTTCTGAATGAAGCATCTGCCGCCGTGATCTGGGAGCGCGCCAATTCCCTACTGGAAGAGCTGACGACACAAAGCATTCTGGGGAAATTTCAAGTCGAGGTCGTCTGCACAACCGACGACCCCACGGACGATGTACGCTACCATCGCGCAATCGCCGCCTCGAACCTGAAAACTCGCGTCTTCCCCGCATTCCGTCCTGATAAGGCGCTTACGGTCGGCACACCGGAGTTCTCGGCCTGGACGGACAAGCTCGCGGCAGCGGCCGATATCGAAATCCGCAATCTGACCGGCTTTCTGGAAGCGATTCGCAGGCGTCATGATGAATTCCACTCTCTCGGCTGTCGCTTGTCGGACCATGGATTAGACCAGTGTTTCGCACAACCCTGCTCCGAACAAAAGGCAACCTCAATTTTTGAGAAAGCCCGCGATGGAAAGCCGGTCGGCGAAGAAGAGCGCACGCTGTTCGCTTCGTTCATGATGCTGTTTTTCGCCCGCCTTGATGCGGAGAAGGGATGGACCAAGCAACTGCATCTTGGAGCCTTGCGTAACGTAAACTCAGCAGCACAACGCAGTCTCGGCCCCGACACTGGCTATGACACGGTCGGGGACTTCCCGCAGATTCGCCCGCTTGCCGCTTATCTCGATCTGCTCGCCCGCGAAAATGCCCTGCCCCGCATGATCCTCTACAACAACAATCCCAATCACACGTTCGCCTTCGCCACACTGATCGGCTGCTTCCAGGGCGGCGAGCCCGGCAAAATCCAATACGGCAGCGCGTGGTGGTTCCTCGACCAGAAAGAAGGCATCACCGCGCAACTCAACGCTCTTTCCAATGTCGGTCTGCTTTCTCGGTTCATTGGCATGGTGACCGACTCGCGCTCCTTCATGTCGTATCCGCGGCACGAATACTTTCGCCGCATTCTCTGTGACCTCGTAGGCCAGGATGTCATGCGCGGCGAATTGCCGCATGACGAGGCTTTTCTCGGCCGTCTCATCGAAGATGTTTGTTACCGAAATGCACGGAGATACCTGAACCTTCCAGCCTTTCCGCCGCCAGCAATCAGTTAGAATAGTCTTGCCGGTCAGAAGCTTTCCGAATCCCGATGTGAGAGGGAGTAGTGCGTTTCACAGGATCCAACCTTGGTGCTTTCCGCAGTTCCCTTCGGTTTCTCCTGATATGCGTCGCCATATGCGTCGGTCTTTGCGGTTCGGCCAAGGCCGACAATGCCGCTTTCGATCTCATAGGCCCCAAAGTCGAAGTTCGTGTGCAACGCGCAGGAGCGACTCTGCCCATCTCGGAAGTTCCAAACCTGTTGCCAGGGGATCGCGTATGGGTTCACGCCGATTTGCCGGAGAGTCAATCCGTGCGCTACCTGATGGTCATTGCATTTCTTCGTGGCGCCACAAATCCCCCACCCGATTCCTGGTTCACGCGCGTCGAGACCTGGAATCGCGCCGTCCGCGACGAAGGCATTTTCGTGAACGTGCCTGACGAAGCGGAAGAGGCTTTGATTTTTCTCGCCCCGGAAACCGGTGGGGCTTTCGCAACTCTACGGGGCGCCGTCCGCGGCAAACCCGGTGCGTTTGTCCGCGCCGCGCAGGATCTCCAGCAGGCGTCCCTCGATCGCGAGCGGCTTGAGAAGTATTTAGAAAGCGTTCGTGAGGCCTACAGCTCCGATCCCGAGCAATTGAAAGCGCACACCACCATGCTGGCCAGAAGCCTCAACATCAAACTGGACCAGCAGTGCTTCGATAAGCCCAGCGCGCAGCAGGTTCCTTGCCTCACCCAGAACACGGATCAGTTGGTGCTCGACGATGCTCACAGCCAGACCATGGTGGCGAGCCTGACCTCCGGGCCTTCTTCTGATCTGGTGGCACAGATCAGTGCCACGCCCACCGCGCGTGGCGGATACTACAGCGCCTACGTCGGAGCCGTAGTCGATCTCGTTCGCATCCTCGGAACAGCTCATACCGCCCAGTATCAGTACATTCCTGCGCTCGCGTTGCCGAAGCAGAATGAACTGAATCTTCGCCTCAACAACCCTCCTTCGTTCCGCAATCCCAAGTCGGTTATCGTAGTGGGCCTGCCTCCTGTCAGACCTGCTCCGCCGCCTCCTCTACGAGCCGTCGAACCCTCACAGGTTTTGTGCGCGGGCAAGCCATCGCTGTTGCTCCCGGCCGACAATGCCCCGCTGGTATTCGCGACAGAACTGGCCCATGACCTGGTTCTGCATGTCGAAACCAAGTCCGGCCCTGCTCTAGACCTCGCGGCAAAACCTGATGCTGCTTTGGGAGGCTTCGCCGTCGATACGCATCCCCTCGAAGCCGTCGATCTCGACGGCGAAGTCGCTGGTACGATCCGCGGCAGTTGGGGATTTCACACCTTTGACGGACCGCACTACCGCCTGCGCACGTCGCGTCCCGCGCAGTGGATCGTCGCCTCCAAGGACGCCAGCGCACTCATCGTGGGACGCGAAGACACACTCCACCTGCAGTCCCAGGACGCCTGCTGCGTCAGCGAAGTCACTCTGAAAAATGAGCAGGGGAAGATTCTTGCGACCGAGTGGAAGAACTCAAAGCCGGATGAACTTGAAGTCAAAGTCCCACTCGAGCATGCAAGCGCCGGCTGGGTCACCATGCAGATCAAGAAATTCGGCCTGCATGAAGTCGACGAGATTCCTCTGCACACCTATGCGGAAGCCGCACGCCTCGACAGCTTTGGAATTCACGCCGGAGATTCTGACGGTCTGCTCCGGGGAACCCGTCTCGATCAAGTCGCGAGCCTCGACTTTGGGGGAGTTCAGTTCAAGCCTGACTCGCTGACCCGCAACAACCAGCAGGACGAACTGAAGTTGATCACCGCCGACGCTGGCGCGAAGACAAAGCTCAAGCCCGGTAACGCTATCGCGGCTCACGTCACTCTGAAAGATGGGCGCGTTCTCGAGTTGAACACTGAAGTCGATGCACCCCGGCCCTCGGTTATGATCCTGACGAAGAGCATCCAACTGGATCAGTCTCCAACTCCGCCGACGGTGCGGCTGGGCAGCCAGGAAGAACTCCCGCAAGACGGTCGTCTAAACTTTTTTCTTAAGACGCAAGTCCCCGAAACATTCCCGGCCACGGAAAAGGTAGAGGTTGCAACAGCCGACGAATCCTTCCGCGTCCTCCTCAGCTTCAAGGACGGCAATCTCACGATGCAGGATGCCAAGACCGTACTTGCCGTGCTCGATCCGATGAAACTTCTCGGCCCCTCGGCGTTCGGCCAACTGAAAATACGCCCGGTCAGCGGCGAAGGTATCAACGGCGACTGGCAGCCACTTATCAACCTTGTGCGCATCCCCTTGCTCAAGGCCGTTCGCTGCGTTCCCGCGCCGGAGAAGCAATGTACCCTCTGCGGCGATAAGCTTTTCCTGCTCGATTCAGTGAGCACTGACGCCGACTTTATGAACGCTGTGACTGTTCCAGAAGGCTTCGTCGAGGATGCGCTGGCCATCCCGCCGCCCAAAGGGAAGATGCTCTACATCAAGCTGCGCGACGATCCGGCTACGATCGACACCGTCGCTTTGCCATTCCCCCAGCCACAGTAAGGCTTCCAAGCCACTCATCGAGAGTGTGTGTGCGAATGCGGGTAGCCCTTCCAATGCTAAACTGGGGAAGGAGAACGCTGCATCGTGAAGTCCCTCGATGAATTCCTCCAGGACGCCGAAAAAGCCCATGGACACCTCTGCGCAGGCCAAGTCCTTGGTGTGCGCCTTGCAATGCTGGGTCTGCAGAAACTTGGGATTGATGATCCGCACGGCAAAGACCGTAAGCGTCTCGTCACCTTTGTAGAAATCGACCGCTGCGCAACCGATGCAGTAGCGGTAGTCACTGGTTGCCGCCTCGGCAAGCGCGCGCTCAAGTTTCGCGACTGGGGAAAAGTCGCGGCAACGTTCGTGGATGTAGAAACCGGAAAAGCAATTCGCGTCTCCGCCAAAGAATCCTCCAAATCGCTGGCCCGGAAAATGCATCCCGAGGTCGAGAACAAGAACCAGCAACAGATGCTGGCCTACCGCGAAATGTCGGACGACGACCTGTTTGCCACTCAATGGGTGAAGGTCGAGTTGCCTACAGAGGAATTCCCCGGGTACAAGGGCGAGCGCATCACCTGCGAAAGATGCGGTGAAGGAATCAATTTCCGAAGAGAAGTAACGCCTGATGGAGCAGTACTATGCCGGGCCTGCGCCGGAGAAAGCTACTACAAGCCTGTTGAATAGAGCTACAAGCACAAAAAGCTACGGAGTTACACGAAGTATGAGCAACTTTCCTGCCCCTCAGTGACCTTAGTGGTTAGAGATCTTCAGTGGTTAGAGACCTTTTTGCACGCGCCTGCTCAAACGCATACGCCACCCGCAGAACCGTTACTTCATCAAAGTGCTTCCCGAGGATCTGCAACCCGATCGGCAACTTCTCCCGAGTCTCACCGCAAGGCACAGAGATCCCGGGAATGCCAGCTAGATCGGCCGTCACCGTGTAGATGTCGGCGAGATACATCGCCAGCGGATCATTCGATTTCTCCCCCAGCCGAAACGCCGCGGTGGGACTGGTCGGCGTGACGATCGCGTCCACTTTAGCGAACGCTGCGTCAAAGTCGCGGGTCAGCAGAGTCCGCACCTTCTGGGCCTTCAGGTAGTACGCGTCGTAATATCCGGCGCTGAGCGCGTAAGTTCCGAGCATGATGCGCCGCTTTACCTCGGCGCCAAAACCTTCGTCGCGCGTGCGTCGATACATCTCCGAGAGAGTTCGAGCCCCACGGGCGCGAATCGAGTACCGTACGCCGTCATAGCGCGCCAGATTCGACGATGCCTCGGCCGTGGCAATCAGGTAATAAGTCGGAATCGCGTACGGCGTGTGCGGAAGCGATACGGGGACGATCTCGCATCCCAGTTCCTTCAGCTTTTCAATCGCACTCTCGACTGCCGCCCGGACCTCGTCATCCAGTCCTTTCCCGAAATACTCTTTTGCAACGCCAATCTTCAATCCGCGAACAGACCTCTCCAGCTCTGCGACGTAATCCGTAACGGGAACTTCGGCCGAGGTCGAATCCATGGGATCGCGTCCCGCGATGACCTTCAGCACGGACGCTGCATCCTTCACAGTCTTCGTCAGCGGCCCGATGTGATCCAAAGACGACGCGAACGCAATTAATCCGTAACGCGACACACGGCCGTACGTCGGCATGAGCCCAACCACCCCACAGAAGGATGCCGGTTGGCGAATTGAGCCGCCAGTGTCCGATCCCAACGTGAATACTGCCATATCAGCCGCCACGGCCGCCGCCGATCCGCCGGATGAACCTCCCGGCACTCGTGTTAGATCTCGAGGATTGCGCACCGGGCCATACCCAGAATTCTCATTCGACGAGCCCATCGCAAACTCGTCGCAATTCATCTTTCCGAGCATGACCGCACCGGCAGTCTCCAGGCGCGCAACGGCAGTGCAGTCATAAGGAGGAACGTAGTTTTCGAGGATTCTCGAACCGGCGGTAGTCCGTACGCCGCGCGTGCTCATCACATCCTTGATTCCGACTGGCACTCCGGCCAGCGGCGGCAAAGGCTTACCTTCTGCCGCCATGCGGTCCATGCGATCCGCCTGCTCGAGGGCACGCTCTCGCGAAAGGGTGAGAAACGCCCCGATCTGGCCGTCTTCCTTTTGAATTCGCGCGTAGTGCGCTTCAGCCAGCGCAAGCGCCGTAGTCTTGCGTTCTTGCAGTGCGGAGCGTGCAGCGTCAATCGTGAGTGAGATGGAATCCATGAAGATCTTACTGGCGACTAACCATTATCGTTCGATCACTTTGGGTACCCGGAAGAAATCTTCATCGGCGTCGGGTGCATTCGCAAGCGCTTCCGAATGTGGCAATGACTTGCGCAAGCCTTCAAGAACATCGTCGCGCCAGGCATAGGCGAACCGCTCGCTTTGATGCTTCGCTTCGTCCACACCATAGCGGTCCGAAACCTGCGCCATCGGCGGCACGTCCCTGGTATCGAGTTCATTCAAGCGGTCCACATAGTCCAGGATGGAATTCAAATCGCGCAGCATGCCGCGCCGCTCCTCCTCGCTCAAGTCGAGGTTTGCCAAATCGGCAACGTAGGCGACGTCTTTTTCGGTGACTTTCATTCGAATGGAAGTGAACTACGCGAACCCCTGTTGCAGGTCCTCGGGGCTTACCACGACGAATTCAATCTTGCGAACAGCTTCCAAGGTGTACCGGTTCATCGAAGCCAGATATCGCGGAGCCAAGGCCTGCAGTTCCGACTTCCAGCCCTGATCTGCAACTGCGACCCGCAACACCCCGTCTCGGAAGGCGAGAGCGCGAGTGCGTTCAGCTACCGCCGACCCGCACACCACCGGCCAAGCCATCAGCGGAGCCTGCCCCGGCGCCGCCTGACGCAAGGACCGTGCCACAATCTTCTCCAGATCCGATCCCGCCGGCTCCAACGAAAACTCCTGCCCGCTGCACTCCGCGCGGGAAAGTCGATTTTACCATTCGATTTGCTGGCAATGACCACGGGTGGGATCGCCCAAAAACTATGATGAGAAGCATTGTTCATGCAGCCGACGATGATTCCGCTGCTTATGCTGGAAACTCCCGCCGCACGAACTCCAGCGCAGCATCCCGCGAGCCCAGCCTTCCCTCGAGCTGGGCGTCCTCCACCGCACTCAGGATCTCGCGAAACTTCGGCCCCGGAACATGCCCCTCAGCAATCAGGTCGTCTCCCGTGACCAGAGGAACTGGACGCATCTTTTCGACGGGAATTTCTTCCATCTTCTTGCGCAGGAACTCATACGTGGCCAGATTGCGATGACTGGCGAGGCAGTCGGCGCGATGCAACGCCATGTGCTCGTCAAAACACCGCAGTCGCATGAACTTCTTCAGCGTGGACTGATTCATGCGCATGGCGTCGGCAAAGCGCATGTGATTATCCACCAACGCAAGGATCTGCGCAGTCTCCTCTTTTGAGAATCGAAAACGCACACAAATCGCCTCGGCCATCTTCACTCCCACGTCTACGTGTCCATCGAATCGGATCCGCTCCGCGACCTGAAACGTCGGAGGCTTGCCCACATCGTGCAGCAGTGCTCCCCAGGCCAGCGTCATCGGGCAGGGATGCGGCAGATGATCGAGAAGCAGCAACGTGTGCACAAACACATCCCCCTCGGGATGAAATTCCGCAGGCTGCTCCACTCCCTTCATCGCCGAGATTTCCGGTAGCACTTGCGTCAGCAGTCCAGATTGATCCAGCAACTGGAACGCCCTCCGCGCATGTCCCTCCGTCAGCATGCGAGTGAGTTCATCTCGTACGCGCTCCCGCGACACGACCCGAATCTGCTCAGCCAGTTGCTGGATGGCCGCAAACGTGTCCGGCTCGATCGCATACTCAAATCTGGCCGCAAAGCGAGCCGCCCGCAGCATCCGGAGTTTGTCTTCCGCGAAACGCTGCGCCGGATCGCCGATCGTCCGAATGATGCCCGCCCTGAGGTCCTCGCGCCCACCGACGAAATCGAGCACTTCCCCATTCACCGGATCCAGCAGCATTCCATTGATGGTGAAGTCGCGTCGGGCAACGTCCTCCTGCGGTGTGTTGCTGAACCGCACTTCGTCCGGATGCCTTCCATCCGAATACCCGATGTCGCTGCGGAATGTCGCCACCTCGACCGCTCTGGATTTCGCCGACGCATCCCTTGGAACATCATCAAAGTCCGCCTGCGGAGCGGGTACCAGCACGACTCCAAATTGCGCGCCTACAGCGTAGGTCTCCGGAAGAATGTCCATGACCTGCCGAGGAGTCGCATCGGTCGCCACGTCATAATCTTTCGGCTCGCGCCCAAGCAGCAGATCGCGCACGCAGCCACCGACAAAATAGGCCTGGAACCCGTGCCCGCGCAGCTTTTCAACGATCGATCTCGCGAAATCCCGCATCATGCTCTTCAATCATAGCGCCGCGCTGCACTTGCAACTTGAAACCATAAACTGGAAACTGAGACTGCATGTCCAATGCCTACATCCTGGGAATCGAAAGCTCCTGCGACGAGACCGCAGCCGCGGTCGTCCGCTCGGGCGAGCAACTCATCTCGAACGTTGTTGCCTCGCAGATTGCCACGCACCAGCCGTACGGAGGCGTCGTCCCCGAACTAGCCTCCCGCGAGCATCTCCGGGCCATCGTTCCAGTCGTTCGTCAGGCACTGGCGGAAGCCAAACACGACTACGATTCCGTTGATGCCATTGCGGTGACCCAAGGACCCGGACTCGCCGGGGCGCTGCTCGTCGGCATCAGCTACGCGAAAGCCTTGGCCTTCGCCCTCGACAAACCTCTGATCGCCGTCAACCATCTCGAAGGCCACATCCATGCGGTTCTGCTCGAGGAGCGCCAGAAGGGCAATCACGAATTACAATTCCCGGTTCTGGCCCTGGTAGTCTCCGGAGGACATACTCATCTGTACCTGGCCACTCAGAAAGGCCGCGCTTGGACGTACCAGAACGTCGGACACACTCGTGACGATGCTGCTGGAGAGGCCTTTGACAAAGTCGCGAAACTGCTCGGTCTGGGATATCCCGGCGGCCCGTTGATCGACCGCCTCTCCAGCCACGGCGATCCTCATGCCGTGAAGTTCCCGCCGGCGCAAATCAAGCACCGCGATCGCCGCGGACGCATGGACGGCCGAGACGTCGACCCGGCTGACGATAGCCCACGATTCGATTTCTCCTACAGCGGAATCAAAACCGCCATCCTGCGCTACGTGGAGTCACACAACCTGCAGGCGTCCATTGAAGCTCGCCGCAAAACACTGGCCGGAGTGAAAAAGCCGAAGATAGAAGATCATCTGGCGAATATGGACAGGCAGACGCTTGATCTGGTCGCATCCTTCCAACGGGCGATGGTCGCAGACTTGGTAGGGAAGACAGTGGCGGCGGCCGAGGCCTGCAACGTAGCAAGCCTCTTCGTGACCGGAGGCGTGGCCGCTAATCAGGAACTGCGGACCACATTCGAGCGCCACGCCGCAGAGCGGGGTCTGCCGGTTTTCTTCCCCTCGCGCACCCTGTCCACCGACAATGCCGCCATGATTGCCGCAGCAGCGTATCCGAAGTTTTTGGTAAGGGATTTTGCGCCTATGGATTTTTCGGCCGAAGCAGGAATGCGTTTGCAGTGAAAGAAATTGGGTATTGAGCGATTGGGGCATTGTGAATTGGAAGAATCGGCAGCTTCAACTCTCAATCACCCGATCACTCAATCGCTCAATCTGAATGCGAATCTGCTACTTTCCCGCGCCCTGTCCGCGACCCTTGTTCCCCATGATCACCTCCAAGGCCGCGTCCAGCTGTACATCTACATCAATATCCTTGTAGATCACGAATTCGGCGCGGGTATCCGGCTCGCAGTTCCCATTCGCTTTGCTGGTCACAACAATAATGGGGATTTGGGAGGTCTCCGGCTTGCTTTTCAGTTCTGTAATGAATTCACCTCCCGACATCTTCGGCATCCGCATATCGGTCACAATCAGGTCCGCGCTCACCCGCCCCAGTACTTCCATGGCCTCGGCGCCGTTGGTAGCCGCTTCTACCGCGAAGCCACGGGTTTCGAGAAAGCGGCACACGCTATAGCGAATAAGCATCGAATCGTCGACGACAAGGGCGACTTTCGGCATAGGAATGAAGGGTGCGTCAATACACGCCCCCGCTCGGACAGTAACAGCCGGATTCATCCCGAAACAACGAGAAAGCCCCAGGGCACGTTACAGGAGTCACTCCCGGACACAGTCAGATTTCGTTGTCCTGAATGCGGTCTTCGATATTCATGTCCTTAAATTCGCTGGACTCGAAGATTTCCCCGCATTCCTTGCATTCGACGAATTCCGAATCCTCGTCGCGGCTGACAATCTGCACACGTGGGTGCTTGCAGGGCTGCTTGGAAGCTACATTCGTAGGAGGGACAGGCGACTTTGCGGTCATGTTATCCGGAAGGCCCCTATGTGCTCTATGGGTTTCAAGGGGCGTTTTTGCGCCGGAATTTTTTGGGTATTGTAGAACGGCTTTGCGCCTTGTCAAGTACCCATCCCGCGGTCTGTCGTGATTTCGTAACATGGGGGCCCGCAGTACGAGACACTCCTCTTCGCAGGATTTCTGAAATCCGAGTTTTTGCGTCATGCGGAAACAACCCACTCAACCCAAAGTACTTACCGTTCAGCCGCCCTCTTGGGCAGGTCCCTGACGCGACTTGCTTTAGGTTCTCGGATGTCGTAAACTTAATTCCGACTGTAACAGTCGGATATATATCCGACTGTTACAGTCGGGTATCACGGGAAGCGCGCTTTGCTGAAGCTCACCAAGAAAGCGGACTACGCCCTCATGGCGATGAAGCACCTTGCCGAAAGCGGAAGCCAGCGCGCGCTTAGCGCGAAGGACGTTTCGGATGCATACGGCATCCCGCCGGAGGCGCTGGCGAAGATTTTGCAGCGGCTCGCCAAGGCGCGTCTGCTGCAATCCCAGCATGGGACCAATGGTGGATACACGCTCGCCCGACCCGCGCACACGATCTCAGCGTTTGAAGTAATCCAGGCGATCGATGGGCCGCTGTTCATCACTTCGTGCGTTACCACCCGTGGAGAGTGCGGTCAGAGCGACCGCTGCAACATCCGCGAGCCGCTGCGGAAAGTGAACGAAAGCATAGAAGCTGTTCTAAAGCGAATCAAGATCTCGCATATGCGGGAAGAACCGGAAGAGATTGGCTTAGAGGCATCGAAAGGGAAGGAACTGGTCACGATAACCTAAGCCAACGATGACGACCAAGGACCAACGACGAATTTCGCAGGAGAGCAATCCATGAGCACGGATGTGAAAATCCCCCAGGCCGACACGCAATCGCATCACCCTGACGCGAAGGGCATCAAGTTGCCCATCTATATGGACAACCAGGCCACCACGCCGATGGACCCCCGAGTCCTGGAAGAGATGCTGCCCTACTTTATGGAGAAGTTCGGCAACGCTGCCAGCCGCAATCACTCTTTCGGATGGGCAGGCGAAGAAGGTGTCGAGACCGCTCGGGAACGAATCGCTAAGCTGATCGGCGCGACGACCAAGGAGGTGATATTCACCTCCGGCGCGACCGAAAGCGACAACCTCGCAATCAAAGGGGTCGCCGAGATGTACCGCGAGAAGGGCAACCACATCATCACCGCGGTTACGGAGCACAAAGCCGTCCTCGACACTTGCAAGCGTATGGAGAAGTACGGGTATCGCGTGACCTACTTGCCAGTGCAGAAAGACGGACTGATCGATCTCGAAGACCTAAAGCGCGCAATGGACGACAAGACGATCCTCGTCACAATCATGTGGGCAAATAACGAGATCGGCGTCCTGCAACCAGTCGCGGAAATCGGCAAGCTCTGCCGCGAACGCAGCGTGATCTTCCACACCGATGCGACGCAGGCCGTCGGCAAGATTCCGACCGACGTAAATAAGAACAACATCGACCTCATGTCGATCTCCGGGCACAAGATGTACGGGCCCAAGGGCGTCGGCGCACTTTATGTCCGCCGCAAGAACCCACGCGTCCAGCTCTCAGCCATCATCGACGGCGGGGGTCATGAGCGTGGCATGCGTTCCGGAACTCTGAACGTTCCCGGCATTGTCGGACTCGGGAAGGCGTGCGCCATTGCGCAGGAAGAGATGCCGCAGGAGTCCTGCAAGCTGGCGGGACTGCGAAATAGGCTAAAAGACCGGATTATGGGACGTCTGGACGAGGTGTACATCAATGGAACGATGGAGCATCGCCTGCCCGGCAACCTGAACATCAGCTTTGCCTATGTAGAAGGCGAGTCGCTCCTGATGGGAATCAACGACGTGGCGGTTTCCAGCGGATCCGCATGCACCTCCGCGACACTCGAGCCATCTTATGTATTGAAGGCACTCGGCACCGGCGACGACCTGGCTCACAGCTCGATCCGCTTCGGTATCGGTCGCTTCAACACCGAAGCCGAAGTCGACTATGTCGCTGACCGGGTCATCGAGACTGTAGAGCGCCTCCGCGAGTTGTCTCCGCTCTACGAAATGGCGAAAGAAGGCATCAACCTGAAAGACGTGAAGTGGGCAGGAGAGTAGGAAAGCACGTCTGAGAGTTCGAAATTTTCAAGGTGCTGAAATCCGCCATTTAGCTCGTGAGGAACTTTGAAACCTTGAAACTATGAAACTTTGAAACCTGGAGATACAGAATGGCCTATAGCGACAAAGTAATCGATCATTACAACAATCCCCGCAACGTCGGCTCGATGGACAAGAACAGCACCGATGTCGGCACCGGCTTGGTCGGCGCCCCAGAGTGCGGCGACGTCATGAAGCTGCAGATTAAGGTCAATCCGCAGACCAACGTTATCGAAGATGCCAAGTTCAAGACGTTCGGCTGCGGCTCCGCTATCGCCTCTTCGTCGCTGGCCACAGAGTGGGTGAAGGGCAAAACGATTGACGAAGCGCTCGCGATCAAGAACACTGAAATCGTGAAGGAACTTTCGCTTCCTCCGGTTAAAATTCACTGTTCGGTGCTGGCCGAGGACGCCATCCGCGCGGCGATCGGCGACTGGAAGAAGAAGCAGGACTCGGTCAAGCCGGTAACAGCAGAAGCAAAGTAGCAACGTGCAGTGAGCAATGAGCCACCGGGACAATGCTCGAGGCTCATCGCTTATTGCTAGGCTCTATGACAACCGCAACGGAAAACACGACGACTGGAACCGCAAGGGGAATCACGGTCACCGATAAGGCGATTGCGAAAATACGCAGCGCGATGGCCAAAGAAGGCATATCGCCCGAACAGGGCGGACTGCGCCTCGGCGTGCAAGGCGGCGGATGTTCCGGCCTGAGCTACAACATCCGCTTCGATACGCAGCCGCGCGAACGTGACCGCATTTTCCAGTTCGGGGACGTCCGGGTCTTTGTCGATCCCAAGTCGTTCATCTATCTGCACGGCATGACCCTGGATTACCAGGAAACGCTCATGCAGCAAGGATTCGTCTTCGTGAATCCGCAAGCGACGAAGTCCTGCGGATGCGGAACGTCGTTCTCGGCGTGATCGCTGTGGCACTGCCGGCCACACCTCCGGAGCAATCAAGGTTTCCTTCGTGTACCTTAGTGCCCTTTGTGGTTGACGCTTCTTGCACGGAGCACAGGGTCTGCTAGCGGAAGGAATAGGAAATTGAGCAAGCCATCGTTAACTGAAATCGGTTCGAAGCCTCTTCCGCAAGACACCCACAGCTGCTGGTCCTGTGGAGCGATGCGCGCCGCCCACTTCTGCGGTTCGTGCGGAAAGGTGCAGCCGCCGGCGCCTGTCGACTACTTCACGTTCTTCGGCTTGCCGCCAAAGCTAAACATCGATGTTCCGGCGCTCGAAAAAGACTTTTACGAATTCAGCCGCAGACTGCATCCGGATTTGAGCGCCCGTGCGAGTTCGCAGGAACAGCAATGGAGCCTGGAGCAAAGTTCTCTCCTCAATGACGCGTATCGCACACTCCGCGATCCCATCAAGCGCACGCAATATCTGCTGCGCCTGGAAGGAGTCGAACTGGAAGAGCAGTCCAAGACGGCGACGGAGAAAGCCCGCGCCACTGGCGAAGTGAAGAAGCAAATCGTTCCTCCGGATCTTCTCGAGGAAGTGTTCGAGCTGAATATGCAACTCGAAGAGCTTCGCGTGAATAAGAAGATGGGCGAGGACGACCCAAATCTAACGAAGGAAATCGAGCAGCACAAACTAGCGCTGGAAGCCAAGCACGAGGCGCTCCTGGAGGAGTTAAAAACACACTGGCGAGAATGGGACGCGCTCATCGAGCGCAATCACGGCTCGAAAGCTCCGGCCGAAGAACGCCACAAGATCACCGCGAAAATGCTAGATGTGCTAAACCGCCGCAATTACATCAGGAACCTGGTGAGAGATGTGAACTCAGTATTGGAGCAATAGATCTCGTGATTTGGTAATTGGGCAAATTGTAACTTGCGCCTGCCAGAGATTCCAATTACCAAATTACGCCGATTACAAATCACAAAATGGACTCGGAACGCATCGTCGGCATCGATCTTGGCACCACGAACTCGCTCGTGGCGTTCATGCAAGGGGATACCCCTGTCGTGATCCCGGGCGACGACGGCTCCAACTTGGTACCTTCCGTCCTAGCCCTGGACGAAAATGGTCAGCCGGTAATCGGAAATTCCGCTCGCCGATTCCTCATTGAGACTCCCAACCGCGCCGTCTACTCAATCAAGCGCCTGATGGGCCGTGGTGTAGAAGACATCCAGGACGAACTGAAACTCTTCCCATTCCGACTGGCTGAAGATCTTCACCGAGGCGAAGTCCTGCGCATAAAACTGGGCGAGAAAACCTTCACGCCGCCGGAGATCTCCGCGCTTATTCTCCGCCAACTCAGGCGAAACGCGGAGCGTTACTTCGGCGCGCCGGTGAACAAAGCGGTCATCACCGTACCGGCCTACTTCAACGATGCTCAGCGTCAAGCCACTAAAGATGCGGGCCGCATCTCCGGGCTGGAAGTTCTCCGCCTAGTGAATGAGCCCACTGCGGCATCGTTGGCCTATGGCCTGGACAAGAAGCAGAACGGCGTCGTAGCCGTCTATGACCTCGGCGGCGGCACGTTCGATATCTCCATCCTCAAGCTTCACGACGGCATCTTCGAAGTCATTGCCACCAATGGCGACACGCACCTCGGCGGCGACGACATCGATAACTTGCTGATCACCATCGCGCTCGATGACATCCACGGCGATCTCGGCATCGACCTCCGCCGCAACGTCGAAGCCGTTCAGGCAATTCGCAAAGCGATGATCGAGGCGAAAATCGCGCTGTCTTCGCAAGCTTCGGTCAATCTCGACATCGAACTTCCGCACAGCAAGCGCTACCAACGCGAGATCACTCGCGAGCAATTCGAGCAGTTGATTCAGCCGATCATCAATCGGACCGTAGGCCCGGTAAAGCAAGCTCTCAAAGACGCCAACCTGAAACCCGAGCAGATCGACGAAATCGTCCTCGTAGGCGGATCGACCCGTATCCCCAAAGTCCGCGCGCTGGCGCAGGACCTCTTTCATCGTGTCCCGCACACCGACCTCAATCCTGACGAAGTAGTCGCGCTGGGCGCAGCCGTGCAAGCGAATATCCTCGCAGGCGGATCGCAGGCCACCGAGAACATGCTCCTGCTCGACGTCACTCCGCTTTCGCTCGGAATCGAAGTCGCCGGAGGCGTCACCGACAAGATCATCCTGCGCAATTCGACGATCCCCGCCTCTGCCACGCAGTTCTACACGACGCAAATTGACGGCCAAGCCAACGTCGCCATCCACGTCCTGCAAGGAGAGCGCGAACTCGCGAAAGACTGCCGCTCCCTCGCTCGCTTCGACTTAAAGGGCATTCCGCCAATGGCCGCCGGCATTCCCCGCGTAGAAGTAAAGTTCCTGATCGATGCCAACGGCATCCTTCACGTTTCCGCCCGCGAGCAGCGCAGCGGCAAGGAAGCCGAAATCCAGGTCCAGCCCAGCTACGGCCTCACGGACGAGCAGGTCGAGGGCATGATCCTCGACTCCTTCGACAACGCCGAAGAAGATTTCCGCCAACGCCAACTCATCGAAGCGCGCAACGAGACTCAAACAATCATGGCCGCCTTGGAGAAGGCCAAGAAGAGCCCCGCCTGGGCCCAGCTCACCAGCGACGAGAAGAAGCAGATCGCAAAGATGGAAAAGGGCCTGCTCGCAGTCGACAAAGAAGACGATTACCAGGCGATCCGCAAAGCAATAGACGCGCTGAACCAGGCCACAATGCGCCTCGCGGAACTCATGATGGACACAGCTGTCTCCAGCGCCCTAAAGGGCAAGAACATGGACGAAACAGACCTGGGCGAGGGCCCGACGCCCCCCCATCCCATGGCCAAAGCAGAATTCAAGTAACCCTGTGTACCTCTGTGTCCTCTGTGGTGAAAGATTTGGATTTTGCGAAGGATAGGCAAGAACAAGATTAGGAGCAAGTATGGCAGAAGAAAAGAATCAGGGCGCCGGATCCGCCACGGCAGAAGCCCCGGCCGAAAACCTGGTCCAGATTACCTTCCTTCCGGAAGGCAAAACGGTAACGTTCGAGCACGGCAAGCTGCCCTACGAAGACCACGGCAAAGAAGAATCGATCCTCGACATTGCCCTCAACTTCGGCATCCCGCTGGACCACGCTTGCGGAGGCAACTGCGCCTGCACCACATGTCACGTGTGGGTAAAAGAAGGCGCCGAGAACCTCTCCGAAATGGACGACGACGAAGCCGACCGCCTCGACATGGCCGCCGATCTGCAACTGAACTCGCGCTTGGGCTGCCAGGCACAGATCATAAAACCCGGGAAAGTAGTCGTAGAAATTCCAGCATGGAATCGCAACTATGTGTCAGAAGAACATCACTGAAGCATTCGACATTTAGGACTCAGCATACTAGATCTACCAAGGTCCCAATGGCTGAATGCTGACTGCTGAGTGCCAAAAGCAAGGAGCTGCCCACGTGCCGAAGAAACTAACCTGGAATGACGCCGAAGACCTCGGCATTGAACTCTCCGAAGCTCACCCTGATCTTGACCCGCTCACAGTGCGCTTCACCGACCTGCACCGCTATGTGACCGAACTCCCCGATTTCGGCGACGACCCCAAAGCCTCCAACGAAGGCAAGCTGGAAGCCATCCAGATGGCCTGGCACGAAGAACATCAGGATAGGACACAGGCCTAACGCCGTACTCGTATGCGCGGCATCATCGTTGGGCAAGCATGCTCGGACTGAAACCTTCCGCAGAGCCCTGGCTGATGTTCTTGAACAGGTACAAATTGCGGACCTCGCGGCCACTCCCGGTGGGAAGAGGGTAAGTCCCCAGCAGCTTAAATCGGGAGTTCCACCGTACACTAATCAGCAGGCTGGTATCAGCACTCGAGGTGCCGGTGCCGTCCGCAACCACCACGTACGTCACTCCCTGCTTCGACACCGCGCTGCGCGCCTGTTCCATTTGTGCCGCAATCTGTTCGCTTCGCCGAACTTGCACAGACCGTCCCGCCGAAGCGAATCGAAACACCACGAGATGCCTGGCAGCACCATTCCCCTGCAGCGAGAACAGAACCTTCGCGGGCACCGATGGCCCAACCAAAACAATCTGCGGTTCAGCGGGCTCGATCCACGTTCGCATCGCAGTCCTGCCCGGCATGTGATGCATAGCACTGGTTACAAAGTGCATCAACGCGAATGCCGTCACGCCTAAAGAGCCCAGCTTCAGCGCACCTGTCATCGCACTTGCCTCCCGACAGATACTCGAATCCATTGATATGGTCGCGCCAAGCCGGAATTCGCGAATCCCCCAAACGCGGTATTTCGATCACTGCGTCCGGGAGGAGTTTCTGGCAATCGCAAACGAGTCGTCAGCAACGACATATGTGCGCCTGCTGACGGCCGGAGCCACCGGCGCGAAAATTACAATCCGGTGACAACTCGCCCATAGCGCCTCGGTATGCTCTTCTCAACTCAAGAGCTCGCAAGTGAGCTCTTCTCTCTCTCCGGCCAAATGGAAAGGGCACGGTCAATGCCGTGCCCTCTTTTCTTGTCAGTACTCTGTTCTGGGTTAACCGACGGTTACGGGCGCACTCTCTTCGACATTGGCCTCACGCAGGAACTTCGCCGCCTCTTCCGGCGGCGTGGGATTGATGTAGAACCCGGTCCCCCACTCGAACCCTGCCGTCTTGGTCAGCTTCGGCATGAACTCAATGTGCCAGTGATAGTGATCGTTCGTAGGGTCCTGCACTGGGGACGTATGAATTACGAGGTTATAAGGAGGATTATCAAGCACCCGGTCCGCGCGCCCCAGCAGGTTCTTCAATGCTCGCGCCAGATTCTCGAACATGTGCGACGAAGAATTCTCAAACGCCGACTCATGCTGCTTCGGCAAGATCCAGGTCTCAAAAGGAAAGCGCGGCGCGTATGGAGCCAGGGTCAGGAAGTTTTCGTTTTCCGCCACCACCCGCGTCCCGCCATCCATCTCCTGCGCGATGATGTCGCAAAAAACGCAGCGCTCCTTATAAAGGAAGTACTGCTTCGCGCCCTCGAGTTCCTGCACAACGTTGATCGGGAGAATCGGCAACGCGATCAGTTGAGAGTGCGAGTGCTCGAGCGATGCTCCCGCCGCTTCGCCATGGTTCTTGAAAATCAGAATGTACTTGAACCGCCGGTCCTTCTTCAGATCAAGAATGCGGTCCCGAAAAGTCCACAGCACATCCTCAATCCGCTTGGGCGGCAAGCTCGCCAGAGTTGCCGTATGGTCGGGCGTCTCGATGATCACCTCGTGCGCCCCGATCCCGTTCATACGGTCGAACATACCCTCGGCCTGGCGGTTCAGATTCCCTTCAATTCCCAGGGCTGGGAACTTATTGGGCACCACCCGCACGGTCCATCCCGGCGTGTCGCGCTGCGGAGCGGGCCCGCCATTCGGATTCGGGCGATACGCCTGTATTTCCGGTGGCGTCTTGCTCTCGTTCCCGTAGCAGAAGGGACAGAATCCCCCCTTAATCTTCATGTTTTCGCGGACGAAGTCGGTTGGACGCTTCGCCCGGTCTGTCGAAATAATGACCCACCGTCCAACGATGGGATCTTTTCTAAGCTCCGGCACTCCTACAGTCCTTTCCCCTGAGTATTGCGCAAACTTAATATTTTACGCCGCCAAGGAGGCATTTCGAAACACTTCAATCTGAGGGCGGGGGCTACGACCGTCATAGTATACGCTGACGATATCGAATCTCCACTGGCACAAGGGTGGCATCCTCCTCAGGTATTCCCGCGCCACCGCCGCGATTTCACGACGCTTGTGCCGGTCCACCGCCGCCTCTGCCGTTTTCACGTCGCGTGATGTCCGCGTCTTCACTTCGATGAAGCACACCACATCGCCGTCCCAGGCGATCAGATCGATCTCTCCATGACACCGCGGCGACCGGAAATTCCTCGCCACAATCAAGTATCCAAGCTTTCGCAATTCGAAGTACGCATCCTCTTCCCCGCGACTTCCCGTCCGCAAATGCTTGGGCGCGTCAAGGCGCGAGATCGGCTCGCACAGCCGGTCGAGCATTCCGATGGCAAACCGCGTAAACCGTGCAGGCATGTTGCAGCGATTCTATGGGCAGCGCCTTGGCAGAACCGTGATCAGCCGCACAAACGCGCTGTCCTAGCACTCACAAGTGCTGAATCGGGAATGACTGATTAGAACGAAAGGAACAAGAGCTCTTATGAGGCAAAGGATGGTGCGTCGATCTGCGTGCCGGGAGGGCTTTATTGCTCAGCCGATAACGGTCAGCACCCGGCTAGCCACCGCTATTGTGATCCCTCGATCTGCCGGAGCAAGCGATCGAGTTCTTCAATCATGGCCGACAGTTTTTCGCGTGTCGCCTTCGGAACCAGGTCCGGATCGTACCGTCCCGCTGGGGTCCCGATGCTGAGCGCATCTTCAATTTCGCACCGTGCATTGGTAAGTTTCGCCAATACTTTGCTTCGCTGCTCATAACGCAGCATTTGCATTCACTGTTCCTCTCTGGGGGAAGAAGACAAGTGACGTCGCTTAACCGTAGCAGTTGCCTTCATTGGCCTTCTGTGCGCTGAATCACAATCGGCGCCCGCGAGATTTCGGACGCGAGTTGATCAAGCTGTGGCGGCACCTATCGCTCATGTTGATGCCCAACTCGGGGCGTTGCCTGAATGGGGGCAGGCTGCGCAACTGCGCTCGGAGTTCAGAGCCCTGCTGCGAAAGAAGTTACAGTCGCGCGGCATTGGCTACTGACATGCCTTCCATACAGATGAAGCAAGCCGCAACTCGCGCGCTTAGAAAGAGGCTTTCATGCGTAAACAACTCATGTTTGTTTTCGCCGCGTTGATCCTCGCATCAGGTAGCATTTATGCCCAATCTGCCACGCTGAAAGCACATATCCCGTTCGACTTCGTGGTGGAGAACACTGTTCTGCCTGCTGGCACATACAGCGTCACGCCTATGGGCGCGGGCGGCGCTGCCATCCGGCTGCGGAGCACGGCCCTCAAAAACGATATTTTCATTATGCCGTCCAGTTCCGCCGTGGATCGCGCCGAGCACGAGAGCGAACTCCTATTTCAGTTCTCGGGCGGGCAATATTCCCTTTGGCAGATATGGACGCAGAATTACTCGGAGGGACGTGAGTTCCTGGTGAAATCCCATGACAGTCAAGTGCCTAATGTCGCCCCGTCGTCGGTGATTGTGATAAAGGCCGCTACCGTCCTGCCGTAACCCCGATGTCGCTTGAGCGGTCCCTTACCTTTGCTGAGTGATCTTGACGTGTGAATCGTACTGCGCAACGCGCTATACTCGCCCGTTCACATGGCCAACATCCTTTACGGCGTCAACGGCGAAGGTGCGGGACACTCGACGCGCGCCAGGGAGGTGCTCACACATCTCGTGGCGCGGGGCAATGGGGTGCACGTCGCCTCTTTTGACCGAGGCCTGCAAAATCTCAAGGACAGCTTCAGTGTCATCGAGATCTACGGCTTCCACTTCGCATACGTCAACAATCGCGTCCGCTACAAGCGGACATTGGCGAAGAACCTCGTTACCGTGCCGCGTGCGGCCAAGAGCCTCTCGCAGCTTAACGATCTAGTCGACAAGGAAAACATCGATCTGATCATCACCGACTTCGAGCCGCTCACGTGTCACATCGGCCACAAACGCCATCTTCCAGTTATTTCGATCGACAACCAGCATTGCCTCACAAACGCGGTGGTTTCGTATCCAAAGCAGTACCGGCGCGATGCCGCTGCCGCAAAGCTAGTCACCAGGCTGATGACGCCCCGGGCTGACGCCTACCTCGTGATTTCGTTCTTCAGTGCCCCACTTCGGAAGCGCAAAACCTTCCTGTTCCCACCGTTATTGCGTCAGCAAATCCTTGACGCGAAGCCGAGCGAAGGCGAACACGTTCTGGTGTACGTCACTTCTCCCGCACCAAACCTGGCGAAGTTGCTCGCCGGTGTGCGCTGCCACTTCATCGCCTACGGCTTCGGTCGCGAGGGCAACGAGGGAAACACCACGTACAAGAAGCCTTCCCTCGACGGCTTCTTTTCCGATCTCGTGAGCGCGCGTGCAGTAATTGCCAACTCCGGCTTCTCGCTCGTCACCGAGGCCCTTCATCTCGGCAAGCCCTATCTGGCAATTCCGGTGAGCCATCAATTCGAGCAGATCTTCAACGCCTACTGGCTTGAGAAGTCCGGTTACGGCGCCTACTGGGACGAGTTGAACAAGGAGCGCGTTGAGTCCTTCCTCTATAACCTGCCCAGTTACCGCGAGTCGTTAGCCAACTATCCTAGACAGGGGAACCACGCTCTTTTCGCAAAGCTGGATGGTCTAATCCAAGACTACACAGCGGGATAGCAGCGGTCCGCGTGCTGTACCAAGGTAACCTCGAATCCTCCCCAACTCTCAGCTACCATCTTCCGAGTTTCTGATCTCGCTTTCACGCATTCTGGGAGGCGTTTTGATGCGAATTCCCGCTCTATTTGCGGTCGCTCTGTGTTTCGGGACACTTTGCTTCGCGCAGAACCAGCAGCCTGCGGGACAGGATCAGTCCGCCGCGGAACAGCAACCCCCCGCGCCAGCCCCCTCTCTCGGCGAACTCGCGCGCCAGTTGAAGTTGAAAAAGCAGCAGAAACAGGCACAGATGAAACAGGCAAAGGAGGTGTCCGAGGATTCGCAGACCTCCGAGTCTGCGCCGGTTGACTCAGCAGGTAAGGCTCACCTCGTCACGAATGACGACACTCCGGAGCGCGCCAGCGTGACTCCGGCTTCAACGCACAGCGCCGATTCCGCGGGCTCCGATTCGCCCGCCAAGAACGATCCCGCCAAGGCGGAAAACTGGAAATTGCGAATCCTGGCCCAGAAGAACGCAATTGCTGCACTCGAGCAGGACATCAAGACCACGAGCGAATCCATCCACTTTGCGGGCGGAAACTGCGTCGCAAACTGCGCTCAGTGGAACGAGCGTCAGCAGCAGAAGCAGCAACAAGTCGAAACCATGAAGGCACAGCTTGAAGAGGCACAGAAAGCGCTCGAAGACCTGCAGGAATCCGCTCGCAAAGAAGGCTTCGGCAGTTCAGTCTACGACCCGTAAACAACTGCGAATACAGACCTCGGCTAAGCAACCGGCTGTGCCGAGGTCTGCTCCACGACCGAAGTATTACTTCTTTTCCGGATACGGGTTGGAATAACGCAGGACGGTTGATAGATCAATTCCGCGAATAATGCTGGCAGAGTGGTAGAACAGTCCCCACGAATCAATTGTGGAGTTGTCGGGGAAGACGCACGCCTCAAGTGTCTCATCGATGGCGCCGATCAAGACCCATCCGCCGCCCGCTAAGTCTGCAGCACCTATCTCTGCTCCACCCAATTGCGTGCAGTAGTACGAGGCTGGGTTCCCGTTTCCCTGCCCGTTCCAGGGCGTTTGGGCATAGTATGCCAGAGCGGCGAGAGTCGGTTTGGTCGTGTAGAGCGTGTCGAGTGAGAGGTGGATCCGGGATCCATCGCTCGAAAGCGTATATTGGCAGAACTCCTCTACACCGGATAATGGCAACCAGTCCTTCCGGGCATTATTCGTGCCATAAACGGCATATCGTACTTCAACCACTCCGCCGGTGCTGGTACAGTAGGCCTCTTCGGCTACATGTCCGGGCTTAGTACTCTTTGGTTTTGCCTTCTGTGCGACTGCAAGATCCACGGTTCCCAACAGTAAGAACAGAATTCCCATTGCTCCCACAGCTCGAAGAACTCGCATTCATTTCCCCTTTCACGGTTGGGCCAGCAACAGCAGGCGCGCAGTCTACCACAGCTCAAGCCGAATTTCGCAATACTGACCGAAGGAGTAGATCAAAGCAAACCGCGCAATTTCCCCGATTCCCCAAACCGGCGGATCCATGCGAAAGTAGGTTATGGCTCTAGTAGTCCGCCCATCACCGATACACTCCGTCGGGGTCTACACTACGACCGCCGTCCGAAAA
>Ga0335069_10001789_pt1 | contig 34068 bp, 34 predicted proteins | sample Lox_Sample_11_FD_206714 | JGI IMG/M metagenome (GOLD analysis project Ga0335069, IMG submission 206714) | Soil microbial communities from Loxahatchee National Wildlife Refuge, Florida, United States - Lox_Sample_1.1 | ecosystem: Environmental > Terrestrial > Soil > Wetlands | place: USA... | reverse complement strand
CTTGGGCTTGCTTCTGAGCGAAAAGCAGATTCCCCAAGTTGTTGTAAACATAAAGAACGGGCCACAACGGATGGAGCCCTTGGAAACCACTCCGATCCCTTGGGCGCAGGGGGTCGGGCGTTCAAATCGCCCCGCCCCGACCATATCGTATTGACTCAATGGTTGGTTAATCATTCAGCATGCACGACCCGAGTGCAACACGACTGTGTCAAAACCCGATGAACGAACAGCAGTCTTCCATCGACCCTTGCACAATGCCGACACACATTATGCCCGCCCACAGAGCTGTCAGCAGACGGGCGGTGCCCAAGAAGCCGGCGGGGTTATTTCCGATCCATGGCAAGGGGTGCCCGTCCAGCGCAATCTCCTTGCCTCCGAGGTAGGCGCGCCCACCTTCCGGACAAAAATGTCTCGAGGTTGCCGGGCGCTTCGATCGGCCCACCCCCTTCTTCGGGCCTAGTTTTCTCGAACCGCACACTTCAATATCCCCGTGCCGGTTGCCGTCTCGGTGTGATATGTTGAGGTTGTCGTGAAGTGGCAGAGGACAATCCGAAACGTCGGGCAAGTGCGGCTCTTCAGCGCTGGTTTCGATGGCCGTTTACTGTCCGTTTTACTGTCCATTTTGCGATCAGACCCCATGGTTCTGGATGGATTGCAGGGACGGTATAGACTGACCGTGAAAGCGGCTAAATCCTTACCGGACAGTTAAGTAGCGGAAAATAGAGGAACGCGGGAGTAATTCAGTGGTAGAATGCCAGCTTCCCAAGCTGGACGTCGCGGGTTCGAGTCCCGTCTCCCGCTCCATTTTTTCATCGACTTAGACGCCATTTTGGGCAACCCGCCAATTCCTCGTTACTCCGTTTGCCTCGACAGGCTCAAGCTGACAGCGCTTGGGGTTGCGGTTTTCGAAGCACGGCGGCTTCGAGTTTCTTGAGTGCGGCTCGCTTCTGCTCCATGTCGGAGTTGGTGTACACCTCCAAGCTGACGCCGATGCCGTGGCCCCTCTGGTCGGAGGCGACTTTCGGATCGACGCCCGCCTTCTTCGACAGGCTGGCATTGGTCTTCCGCAGCAGATTGCTCTCGATTAGCGTAATGGCCTGGGCTAAAACCGTGCACTCCCCGCCCAACACCCCATCCACGTACCGTTCCATGAGGTGGACCCCATCGTTTGGACAGAATTTCGGCTGTCCTTAGATGGTGGAGCGGGCTGACCAGGAAGGCGGCCCGAAGGCCGCCATCCACTCCGGGCTTGAGTCGGCGCTCGGGTCGCATCCCTGCGTTGCCCTATCCTCCTATCAAGCCCCTCCATTGTATGGCAGTCGCGGATAGTCACGAAAGTTAAACCATCCACTCTGGAAGAAAAAAGCGCTAAATCCCGGGGGGCATGGGGGGCAGCGCCCCCCATCATGGTGATGACCTCTTCCTTATTGACCGGCGCGGGAACAGGTCCGCCGGCGTGCGGTAGTCGAGCGCTTGGTGCGGGCGCCGATGGTTGTAGAAATGGAAGTAGTGGTCCAACGCTTGGAACAACTCGGCGCCGCTGGCGAAGTCGCCGGGGTAGATGAGCTCGTACTTGAGACTGCGCCACAGGCGCTCGATGAAAACATTGTCCAGGGCGCGGCCCCGCCCATCCATGCTGATCGATACGCCGCGCTTTTTCAGCGGAGCCAGAAAATCCGCCGCGGTGAACTGCGAGCCCTGATCGGAGTTCCAGATCTCGGGTTGACCGAAGCGCAACGCGGCCTCCAGAGCGGCCAGACAGAAGCCGGTTTCCATTGTGTTGGAGAGTTCCCAACTGAGTACGAAGCGGCTGAACCAATCCATCACGGCCACCAGGTAGAGGAAGCCACCCTGCATCGGAATATACGTAATATCGGTGCTCCAGACTTGGTTGGGCCGTTCGATCGAGACACCGCGCAGTAGATACGGATAGACCTCGTGGCCCGGCGCGGGGCGGCTCAAGTTCGGTTTCGGATAAAGAGCTTCGATTCCCAGAATCCGCATGGGCCGCTGGATCCGTTTGCGATTGACCGCCAGCGTGACGGCCATGCGACGACTGCCGAAGAACGGGCACTCCATGTACAGCTCGTCGAGTCTCCGTAGCAGACGAAGGTTCTCCGCGCTCTCTGGCCGGGGCTGGTAGTAGTAGGTCGAGCGCGGCAACCCCAGCAGTTCGCATTGCCGTTGGACGCTCAGATCGGGATGGCGCGGGTCGATCCATAGGCGGCGTTTTTCAAGTGATAAGCCCAGCTCTTTTTTTGAGAAAGTCCAACTCCACTTTCAACTGACCGATCTGCTTGTAGAGTTCGTCTTTCTCCGCGTCGGCCTGCTGGCGGATCTGCTCGCGGCCGTTGCCGAATACATCCGGCAAGCCGGCCAGAGCCAGTCTCTTCCAGCCGCCAACTTGTGTTGGATGGACGCCAAACATCTGGGCGATCTGCGTGGTCGTCTTCTGGGCCTTGATCGCCTCGATGGCGACCTTGGCCTTCAGGCTGGGCGGGTGATTCTTGCGCGTTCGGGGCATTGACTCTCCTTCATTTTCAATGCCGCCCACCATCTAAGAAAAGGAAAATTGCTGTCCAAAAAATGGGGTCCATTACACCAACGGCAGCCTATTGATGTTCGCATAATATAGAGACATCAGAAAGACTCGGCCTGTTGCCATCGGTCCGAATGATTAGCGAGTTCTGACCGGCGCGGCAATCCCAGTCTTGGAGTTTGCCGCGCATGAACGCCTTCATTTCCTCCAGCCGCCGGGCCGAGGAGGCGCTGCCACCATCACTCCCAAGGACTGGAGGAGATCCTGGGATTGTGGTGGCAGTGCCGCCCTCAAGCGGGCGCCCGACGCTGTCATGCTACGTAGCACTTCAATGCCCCCCGCATCCGCTGCCGTGAGTGCCGAAACGTCGACAGACACGTCCTTGTCATTCAGGATCGATTTCGCAGTATTCCACGCATGCTGAAGGCTGGCTACGGCATCGCCCGCCAGTTCGCCCTCAAGAACAAACTCGAAGGTCTCAGCGCTGTCGTGCAGATGTATTTGCATTAGTTCTACCGTGCAAACCCGAGCGGTGTTACCACGCGATAGGTATCGCCTCCCAGATCAATACCTGCGAAGCACGTTCGTGTCCATCCAGGCAGCCCCGATATCGCGTGGCGATCAGGGCGCCGGACCGGAACATGCTGGTCCAAGTGGACGTCGTGCGGAGAACTGGCATCCCATTTGCCCTGACTCGTAAGCGGATGATCATGCTCGTCAGGGCCGGATAAACTGCACCTCCGGGTGTCAGTGAGAAAGGAGGCTGCCATGAATACTTCGATAATTCGGCCGATGGTACCGACAGAGCGTACGGCTTCAACCCGCCTCGAAATCGGAAGCCAGATCTTCCATAATGGTTCGCCCGTTCAGCTGCTCTATCGCGTCCGTCATGATCGGCATCAGGAGACATGGCGTGTCCGTCCGCTCTTTGTGGAGGCGCCGGACCGCAACGAACAGTTCCGCCGCTCCGATCTCATCTCGTTCTTGCACACGATCAGGACACCCAATTGGTGCTGTGCCGCGTAGGCCCCGATAGCGGATGCTCATTCATGAACCACCGGATGGGCTCTCCTTCCAGGGCGATGCGAATCATCATCTGCCGACAGGAGGAGCCCGCCGCACACTTGACAAGCAGTCCAATCAGGAAGTAGGGGGAAGGCAAGAACGAGACTGAACGCGGCCAGGGCCAGATTTACCCAGGACAGGTAATAGAGCACGCCGGCGATTGTCAGGGCCAGAATTCCCTTGAGCCCTATGTAGAGAAAATAAAAGAAGGCGCCAGCCAGGATACTGGCGGCGGGACATGCGATCGCCATCAGGAACTCGGTCCTGGCATCCGGGGCTCGTTACCCATCTCAGCTACGCCGCCAAAGATGAAGAGCGTAATCCCCCTCATCGGCCTGCCGTGCTGCCGTGCCACCAACGTGTGGCTGGCCGCGGCTCGAGCGGCCGGAGCGGCCCGATATACAGCCGCTCACCGGCCTCTTCGTACTTCCAGCGGTTCAGGGTTCACCGCGCGAATCGTTGGGTCGGACTTTCCGCTGCGGAGAGGCGATGTAGCCATCTCTTGTGCGCACCAAGAGTCTCCCGCCGTGCGGCGCGGTCGCGGTCACGCGGATGACCCTGAAGGTTCCGTCCAGTTTCTGATTGGAGGGGATGTAAGTGAACGTGTACTGGTTGCGAGTGTCCGCAGCGATCGCCTGACAGACCTGCACTACCCTGCGTGTTTCGCTGGGGAGGTAGACTTCACCACCCGTTACGCGAGCGAGTTTCTTGAGAACCACGGGGTTGCGGTCCTTATCGTCCTCGTCGAACAATCCGATCGTGTAGATGATCGCGTCCGAACGCCCCGCGCTCTCCAGTACCTGGTCGAGCGTGTGATGGCTTGCGTTATCACCGCCATCGCTGATCACGATCAGAACTTTCTTTTCCAGGGAGGCCTTGTTCAGGTGCGCCAGGCCGGCTTCGATCGCGTCATAGAGGGCCGTCCTGCCATTTGCCGGAACGCCATTCAGCGCGTGCTCCAATTCAGCCTTACTGGCTGAAAAGAGCTCCGCGCCGCGCAGGCCGAAGGACACACGTTCGTTGAAGTTCACCACGAACATCTGGTCATTTGGGTTGCTCGATCGCGCGAAGGCCAGCGCCGCGGCAGTCACGTCTCTCCGTTTCCGCGACATGCTCCCGCTATTGTCGACGACCAGTCCGACAGCCACGGGCACGTCCTCATGATGAAACTCCCGGATCGCCTGCGGCACGCCATCCTCGAACACCTGGAAATCGTCTTTCCGAAGGCCGGAGACGAACCGCCCTTTCCTGTCGCGAACGGTCGCATGGAGAACCACCAGGTTCACGTCGACCGAAAACTTGAAGTCCGGCCCCGAAATGTCCGCCTGGCCGGAAGCGCATTGTACCGCCATCAGAAGAAACAGCGGAAGGGAGCAGGTATTGCGTCCTTTCCGCGCCGGCCACCTGGCAGCGCACCTTCTACGCAGCGGCATTCGTGGGAGTGTTCACCGGGACCGTCCGGTTTCTGGGAGCGGCTTGCGCCTTGGGCGCGACGATCTTCAAGATTCCCTTGTCCAGGGTTGCGGACACCTTATCGACGTCAATCGCCCCTGGCAGATCGGATCTTCGCAACAGCGTTTGTGCGAATTCGCAGAAGTGCAAGTGATTCGACTCTTCATGCTTGTGCCGTACCTCACCCTCGATCAGCAGGGAATCGGGAGTTGCGGTGATTTTGATATCGCCGGGCTCGAATCCTGGCGCTTCGACTCGCAAGGTCAGGTCGTTGTCATGTTTCGCCATCTCCGCGCCGGGCGACCAAATCAACTCTCGCTCGGCACGCAGCCAGTCATCCATATCACTAACAAGTGCGCTGCCCCGACCAAGGAAATGCTGGAACGCGCGCCGCCGCACGGCGCCGGCGACCTTCTCCATTTCCGTAAAGACTGACAGTGCACCTTTTTGCGGTTCGCGTATCTTTTCAATGGCGATACTATTCATATCTGGATCTCCAAAGTTCCGGGTTCTCAAGCAGTGTCCCGGCGGATGGCTCGGATTCCGACGTCCGCAGGGATGCATTATTGCTCGTTCGACCAAAAGTTTAGGTCAGGGGTATTAGAGCGCCATTAAGAGGAGCTTAGGGTTTTCTTAATTGTCCACCGGTGCGCGCGCTGTCCATAGACGGGTAGAGGTGCCGGCTTTCAGCCCCGGTTGGCGCGTACGATAAACCTCTGCGGTGCGGAACCAACGAAGTAGAAGGGAAAACACGTGACCAATGTCAAGCTGTCGTTGCCGCCCGGAGCCAGGACATCCACGTCACGCGGATGCACTACATCGGTCGATATCACGTGATAGCGGTAGACCTTCTCCAATGTGGTCAGGGTAATGACATCATCGCACCGTATCGAGCGGAGACAGCGGAAGAACGTGTCTCTGTGACCCGCAATCCCCACGTTGCCGCTCTGCCACGGGAATGCCGTGCCCGGGATGTGCCCAATCGCGCGGCGGAGGTCGCCGCCGGCGACCCCTTCCACCACGACGACGGACAGGCCGAGCCGCGGAATCTCGAGTCTGGCCATGGGCTCACCGTCAACGGGAAGCATCCGCGGCGCGTGCAACGTCGATGAACCAGGACCGCCAAACTGTCGAGCAGCGACGGTCTGAAAACGCTCGGCATCAGCCCAGGCCAAGACGCAGTAACCCAAGGTTGCTATTCCGCCAGCAGTCAGGACAACTTGAGCAGCCTGGAGCGCACGGCGTGTAAATCCGAAGGACACCTCACTTCATTTTCGCCACTGCGATTCGCAGAGAACCGGCAGCAACGAGCGATGCGAAGCCGATTAGAGCGAACAGGGGAAGGGAACTCGCCGACTTCGGCAGTTCTTTTCGAGGCGCCGGAGCGGGGGACGGCGGCGCCGGGAAGGCTTCGGCAATGTGGACTTCTTCCTGGGTCGGCTTCTGCGCCATCAGCGGGGCTTTCTTCATCGCCATCACGTGCGGTTCGGTCATCGACTTAGTCTGCTTCGTAGTATTCGCCGTCAATTCGTTGGGCATGGATGGCACCGGCTGTTTGTTCGCCTTAGCCAACTCAATCGCCTTGACCTTGGGATAGACAAAATCGTGCCCGAAGTTCTCTCCCGGATAGAACCATGCCTTCACGGCCTCTGGAGATCCGGCGGCACGCTCCTCAAAACTGATGATCGGCTTATCCGCCCTCGTGAGCCGGTAATCGGGAATGGCGAGAAAAGTGCCGTAGAGGTGAGTCTCCTCTTTGTTGAACACCTGGACGATGTTGCGATCTGACAAGGAATCTGCAAGTTTAAACACGTAAGTACCTGCCGGCAGGACCTGCCCTGGGATTTCGACCGGCCCGCTGAATGTGACGACTGTCTTCTGGTTCCATTCGTCGGCCCTGGCCTGTGGCGTCGCCGCAATCAGGATTCCAATACCAACTGATGCTATTAGCCGCACAACGTTCATCTCAATATCTCCTCTTGGGAGGAATAGGGTTGCCCCTCAGAGGCCCCTTTTCCCCTTTACCCTCCGAGTGCCAACTTACAGCGGAACATATAACGGTCCTGCGAACACCTCAGTGACATAATCCGGGAAGAGCTATCGGGACCGGAGGGTGGGAGGCGGTGATCAGCACTTGCCGCTTTCTTTGCGAAGCACGAAAATGCGCCTCCGAGCCTCTTTCGGCCCGGAACGGCCTGACGGATCGTGAGTAAAAGGCCCGCATCAACCACCAACATAGCTGCCAAGGGCTTAAGAAACAATTAAAAAACCATTACAGCTTCTTTTATGGGGCACCCATGCCCGACAGTTCCTGCCGGAGCTAACGGGACAGAACGGAATTGACACGCGAGAGAAGCTGATCCAAGCCGAACGGCTTGCTGACATAGTCACTCGCACCCGCTGCAAGCGCCCGGTTTCGCCCGCTCGAGTCCCGCGACGTGACCACAATCACAGGAACGTCGAACTCGGAGCGGATCACCCGACAGATTTGCAGCCCGTCCAGGCCCGGCATCCGCCAGTCGAGCAGGATCAACTCGGGGATCGCGGCACGGAGGATGGTGAGGGCTTCGGGTCCACTCGCGGCCTCGGTCACTTCATGTCCGCTGGCGCAGAGCGCGAGTTTCAGTGCGCGCCGGAATCCCCGCTCGTCGTCAATAATCATTATTCTTGCCATGCCGGAGCAGCCTTTCGATCAGCACTGCGGTTTGGCACCACGGTATGTTTCGGCCCTCAGCCGTTGCGCACCGCTCCAGGGTTTGACGGCGACGCTCTACGAATATAGGAAAAGCGCATTAGGGAAGAATAAGGAGAGTATTACAGATTTTCTGAGGGAACAGCCGTGACTGCAAGCCGGTATCCGATAGAGGGCTCGGTGATGAGAAAGCGCGGATTTCGCGGGTCTGGCTCGACCTTCTTGCGTACCTGGTTGATGAAAACGCGCAGGTATTCAACCTCATTGCCGTAGTCCGGACCCCAGACGGCCTGCAGAAGCCTGCGGTGAGAAACGACTTCGCCAGCGTGCTCGGCGAGGCAATAAAGCAATTTGAATTCCTTGGCGGTGAGGTGGAGTGTTCCGTCTGCCCGCCGCACTTCGTGGCTTTCGAGGTCGATCTCCACGCCGTCCAGATGGAGCGTTCGTGAGTGGAACGCGCGGGTGCGCCTGACTAACGCCCGAATGCGGACAATCAACTCCTCGATATCGAACGGCTTGGTCAGATACTGGTCCGCTCCTGCCTCAAACGCTTCGGCCCGCTCTTTGGCTAGTTTTTTGACCGATATGACGATCACGGGCACATCGGAGAAGACTCGAAGAGCACGGCAGGTGTCGATCCCGCTCATGCCGGGGAGGAGCACATCCAGGAGAACCACATCGGGAGTAGCGATCCGCAGCCGATCGACAGCTTCCTCGCCGCTGGCCGCCTCGTCCACTTCGAAGGCGCGTGCAACCAGGGCGATCTTTATCGCGCGCCGCGCCTGCGGATCGTCATCGACGCTCAAGATTCTCAAATTGCTCAATGGATGCCTCCGCAGTCACTGGCAGGGAGATATGAAAGGTGGAACCGGAGCCTGGAGTGCTGTTCACCCAGATCTCTCCGCCGTGGGCCTCCATGATACATTTTGCACTCGCCAGGCCAAGCCCGGTTCCGGGGGGACCCATGTTGTGGGCACGTCCGCGATAGTATCTCTCGAAGATCCGCTGCTGTTCGTCTGCTGGTATCCCACAGCCGGAATCGGTGACGTGGACGACGAGCTCGGCTCCGGTGAATTCGACCTGGATTCGGACCGGCGACGCAGTGGGCGAGTACTTGATGGCGTTATTAACGAGTTGACGGATGACCTTTTCGATCAAGTCCGCGTCGAAGCTGGCGGCGGGGATGGGGTCAGGGCCTGCTACTTCGATCGCACGCCCATCTGTCCCGGGACCGATGCCCTGGAGCGCACGCGTCACCACTTCCCAGATCAGGTGGGGGGCTTTGTTCAAGCGCAGTTCGTGGGTGTCGCGGCTATTCATCCGGATTGCCTCGTCGATCCAACCCTCGATCCGTTCCAGCTCTTCGTCAGCGATTTCCAGGAGTTCCCTCTGTTGCGCGGCACTTCCAGGCTGTCTCGACCGCAGGGTGCTGACTGAGACTTTGACCGTGGCAAGCGGCCCCTTGATCTCGTGAGCCAGTGCGTCAAGAATCGCGGATTTGAGATTCCCAGCGTCTTGAAGGAGCGCCACATCCACGGCCTGACGCGCAGAGCGGACTTTGACAAGCGCTACTCCCACGCGCTCAGCAACCGCAGCCAGAGTATGCGGCGACACATCCGAGCCGGCCACACCGAGGCTGCTGCTCTCGCCGACCTTGACGACCGCGAGGCAGGATTGCGGGTCGAAGAACGACTCTCCGCGCGCGGCTACGTCGCGCAGCCGCTCTCCCGTGATGCGTCCAGATTCGGCGCCGGAGCGGAGGATTCGGCCGCTCGCACGATCGAAGAATGCAGCGCCCGCGACGTGCAAGGCGGTCACGACGTGATCCGCAATCCGCGCCAACACGACGTCCGGATCATCACATTGGAGCAGGGCGTTATCGAGCTCATTGAAACGCGCCAATTCGTTGCTGCGCGCCTCGGCCAGGCGACGATCGCGATTGGCGCGTGCCGCAAACCAACCGATTGAAAGGGCGGTGCACAAGAGCGCCCCTAAGGTGATCAGTTGTTCCGGCGGGCCTATTTCGAATCCGTGCAGGGGCAGCGCGTAGTAGTCGAAAGCCAGTCCGCCGCCGAGCGAGGCGGCGAGAGCTTCGGCCCACCCCCACCGCACCGCAACACCCAGGACCAGCATAACCAGCGTTAGCGCCAAGGCAGGATGGTCCATTTGGGGAAGGGCCTTGACCGCGAGGATGACCGCGACCGCAAGAAAACCTGCCATCGCGCATCGGACGACGCGGCGGATAGTACGGCCTCGCATACGAGATGAGTTCCGTTCGATTCGCTCTACGGTCCGCATTACAAGTCTATCAGGGGCGGGGCCGTTGACGAGCGATGCGTGCGACGCTTTTTGAATTCTGGCGTACAAAGACAGAAGCACTTCAGTCAGGTTGCTCACGTAAGGGTATGTCACTTCGTATGGAGTAGCTCTCATCGACTCCTCGGGGCGGGGAAGGCGCCTGTGGGCGCCGGGCAGGCGGGAGGCCTACCCCACAAAGATCCGAGCCTCGGAGTACTAAGCGCACTCTTCGAATCACACGTGCTTCAATGGAAACGATGCGCTGGATCCTGTCCCGTGAATCCGGAGAGATTCTGCAGCGGTTCCTGGCGTCCGATGTGCTCCTGGGCTTCGACTTCGATGGAACCCTGGCGCCGATTGTGGAGGATCCCGACCGGGCCGGGATGCGCAGCGAGACGCGGCGCCTTCTGCGCCGCGTGGCTGCCGCCCGCCCGTGCGTCGTGATCTCCGGGCGTTCTCGCGCCGACGTTTATGAAAGGCTGGCCGGCACAGGGGTGCGCCGCATCATCGGGAATCACGGCGGCGAACCGGCAAGACGAGGGTCCGAGATCCGGCGCAGAGTAACGTCGTGGCGCGACAGTCTCAGACGGCGCTTGTCCCTGGTGCCCGGATTGAGAGTCGAGGACAAGGGACTCTCGCTCACAGTTCATTATCGGGGTTTCCGGCCACGGGCCAGAGCAAGATTGGCCATCCGGGAGGCGGCAGAGCGGCTGCCGGGGGTCCGTCTCATCAGCGGACTGGAAGCCATCAGCCTGGTTCCCAGAGACGCTCCCGACAAGGGCACAGCTCTCGTGGCCGAAATGCGCCGACTGTCATGCAGCCGCGCGCTCTACGTGGGCGACGAGGGTACCGACGAAGACGTATTCGCACTTCACGACGATTCACGCCTCCTGACTGTCCGCGTAGGGCGGCGTCTCTATTCCCAGGCGCAGTATTTCCTCCGCAACCAGAGGGAGATCGACGGGCTGCTGCGACAACTACTGTAAAGCAGGGCGGCCGTCCGGATTCAAGCCGGCCGCCGCAGCAGGCGGGCGGCTGATCGTGTTTTTCAGAACACTTTGCTTGCGTCGACATTAATTCGGATATACAATCATTTGGTTTACATATAATTCCAAGTTCTCCGTTCCATGAGGTCTTTGCATGAGACGAGCAATCCTCCTGTTGGTGATATTGGCCGCGGCGGTGACGATCTGGTGGCTGGAGCGCCCGCGTCCGCAGACGCTGGTGCTGACCGGCACCGTGGATGGCAACGAGGTTGTGGTTGGCAGCAAGATCACGGGCCGCATCGTCACCCTGGCCGTAGATGACGGGCAGTGGGTGAAGGCCGGCGATCTGATTGCCGTTCTGGACCAGGACGAAATGCGCGCCGATCAGAGCGCCGCCGCCCACGCCATCGCACAGGCCCGAGCCAACGCGCAGCAATCTGTGGCCCAGACCGAACTGCTGGAGAAAACCCTGCCCACGAAAGTCCAGCAGGCGGGAGCGCAGGTGGAGCAGAGCCGGGCGCAGCTCGAGCAATCCCAAGCGCAACTCGCCCAGGCGCGGGCCCAACTCCAGCAGGCGCAGGCACAGGTCGCCCAGACTCAGGCGGCGGTAGCAAAGGCCCGGGACAACTACAACCGTATCCGGCCGCTAGTCGAGAAGGACATCAACCCGCCGCAGGATCTGGTCAGCGCGAAAAGCGATCTGGATTCCTCCACGGCCAACGAAGAGGCCGCGCGGGCGGCGGCGGCGGCGGCTCAGCGGGCGGTGGCGGCGGCGGAGGCCGGTGTGGACGCTGTCCGTCGGTCCGTGGCGGCGGCCCAGGCTGCACTGGCGGATGCCCAGCACCAGGAGCGGCAAGTCAACGTGCAGGAGAGACAGACGGAAGCGCTTCGCGCAGCCGAGGCTCAAGCCGTGGCCAATGCCGCCGCTGCGACGGCGCGCTTCGACGAGACCCGGATCTACGCCCCGGCCAGCGGAATTGTGACGCTCCGTGCGGCGCGGCAGGGCGAGGTGGTCAATCCCGGCAGTCCCATCGTCACCCTGTTTGACTTGAGCTCCACCTGGGTAGTCGCGGACGTCGAGGAAACTTACGCCGATCTGATCGCCATGGGACAGAAACTGCGTGTCCGCCTGCCCTCGGGAACCGAGATTAGCGGCCCGGTCATCTACAAAGCCGTGGAGGCGGATTTCGCCACCCAGCGCGACGTGAGCCGCACCAAGCGCGACATCAAGACTGTCGCGATTCGCGTGCGCGTTCCCAATCCAGAAGGCAGGCTGCCGCTCGGCATGACCGCCTGGGTGATGCTGCCCGTGCCGGCCCTTCCGCCACGTGCGCAGCTCACCACTATAAAGGACTGACCGTAATGGTTGCGCAGTCGGAAGAACCCAACGGTGTCGCCATCCAGGTGGAAAGAATCAGCAAGCGCTTTGGCGCCCTGCTGGCGGTGGATGACGTGAGCTTCACTGTCCGGAACGGTGAGATTTTCGGACTACTCGGACCGAACGGCGCCGGCAAGAGCACGCTCATCCGCATGCTGACGACGCTCGTGCCTCCGACTAGCGGCACAGCGGTCGTGGCCGGCCATGATATCATTCGCGACCCTAACGCGGTGCGTGCCTCGATCGGGGTCATTCCGCAGAACATGACCAGCGATCCGGAGCTGACCTGCGCCGAGAACCTGGGGATTCACGCCCGCCTCTACGGGATCACGGGAGCCCTGCGCCGCCGGCGCACGGAGGAACTGCTCGAAGCTGTCGGCCTGAGCGACCGCGCCAACGCACTGGCGTCGACACTCTCGGGGGGAATGCGGCGCAGGCTGGAGATCGCGCGCGGCCTGGTGCACGACCCGCAGATCCTCTTCCTGGACGAGCCCACCACAGGCCTGGATCCCGGTTCGCGCATCTCGGTGTGGGAGATGATCACGCACCTGCGCGTGCAGCAGGGGCGCACGCTGTTCCTCACGACGCATTACATGGACGAGGCCGACCGCCTCTGCGATCGCGTCGCGATCGTCGATAGCGGGCGCATGGTAGCGCAGGACACGCCCGTGGCGCTAAAGGCCTCGGTGCCCGGCGCCAGCCGCATCGAGGTGCAGTTCGATCCGGATCTGCCTATGGGCGCGGCCGGGCTGGAGTCGTTGCCGGCGGTTCAATCGGTGCGTTCATTGGGTTCGGCTACGTATCGTATCTCCAGCGATCGCGGGCCGGCTTCGGCACAGGAGCTGGTGGAATTGGCGCGCGAGCACAAACTGGAGCTCAAGAGCTTATCCGTGGAATCCACCAGCCTGGACGACGTATTCCTGCACTACACCGGACACGGACTTGCGGATTCGCCCGAAGCCGCCGTACCCGCCGGTCCGGGTGCCAAGGGAGGTTCCCGATGAAGCGGGCTTTGGCCCTGGTCGAACGCGACATGCGGAAGTTCCGACGCAGCCCTGCGCTGCTCTTCGCCTCGCTGGTGCTGCCGCTGGTGCAGTTGGTCATCCTGGGCAACGCCTTCGGCGGCAACATCAAGAACGTGATGCTGGGTGTGGTCAACCTGGATCGCGGGCCCAAATCGGTGGATGTGCTGAAACGCGTCCGCGCCGTGGGCGCCAATGCGCGCACATTCCTGCCCACCGACTACGTCGACGAGGGCACCGCTATCAGCGACCTGCGCAAAGGCGTGCTGGGCGGCGTTCTGATTATTCCGCAGCATTACTCCCGCGACCTGTTGGAGCAGCACGCGCCCCGCCTGGCGCTGGTTACCGATAACACCGATCGTTCGGTGGCGGGCGCCGTGACTTCGCAGATGTCCGACCTGGTGACAGCCATCAACGCACCCGAAGTGGCGCCACGACAGCCGTCGAAGGCAGCCCTCGACGTGGTGGAGGTTTATCCGTACATCAACTACATCAAATACCTGCTGCCCGGCTCGATGGTGCTGGCCATTTTCGTCACGGCGATGATCGGGGGCGGCATGCTCTTCATCGACGACAAGGCGCGCGGCCTTCACGAAGGCTACATGGTCACTCCGATCACCAAGTGGGAGCTCATTCTCGGCTTCAACCTGTCCGGCGTGATCAAGGGGGTGCTGGCGGGAGAGACGGTGCTGGTGCTGGGCGCCATCGTTGCGGAGGTGCCCGGCTTTTTCCAACCGGCGCGCCTGGCGGAGTTGACCCTGATGGTGGTGCTCACTTCCGTCGCGCTGATCGGCATGATGTTCTTCATCATGGCCCGGATCAGCGATCCCCTGGTGCCGCGCGCGATTTTCGGCGTGCTGAACACGCTGCTGTTTTTCCCCAGCGGCGCGGTGTACCCGATCGCCGGTTTTCCGGGCTGGCTGCGCTGGATGTCGGTCTGCGATCCGTTCACCTACGCCGTGCACAGCTTCCGCACGCTGTTGCTCAAGGATGTCGGCTTTGCGGGAGTAACCACCGATGTTCTCGCACTCGCGCTGACATCGGTGGTCGTGCTGGCAGGCGCAACCCTGCTGTTCCGCCGGACCTTGTAGCCATGCCTCGACCCGGTAACATTCCGTCCGCAACCGCAGCCAAGTCGATAGCAGAGCCGGCTACTCCGGGATTGTGGTTTTGTAACTGGAAGATCTGGCTGGATGCCCGCCGGAGGCTCGACCATGCCCTGGCGCCATTGGGGCTGCGGGCGAGGGAGTTCTGGCTGCTGGCCATCGCGGGGGCGGGGAATGTCTCGCAGCAGGAGATGGCGGCCCTGTGCGGGCTCGACCCCAGTTCCCTGGTGGCGGTGCTGGATGGCCTGGAGCGCCGCGGTTGGCTGCGGCGGCAGCGCAATCCACGCGACCGGCGCATGCAATGGGTGCAGCGCACCGAGGCGGGAGACCGCTTGTTCACCCGCGCCTCCTCGCGCGCCCAACGCGCGGAGGCGGAGCAGTTGGCGGTGCTGTCTCCCGCCCGCCAGCGACAGTTGTTGGCCGTCATGCGCCAGTTGTTGAGCATTCCGAAATCGTGAGATACGACATGAGATCATCCGGCAGCTTTGCAATCCTGATGCTCCTTGCGGGCTCGGCAAGCAGCTTCGCGCAGATTCCATCGGGCAGCGGCACTTCGAGCGCTGGATCGCCGGCCATCATTCTGCCGGCTTCGGGCCGGAACGGCCAGGGCGGCGCGGTCAACGTGGCAGAACAGCCAGTGCCGGGCACGACCAGCAGCATCAACACCCTGAACACAGCGGTGCAGGTTTCGGGTCCATACACTGGCAGCACGCGCGGCACCGCCGCCAGTCCGTTTGCCGGCAGGCTGTCGCTCGCGGAGGCGATAGAGCGCGGCCTGAACCACAACCTGGGGGCGGTCGGGCTTACCCACACGGTCCGGCAAACCGAGGCCCAGGCGGCGGCGGCACGCAGCGCGCTGCTGCCGAACATCAACGGCGCCCTCTCCGAGACCGTGCAGCAAGTCGACCTGGCCGCGCTCGGATTCCGCATCAGCGCACCCATCCCGGGGTACCACATTCCGACTGTTGTGGGTCCATACAATTACTTCAATCTCCAGGCAAGTCTCAGCCAGACCGTGGCAAACCTGACCACGGTCAACAACTATCGCGCGGCGCGTGCCACGGCTCGCGCCAGCCAGTACAGCCTGGAGGATGCACGCGACCTGGTCACTCTGGCAGTGGGCGGCGCTTACCTGCAAGTGCTTGCCGCCCAAGCCCGCCTGGATGCCGCCCAAGCCCAGCTCGACACCGCTAACGCGGTCCTGCACCAGTCCACGGAGCAACACGCACAAGGCGTCCTGGGTAAGCTCAACGTCGATCAGAACCAGGTGCGCGCACTTACCCAGCAACAGCAGATCATCACGCTGCGCAACGATCTCGCCAAGCAGAAGATCAACCTGGCACGGCTCATCGGCCTTCCACCCACTGCCGGCTACGAACTCACCGACAATTTTCCCTTCAGCGCGGCGCCGGTCCGCGGTGTCGAGGAGGCGGTGGTTCAGGCGGAACAGAAGCGCGCCGACCTGAAAGCGGCGCAATCGCAGGTGGAGGCTGCCGTCAAGGCCCTGGCGGCTGCCCGCGCCGAGCGCCTGCCCTCGCTCGCGCTCAGCGGCTACTATCAGGTGATCGGCACGAATCCTGCTCAATCGCATGGAGCTTTTACCGCGGTGGGCACCCTCAGTATTCCGATCTGGCAGGGCGGGCGCACCGGCAGCGATATTGCACAAGCAGAATCGGTGCTGGCGCAACGCCAGGCCGAACTGGAAGATTTGCGCGGGGTGATCGAAGCGGAAGTCCGCCAGGTCTATCTCGATCTGGAAGCGGCCGCGGGACAGGTCGAGGTCGCGCGCAAGAATCTCGACGTGGCGCATGAAACCCTGGAGATGACCCGTGCGCGGATGGAGGCAGGAGTGGTCAATACTCTGGAGGTGGTGCAAGCGCAGCAGACGGTGGCCGCCGCACAGTTGGATCTGATCGACAGCGTATTTGCCCACAACCTGGCCAAACTGAGCCTGGCTCGCACGCTCGGCCATGCGAACGAGCAACTCCCCCAACTTCTGAAGCCGCAATCGGCTCCGTTGCCGTGACGAGGAGGCAGCTCTGGTCCGCCAGATCACAAGGTTTCGGTCCGATGCGGTGGCTGACAACCCGCTCTGGCGTTAGGCTGGTTGGTGAGAGGCAGAGCGTATCTGCGCGTTTCCGGCTTTTTGAGGCGCTCACGGGCCAGATGACGGGTGGCGGCTAGAGGATCTTTTGAACTCGCTCGAATTCAGTGGTCTGGTCTGTCTGGTTGCAGGCGTGGCCGGTTTTCTGGGTGCGCTCACCGGGCTCGGAGGCGGGGTTGTGCTGACGCCGGTGCTGACGCTGCTTTTCGGCGTGGACATTCGCTATGCCATCGGCGCCACTCTGGTTTCGGTGATTGCAACCTCCTCCGGAGCCGCTTCCGCGTACCTCAAAGAAGGCTACTCCAATATCCGGATCGGTATGTTTCTCGAGATCGCCACCACTATCGGGGCCGTGGCGGGGGCGCTCGTGGCATCCAAGGTTCCCACGTCGGGGCTGGGAGTGATTCTGGGCGTGGTGCTGTTGTATTCCGCGTACTCGTCTACCCGGCCGCGCCCAAAGACACGGGAGGACTTGACCGGCGATGACATGGCGAAGCGGCTCAAGCTGAATTCCCGCTATCCGACTCCGCGCGGGTGGCAGGCGTACAGTGTCCGGAAAGTGAAGGCCGGGCTCGGACTGATGTTTGGAGCCGGCGCGCTGTCCGGACTGCTGGGCATCGGATCCGGAGCACTCAAAGTCATCGCCATGGACCAGGTGATGCGCATTCCCTTCAAGGTCTCGACTACCACGAGCAATTTCATGATCGGCGTTACGGCGGCGGCCAGTGCGGGAGTGTACTTGCGCCGGGGATACATCGACCCGACTCTGGCGATGCCGGTGATGCTGGGTGTTTGCGGAGGATCCTTTCTCGGCGCGCGAATGCTTGCCGGGGCAGAGGTTCGGGTGCTGCGGATTGTGTTCGGGCTGGTGGTGGGGGCGCTCGCTCTGGAGATGATCTACAACGGATTGATTGGAAAGCTTTGACCATGGTATTCAACGACGAACAGCTTGACCGAACCATCGGCGCCCTGCTTCGCGGTGGCGTGATTCTGGCGGCATCCGTGGTGCTTGCCGGCGGCACCTGGCACCTGGCACAGGCGGGCCTGTCCGCTCCCGACTTCCATCATTTTCGCGGCGAGCCGGCGGATTTGCGAAGCGTCAGCGGGATCGTCGCAGGCGCCTTTCGAGGGAGCGCGCTCAGCCTGGTTCAACTAGGTTTGCTATTGCTGATTGCCACACCGATCGCGAGGGTGGGGTTTTCGGTCTTCGCATTTGCCATGCAGCGGGACCGTCTTTACGTGGCCATTACCCTAATCGTGCTGGCGATCCTGCTCACCAGCCTGTTCGGCCTTGCGGCAGCGCAGCAGTAACTATCATTCCAATTTGCTCTTTTGTTTCAGATTACAAAGTCTTATACTTCAAGCGGAGTGAGAGCTGGACGCTATGGGAACGGCAGCCATCGATCTTCTGATTTCGCTGCCGATTCTGGGCTTTGCCGCTTGGGGCCTGGGGCGGGGCGCCGGCGCGTACTTGAAGTCCCGTGGCGCCCGGATCGTCACCTGTCCGGAAACCGGGGGTGCGGCCGCAGTCGATCTGGCGGCGTGGCGCATCGCCGGCAGAGCGATCTTCCGGCAACCGGAGCTGCGCCTTCGATCCTGCTCCGAGCGGCGGGGGCGCGCGCCCTGCGAACAGCCGTGCCTCCGCCAGATCGAGTCCGCGCTGGACGGATGCCGGATGGAAGCGATCCTGTCCCGGTGGTACTGGAGCAAGACTTGCATTTGCTGTGGACGATCGTTTGGCCAGGTTGGCCGGTGGAACCACCGGCCGTGTCTGATGAGCCCCGACTTGCGAATCATCGAGTGGACGGGCATCGCTCCGGAGCATATTCCGCAGACTCTGGCTACTCACGAGCCTGTGTGCTGGACGTGCTACGTAGCGGAAACTCACACGTCGTGACCGGTCTATGACTCCGCGGCATGAGGTGACCGGCGCAACGATTGCACAGTTCCGGATCGAGGGGAAACTCGGCGAGGGAGGCATGGGGGTGGTTTACCAGGCCAGAGACTTGCGCCTGGACCGTTCCGTCGCTTTGAAGTTCTTGCCGGATCGACTTGCGGCCGACGCCAGGTCGCTCGAGCGATTCAGACGCGAGGCGCGCGCCGCTTCCGCGCTGAACCATCCGAATGTGTGCACCATCTATGACATTGCCGAGTTCGAAGGGCGCCCGTTCATCGTGATGGAACTGCTTCTGGGGCGGACGCTTAGACAGCACCTGGCGCGAGGGCCGCTTAGAATCGATGAAGCCCTCGCGATTGCGGCCCAGACAGCCTGCGGCCTGGAGGCCGCGCATGCCACCGGAATCATTCACCGCGATATCAAACCGGCCAACATCTTCATCACTCAAAGCGGTGCCGTGAAAATCACGGACTTCGGCGTGGCCAAACTCGACCGGAGGCGTACGGGCGATTCCGACGCCACAACGGAAGTGATGGTCACAAAGCCAGGCAGCCGTTTGGGCACGTTATCCTACATGTCGCCCGAGCAAGCGCGTGGCGATCCGCTGGATGCCCGAACGGACCTGTTCTCCCTGGGCATCGTCCTGTATGAGATCGCCACCGGCGTCCGGCCGTTCACGGGCGAAACTGACGCCGCCATCCTGCAGGGTGTCTTGTTCCAGACTCCGGCCCCGCCTTCGCGGCTAAACCCCGCGTTGCCACCGGCGTTCGAGCACCTCGTCTTGAAGGCCCTGGAGAAGGACCGGGACTCGCGGTATCAGACCGCGTCGGAATTGCGCGCTGACGTACAGCGGCTCCAGAGAGACCAGAGAGAGGCCTCCGCGCCGCGCGAGGCGAGCCGGTTGTTTCGCCGACGGAAATTCCTGGCGGCCGGAGTCGTCATCCTGCTAGTGTTCGCGGCCTTTGTTGTCTTCTGGAAGGGTTCGGGTTTGCCTGGGCGCCGCCCCACCATTTCACCCACGATCGCCGTCCTGCCGTTTACCGACATGAGCCCTCAACAGGAGCAGGAGCACTTCGGCGACGGATTGACCGAGGACCTGCAAAGCCAACTCACCCGGGTTTCAGGCCTGCGCGTGGCCGGGGGCGTATCGTCCGGCCGCTTCAAAGGCAAGGCCGAGAATCCTCGCGTGATTGGGAAGGAATTGAACGTCTCGACACTGCTCCAGGGGAGTGTTCGCAAGCAGGGCAACCGGGTGCGGATCACCGCGCACCTCATCCGGGCGGCAGATGGGTTTGCCTTGTGGTCTGATACGTTTGACCGGGACCTGAACGACATCTTCGCGCTCCAGTCTGAAATCGCGCGCTCTGTTGCGGGCGCGCTGCAAGTGAAGCTCCTGCCGGAAAAGGCGGCGCCTCCCTCGCCGCCGAGCACCGATCCGGAAGCGTACTCCGCATACCTGCAGGGGCGCTATTTCCTTGGCCGGGGCGGCAAGACCTCTCTCGAGCAGGCGGCCGGCAACTTCGCCAAGGCGGTGAGGCTCGACCCCGGGCTTGCCCGTGCCTGGGTGGGGCTCGGCGAGTGCCTCAGCGTCCAGGGCGGGACCGGATATATTCCGCTGGAGCAGGCCGTGCGCGACGCCCGTGATGCGATCGAGCGCGCCCTCAAGCTGGACAGTAACCTGGCTGACGCCCACGCCGCTCTCGCCGAGATCAAGATGCTCTACGAATGGGATTGGAAGGGAGCGGACCAGTCATACCGTCGTGCTCTTGCCCTGGAACCCGGAAACCCTAACGTCTTGCGAGGAGCCGGGGCGTTGGATCGGTTCCTGGGCCGTTTGGACGATGCGATTGCCCTGTACCGCCGTGCGATCGAGATCGATCCGCTGTCTCCGCGCGCCTACAAGAACTTGGGGATGCTGCTGCACTACGCAGGCAGGCAGGAAGAGGCCAGAAGCGCTCTGTCGAAGGCTCTGGACCTGAATTCAGAAACATCTTTCGCCCACCACTATCTCGGCCAGGTCTATCTGGCACAGTCGCGCTTTCAGGAGGCGCTCGCAGAATCGGAGAAGGAAACAACGGTCTATCGTTACCTGGGTCTGGCGCTGGCGTGTCACGCGCTGGGGCGCGAGAGAGACTTCGACGTGAACATCGCCAAGCTAATGGAAGACATGGACTACTACCAGGCTGCAGAAGCCTATGCATTTCGCGGCGAGCCGGGAATGGCTTTCGTGCTTCTCGACAAGGCTTACCGGCTCCACGATCCAGGCCTCTGCGAGATCAAGACGGACCCCCTGCTGCGCGGCCTCAGGTTTGACACGCGCTATGCCGCCCTGCTCAAGAATATGGGACTGCCGCTCTGAGCAGTGGCCAAATCAGCCCTTTAATTCGAGATACGTGTGTCTTATAATCATGCCGGGCGGGCTCCGAGCCTCTCAGGTCGGATCCCGGCCAGCGGGAAGGAGGCTTGCATGTCTGCAAAAGTGCTCCTGATCGATGACGATTCCGACTTCCGGGCTGCGGTCAAATCTCTCCTCGAAAGTCATGGTTACCAGGTGCTGGAAGCCTGCTCGGGACACGATGGTCTGAGCATGGTGCTCGAGCACAGACCCGATGCCATCCTGCTCGACATCATGATGGAAACCACCGTCGAAGGCTATGGCGTCACGCATTCTCTCCGATACCGGGATGAATACGAGGCCTATCGCAGTATTCCGATTTTCATGGTCTCTTCCATCGTGGAAAGCCCGGACGAGCGCTTCCCGATGTCGGCCGAGGTGGAAATGATTCGGCCGGACCGGTACCTCACCAAGCCGCTGAACATTCCCGAGTTCCTCCGCCTGCTGGACGAGACGGTCGGGGTAAAGGGCGTGACCGCCTGAAGAATCCTCGGGTGCCTGGTGAGAGCGAACGGAGAAGAGACCAATGAGCGAGCCCACCGCGCCGGAGTTGGTGGTCGTTATTGACGACGACTATGCGATTCGGCTCTCCTGCGGCAAGATCCTGGTCAAGATGGGGTTTCGCGCGGAGACCTTTGAAGACGGCGCACTCGGGCTTGACGGCGTCGCACGCCTGAAGCCCGACATGGTCATCGTGGACCTCAAGATGCCGGGCCTTAGCGGGATGGAAGTGATTCCGCGGGTTCACGAGATCGACCCTCGAACCGTGATTGTCGTGATCACGGGATACGCGACCATCGACACCGCCGTGCAGGCTATGAAATGCGGAGCTTACGATTTCCTGCCGAAACCGTTTTCCCCGGAGGAAATGCGCCTGGTCGTCAACCGCGGCCTGGAGCGCCGCAGGCTGGCGATCGAGGCGGAGCGCCACGAAATCGAGCAAACCATGCTGAAGCGGCGCTTTGTCACTTTCGTGTCCCACCAGCTTCGAACTCCGCTTGTCGCCATCCATCAGTACCTGGATGTCCTGCAGCACCTGGACGAGGCGAAGGACTCCGCGGCCCGGCGGCAGGAGTGGCTGACCCGCTGCCTGGCCCGGATTGAGGAGTTGCAGTCCCTGATCAACGACTGGCTGACACTGGCGCGGGTTGAGGGCGGAAGCCTGTTCAAGGAGCGAATCAAAGTCGATCTCAATTCCATCGTGCCGCCCATTCTGAGAACTTACGAACAAACCGCGGCGATGGAAGGCGTCGCGCTCGAAGCTCACCTGCCGGACGGCGATCTGAGCGTGTGGGGCGACCGGAACTGCCTGACGGTTCTGTTCGACAATCTGATCACCAACGCCATCAAGTACAACCGGCCTGGCGGGAGAGTCACCATTTCCGGAAACCAGTCGTGCGGAGAAGTAGAGATCTCCGTCGCGGACACGGGTATGGGCATCCCGGAGAAATATCGCCCCTTCCTGTTCGACGAGTTCTTCCGTGTTAAAGACGAAGGCACGCGGAAGACCACCGGAACCGGACTGGGACTACACATCTGCAAGAGGATCGTGTCGGAAATGGGTGGCGCCATCGAGGTGGCGAGCGAGGCCGGAGCCGGCTCCACCTTCAGCGTCCGCCTGCCTGCGTGGCACGAGCCGAGAGAGACGAACGGGAGTCAAGACAATGCGGGACGAGAAGAGAGTGTTGATTGTCGATGATGACCACGATTTTGTAGAAGCCGTCTCGTGCTTTCTCGAGGCGAATGGCTTTACCGTCCTCCGGTCGCACACCGGATCCGACGGCATCAGGCTGGCGAAGACCGAGCGGCCGGATCTCATTCTCATGGACATCATGATGAGCGAAAGGACCGAGGGCTTTTTTGCGATTCAGGAAATCCGCCGCGATCCAGCCTTGAAGAGCATACCGATTTTCGTGCTCAGCTCGTTTTGCACACAACTTCCCGACTTCGAGATCCCGCCAAGCGGCGGCTGGCTGGCTCACGACATGTTCTTCGCTAAGCCGGTGGACATGGCTCAGTTGCTGGAGAAGATCCGCCAGCGCCTCGGCAAGGCGGCATGAGGCTGACGCGATGCGCCTCGGTCCTCCACGGCTGTCGCTCAAGGCAAGGCTGATTTGGAGCTACCTGGTCATCCTGGCAATCGGAGGGCTGGCCACATCCATGGTCGGCTCCTGGATCGTGAGCTCCACGATCATGATGCAGGCGCGCCGGGCGGTGGATCACGATTTCGCCACCGCCAGGACGGTGTATGAACAGCAACTGCAGGCCTTGAAGCTCTCGGTGGAGTTTGCCGCAGCAGGCTCGGCCCTGGAACACCTTCCCTCCGGGGGCGGGGCGATCCCGGCCTATCTGGAGCGGGTCCGCCGCGACGCGGGCTTCGATTTTCTGAGCATTACTGACGCCGCGGGACGCATTGTGGTGCGTATCCCCCAACCCGTCGGCCCGGGCATCGACGCGTCGGCCGTGAGCGTCGTGCGCGCTGCCCTTACCGGTAAGGTTGCCGCCGCCACCGAGATCCTCCCGGTTACCTTGTTGGGCGGACAAAACCCGTCGTCTGCGGCCCCGGGTATGGCGCTGGTCGTCGCGGCACCAGTCGCCGGTCGGTCGGCCAAGCCGCAAGGCGCGCTTTATGGAGGCGTTCTCCTCAACGGCAACCTGGGCATCGTAGATCGGGTGTGGGAACTCCTCTTCCTCGGCGACCGATTCCACGACGTGGATAGAGGATCGGTCACGATTTTTCAGGGCGATGTCCGGATTTCCACCAACGTCAAAACCTCGGCGGGCGACCGGGCGGTGGGTACTCAGGCCTCTCGGGAAGTCCGGGATGCCGTTTTGAAACGCGGCGAATTGTGGCGAGGCCGTGCCTTCGTGGTCAAGGACTGGTACATCAGCGAATACGCTCCCATCCGCAACTATGCCGGAGAGGTGATCGGAATGCTGTCCGTCGGCCTGCTCGAGCACACCTACACGGCGATTCGTAACCAGGTGATTCTCTCGTTCTTCGGCATTGCCACCGTGGGCTTTCTTCTGATCCTCGGCATCACCTACTACATGATTCATAACATCACCCGCCCCATTGGCGAGATGGTCGCCGCCACGCGCAACATCGCCGCCGGACGGCTGGACCAGGAAGTGCGATCGAACTCACCGGGTGAGATTGCCCTGCTGGCCGAATCCTTCAACGCCATGCTCAAGAGCCTGCGCCAGATGAAGGCCGACCTTCAGGAATGGGGCCGGACCCTGGAAGAGAAAGTCCAGCAGCGGACCGAGGAACTGGCAGCCATGCAGGCGAGAGTGGCGCAGTCGGAAAGGCTGGCTTCACTCGGCATGCTGGCCGCAGGCGTGGCGCACGAAGTGAATAATCCACTGGGGGGAATCCTGGCGCTCACCAGCCTCACCGTCGAGGATATGCCGAAAGACGATCCGAACCGCGAGAACCTGGAGGAAGTCATCCGGCAGACCGAACGATGCCGGGATATCGTCAAAGGGCTTCTCGAGTTCTCCCGGCAATCGAAAGGCAAGAAGGAGGTAGTGGATCTCAACAAGGTGCTTCAGGACACGTTGTCACTGATCGGAAAGCAGGCTCTATTTTTCAATATCAACGTCAACTGCCGGCTCGAGCCAGACCTGCCTCCCATCCTGGCGGATCGTTCGCAGTTCCAGCAGGTGTTCCTTAACATCCTGATGAACGCGGTCCAGGCGATGGACGAGCGCGGGACCATCACCGTTGAGACGCGTTATCGGGATGCCGCCACCTCGGTTGAAGTGGCGATCTCCGATACGGGGAAGGGCATACCGCCCGCGGAGATCGACCGGATCTTCGATCCATTCTTCACCACCAAAGAGGGCGGCTACGGCACCGGACTCGGCCTGTCAATTGCTTATGGAATCGTGGCGACGCACGGCGGAAGGATCTCGGTTCAGAGCGAAGTCGGTAAGGGCAGTATTTTCACCGTTCGCATGCCGGCCGAGGCGCCGGTCAGGTCGGAGTCGTAGGGCGTTGAAATCCTCAGGTTGTTGCGAATCACCATGACGGATTTCCCAAAAACCAAAGATTGATATTCAGATAATCGGGTGTTAAGATCCTTATGAATTAAAACGCGCGGGCAAAGGAAGCCGCGCATTGTGCGTACGAAGTCAGTGCCATCCGTACTGGTCGATTACGGATGCCGTCCATACTCGCCTGAATCAGCTTACCGCTTTGCACTCCTACTACTACTGAACGACAGATGGTTTGCGGACTGTTTGAGCCCGATTGTTGGCTCCACAGCAGTCCGGATGCATCGACTCTGCAAACCAGTGAGGAATTCCCTGCCGGCATAAGTACGCGCTGACCACTCCTCACTGCACGACCAAGGTTGGAGGGCTCGATGAGCACTTGCTCAGTCACCCTGGACACTCTTCCTCAGTCGATCGAGGGGAGGGAGATTCTGACGTGTCTCCAGTGTGGCGTCTGCGCGGGGACCTGCCCATACGGCGAGGTAATGGACTACCCGCCCCGTCGCATGATCGCGATGATGCGGGCGGAGATGCTGGAGAAAGTCTTTACCAGCGATAGCCTGCTCGCCTGCGTGGCCTGCTATGCGTGCATGGCGAAATGCCCCAGGGGCATCCGTCTCACCGAGATCCTGCTACCGCTGATGAAAGAGCAGACTCTCGCGCACCTGCCGGAGCTGCCCGGCGAATTGCAGAAAGCGCTGCAGAATACGCTGCGATACGGCAATCCCATGGGTGAGCCATCCCGCAAGCGTGCGGCATGGGTGAAGACTGCGGGCGTTCCAATCCGGATTCTGGCTGAAGACCGCAGGCCTGCGGACGTGCTGTGGTTCGTCGAGTGCTACACATCTTACTACCCTCGCGGACAGGACAACAGCCGCGCAACCGCCAGGCTGTTCCATCGGCTCGGAATCGACTTCGCCATCCTCGGGAATGAGGAGAAGTGTGCCGGCGAGTGCGGACGCCTGACCTGGGAGCCGGGACTGTTCGAGACTCTCATGGATTACAACATGGCGGTCTTCCAGAAGTATCAGTTCAACCGGGTGGTCACTTCGTGCCCGCACGCCCACAACGCCTTCAAGAACCGCTATCCGGCGCTCGGCTTCAATTGGGGGCTGGAGCATGTCACCCCGTTCCTCGGGAGACACCTGGATCGCCTGAAGCCGTTGCTCACCCGAAAGCTCCCCTACACCGTGACGTATCACGACTCGTGCTGTCTGGGCCGGCAGAACGAATTCTACGAAGCGCCGAGGCGGCTGCTGGAGGCCGTCCCCGGCGTAAGGCTGATCGAGATGGTGCATAACCGCGTCAACGCGATCTGCTGCGGCGGAGGCGGCGGGGGGATGTGGCTCGACACCTACTTCAAGGCCAAGGGCTACGAACGTCTCTCCGAGCGCCGGGTAAAGGAAGCCGTGAAGACCGGAGCCGATGTTCTGGCCGTCTCCTGCCCTTACGAAGTTTCCCGCTTTGAGGATGCCCTCAAAGTCCTGGGATTTGACAAACGCATGATTGTCCGGGACGTGACTGAACTCCTGGCAGAGGCAATGGAGGAATAAGAGATGCACATTCTTGTTCTCTTGAAAATGGTGCCCGACGTGGTGGAGGACCTGGAGATTGCCTCCGACGGAAGAGGGCTGGACTTGGACTACCTGCGCATGATCCTGAGCGAATCAGACGACCATGCGCTCGAGCAGGCGCTCCTGCTGAAGGAACGTCATGGCGGAAAAGTAACGGTGCTCGCCCTCGACGCACCCGAGGTGGATGATGCGCTCTTCACCGCCGCCGCCAAAGGGGCCGACCGCATCTTGAAGGTGGTAGGGATGGATGCCGGGTTCACGACGCGGCAGGCCTCCCGTTTCTTTGCGCAGGTCATCGCGGACGAGCCTGGATTGCTGCCCGTAGACCTGATTCTGACCGGCGTCCAGGCAATCGATGACCTGGACGGACTAGTAGCTCCTCTGGTGGCAGACGAACTCCGCATGCCGTACCTCGGTATCATCACCGGCATCACGGTGGACGGCTCGGGCAAGACGGCTCGCGCCATCAAAGAATTCCCTTCCGGCGTGCGCGGGGAGTTCGAGGTCAAGTTGCCGGCGGTCCTGGGTGTCCAGGCGGCGGAGAAGCCGCCGAGGTACGTGCCGGTGGCCAAGGTCCGGGCGGCGATGAAGTCCGGCAAGATCGAGAGCGCCGAAGTGCCCACACTGGCCGATGGCGGCTGGCTTGCCGTGAACGTGGTGGAGATGAAGCGCAACGAGCCCGCCAGCCACGCCGAAATGCTGGGCGGCGCCACCGATCAGGTGTGCAACACGCTGTGTGGAATCCTGGCCGGGCGCGGCCTGGTTTGAGGAGGTGAGCCATGACCGGAAGTATTTGCGTGCTGGCCGAACAGTGGAGAGGACAAATCTCCGAAGTTACTTACGAAGCGCTCGCGTTGGGCCGCGAGGTCGCGGACCGGGCAGGCGTGCCCCTTACCGCAATTCTCGCCGGCTGCAACTGCCGCGAAATGACCCGTAGGCTCGGCGCCGCGGACTCCGTAGTCTACGTGGACCACGCGTTGCTCGCCGAGATGGTTCCACAGACCTGTGCCGATGCCCTGGTGCAGGTCTTTGCCGGCGCGCGGCCGCGTGTCCTGCTGGTGCCGCTGACCAACATCAGCCTGGGAATCGGCACGCTGGTAGGCATCCGGATGGGCGTGCCGGTGATCAACTTCTGCAAGGATGTCACGATTTCCGGCGAAAAGCTCGAAGCCCATTGTGTGATGTACGGCGGAAAGATCGAGGCTACCGTCGAGGCAGGAGCGCCCTCCGGCCCGCAGCCAGCGGTCCTGGGACTCTGGCCTGGAGCAAGACCGGCAGACAAGGGCCGTGCCGAGCGTGATGTTGCGGTGACCGATATGCCTGTCGTTCTGGACGACGCGCAGGCCATCCGTCTCTGCCGGTATATCGAACCCGAGGCCGGCGACGTGGATTTGACCAAGGAAGGGGTGCTCGTGGCGGTGGGGCGGGGAATCCAGGATCGTGGAAATCTCCCGCTTGCCGAGGAATTGGCCAAAGCGCTCGGCGGCGCGGTGTGCGGCTCCAGGCCCGTCATTGACCAGGGCTGGCTGCCGCTGTCGAGGCAGGTCGGCAAATCGGGCCTGACGGTGAAGCCCAAGCTGTACGTGGCGCTGGGCATCAGCGGAGCGCCCGAACATGTGGAGGGCATGAAGGACGCGGGACTCATCGTCGCCGTCAACAGCGACGCGCGCGCGCCGATTTTCAACGTGGCCCACTACGGCATTGTTGGCGACGTGCTCGAAACGCTGCCGGCGTTGACCGCAGCGCTCGAGGCGCGAAAGGCTGCCGCCCCGCATGCCTGACGCCCTCTACCTCTGGATCCTGACCCTGGCTGCGTTCAGCCTGTTCGGGTACCGCGTGTCCGGGTATGTCAAAACCCTGGCCGCCGCACGCGCAGAGAACCGTTGGGACCACCCTGGACAACGCCTCAAGCTGGTGCTGGTTCAAGTGCTGGGCGGGCGGCGGCTGATCGAAGAGCCGCTGATCGGCGTGGCTCACCTGGCGATCTTCTGGGCTTTTGTGTTCTTCGCCGCCAGCTTCTTCTGGAACCTGGTCCGCGGACTATTTCCGTTCCTGCCGATTCCTTTCGCGGACCAGGTTCTCTGGATGCGGGTGGCCCTGGAGGTGTTCGGCGTGCTGGGCCTCGTAGCGCTCGTGGTGGCGGCAGCGCGGCGGTACCTGTTTCCGCCCGACCGCCTGGAGAAATCCGGGGACGCCTCCATTATCCTGGGACTCATTGCCATGGTGCTGCTCTCTTCCCTCGCCTTTCAGTGGCGCGGGTGGCGTGCCATGTGGTGGCTCCACATGGTGACAGTCCTGGGATTTCTCGCTTACCTGCCGTACTCCAAGCACCTCCACCTGCTGGCCGCTCCCTTCAGCGTGTTTTTCGCATCTCTCCGGCGCGGAAGCGTGCCTGCTTCCTCGCCGGGCGCTTCGCGCCTCGAAGAGTTCACGTGGAGGCAGCTCTTCGGTGGATTGGCGTGCGCCGAATGCGGGCGGTGCGACCGGTCGTGCCCGAGTTTCCAGGGCGGCTTTGCGCTTTCGCCCAAGATGCTGATGCATCATCTCAAGGAACTCGTGCGCGGCACGGCGGACGGAACCGACGGCAACTTCGTGGGCCGAGTCGTCAAGCGAGAGGAGATCTGGGCGTGCACAACCTGCCTCGCCTGTATGGAGCGGTGTCCGGTGATGAACGAGCATGTCCCGGTACTCATCGAGATGCGCCGCCGCCTCGTGGGAGAAGGTGATATGGATAAGTCCCTTCAGGAAGCGCTTAAAAATCTTAATCGCTACGGGAATTCTTTTGGCGCGCCCCCGCGGGCGCGGGCCAGGTGGACTCAACAACTCGATTTCGCCATCAAGGACGCACGGAAAGAGCCGGTCCAATACCTCTGGTTTGTGGGCGACTACGCGTCTTACGATCCACGCGTGAACGCGGCCACCTGCGCGGCCGCCCGTGTGTTCCACAAGGCCGGGTTGGACTTCGGAATTCTCGGCGACAGCGAGCAGAATTCCGGCAACGATGTCCGGCTCGCGGGCGAAGAGGGACTCTACGAAAACCTCCAGGAGAAAAACCTGAAGGCGTTCGGCAGAGCCCGCTTCCAGGAGATCATCACCACGGACCCGCACAGCTTCCAGGTGCTCACTCACGAGTACCCGGCCACCAACGGAGCACAGACCGTCCGGCATCACACGCAGCTTCTCAGCGACCTGATCCTCCGGAGTGAGTTGCCGCTTCGCAGGAAGCTGAGGATGCGGGTCACTTATCACGATCCCTGCTACCTGGGCCGCTACAACGCAATTTTTAACGCTCCGCGCCGGGTACTTGCCGCGCTGGGGCTCGATCTCGTCGAAATGCCGCGCAATCGAACCTATTCCTACTGCTGTGGCGCGGGCGGCGGCCGGATCTGGATGGAAGATCCGCCGATCTTCAACGAACGACCCGCCGTGTCTCGGGTGAACGAGGCGGCGGCGCTCGCGGGCGTGCATACCTTGGTCGTTGTTTGCCCGAAGGATCTCGTCATGTTCCAGGATGCGATCAAGACGGCCGGCCTCGAGAACAAGCTCGACGTGAAAGAACTTTCTGAGTTGGTGGAGCAAGCCATGGGGTAACAAAGCCCGCCGCGAGAATCGGCGTCTACGTGTGCCACTGCGGCACGAACATCGCGGGTACGGTGGATATCTACGGATTGACCCGATATGCCGCCGGCCTGCCGGGAGTGGTGGTGGCCCGGGAATACAAGTACATGTGTTCCGACCCCGGCCAGGAACTGATCCGCCAGGACATTCGCGAGCACAACCTGGATCGCATCGTCGTGGCCGCGTGCTCGCCGCACCTGCACGAACACACGTTCCGGCAGGCAGTGGGCCAGGCCGGCCTGAATCCTTACTACTTTCACATGGTCAACCTGCGCGAGCACGACGCGTGGGTGCACACCGACAAGGCCGCGGCTACCGATAAGGCCATGGACCTGCTCCGCGCAGCGGTGCGGCGCGTGGTATGGCATGTTCCGCTGGAGCCCAGGCAGGTGCCGATTCATTCCGATGTGCTGGTAGTTGGAGGCGGAATCGCGGGCATCGACGCGGCGCTCACGCTGGCCAACGCCGGAAAGCGTGTGTATCTTGTCGAGCGGGAGCCGACCATCGGCGGCCACATGGCACAGTTTGACAAAACATTCCCCACGCTGGACTGCGCCGCCTGCATCCTGACTCCCAAAATGACCGCCGTGAAAGCGCACAAGAACATCACGCTCTGGACGTGGTCCGAGGTGCGCCAGGTGGAAGGCTACGTGGGCAACTTCTCCGTGACCGTGTGCCGCAAACCGCGCTACGTGGTGGAGGACCTGTGCGTGGGATGCCTGGAGTGCATCCAGGCGTGCGTGTACAAGCAGGCCAAGGTCCCGGACGCTTTCAATCTCGGATTGGGGAAGCGGAAGCCGATCTACATTCCCTTTCCCCAAGCCGTACCCCAGGTCGTGGTGATCGATCCGGATACCTGCATTGAATTCAAGAGCGGCAAGTGCAAGAAGACCTGCGTGGAGGTGTGCGCGGAACGCAACGCCATCGACTTCCACCAGAAAGAGGAGATCCGGACGATCCAGGTCGGCAGCATCGTACTGGCCACCGGCTTCGAGGTCTTCGATGCGGCCAGAGTGCCCTACTATGGCTACGGCCTCTATCCGAACGTGTACACCGCGCTCGAAGTCGAGCGCCTGGTGAACGCCTCCGGTCCGACTGGCGGAGAGATTCTGCTGCGGGACGGCCGCAAGCCCTCCACGGTGGGCATCGTGCATTGCGTGGGCAGCCGGGACGAACACACCAACCGCTACTGCTCCCGCGTCTGTTGCATGTACTCGCTGAAACTCGCACATCTGATCAAAGAGAAGACCGGTGCCGAGGTCTACAGCTTCTACATCGACATTCGCGCTCCCGGGAAGGCGTTCGAAGAGTTCTACAACCGCGTGGCCGAGGAAGGTGTAGTCTTCATTCGGGGGAAAGTGGCCGACGTCTACCCGGCCAACGGGGACGGGCGCCTGATTCTGCAGGCGGAAGACACTCTGCTTGGCATGGTCCGCAAGATCCCCGTGGATATGGTGGTCCTTTCCACGGGCCTCGAGCCCCGACCCGATGCAGGCGACGTGCGCCGGCTTTTTAACATCGGCTGCTCGCGCGAGGGTTTCTTCCTGGAACGCCACCCGAAGCTCGCGCCAGTCAACACCTTTGCGGACGGAATCTTCGTGGCCGGCTGCTGCCAGGGTCCAAAGGACATCCCCGACACGGTCGCGCAGTCGGGAGCGGCTGCCGCGCAGGCACTGGCTCTGATCGACGCCGGCGTGGTGGAACTGGAACCCAACACGGCTCATGTTATCGAAGAGGTCTGCTCCGGGTGCAAGACCTGCATCCCGCTCTGCCCCTACCAGGCGATCTCGTTCGTCGAGGCGAAGAGGGCGCACATCAACGAAGTTCTGTGCAAGGGCTGCGGCACTTGTGTCGCCGCGTGCCCATCCGGCTCGATACGCCAAAACCTGTTCGAGGATGAGGAGATCTTCGAAGAGATCGAAGGATTGTTGATGGAGGCCTAGCCTATGCCGGACGCCTTTGAACCGAAAATTGTGGCCTTTTTCTGTAATTGGTGCACGTACCTCGCCGCCGACCTGGCTGGAACCTCGCGTCTCAAGTACGCCCCCAATGTCCGCACGGTCCGCGTCATGTGCTCCGGGCGGGTCGATCCGCAATTCGTGCTGGAGGCCTTTGCCCAGGGCGCGGACGGCGTCCTGATCGGCGGATGCCATCCGGGGGACTGCCACTACCAGGAAGGGAACTACAAGGCGCTGCGCCGCTACGAACTGCTTCGACGGCTGCTCAACCAGATGGGAATCGAGAACGAGCGCTTTCGCCTGGAATGGATCTCGGCCGCGGAGGGCGAGCGCGTCAAGGCCGTGGTCAACGACATGGTGGAGAAGGTTCGCGCCCTGGGTCCCCTGGTGATTCGTGAGCACGAGGAGGTCGCATGAAACCCAGGATCGCGTTCTACTGGTGTGCTTCTTGCGGCGGATGCGAAGAAGCCGTAGTGGACCTGGACGAAGCGCTCCTCGACGTCGCAAATGCGGTGGAAATCGTCTTCTGGCCGGTAGCACTCGATTTCAAGAGGAAAGACATCGAGGCCCTGCCGGACGGCTCGATCCTGGCCGGCTTCATCAACGGCGCCATCCGCAACAGCGAGCAGCGGGAGATGGTCGAATTGTTGCGGGCGAAGGCGCGCGTGATTGTCGCCTTCGGCATCTGCGCGCAGTTGGGCGGGATCCCCGGTCTGGCGAATCTATCCGACGCAAAAGACATCCTCGCGGAGGTGTACCGCGATGGTGTGTCACCGCAAGTTCGTTACAGCGATAACGGCCGCACTCTGAATCTGCCCGCGTTCTACGACACCGTGAAGACGCTCGACGCCGTGATCGACGTGGATTACTACGTGCCTGGCTGTCCACCGACTCCAAACATCATCGGTGATGCAGTAAACGCGCTCCTGGGTGCGGACTTGCCTCCGAAAGGGGCCGTGCTGGCCCCCGACAAGGCGCTGTGCGAGGAGTGTCCCCGCAAAGATACGCGGCCGGAAAAGCTTTTGGTCAAGGAGTTCAAACGCGTGCACCAAATCCTCCCCGACCAGGAGACTTGTCTCCTCGCCCAGGGCCTGGTTTGTCTGGGTGCGGCGACGCGTTCCGGGTGCGACGCACGATGCATCCGCGGAAACATGCCGTGCACCGGCTGCTTTGGTCCGACCAGCCGCGTGCGCGATTTCGGCGCAAAAGCACTTTCAGCCATCGCATCCGTGGCCGACTGCAACGAGGAGAGCAGCGTCGCGCAGGTCATGGACGCGCTGCCGGATCCGGTCGGGACTTTTTGTCGATATAGCTTGCCATCCGCCTTGCTGAACCGGCGGCGCATGGAGTAGGCCTATGGAGAGTAATCGCAAGATCACGATCGAGCCGGTGACCCGGCTCGAAGGCCACGGCAAGATCGAGATCTTCCTGAACGATCAAGGTCAGGTCGACCGTGCGTATTTCCAGGTCCCGGAACTCCGCGGCTTCGAGAAATTCGCCCAGGGCCGACCGGCCGAGGACATGCCGCAGATCACCTCACGCATCTGCGGCGTTTGTCCCACGGCTCACCACATGGCATCGACAAAGGCGCTCGACGCGCTCTACCAGGTGACTCCGCCGCCGGCGGCGCGGAAGATCCGCGAGCTCGTCTATTCCACGTTCTTTGTAGAAGACCATGCGCTGCACTTCTATTTTCTGGGTGGACCGGATTTCGTGGTCGGGCCCGAGGCTCCGCCGTCGGAACGCAACGTCCTGGGCGTGATCGCCAAGGTCGGGATTGAGACCGGCCGGAAGGTGATCGCCATGCGGCGGAAACTCCGCGAGCTGATGGCTCTGGCAGCGGGCAAGGCGGCCCATCCCGTTTTCGGATTGCCAGGCGGCGTCGCCAAACCACTCTCCCAGGAGGACGCCTCGCGGTTCCGGGATGCCGCGGCCGAGGCCGTGGATTTCGCATGCTTCACCTTGGAGCTGTTCGAGAAGGTCGT